>Ga0315298_1009637_pt1 | contig 11875 bp, 17 predicted proteins | sample WHS_1_MG_FD_203077 | JGI IMG/M metagenome (GOLD analysis project Ga0315298, IMG submission 203077) | Extremophilic microbial mat communities from Washburn Hot Springs, YNP, Wyoming, USA - WHS_1_MG | ecosystem: Environmental > Aquatic > Thermal springs > Hot (42-90C) | place: USA: Wyoming... | reverse complement strand
TGAAATTCTTAATGTTTTTAGGACTTCGTTTGCTTTCATATGTTATCACGATATACTATATATATTAACTACTATTTAATACTTTTTGTCGGTCTCATTTACTATCACCTTCATCTTCTTCTTCTGGTTCTTCTTCGGGTTCTTCTTCGGTATCTTTGTCTTCTGGTGGTTCGTATCCAAATTGTCTTAATGCGTCTTCCCAGATGTCTTCTATCAATTCGTCATCGCTTTTATATTCTTTTTCTGGCTCTCGTTCACCTGTCGTGTTTTTATCTGATGGTTCTGTTGTGCCTTCCGCCTCTGGTTCGGTATCTGCTTCCGCCTTTGTGATTGTATCTGGTAGGGCTTCTTTTTTAGCGTCTTCAAATTGCACAGTCGTCTGGACTGTTATTCCGCATTTGTTTGCATCCAGCACCCAGAACCTGTATACATTATCACCAGCCCTGATTACTTTCGTGGCTTCGGCTTTATACGGGTCTAATATCTCTCTCAATTTCTGGATACTCACTCTTGATGTTAATCCTTCACGCTCTATCATTTTTAACAAATGCTGGTTATAAACATATATCTTGGTCTTATCATTCGGGTCTACATATACGGTATTCGCTCTGTTTATTGCCTCTTTTATATCTGTAACGAATACTGAATTGCGTAATCTATTCATTATAAATTCCGCTACGGTCTCCTCAAATGTCAGTGGCTCGTATTCTTTTACTACTGCCATATCCAGCCATGCCTGGACTATTGTCATCCAGTCCTCTTTCTTTATTGAAATTAATACTCGGTAGGTATTCATATACCACTTGATAAAATCTTTCGCACCATCCACGATTACTTCGTCGCTGGCTTCGTATGCGTGTCCATCCATGAAGTGAATTTCATAATATGTTGGCTGTCCTGGTTTCATTATCACGGACATCGTGTTTGGTACGATGTTGGCTACAATGTCTTCTATCTTGCTCTTTAGTTGTGTGGTTACGCTCTTGCGATTTACTGGGCATTTACTGCCGTATTTATTGCATATCTCGGCAATTGTTGGTATGTTCTTGATTTCTTCACATGTCGGCATTACTACCGTGCCAGTTTTCAATACTTCGTTCAGGATTTTAAGTATTTCCTCACTGGTTAACGGCACTTTGAACTTGTTATTCAATGCGTTAATCAATGCATTCTGCTCTGATTGTTTTACCTTGCTGGCTTTTAACCACCGATACAATACCTGTATCAGTGTCGCCCTATCGTCTATTTGTGCCTCTACCTCGCCTTCTATTATCTTGTTTATGCAATACGGTATGCGATTTGCGTTTGTTTTTGATGACTGGTTCTCCGTCATCTACTCACGGCTCGTCTATACGCAACATAATCAATGTTGCTTTGCCTATAACTACTGGCTTGCCGTCTCTCTCCCCCTGTATTATCACGGTGTGGTCATCGTAGCCAAGTAGTGTGCCACGAACCACGCCTTCTTTGCTCTCGTCTCTGTAGGTCGCTTTAACTCGTTTACCTACCAGTAAACTATATGGGTCGTCTGTCAATGATGCACCTCCTTATTCACTCTATCTTGCCCGATTTTCGCATCCCTGGTTGTCATACCGCCTCACCTCATCTACAATCATCACAATAGGTATATGCAACGCATGTATTTATACTTTTCTACTTACTGTTCTGGACAGTTATCCAGTCCTATCAAGTCCTTATCGAAATCAAATCCCATCAACTCTGCTTTTCGCCTGTCCATCCAGATTTTCATGGTCGGCTCAAACCGATAGCCAAAATCAAGGTTGTGTTTACACTGGTTGCAAATCCCGTGTGTCAGGTCAACTTCTGGCGTCAGTGTCTTACAAATCTTGCACTCTTTCAGTGATTTTTGTTTGCACTCGCTACAAATGAACTCGCCAGTGTTCGTATCAAATTGTTTCTTACACACCAAACACACGCTACGCATTGCATACAAAAAGAACAAAGGAATATTTAAGTTTTATCAAAGCAGTTTATGTTGCATAATGTTTCCCCATTAGCCCAAAATTCAAATTTATCCAGAAGGTGATGCAAATGGTAGGTAACTCCCATGAGGGAAGCAATGGGGGGCGTGGGGTGGGCTGACTTTGGGGCATTATGCAACATGATTGGGGGTTGGTGTGGTTTGCGTTTCGGCTTGTGCATTCTGTTGCCAGATGTGCATTAGCAGATACAGTATTTCGCCGAGTGTCCGCCAACCCTTTTGGTCAAGATACTCAAATTTCAATTTCATCATTTCTGCCCATGTTGCTTTGTCCAGTGAGATTGTGGTCAATCTACGCTCCACTTCGCTCTTTGCAGTTCGCTCTTTGTCGTAATCTATCTCTGGTATTGTCAGTTTGTCTTGGTTATCACGGTAGTACTTTATCATATCCATTACTATTGTGCTGTTCTTCTTTGTTGCATACTCTGGGTTGCTGATTTTTATTTGCATGAACTCTCGCCACAGCCAGTATTCCACTTTCAACATCTTTGTGCTTACCATTTTCTCACCTTCAAATTAACTTTCTGAACAACTCTCTACCAGCACCATCCGTAACAGTGATTAGCGTTTTGCCAGTATTTGCCTGTTCTTGCTCGGTTGACAGGCACAGCGGTGGCGTGTCTGTCTGGTTGAGAGCGTTGATGATGTCTCCCAACACAAGTATGAACCTATGTGGTAGTTCCTGAATGACAACATGCCCTGCATCATCCAGTATCCAGACATACGGCTTTGGTATCATTTCTTCTACCGAATATTCTATGTTATATCTGGACAGGTCGTTAGATTTAATTGGCACAGAGCGAACACATGCGTGGACTATTTTGAAGTTTACCATCGATAGAATATATGCATTTGAAGTATATATACTTTTCTGATTGAGTTCACGGATTGTCTGGCTCACAACATATTTATGTATGAATACATACGAATATGTATGAATATATACTTTGTAGCCAGCAAACATCCGTAACACAACGCCAGTTTTTTTCCGTGTTTCGGATTGCCACGAAGGATTTGTGTCGTAAAACGCCGTGTTTTTTTAGAAAATATGTATTTATCCACATAACTATTGAAAAATACATAAAAACTATCCAGTATATATCCGCAACATATCCGTAACACAATTCCAGTTTCTTTTATGTTACGGATGTAAGAACATCTATAACATACTGGCTGAAAAAACTTAATTTTCCAAAAATTACGCCAAAATTTGCGAAAAATCGCATTTCTATAGGTAATTCATTTATAAACGAATTTAGAATATATATCATTTTTGTCCAGATGTGATATTATTTATGTGTATTTATTTGACATGTAAAATACTTCGTCATATGCCGAATTGTTACGGATATATATTAGGGAAAAAATTGGGGGTACGATTATCCGAAAATTTCCATTATTTTCTTAAAATTAGGTTTTTTTTACCCAGAATGTTACGGATATATATGCCAGTATCCGTAACAATATCCGTAACACACACCTTATAAATATATAAAAATAATTATTATCGCCTCATTTTAATAAATTTGCTAATTGCAAGCGAACTTTTTTACTTTGAAAATATCTTTTTTTTCGGATAATCACCTCCTCAATTTTTCCCATATATATCCATAACAAAAACTCGCAGGGACGGGCAAAACTCCCGCATGTTGCAAAAAACACACGAATTGCATACATCTTGTTTGTGTGTGCAACCGCTAAAGGAGCGACAGCACGAGATAATAATATGTATGTATTTTCAAAAACTCCATACTTTGAGGAACAGATTAATGGGCAGAGAGATTTCGGCGAAATAACATTCGTTAATTATGCGTAAAACCTTCTCTCCTCCCTCCCCCCTCAATCCCGAAAACGCCGAAAAACCCCGCAAAACGGCACAAGATTTATATATTTTTATGCTTTACTTCAAATCATGTCATTTGCAAAAACGGATGTTGTGATAGTCGGCGGGTCGGTATCTGGTTTATCAACAGCGATGTATACGGATGTGCAGGACATTCAGTGCACTGTATTTGATGACAAGATAGAAATTGGCAACCCCGTGATATGTGCCGAAGGTGTGATAGATAAAGTGCTGAAAGACCACAACATACCCGAAACTGGCGAGCATATTGCCACGAAAATCACAAGAGTAGTGATGAAGTCGCCAAAGGGACGAAGCATAGAACTGGAGTTGGATAAGCGTTGCGGGTACATACTGAACAGAGACAAGTTTGAGCAACTGTTGGCGAAACGAGCCAAGCGAGATGGTGTGGATATAATCACAGGTGTAAAAGTCGTGGGCGTCAAACGAGAAGACGGGCATTATAAGATAAAGTATAAGATGAAGGTATTGGATAAAGTTGTGGATGTAGAGACTACAAGCAGGATAGTGGTTATAGCGAGTGGCATGCGAACCCCAATAGCGAAGCAATGTGGGTGGGACATAAAATACAAGCCCGAAGATGTTGGTGCATGTTATCAGTATACGCTGGAATTTGACGAGGAGATACCGAGCAACGAGATATACATACACTGGGGTAGCAAATACACACCAGGTGGCTACTTCTGGGTATTTCCAAAGAGCAAGCACATAGCGAATGTTGGTTTGGGCGTAATCAGTCAGGATATAAACTTACCCAAAAATCTGGATTGCTTAATTGCGGAGCATTTTACTGGTTATCACTACAGGCGACGGCGTGCAATAGGTGGTGTCGTGCCACTTGCACTACCAGTAAGACCGTGTTATAGAGATGGAGCGATGCTGGTTGGAGACGCTGGCAACTACACATTTGCACTGACAGGTGGTGGAATAGGAACAGGCATGTTATGTGGGAAATACGCTGGTGAGACAATAAAGGAATACTTTGACGGCAAGAATGAATTAAGTGGCTATGAGATGCGGATGCGAGAATTGATGAAAAAACTAACAAAATCATACAAGTTAAAGACAAAAATAGTGCATAACAACGATGTGGCAGAACGGTATTTCACATTAGCGAAGATAGTGGTATTGCTCAATAAGATAGCACCAGATTTAGTCCAAGAACACGCATTTAAGAATTTAAGGTATTAAGGTGGTCAAGATGCAAGATGTAGAAGAACAGAAAAATCCAAATATGCCGAATGGCGGAAACGAAAGTAATACGACACAAAACGAACCAGAGGTAATAGAAAGCCCCGATGAAGCCCAAGAACCAGTAGAGGAACAAGTGCAGGAGACAGCACCACAACCAGAACCAATAAAAGATATAGTAGAGGAAGCAGAGCCACTACCAGATGGTGTAATGCGTAAAGGCAACAAATTCGTTTGGGTATGTCCCGAATGCGGTAAGAAAAGCGATGTTAAATATCAAACTGTGCAACTGGCGGAGAAAGGTGTCAAATTCCACTTACTATCAGCACACGGTGTTGGGCGTAAGCAAAAAAGCGGAAGTGTAGAAGAACCAGAGATAGAAGAAACAGACCCAACGAAGAAATTCGTAGAGGATTTAAAGAGCGGATTATACGCAATTAATGTTCCGAGCCAACAGCACAGGGCAATAATCACGATGGTATTGCGAGGCGACTACGCCAATCCCGAACACACCCGTGCCGTATTAACCCAGATGGGTGTATCATCAGATAAGATAGAGTTGTTGTTGCGAATTGCCTATCCAACATACGGGACAAAACCGAGTAGGAATGTGGAAAAATTGACAGGAGAGGGTGGCGAATTAGAGAATTTGGTAAAGATATTGATGGAACGAAAGAGCAAGAACGAGTTGACTAAACTGCTGAGGGAACTAATGCAAGAGGAGGAGGAGCGAAAACCACGCACACTTGATGACGGCACGGTAGTTTGGATGACAGATAAGGAGTTTCTGGATTTCAAACTCCAGATGGAGCGAATAAAAGCGAGGCAGACAGACACTGCAAAGACACAAGAGCGAAAAATCAGGATACTGGATGACGGCTCGCAAGTGCCAATGACGGATGAGGAATATGCCCAGTATAAAATTGCAATGGCGATGAAGAAAAACAGCAGTAATGAAACCAGCGGAACAGACCCGATGAAGTGGATAGAGACATTGAGTAAATATGAGACAGAGAAGACCCAACTACTGATGAAGATGCTATCAAAAGAGATAGGAGAACGACTTGACGACATAGAACGGCGTGTGTCAGTTTCTGATTTTGATAGGTTCAAGTCATTCAAGCAGAAAGCGAGAGAACTGGGTTTCGTAACATCCAGTGAGAAATCAGGCGATGTGGAGTTGAGATTGAAAGAACTTGATGGCAAAATGCAATTGGTTACGCAAACCCTGCAGAATGTCGGCAGGAAGACCGAAATAGGCATGCAGATGCTCACACCAGTAGTGCAAGCACTATCACGAAAGATACTACTGGATAGCGGTTCTAAACCGCCAGAATTAGTCCGCTATACAGATGATGCGATAAGTAATCTGGATAGCGGAATACGAGAACGCAGTAGGCGATTAGCACAAAATAACGAAGGTGAGACAAATGAGCGGTAAAGAGCAAGTAAAGGTATATATTACCTATGGCAAAGATAATGACGAAGTGCTGGATTTGAGAGAAGAATTGAGCGAGATGGACAAAGACGAAGTGGACATACAAATAGTAGAAACCAGAGAGAATGACGACCCACTTGCACCAGTGCGTGTTAAAGTGGAGACAGGATGTGGGACAAAAGAATTTGAATACAGGCGAAACGGCGACTTGCGACAGGCGATAGAAGAAACGATGTGTCGGTTCTGAGGATGTGTGCATCATGGACGCACTACTGGTTGCAGTGTTTCTATGTGCATTCATTTATGAGATAATAGACAGTTCCATCGGACAGGGCTACGGCACGCTTGGAACACCCACATACATACTGATAGGACTGAATGCGTATTACATCATACCCTGCGTACTGTTATCGCAGGCAGTTGGTGGCATAATCGGTGGCATAGCCCATCACCAGATAGGTAATTATGACTTGCGACATAACCACATAGACAGGACGAATACTGCATTGCTGGTGATTATAGGTGTGGTTGGCGTATTCATCGGTGTATATGTGCTATCACGAATACCATCGCTATACCTGAATACTTACATCGGCATTCTGGTGATAGCAGTAGGCACGCTAATCGTTTTAGGCATACAGTGGAAATACTCAAAACTAAAGATGTTCGTTGTATCGTTGTTTGCGTCATTTAACAAAGGTTTCTCTGGTGGTGGTTACGGACCTGTAGCAACAGGCGGGCAGATTGCCATCGGTAGCAACACAAAAAATGCGATAGGCGTAACCACAATTGCCGAAGCCCCAATATGTATAACAGGGTTCATAGTGTGGTGTTTGCTAAATCATGGACTACCACAACTTGATATATTGCTGGCAATGTGTTTCGGTGCGGGATTAGCACCACTTGTGGGTGCGAGATTGACAGCACTGGGTGAGCAAAGAGCAGGCAGGAAAATGCAAATTCTGGTTGGGATAGTAATTATCATACTTGGGATTTCAACACTCTGGAAGGTGTTTGTCAAATGAAGAAATGCAAAAAAACAACCGTAACCTGGTCGTGCTCTGATAGCGTGAAACGGCGGATACCTGGATACGAAATCCAATTCTTGATGACACTTGCCACAGACCTCATGCGGTTGCACAGCGAAGTAGAGAAAGTAGTTTTCACGCCAACAACTCAAATTCCAGATGTAACTGACAATGGAAAGACCCTAATCATTCCACACAGCACGGCAAAACCAGACATCATCGCCAAAAAGCGGTGTGATGGTAACCAAACAACAATCACGCTGGTATTTGCTGATGAACTCGGTAAATGATTGTGGTGTTAAAAATATATACTGTGCGGGAAAAAGTAAGCGATATATATAAAAGTTTTAAATACCATCAAACCATATAACTTTCGGTGATTTGGATGCCAAACAATTGTGCAGAACTGATAAGAATGCTGGATGACGCAATCAAGGACGAAGACAAAGCAGATGACGAGTACACTGACTTGATGCAAAAGATAATGCAAGTAAAACCTACAAGTGGCGTTAGATACTCGCAGGTTGTCGATAAAATCCGTGAGGACGAGTTCAGGCACAAAATCACGCTGATTGGAATACGAGATGAACTCAAAAAAATTTGCTCCCCCTAAAGAGGTGATTTGAACATGTCAGGAATTTTTAGACATAGAAGGCGTCTACTGGAAAATGGACATTCCAACTCCACAGACGACAAAAAAACACCGCCTGAAATAGAGAGCATACACCCATTTGGTGGTAACCTCTGGTCAGTTACATTCAAGCCAACAGAGATAGAGCGGATTTTGAATTTAGGCGGAGAAGTGTGTTTCGTGCATGCGAAAGACGAACAAGATGCTATAGAGAAAGCGAAAAGGAAATATATTCATAGGCGATGTAGGTAACAGAGACCATGCGGGAATACAGTTATCACCTGTGGTGTAGTAAAAAACATCTGCTCTTGGCTAAAACACACCTGGATGAGACAGCGGAAAAACTCTACTCCGAGTGTAATGAAGTGTGCCAGGTCTCAAATGCTACGAGGATAGAGAGCGAGGATGCATTGCGTAACTTACTGGCATCAGAAGAACACATATCGGACATACTGAGCCAGAAACAGATACCAGAATTGCGTGAATTGAATGACGAGATACGCAAACTACGGCAGGATATTGCATTAACGAACTTGCCATTCAGAGCGAACCTGCCAGTAAACAAAGACGCAATACAGGCAATAGAGACGGCGAGAAAACGAACAGATGATATAATCACGAAGATAGACAAATATGCGACAGAGATGAAGCAAGAACTGACGGATGTCGAATGCGGTAAATGTGCAGAAGACCTACGCCAGGATATAATTATAGCACCAGTCAAAACAAATGAAACAACAGAGCAAAAAACAGAAAAGATAGAACCAGCACCAGTCAGTGCGGAACAGCCACCTAAAGAGACACCACAACCAGTCAATAACGAACTAAACATAGATGACCTTGTGGAAGTAGTGGAAATTAGACCACCACAAAACGGGTGACCATAACGATGATGTTTTTACCTCCCATCTTCTTCTTTTTTCTTGTCAAAAACAACACAAAATCACCAGTGCACCGACCAGGCAAAAGGCAAAACCATACCACCTGCATGTGAGTGTGGTGGACATTTTTCTCACTCCCTCTGCTCTCCTCTGCCAAATGGTCGGTGCATCAAAAACAAAAAAAGAAAGTTAGATTACTGGTAGTTAGTTGTTTTTTGTTTTATCCATTCTTTGATTATTTCTGTTGCGATAAATTCTGGTATGATTAATCTGTAGGCATTTCTTATCGCCTTGCTGACACATTTCTGCAATGCGAATGTGTCATCTTCTCTGCCGTTTTTCGTAATCATAAATTTACTCTGCTCCGCCACGCCAATGACCTGTATGTCCCGTTTCTTGTCAACGACAATTGCTTTAGCACGATAGGTAGTTGGCGTCTCATCCAGCAGAACATCCGTAATGGACACACCGCCCATTTTCTGGATGATTGTCTTTATGCCTGCGTAAGTCAGGCAGTGCTCTATTTTGTCTTTTCGCTGAATTTCAAATACATACTTATCCAGTATACGCCCCTCAAGTTCTGCCACAATCTGCTCCTCATCCAATCTTGCCATCTCTACGAATGCCTGCTCATCTGTGCTAATTTTGATTATGCCCTTGTCCTGCTCAACACTTGCCTGTGGCACGGCTGTATTTTTTTGCGTTGTTGCATTCGTCTGTTCACTGGGTGCAACTCGTTTCTCTATGTCTTCCAGCATCTTTCTCGTTACGCCGAACCGCTCTAAGTACGCATCACCCCACTTCTTCCACATTTCTGGCGGTATCAGTCGCTTATCGCCCTGAATGCATACCTTTCCGTCTTTGATGATAACTCTATCCACTGGCTTCGGCTCAAGTCCCACATCCTGTTTCGCATCTGGTTGCTTAAACTCATCTATTCTTTTCTCGTCCATTAGTATCACCGATAAGTAAATAGTCATAGATATATTTAAATATTTCTACGAGAGGTGAGTGAAAGTAAAAGTGTATCCAGAATAGTTTTTAGACAGTGAAAGTGTTTTACAAACCGATATTTTTAAATATTTGTAAGTGTATATCATATTTGGTGATAGCATGAAGGAGCAAAAGAACGAAAAAAACAAAAAGAGAGTGCCCACCTCTGTAACTATAGATGTAGAGCAGAAGCAATGGTTGGATGAACACCCAGAAATCAATCTATCTGGGTTAGTGCAAAAGAGCATAGAAGACATGAGAAAAACCCTTGAAGGAATGCGAAAAAAGGATAAAAAATCAGGAGGTGATTGAAGTGTGGCTGGAAATATTGTGTTATATGGTGTTGATAATGTTTTTCGTAATGTGTATTGCAATAATAGTAGCCGTCTATCTGATTTGCAAGCGTTTTCTGACCGTGTGTGGTTTGTCAGTGAAGCGTCTCTGTCATTCAATAGATAAGGTGTTCCATAATGACGATGAACAACTCAAGTAACGCCACCAGTAATTTCGTATTCGATTGTTTCAGGCGTTACTACAAAATCCGACAGGTGCAGGTACCAGATTTACCACAGCGTGAAATAGCGATACAGTCATTTGTCAAAGACAGTATTATGCGTAGGCATTTATCATACAAAAACCCAGAGGCATTGCAGATAGCATTATATTCCAATCCACCCGCACATTTGTATTATTCAGTTGCACGCTATAAGAACCCAGATAAACATATTATGGCAGAGAAGCAACTGCAATCCGCAGAACTGGTATTTGATATTGATGCAGACCACTTCGCAAGTGATAAACCGTATCACGAGCAACTGGAACTGGCAAAAATAAAAGTGTTTGAGTTACTTGACTACTTGCAAACTGATTTCGGGCTTCAGAAACTGATTGTGGTTTTTTCAGGCAGTCGTGGGTATCATGTGCATGTTTATGACGAGAGTATCCAGAAGATGAAATCACAGGAAAGAGCAACACTCGTGGATTACCTGACAATGAATGACAGCGAAGCACTATTGCATACGAGAAAAGGCGTAATCAGGGCATATGATACAGTAACAGACAAATTCATAGGGTTCGTAGAACGATACATACTTAAGTTAGAGATACGAGATAATACCGTATCCAGAAAGATTACAGAATTACTAATGAATAAGATAAAGTCGTGGCAGGAAATGGGTATGAAAAACGCAATAGAAGATATGCAGAGATACGGCGTATTGGAAGCCACACAATGTAAGACCGTGTGGCGAATTTTGTTCGAAAAAGACGGCAATACCAAACTAACTAATGACGGAATAACACACACGAATATAAAGCAACTTGAGGTAATAGAGAAACTATTTCATGCAATAATCAGCAGAGACCTATCAACCCAGATAGATACACAGGTTACAACGGATTTGCATAGACTGATACGAGTGCCATACAGTTTACATGGTAAAACGGGTTTTGTAGTCACACCAGTTGACATTGACGAATTGAAAGCATTTAATCCACTGACAGACGCCATATGGGACGGCTTCAAAACAACGACAAAAAGAATAATAATGACTGATGATTTAACCATAAGCATGTGCGATACACAATACAATTTGCGAAAAGGAAATGAATACGATGTTCCAGAGTATGTGGCATTGTTTGTGTGTTGCAGACAAAAGGGGGTATTAGCGTGCACATGAGTGGTTGGAAGGGCGATGAAGTCCCAGTAGTAAGGTGCAAACGGTGTGGTGGCTGGATAAATTATAGTAAATGAGACCGACAAAAAGTATTAAATAGTAGTTAATATATATAGTATATCGTGATAACATATGAAAGCAAACGAAGTCCTAAAAACATTAAGAATTTCA
>Ga0315298_1009636_pt1 | contig 11876 bp, 10 predicted proteins | sample WHS_1_MG_FD_203077 | JGI IMG/M metagenome (GOLD analysis project Ga0315298, IMG submission 203077) | Extremophilic microbial mat communities from Washburn Hot Springs, YNP, Wyoming, USA - WHS_1_MG | ecosystem: Environmental > Aquatic > Thermal springs > Hot (42-90C) | place: USA: Wyoming... | reverse complement strand
TCCCTCTGGTCGCCACTGCACGTCGGGGACAAAGACGCCGCCGTGGTCAAGACTAGGCGGCCGACCTTTCACACAGAAGGCGATTCTATTGCTTTCGGCATAGATGCAGGCCTGATCCTCGCCCACGATAAGCAATTCCACCGTATGAGCACCCGGCACAAGCTTAAGAGGACCGACGAGCGCCTCTAGACTACCTCTCCCGAAAAGGGTGCCCAACCGCGAGATCTCACAGGCCCGGCCGATTGCCTGGCAACAGACGAGCCCATCGGCGCGGCGGATACGAAGCACGGCCTCAGCTCGCTCGATCGGGTTGGGGGCGACATAGTGCGCGCGAAGAAGCAGGTGGTCACCAGAGTCGAACGCCTCTTGTGGCTGCCCCGCCTCGCCGAGCAGCTCGAGAAGCGTGATAACGGGCTCGCTAGCGACGGGCTGCACGCCGTTACGCGGTCGGCCTGTCTCATTGGGCCCCATCGCCAAGAGGGCAGTCTTCGAGAGCAGGTTTTCCCTTTCGTGTCGTCTGTAAGCCTCGATCACAGCGCTTGGTTCGCCCTCAGCTCGGATCCGACCGGCGTCTAGGAAAACGACGCGCCGGCAGAAGCTCTCCACACTCCAAAGGTTGTGCGAAATGAAGATGATCGTCGCGCCGCTGTCCCTCAGTTCGTTCATCTTCGCCAGGCACTTGCGCTGGAAGGCCTGGTCGCCCACCGACAACACCTCATCGATGAGCAAGAGATCGGCCTTGACGTGGGCGGCCACGGCAAAGGCAAGCCGCACGTACATACCGGAAGAATAGCGCTTCACTGGTGTGTCGATGAACCGTTCCAACTCGGCGAAGTCCACGATGCTCGAGAACTGGGCGTCGATCTCTCGGCGCTTCAGGCCCAAGATGGCTCCGTTCAGGTAGATATTGTCCCGGCCGGTCAGGTCTGGATGGAAACCGGCGCCCAGTTCGATCAATGCTGCCATCCGCCCACGACTATGAACCCGACCCGTGGTAGGAAATGTGACTCGAGAAAGCAACTTGAGGATGGTGCTTTTCCCTGCGCCGTTCGGACCAATAATGCCAAGGACGTCGCCCTGCTCTACGCGGAGACTGACATCCTTCAATGCCCAGAAGGCCTCCCGTTCTACTTCGGCGCTCGAGCGGTCGAGGAGCCCGCGAGCCTTTGCGACTATCGCTTCCCGCAGACTGGTGCGACTGGCGCCGAGGCGGTAGGCCTTGCTTACGTTTTCCAGTTCGATGACAGCCATCCGCTATCCTTCTCACCTCTCGATCTGCTCAGATCAGATCCGCGAAATGTCTTTCGGCCCGCTTGAAGTAGCGGTAAGCCACAAGGGTCATTATTAGGGAGACAATGCTTGCCATTCCCAGGTACCGCCAGTCTGGCATTTGGTCAAACAGAATTAGGCGCCGGTAGCTGTCGATCAAAACAGCCATCGGATTTAAGAGGTACAACCACCGGATCGTCTCTGGAATGACAGTGACCGGGTAGATTACTGGCGAGAGATACATCCAAATTTGCAGCGCCAATGGGACGACGAAGCGGATGTCGCGGTAGAAGACGTTCACTGCAGAGGCCAGCAGACTCACGCCAAAGGTGAGGACGATCTGGACGACTAGCACCGCGGGTAGGAGCAGTATCGGCAACCCGACTTGAACGCGATAGTACAGCAGCATCGCTATGAAAACAGACGACGCGATAAAGAAGTCGATCAACCCAACTAGGATCGTGGACAGTGGTAAGATCTCTCGCGGAAAGTAGATCTTGCTCACCAAGTTCATATTGTTCACGAGGCTAGGTATTGCCAGGGTCAGCGAGTTGGCGAAAAACGTCCAGGGCAAGAGGGCCGTGTAGGCGAAGACAGGGTACGGGACCCCATCAGTTGGCACCTTGAGGAAGACAGAAAAGATCATGCTGAAGATAACCATCAGCGCGAGCGGCTGCAAAATCGCCCAGGCCGCGCCCAGTAGTGACTGGCTGTAACGAACTTTGAACTCGCGCATGGTCCAAGTGCCCAATAGCTCGCGCGCTTCTATCAGTTCGGAAAGCTGTGCAAAGGTCGGGATGGTCATTCTTTTCAGCCTCTGATCCAGCCCAGATGCTGTACGCCGATACTAAGTAGTGAACGCAGCGTGCCAGCGCTATTGGCACTGCGTAAGAAAGTTAGGGCCGGACCCGGCCGCATCGCCCAGCGGCGGAAAGCTCGCTTTGCCGCCTTTTCTAGTTGCGCCGCGGTCAGGTTTGGGTAGCTTAGCACTGTGGAGCAATCCATATCGAAGTCTTCCCAGCGTGACAAGCTCAACCAGCCCTTCTCAATCGCTTCGTGGTAGAAATGCGTGCCAGGGTATGGTACGGCTATGTGGAAGAGGGCGATATCTAGGGGCAGCTTCAGCGAGAACTTGATCGTTTGTTCGATGGTCTCTTCTGTCTCGCCAGGCAACCCGATAATGAAGTAGCCCCAATTCCCGATGCCTGCCTCTTTGCTCCAGCGGAGGCCTCGCTCGACCTTTTCCAGGGTTATCCCCTTGCGCACGTTGTTCAGGATCTGCTGTGAGCCCGATTCAATACCCCAGGAAACCATCCAGCACCCGGCTCTTTTCATCATGCTCAGAAGCTCGGGATCGACGAAGTCGACACGGCTATTACAGGTCCAGCGCAGCCGCAGGCCTGCATCAACAATCCCCCGGCAAAGCTCTAGCACTTGTCGGCGGTCGACAGTGAACAGATCAGCCTCGAAGTGGACACTGGTCACCCCGAGGTCCTTGAGTAAGAGAAGTTCCTGCACGATGCTTTCCGGCGAGCGCAGACGCACAGAGCGTCCCCACATAACGTCCTTAATGCAGAAGCGGCAAGACGCCGGGCAGCCCCGGCTGGTGAGCACAAACGCATACTTGCCCTTGACCATCGGGATACGGTACTTGTCGAGTGGCAGCAGGTGGTGAAGTGGTATCGGCAGGTCGTCGAGGTTAGCGACCAGCGGCCTGTCGGCATTGATCACTACATGGTCGCCTTGCCGGAAGGCCAGACCCCGCACGGCGGCCAGATCGCCGCTGGCTTCGCAAGTATCAATCAGCTCTCTGAGCGTGAGCTCTGGCTCACCGCGGATAGCGAAGTCCAGTGTGGGAAAGGCCAACAGAGTCTCTCTCGCCAGGGGTGTGACGTGTGTACCCATGGCAATAGTCTTGGCGCCAGTCGCTTTAGCGAGGAAGGTGCCATACATGTCGTTGGTTAACGTCGGTGCCGTGGCATGAGTGACGACGTAGCGGGGCCGTTCGGCTTCGAGATATTGGCGAAAACCAGGCCAAGTCATCCGCTCGGCGATACAGTCTACAATGCCCACCCGGTAGCGGTCGTGCAGCATCGCCGCCTGACCAGCCAGAGCGGTCTGGGGCCAGACCATTTTCTCGCGACTGCGACGGCCGACCCGGCAGACATCGCGGATGAATACCTCGCCGTCAGGCGAGGGAGGGTTGACGAAAAGCACGTCTAACATGATACTCTTGTCCCAAGTGAACCGACTCCAGTTGCATAGCCTGCCCGCCTGGTGGGCGCTGATCTACCGCTCGTTCCCAACCGGGCTTCGGAACTTGCGGCGGCCCATAGTGACCAAACAGGCCTACTCGCTCGCCTCAGCCACAGCCGGGCCAGCGCTGTCCACTCCCCTGCGATGGCCCCTCGCGAGATCATCAAAGACGCGGCTCTCCCGCGTGCTCAGCGCCTCGAGCACGCGCATCAGGATCCATGAGATGATCAATTGCAGGCCAGTCAGGACGAACAAGGCGCTGGCCAGTAGCCAAAACCACACGCGGCTGAGATCCCAGCCCGAAGCACCGAAGGCTAGAACCACCCCGCTCAACAAGACACCGCCAGTGACCTCGACGATGCCAATCCAGCCGAAGTGATGGTCGAGAGATGGATCGAAGATCGGACGGCCGAACAATCCTTTACGGGCCGCTCCTTTGTGATGCAGAGACACCAGGTAGTTGAAAGTAGCTCCGAGACAGAAGACACTTGTCCCAGCCGCCGCCAAGACCATGGCAGAAAAAAGGCTGAAGACCCCCAAATGTCCCAGATGATCGACGCCTTGAAGGCGGATGGCAAGCAATGCCAGCCCGATCAGCGTTGCCACACCGAGCGCGGCGAGCCCGATCCCGCCGAGCACACGGACAGGATTGTATTCCAGAGCGGTCCAGAGTATCGTCGTCAGAAAACGGCTGCCGTCGCGAAGCACGCTGAGCTTGGACTGACCAACGCGTTCACGATAGGCGATGGGAACCTCGACCACTCGCAGATTCTCATATGTCGCCCGAGTGCTCATGACCGGCGTGAAGTTCAGGCCATCAGGCAAGGGATACAGTTGTGGCAGCGCCGATCGCCGGAGCACGCGCATCCCGCTGGCTGGGTCGGCCACCCGCTGGTTCCCAATCACGCTGACCATGTTTGACCAGATGAAATTGCCCACCTGACGAACCAGCGGCATCTGCGTGGCGGCACCTGACCGTCGCGAGCCGACTACCACATCTGCCTTCCCGCTGAGCGCTACTTGGCACAAGACCGGGAGTTGCTCAGGGGGATATGTACCATCGGCGTCGAGAAAGGCCAGGAGTTCACCGCGCGCATGGCAGAAGCCGGTCTTGATCGCTGCCCCGTAACCGCGGTTCGCAGAGTGCCGCACCAGCCGGACTGGCGCAAGGCCAGCCACGATCTCGGCCGTCCGGTCGTGCGAACCGTCGTCCACGACAATGATCTCGACGTTCTCTACCCCCGCATCTTTCAGGGCTGGCTCCGTCCACTGAATGCGCCGAACAATGTCGGCAATGCCGGCCTCTTCGTTGAGCGCAGGGATCACTACTGAGAGCATGACAGACTCCCTCATGCCGTTGTGCTTTTCGCCGGGCTCGTCGTCTGTCTCCAAAGATCCATTAAAGGCGATCACCACAGCACCTCCTTAGGTTCGGCCGCCGTCGCGAACTTCTTGCTCGCAGACACCCATGAATCGCAGGCTGTCAGCGCTGGCGGCATCGCTCTGCCCGCCCACCAATCTCATCAATACTCAGGAGCACTGACCTTTCCCCCAAAACACCCAGGTATTCCTACCTCTCTCAAGAGAGCCTGGCTGAGTGCGCCGTGATCGTAGCGTTTGATTACCCTAGCAGGAGAGCCAACCACTACCGAATGCGCCGGGACGTCTTTAGTAACTACCGCATTGGCACCGATCACTGCGCCTTCGCCAATCGTTACCCCGTCGAGGATTACGGCGCCGCCGCCCAGCCACGCCCCATCCTTGATTGTGATCCCCTTGGCGGTGATGCCCTGATCCATGATTGGGATGCCGATCAAACCATAGTTGTGGTTAACTGCCAGTATCTGCACTCCTGGCGCAATTAGCACTGCATCTCCGATGACAACGCCGCCTTGGCCACGAATTAGCGTAAACTCGCCCACGAAGCACCGCCGCCCGATCTTGATGAAGGCATGTGGCAAATCTCTGAAATTGAACACGTGCAGTTCGGCATGGTGCATGATGAAGGTATCGGCACCGATCTCGATGCCTGCTGGGCATGCATGGAGGTACACGCCACGGTCGAGGAACACGTTGCGCCCAAGGCGGATGTTGTGCGTGCAGCGAAGGCGGGCGTTCGCTTCGATGGCTGCATAGCCATCGAGTTTCATGATCAAGCGGTATGCAAATGTCCGTGCAGCGATGCCTGGGAGCCCCGGCAGACGGCTGAACAGGGAGAGAATCAGACCCTGGGAGACATAATGGCTGATGCTCCCGGCCTGTCCGTTCACATAGTAACGCAAGCGATCAAGCAAACCCGCTGGCTCCTTTCCAGTGTTTATCCGAATACTGGTCCTAGTCGCAATCTTGGATCGCCGCCAAGATGGACCGGATGCTGATTCAAAACGTGCCGCCGGATACTAGCCATTGCCCAGCTAACTTCTGGAGATCAGCGACACGCCGACGCAGATCACCGCAATGCCCACCCAACGCACCGGCGGCACCGCTTCGCCAAGAATTAGCCAGGCGAAGAGGGGCGTCACAGCGTAGCTCAGAGCCAGAATAGGATAGGCATAGCTCAGCGCCAATCGAGAAAGGACCACCAACCATATTGCCGCGCCAAGAGCGTAGAGCGAAAGGCCAGTGATGATCAGTGGGTTGCCTGCCACTCTGATGACAGTGTCTAAAGGCTGAGCGAGACTGCCGAGGCAGATCTGGCCCACCTGGGTCATGCCGATTTTCAGTGTCAACTGCCCTGCAACGCCAATTACCACTGCCAATAGCACAAGGAAGATCGATTTCTCCATCTCGCACCTCGTTTCCGCCCAAAAGACAAGGCCGCCCGCCGTTCACTATGATAGCCGCAGAGCGTTAGCACAGAGTGAGCTCCTGGTTAGAAACAGGTAAGAAGGCTAACGCCAGCGTTCGAGCACCCCTTTCCCAAAGGCGCGCCTGCGATGATAACGATTGATGATGGAACCAACTGGTTGCCGTGCAGACTGCCGGATGGACTATCTTCCCCACTTGGTGATTTGCCCAACCGGGCGCGCGGGGTTTCCAGCAACGAGCGAGTTGGGTGGCATATCGCGCCGCACTACGGCTCCAGCAGCGACGACCGAGTTGCGTCCGATCCTAACTCCCTTCGTAATGAGAACGCCATGCCCAATCCAAACATCGTCTTCAATACGGACCGGCTTGGTGACCTCTGGGCGTGTTCCATCTTTCAACACGATCTGGTGAAAGTCAGAGTCGCAGATGTCGCAGTCCCATGAAATAGAGCAACGGTCGCCGATCTCGACGAGTTTGCGGGCATTAATGGTGGTTCGGTCTCCAATAGTGGTGCCGGCGCCAATATGTAAGGTGGCCGGCGCGTGAGGGTCTCCAACCACTGCTAGGCGGCAATCAGATCCAATGACGCAAGGTCCGCCAGTGGTAATCAGGCCGTGCCGCTTTTCAATGTGGACGCCGCGGCCGAGCAATACGGGATGTCGGGTTCCGAAGTAATGGCGCCGCCAGAGCCAGCGCAAGAGGCTCAAGGCGTGGCATCGTTTCTCGCGGAAGGAGAGACTCTGAAACTTGTGCCACAACGACCACGCCCCATAGGCCACATCCTGGCCAGAACTGGCATCAAGGCGCTCCCGGCTCTCTTCTGTCACCCCAGTACCTCTGACCAGCATGTTCCATTCCTGCCCTTCCCCAAAGTAGAGCAGCCAGCTGGGAGCACGGAACGCACGCCGCGGATGACTATTGCCCGGTTGGCTCCCAGACGACCACTTCCTTCAGCAACTCACTTGCCTGTGACATGCTATCTGCCTTCCAGGACCCGCCATTTTCGGCCGCCAATTGAAGCTTCCGAGTGGTGTACTCCACTAGTCGTCGAATGGAATCGAAGTTCTCGGGCAACACGTCCTCATCGGCCACTTCAATGCCGAAGGTCTCTTCCAAGAAGAGTTCCAGTTCCAGGACGCCGGTCGAGTCGATGATTCCTCCTTCGAGGAATGACGCGTCAGCAGCGAGATCATCTTCTTGCCCGTCGTAAAGGAAGTTCTCCACTAAGAACCGCCGAATCTGTTTTTCGACAGTCGTCATATACATACTCCAGTGTCAGATTTTGCCCCACTTCTCACAGACCACGTGATCCCTTCTGCCCAGGGCTGCCTAGTTGAGCCGAAGAGAAGTCGAGACTCGCTAGCCCCAGCCGCTCCATGGCCAACCGCACGGTGTCAGGGTTCTCTGGCGTCTCCATCCGTCTCAACGCCTCGTCGCGGCTGATCTTCCCCTCCCGGACAAGGGTAGCCAGTTCCGAGGCATACGGGTGGAATCCGGTTTGTGTCTGATGAACTAGAATGCCAAGGCTGTTCAGTAGGCAATTGGTGGAATTGGGACCAGTGTCGCTTGGCTTGCTCCATCCCAATCGTTCGATTCTCCTGAAGATCTCGTCTTGATGGTAGTCTAAGAACGCTAGAGGGGAGACTTCCCAAGGGAAATGCTGGGCCGCTGCGAAGTGCCGGTCTTGCAGGAAGTAGGTGGAGGCATCTCCTATTCCGGCACGCTGCAGAGGACCGACGGTGGCACCCATCATGGCCTTGGCCATTGCAGGTCGTGGCCGGTATATGGAAGCAGATAGCGGCAGCTGACCAGGCGACCAGCCGAAAGCAACCATCGGTATGTCCTGCTCGATGGCGATTCTCAGCCCCGCAAACTTCGCCAATCCCATGCATGAGTTGCAAATGGCACTTGTCCTGCTCAATGCTTTCCTGGCGTACTGGACGCTGCTCACTGAATCTCTGAAGACTTGGCGGAGGAAATCGAACCGTGGTCTTACAACTACTTGATCGACATTCAGGTTGCTTGAGACTGCTTGCATGTTCCGCCAGGCGGCTGGTGAGACGAAACCGTTGTCGAAGGTGTAAGCGAGGACACGAAGCTCAAACTCCTCCTTAAGGACAGCCAGTGTGTACGTGCTGTCCTTGCCACCGCTCCAAGCTACGAGGCAGTGATAGGAGCTCGCCGTCCGGGCGCTTTCAACAACCCGCGCGAACTTGGCCTGCAACTCGGCTCGGCGTGACTCACGTGTTTGAAAGGTGGCAGAGGTGCGGCAGAAGTTGCAGACGCCATTGTCGTCGAAGCGAATTCCCGGGAAAGAGGCCGGCAACACACAGCGTGAGCATATTCTCAACTCGGCCACTCCACTTCATGCATACACATAGGTGCTGGCCTCCAGTCAGTTGAAGGAATCGCGTACCACCGAGTGGCTCGCACGACTCGGTCTGGTCCAGGTGCGTCAAATGGCACGTGTGCGTTGAAGTCGATAACGAAATGATGGTATAGGAGTTGGAGCGACAACGCCCCCGTCAGGGCCATTTCGTCGTTTTCGCCGATCGGGCCGCCCTTTTCAATCTTCTTCAGCAACCTAGCGATCGCTGCGGGGTCGAGCAGTCCCACCTTCTTCAGCGCCGTGTCAGAGAGCATTTCCGAAACGTAGTCCAGTCTCGGCGACCCAAAGAAAACATCGCGGCTTGGCGCGCGATACGGATGCTTGCGGCGAGCGACGACATCTCGTGGGAGCAAATCCTGCACACTCTTTCTCAGCACACTCTTCTCAGTCAATCCCTTTAGCTTGAAGCGGGAAGGGATTGCGTTGCAGAATTCGACGACTCGGTGGTCGAGGAAGGGGAAGCGCCCCTCGACGGCATGGGCCATCGCCACCCTATCCCCCTGTGATGAGAGAAGATACTCAGACAAGAAGATTGTCGCCTCCACGTACTGGGCGCGTGATAAGACATCCCAATCCGTCATCTCTCCTGGCAAGATGGCTTCTATGCCTGACTGGCCTGCCTGTGTGTTATTGGCAGCGAGTGCTTTCTTGATGTCGTCAGTGTACAGCCGCCTGATCCGTGAGCTGTTGCGCCAGCGCACGGTATGAGAGGCACACGGGCGATTAGGCTCAATGCCGCGCACGAAGAATCCCTCCAGCCCAGCCTGTGATCCGCTATGCAGCGCGCGAATCTCGGGGTAGAGTCGCCGCAGAAGCAGAGGGCGGTACTTCGACGCTGGGTTCGCGGCGCAGAAGGCCCTTATTTTCGCTTCTTTGAAGATGTCGTACCCAGCCAGGAATTCATCGGCACCCTCGCCAGTCAAGACTACCTTGTAGCCACTGTCTCTCACCAACTTCGATAATAGGAACATTGGTACTGGCGCTGTCCTCAACAGCGGCACCTCGGTATGCCAGATGACGTTTGGGAAGGCCTGGGCGATGTCCTGGTTGGTGCATATGAGCCGGCTGTGGTTGGTCTCCAAGAAGCTGTTCATGCGCGCTTGGTAGGTGGTCTCGTCAAAGGCTTCATCCTCGAAAGACACAGAAAATGTTCTAAGATCTCGGGGGGTGAAGGTCTTGGCCAAGGCCGCGATAATCGCGGAATCCAGTCCGCCACTTAGGTACGCGCCAACTGGCACGTCGGCCCTAAGCCTCAACCTGACAGCATCGACAAGCAGTTCGCGCAGGCGATTCGCATAGTCTTCTTCAGAGCCATTGTCGGTCGCTGAGTCCTTGCGAGAGAACTCCAGACTCCAGTACCGTTGTAGCGAACGTTCCTTACCTTTCACATGCAGTACATGTGCCGGAGGCACTTGTGAGACGCCCCGGAAAACGGTGTGAGAAGGTAGTGGTGCCCAAAAAGTGAAGACTTGGTCGAGAGACACCACGTCGATTTCGCGGGAAACCAGGGGGTCTGCAAAGAGGGCCTTGATTTCGGAGGAGAAGACCAAGACGCCGCCAGCAATGGTGTAGTAGAGCGGTCTGGTCCCAAGCCTGTCTCGCGCCAAAAGTAGCTCCTCCCTTTCCTGATCCCAGAGGGCAAACGCGAACTGTCCGTTAAGGTGCTCGACGCAGGACGATCCCATGTCTTCATACAGGTGAACGATGACTTCTGTATCTGTTTGGGTCCTGAAGGCGTGGCCTTTGGCAACGAGTCGTTCTCGTAGTTCGATATAGTTAAATATCTCGCCATTGAATACGATCCAGCGCCGTCCGCTTTCGTCGCTAATCGGCTGAATCCCACGGTCCAGATCGATGACGCTCAGCCGCACGCTTCCGAGACCCACTCGATCGTCGACGTAGATGCCAGAGGAGTCGGGACCACGGTGCCGAATCATCCAAAGCATCCGGCAAAGGATGGCTTCGTCTATTGGGCTAGGGCTGGGCCGCATGTCTAGCGAACCGACGATACCGCACATGCCTCTGCTCCAATTGCATTCTTGTTTATCTTCCCGGATAACGTCTTGGGCAGAGCAGGCCAGAACTCCACTATCTTGGGCACCATGCAATCCTCGAGCCTCTCAGAGCAGTAGGCACGGACCTGACGCTCGCTGAGATTGACACCAGGTCTCAAGACCAAGACTGCCTTCACTGCCTCTCCGAGAATCGCGTCGGGAACGCCAACCGCCGCTGCCTCAATCACTCCTTCTAGGCCGTATAGGACATCCTCGATCTCCTTCGGGCTGATCCGTTCTCCGCGGCTCTTGATCATGTCGTCTTTCCGGCCGATGAAATACAGATACCCATCCTCATCCATCTTGAAGTAGTCGCCAGTGTGAAGGACTCTCTCACCAGGGAGAGGGCCGGGCCTGAACACTCTGGCAGTCTCCTCTGGTGCTCCCCAATAGCCTAGAGTGACATGGGAACCGCGAACGACCAACTCGCCAACGACCCCCGGGCCAAGTCTCCGCCCATCTTCATCAACAATGTAGACTTCGGTGTTGGGGATCGCCTTGCCAACCGAGGTCGGACGACGGTCGATCTCCTCCGGGGGCAGGTATGACACCCGCTTGCACTCAGTTAGGCCATACATCAAGTAGATCTTGGCTTGAGGAAACGTCTCTCTCAATCTGTTGATATAAGGTACCGGCAGCGCCGCGGCCGTGTTGGTGACATAGCGGAGCGCAGAAAAGTCGTGCTTCTTCAAGTCCCGCAGTTGCAGTAGCAAGGCAAAAATGGTTGGAACACCTGGAAAACCGGTCACTCTCTCGCGGAGCATGAGATCAACCACGCGATATGGAAAGGTGAAGGATTTTTCAAGCACCAGTGTGGCCCCTACCTTGAATGCCATCAAGAGTTGATACAGGCCGTAGTCGAATGACAAGGGCAGCGTGTTCAGGATAACGTCAGAGGCCGTATTCTCTAGGTACTGAGTAATCGAACTAGCGGCGCTTACAATGTTCAAATGGGTAGCCATTACCCCCTTTGGCGAGCCAGTGCTTCCCGAAGTATAGATGATCGCTGCCAAGTCCAAGTCGATGGTCTGGTGGGCAGGAGGGCTCGTCGGCTGGTACTTCAGAGTGTCGTCCATGGAGAGCAGCGAAACACCAGGCCG
>Ga0315298_1009635_pt1 | contig 11876 bp, 8 predicted proteins | sample WHS_1_MG_FD_203077 | JGI IMG/M metagenome (GOLD analysis project Ga0315298, IMG submission 203077) | Extremophilic microbial mat communities from Washburn Hot Springs, YNP, Wyoming, USA - WHS_1_MG | ecosystem: Environmental > Aquatic > Thermal springs > Hot (42-90C) | place: USA: Wyoming... | reverse complement strand
TCGCTGCGCTCGGTACGGATTCTTCGCTGCACTCAGAATGACAGGGGTTGGCCAGGCGCTTTCCCCCTGTCATTCTGAGGCATAAGCCGAGGAATCCGTCCTCAGGGGCTGCGGATTCTTCGCTGCGCTCAGAATGACCAGAGAGGCCCTTTTCTGTCATTCTGAGGCGTAAGCCGAAGAATCCGTCCTCAGGGGAAGCGGATTCCTCGCTGCGCTCAGAATGACGATTGGCGGCCGGGTCGCGGATTCCTCGCTGCGCTCAGAATGACGAGACAGGCTGCTCTGCACGTATCACGAACGAGATGCAAAAATGACGGGGCAGGCTACTCACAGCTTATCACAAACAAGCGACAACAATGAGAAGATCGGCCTCTCCGCTTGCCCGTGGGTTGCTAACCTGGGAAAGCTTGGCTGCCTCGGCTGGCGAGGCGGCCAGTGGCCTCGATTCGTGGTATAATCCGTCGGCCTCAAGCTGCGGCCGCCCCTCTACGCGGATGATGCGGTCGCTACCCAACCGCTCAGGAGCAGGCCATGATCTGGGATACGAAGGCAGAATGCTGTACCAGAGAAGAGCTAGAACGGGTTCAGTTAGCAAGGCTGAAGGAGACAGTGCAGAGGGCATATGCACGAGTCGAGCATTTCGCTCGCTCGTTCGATGCTCACGGCGTGCATCCCGATGACTTGCAGACGCTGGACGATATCCGACGATTTCCGTTTCTCACTAAGGCGGAGATACTAGAGCACTACCCATTCGGAATGCTGGCCGTACCTCTATCGGAGGTGGTACGCATTCACTCTTCCTCCGGCACTACCGGCCACCCTCTGGTTGTCGCCTACACCCAGCATGACCTGGAGACGTGGACCGAGCTGGTGGCACGCATCGTCTCCGCCGCCGGCGTTACCAGAGAGGACATCGTGCAGATAGCGTTCTCCTATGGGCTGTTCACGGGCGGCTTCGGCCTCCACTATGGTCTGGAGAAGGTAGGAGCCACCATTGTGCCCGCATCAGGGGGCAATACTGAGAGGCAGATCCGTCTTATGCGCGACTTCGGGGTTACCGGCCTCGTCTGCACGCCAACCTATGCTCTACACATCGGGGAGGTTGCACGAGGAATGGGGATAGAACCGCAGTCCCTGAAGCTGCGCTGGGGGCTGTTCGGGTCCGAGCCATGGTCGGAAGGCATGCGGCGTGAGATCGAGGCCTCTCTGGGGCTCTTCGCCACCGACAACTATGGCCTGAGCGAGGTGATCGGCCCCGGGGTGTCGGGCGAGTGCGAGTACCGGTGCGGACTGCACATCAACGAGGACCATTTTCTGGTGGAAGTGATCGACCCGGAGACCCTCGAAGTGCTGCCCGAAGGTGAGGTTGGCGAGCTTGTCTTCACCACTCTGACGAAGGAAGCGTTCCCCGTCATTCGATATCGCACTCGCGATATTTCTCGCATCACACGCGAGCCTTGCCCATGCGGCCGCACGACGGCGCGCATGGAGCGCGTGCGTGGTCGCACTGACGACATGCTCATCGTCAGAGGAGTGAACGTCTTTCCCTCCCAGATCGAGTCCGTCCTCCTCGAAATCGAAGGCGCTGAACCTCATTACCAGATCGTGGTGGACCGGCGCGGCGCACTCGATGATCTGGAGGTGTGGGTGGAAGTCTCAGAGCGGATTTTCGTAGATGAATGGGAGAAGCTCGCTGCGCTGGAGAAGAGGATTCGGCAGCGGCTGGAGACCGTGCTCGGCATCTCGGTTCGGGTCAAGCTGGTGGAGCCGAAGTCTATCGAGCGCACGGCAGGCAAGGCCAAACGAGTCGTCGATCGGAGGACTCTGGTCTAGGCCTGGCCCTTCGACTGTTCTCGTAGCGCCGTCAGTTCGCGCTCGAACTCGACGATGCGCTCCTTCAGTTCGCGCATGTGCTGGGCAACGGTGACTTTCTCCGCAGTCTGGGTGCCATAGAAGTCCCAGGCCACCGCCAATGCGGTCCGCAGAGTGCTGATCATCTGGCGCAGGTCGTGCTCCTCGCCCGCCGAGGCGGCGACTATGTCGGATGCGACCTCGTACAGGCGTAGCGCCAGTTTGCCAGGAGACAGAACCTCGGCCAGGCCGGTCGGGCCACCAAGGGGAGGCACCGCTCTCGGTGTGAGGTCCGAATCCGAAGCGCCAGAAGTAGCGAGGACTGCGGCGATGCTCAAGTAAAGAGAGGCTAGGTTCGCTCGCACTTTGGGGTCAAGGTTTGTCCAGTCGCCTTCAGGAAGACTGAAATAGGTGCTCTCGACCTCGTTGGCCTCTATTTCGTCCATAGAAAGCCTCCTGCCGTGCTTTCGCTCACGGCCGCGTTCTGTCTGAGCCCACGCTTGTAGTGCGCCCAGCTACGAGTGGCGTCCGCAATCGGTGTGCCATAGGCCGAGATACAGGCGCCCGCCAGCCAGAGATCGCGAAGAGGACTTCCGCGAACTCCCGCCTCGTCGGAGAGCGACAGCGAGGGCCGGTGATCTGTCTGCGAAAGCAGACGCAGAGCCTTCGCGCTGCCAGGAAGCCAAGGTACGTGTTGCCGGCGCGCTCGCGCCGCGGCGTGCGCTGATCGCCTAACCTTCCGCCGAAGTCTCGCTCGGCGATAGTTAGTGCTCGTGACGAGCGATCACTCGCCCATCGGACAGCTCATAGGTTACGTGAGCCACTTCGTCGATGGCGACATCGTGGGTAGCGATGATGACCGTCACCCCTTCGACCATCACGATGCGCCGGAACAGTTGCATGATGGCCAGGCCGGTGACACTGTCCAGCTCGCCGGTGGGCTCGTCGGCCAGAATGAAGGAGGGTCGGTTGGCCAGGGCACGAGCGATGGCCACGCGCTGCTGCTCCCCGCCAGAGAGTTCGAACGGGCGGTGGCCCATGCGGCGGCCGAGTCCCACCAACTCAAGGCATTCACGCGCCCGGTCTCGACGCTTGGCCCGCGGCACCCCCGCGATATGCATCGGCAGCTCGACGTTCTCGAACGCGGAAAGCGTCGGCAGCAGGGCGAACGATTGAAAGACGAAGCCGATCTCGTGCCGGCGCAGGCACGTCAGTTCGCGGTCGCTCAGGCTGGACAACTCTTGCCCCTCGATAGTGATCGAGCCGCTGTCTGGCCGATCCAAAGTGCCGAGCAGGTTCAGCAGCGTCGTCTTGCCGGAGCCGGATCGCCCTCGCAGGGCCACAAGCTGTCCTCTCTCCAGCACGAGGCTGACTCCGTCCACAGCGCGCACCGTCTGTTCGCCAGTCCGATATATCTTGTAGACGTCTTTGGCGACGACCACTGGGCCCTCGGCTGTCGACCGGCGGCGGCTAGTCGCCGTGGCGATGGAAGCAGACGTCAAAGCGCGCGAAACGTGGCTCTCACTCGCGGTATCGCGCCCACGACGGAAAGGGAGGCGCAGTCGCATATTCGGCAACTCCATCTTCTTCACGACTCACTCCTTCCCACTTGCGGGCATGATCTTTATGTAGCTGTCTTCTAGTTCGACTTTGACCTTGCCTGAGATGCCAAGCCGCTCCAGGTATTCACGCGGCAACTGCAAGCGGCCAGCCGAATCCAGCACCACATACTCATCGTGGGTCTCTCCCAAGATGATGCGATCCAGCAAGGCATCCCGATCGACGTCGAGACGGCGGATGGTTTCGGTGCTAGTTTTGCCATCCCTGATCGCTACCACGCGATCCACTTTGGAGGCGATCGAATGGTCGTGGGTAACGATGACGACGGTTGTGCCGAAGTTCGTGACCACGCGACGGAAGATGTCGAAGATCTGGTAAGCGGTGCGATTGTCTACCGATCCGGTCGGCTCGTCTGCCAGCAGGAGAGGAGGTTTGTTGGCGAGGGCGATGGCGATAGCCACGCGTTCTTGCTCCCCGCCGGAAAGCTGAGAGAGGCGGTGGTGCCGACGTTCAGCCAGCCCCACTTCTTCCAGCAGTTGCTCCGCCCAGGCCCGGCCACTCTTGCCTGCCCGGCCGGCCATGATCATTGGCAGTTCCACGTTTTCGAGAGCGGTGAGATAGGGGATAAGGTTGCGGGCGGTCTGCTGCCAAACGAAGCCCACCATCTCACGCTTGTAGCGAACGAACTCACGGCCGGACAGCTTGAGGAGGTCCAGCCCTCCGACCGTGACGCGGCCGGCAGAGGGGCGATCGAGTCCACCGAGGATGTTGAGCAGAGTGCTCTTGCCGCTCCCGCTATTGCCCACGATTGCCATCAGTTCGCCGCGCTGCACCTGGAGGTCCAGCCCTTGCAGGGCCACTACTTCGAGGTCAGCCACCTTGTAAATCTTCACCAGGCCTTCACAGATGATGAAAGGGCCGGAGGCGGACGGCTGCTTTTGCGCGTTTGCGCTGGCCATAACTTTCATTGCTCTTCTCCCAGCTTCACGGCCTGGGAAATCCGCAGGCGCGCCAACAGCCAAGCCATGCTGATCAGGGCTAAGGTGAGCATGCAGCCGAGAAGCAAGTACATTCGCACCATTTCGCCCCAGGCAGTCACGACTACGAAGCGAGGAATCATATCTTTGGCGTCCGACACCACCTGCATATAGGGTATGAACAGGTTGCCCGTGAACACCCCCACGGCGGTGCCGACAGCCGCGCCAACCAGTATCAGAAACACTTGTTCGAACACTAGCAGCGCCAACAACTGCCCCGAGGAGAGGCCGATCGCGCGCAGAATGCCCATCTGCAGCATTCGCCGCTGGAACGATAGAAACGAGTACATCAGGAAGCCCAACACAGTGAGCAGAGCAGCGACAATGAAGCTAACCGAAAGGACGCCGAAAAGCCCGGTGCGCTGGGGATCGGTGCGGCCGGCGCCTACCTCTGCCCTTCCGTCCTGGAAGTCGAGTATGTAGACTTGGTTCTTGTTCAGCGCCTCCAGCACGTCAGCCGTCTTCGCGTTCCTCTCCAACCGTAGCCACACGTCATAGGGGGAAGTACCAATGTGGTCGAAGATGTACTCTAGGTTGGCGATATAGAAGTAGCCATCCTGCGGGAAGAGGGTTGGGAAGTATGAAGTCCAGGCACGGACCTGGAAGTCGATATTCGCTCCTGCCACGTTGAGGGTCACCTCGTCGCCCACGCGCAGGCCGTTGTCTACCAGGAAAGCAGGGCTAACGATGAGCGCGTCCTCCTGTGCAGCTAGAAGATTCATGAGCAGGCCCAGCGAGTTATAGGAGAAATCCTTGCGATACCAGGCGACTTTCACGAAATCGCTGGGGTCCACCCCCATGATAGTCCCTTTGGGGGCATTGGAAGTAGTCGTCGGCCAGGCATCGAAAGTCTTGACGCGGGTGTAGTGCACTACACCTGGCACCTGGTGACGCTCCAGAGGCGGGTAGCTCCAGGATTTGCTGCTTTCGTTATACTCCCATACCTCTTGCAGGACCAAATCGGCCGGCGTGCGATAAAGAACGTGGTCGCTGTAGTTCGTGTCCAGAGTTTCGGCCATAGAGGCGCTGTAGCTACCCAAGGCGACCGTCAAAACGAGCAAGAGCACCACCGGCGTGTAATAGCCTGGCGAGCGGGCAATCTGGCGAACGGCCAGAGAAATGGACACGCTGCCCAGGCGCGTGGCCAGCCAAGACAGGGCCTGCATCAGGAAAGGGAACAATCGCAGGAAGACCAGAGACACCGCGAAGATGAAGATGGCAGGTATCAGCAGCAAGAAGGGCTCCATGAACACGTCGCCAGCCTCACCGATCTGGACGACCGATTGTTTGCCTTGCAGCGTCCAGTAGCCGTAGGCTGCTATCCCCACCACCGCAATGTCGATGATATAGCGCTGCCAGGGGCCGCCCCGGATGGAGCGGGCCACCTCCTGTTTGTAAGTAACGATAGTGTGGCGGGCGGCCCCGTAGGCGGGGATTAGGCTGGCTAATAGAGCCAGCGCCCCCGCACCTAACGCGAACTGTATGGTCTGCTCCGAAAGGCTCACCGGCAGGGGAGGCCGCTGGGCGAACAGCAGAAAGCCATAAGCTTTGCCTATTAGCTGCGCCACCAGTACCCCGAGTAGCGGCCCGACTATCAAAGCCACCCCCACCACCAGTATTCCCTCGACCAGATAGATGCCGACGATCTGCCAATCGCTTGTTCCCCGGCTCTTGATCGATGCGATTTCGGCTCGCTGCCGGTCCACTACCAGGGTCGCCGAGTTGACGATGTAGTAGAGGACGACGACCACTACCGGCACGCTGAGAATGAAGAGGAGGATTTTCAGGAAGAACGCCTTGCGATCGTAGGTTTCGAGGGTTTTCAGGGGACTTATGTCCAATTTGGTCGAGGGCATAATGGTAGCTACGCGCGACTGAAGGCGGTAAAGGCCAGTGATTGTCCGCCCCACGTTGGTGACGTGCATTTGCGCGTGGTCGAACACCATGTACCACGAGTACTCGTGCCGAACCTCTGGGATGGGCTGTAGGATGCTTGAAAACAAGGCCGCGCGGCTGAGGAGTAAGCGGTTATAGAAGGCACCGGGATCGTAGATCCAGTAGGGCTCTTTGGGGTCCTTTGCCCGATAGATTCCGACCACCCGGAGCATTGCTTGTTCGCCCTTATGTTTGTCCGGTCCCGTGGTTAGGCGACGGTCTCCCAAGCGGAGATGGAGTTCCATTGCCGCGTCTTCAGAGACTATCACTTCCACATCTTCGCCAGGCGCTGGCGCCGCCTCGGAGTACAATCGCCCTTCGATGATATCGATATGCTTCTCGACGTCTTCTATCCAGCAAGGCCGGGCATAGACGGTGGAATTCGCCACCCGCGGGTCGTCCACGCCACCGATATACAGAGGCATGGTATCGGCGGAGAAGTAACGGACGCGGAAAAGTACCGGCACTCCCACCACTCCGATTGCCTGGTTCTCCATGTAGTCTTCCAGGTGCTGGAACTGACGCATGTCCGTCGGCTGCTCGGCGTTTTCGAGGTGGCGAACTAGAACGGCGGCCGGTGGGCGATCCGCCTCCTTGGTCAGGTCTGCCTGTAACAGGCGCTCCATCACCCCATCAGCGTAGGTTAGCACGCCCACGACCACAGCCACGGTCACCACCAGGCCGAGCGCTGTGGCTATGGTTAGGCCGACATTGTTCCCAATACGCTTCAGCACCATCTGGAGTATGGAGAGGATCATTTCTCCACCACCACTTGGCCTTCTTTGAGACCGGATTCGATCTCGACGTTCTCCTCGTCGCGCAAGCCGGGTTTGACGTCGATCTCGCGCTTGCGCCCGTCTTCCACCACTTGCACGAAGACTCGGTCGCCAAACGAGCGCAGCGTGGTCAGCGGTATGAGGAGAACGTTGTCGTGTCGCTCGACGACGATCGTCAGGCTGGCGGTATCATCCAGCTTGACGCCTGGACCTGGCGACTCGAAGGAGATGCGCACCGACTTCTGCTCGGCAGCTCCCGTCGCTCCTGGTTCGTTCTTCGGCAGCTCGATGACTTTGCCTTTGACCTGCCTGCCAGGATAGGAATCGAAAGTCATGGTGACGTCTTGACCGGGCGCGCAGCGCGCCAGATCTACAGGCGTCAGGTCTGCTCGCACCTCCAGGCTGGAAGGGTCCGCGAGAGTGACGACCTCCGAGTATGACTGCACCAGGTCGCCAGCGCGCCCGTTCGTTCCCACCACGACACCATCGAACGGTGCCACCAGTTTGGCGTCGTCAGCCTGTTTCTGCAGCGCCTGCAGAGATAGCTTGGCCTTCTCGACCTCTTTCTCAAGGATCTGCAAGTCTTCGTTCGTGCTTGGCTCCACTTTGGTCTTGGTCTCTTCATACTTGGCTTGGGCACTAGCGAGTGCTTGTTGAGCGCTCTCGACTTCTTTCTGAGCGGCCGCTATCTCACCGGGGGTAGCACCGGCTTTGGTCTTGGCCAGCTTGGCTTGCGCGGCCGCCAGAGTTGCCTGGGCACTGGCCAGGGAGTCTTCGGCAAGCTTGATGTCCTCCGGAGTGGCGGGCTTCAGAACCGCGTCTAGTCGAGCTTGAGCGACATCCACGCCATTGATGGCGGCCTGGACGTCGGCCTGCGCGGACTTGCACTCATTGCCATTGTTGTTGGCTCCACATACGGCGTCACGCCTCACCTGGACGCTATGCAGCGAGGCTTTGGCCGATTCGACAGCCAACTGCGCCGCTCGGATATCTTCAGGCGTCGCGCCTTTCTTGAGCCTATCCAGCTTGGCCTGCGCTGCCGTCAGGTTTTCTTGTGCGCTGGCAACGGCCGCCTCATCGGCCTTCAGTTCGTCAGTGGAAGGGCCTGCCTGCAACTCCGCCAGCTTGACCTTGGCGCTCTCCAATCTCGCTTCGGCGCTGGATACATCTGCCTCCGCTTGCTTGAGCGATGCCAGTTCAGGAGAAGCTGATTTCTCCGCCTCGACTCTCAACTGAGCGATCTCAACATCTACCTTGGCTTGCGCGATCTGTGTCTCAAGCGGCCCTGTCTCCAGGTCTGCCAAGAGATCGCCCTTCTTCACCTTTTGGTTATAGGTCACGTAGATGCCCTTGAGCCTGCCATCTTGGCGAAAGAAGAATTTCTCTTCCCGCTGGGCCGCCACGCGCCCGAGGGTCTTGATCACACTGACGATCGAACCCCGCTTCACTTGATATGTCGGTTTCTTGGAGCCAAGCTGTACTGGGATCGCCGTAGGTGTGGGCAGTTCTTCGGGCAGCACCTCGCAACCGGCCACCACAAGAAGCCCCAACATAGCCACCAAAAGGAACCTGACCATCCGCGCTTTCATCGCCCGTGCTCTCCTGTCTGCACCGCCTCACAGCAGCCAACGAGGTGACTTCGCGACACGTTGCTGAGATAGGCAGTTTGGAAGTATCATCACCATCCTACCAGTCAGCGACTGACCCATCGTCTTTGTGATACAGTCGTGGCGTATCCCAATCCGGCTCCGTGATCTTGTCTCTGAGCGCTTCCTCATCTAGCTCGATGCCGAGACCAGGAGCAGTGGGCAGGTCTATGTAGCCGTCCTTCACCACGAAGGGCTGCTTGAGGTACCCTTCGCCCAGCGTCACGTGCTCCTGGATGAGGAAGTTGGGGATAGCGGCATCCAGGTGCAGGCACGCCGCCAGGGCGATCGGCCCCAGAGGGCAATGGGGAGCTATGGCAGCATAATACGTCTCGGCCATCGCTGCTATTTTCTTGCACTCAGAAAGGCCGCCGGCGTGAGAAAGGTCAGGTTGGAGGACGACCGCCGCTTGCTTTTCTAGAACCTCTCGGAATCCCCACTTGGTGAAGAGGCGTTCGCCAGTGGCAATGGGGATGGAGGTTGAGCGCGCCACAGTAACCATCGTATCCACATTCTCGGGCAGGCAAGGCTCCTCAATGAACATGGGACGGTAAGGCTCTAGCTCCCGCGCGAGGCGAATGGCCATGGCCGGGCTGAAGCGGCCGTGGCAATCGACTGCGATGTCGATGTCATTGCCCACTGCCTCCCGCATAGCGGCGAACTGAGCCACGCAGCGATCGAGAAAGGCTGGCGTATCCACGATGCGCACGGGTCCTTCAAAACCAGTCTTGAGGGCGGTAAAGCCTCTTTTCACCATAGCTCGCGCCGCCTCCGCCGCTTTTTCCGGCGTCTCCCAGCCGCAATGCGCGTACATGCGAATGCGGCGGCGGGTGGGCCCTCCCAGCAACTGGTAAACCGGCAAGCCCACCGATTGGCCAAAGATGTCCCATAGAGCCTGCTCGATACCGCTGATGGCACTGACGAGCACTGGGCCACCGCGGTAAAAGGTCCCGCGATACATCATCTGCCAAAGGTGCTCTATGCGGCGGGGGTCCTGTCCGACAAGCCATCCCTCCAGCTCTTGCACGGCTTGTATCGTGGTGCGCGCCCGCCCTTCCACAATGGGCTCGCCGAGCCCAACTAAGCCCTCGTCGGTATGAACCTTGAGGAAGACCCAGCGAGGACGAACGGACAGGAACTCGAGCTTCGTGATCTTCATCCCAGACTACCTCACCAACTCACATACTGTTCCGCGCCAAGACTTGCTGCGAAGCCGCCTCCGTCGCCTCCCACGATCGGAATAGGCAGCAGAAATGGGGCTTCGAGAAGGCAAAACGTCGTTCGTAGCCCCCTTGCGCCCGCACCATTGCTTACTAGCGCCAGAGCCACAGAATTCTGTTGGTGTCCGTAAGTGGGGTGGGCAGGAGAAAGAGGGTGGTTCTCCGACAAAGGACCAACCGGACGATGACGGACAACCCAACGATAGCTTCTCCCTGCTGGAGAGATAGGCGACTGCCTGGCTGCCGAGGAGCACTCAGGGCGCTTAGCGCGTTTATAGACCTCTTCCTGGGCTCTGTCAAGTGCACGTCCGCGAGCGGAAAAAACACTGGGGCACCGAGCTTCTCAGGATAGCCAGTTTGCACCACGCTAGGCCGCCAGTGCCTTGCTATAGTACAATGCACCCGACCAACGGTTGCGTTGGCGATGACAGCCAGCGAAACCGAGCGGGCCCAGGCGAACAGTGGCCCGCTACTCTAGCTCATGAAGGAGGCTGCTACTTGAGCGCGAAACTGGGCTTGATCGGAGTTGGCCGTATGGGAATTCATATGGCGACTAACCTGGTCAGCAAAGGGTTCGACCTGACAGTGTACGACATCGTGCCCGCACATGTTGAGGACGCGGTGCGGGCTGGCGCGAAGGGCGCTCGCTCGGCGGCAGAAGTGGCACAACAGGCGGAGATCATCCTAGCGTCTTTGCCTGGCCCGGCGGATGTGGAATCGGTCTTTCTGGGGGCCGGCGGCGTGCTGGAGTTCGCTCGCCCTGGCACTATCGTCGCCGATACGAGTAGTATCGACCCCGGAACCGCCCAGAAAGTGGCGGCGGCGGCTAAGGCCAAGGGCGTTTCCTACCTCGACGCTCCGGTCAGCGGCGGCACGGTAGGCGCCAAGAATGCCACCCTGACAGTGATGGTTGGGGGAGACCTGGAGACCTTCCAGAAGGTTTTGCCGGTTCTGCAGGCTATCGGGAAGAACATCACCCGTGTCGGGCCCGTCGGTGCAGGCAGCGTGGTGAAGATCGCCAATCAGATGCTGGTAGGGATCACCACCGCAGCGGTATCAGAGGCGATGGTGCTGGGCACCAAGTGGGGGGTGGACCCCAAGGTCATGTACGATGTGCTGAGCACCGGCTTTGCGGGCAGCACTATCCTCAGCCGTCACGTGCCGAATTTCATTCTAAAACGCAACTTCGAAGCCGGTTTCACCGTCAACCTGCTGAGTAAAGATGTGACTCTTGCCACCGGCTTGGGCCGCAGCCTGGGCGTGCCGCTACCAGTGACCGCCCTCGCCGGACAGATCCTGGAGGCCGCTAAAGCGGCCGGCCTGGGCGACAAGGACATGTCCTCGGTAGTGACCCTGCTGGAGAAGCTCTGCGGGGTGGAAGTGAAGGCAAGCGAGTAAGGGGACAGCCGGAGGCGTAGGCAGGGCCCGCCCTCGCCACGCCATAAGGTCGAGAGTGTTTCAGGGCGTCGGTGTCGCTGCTGTCGGCGTCAGACTGGTTACGCCTGAAGCCAGCACCCAGGTGTTGCTGGGGCGATCCGCGTCGGGACTGTTTTCAACGGAGACGATCACCCCGTTGGCGTAGAAGTCTGCTGTGGCTCTGACCAGCTTGAGGCTCGGCGAGGGAGGAAGCTCGCCCACTTTCATGCGCTTGCCTTCGCTGAGGTTGACCACCCAGAGGATGTAGACTTTGCCCTTGGGCGGAGGGGGCGCCCGATATGTGATCTGAAGTTGCGTTGTGCTCGGGTCTGGGTTGAAGTAGGCCACGTTGACCTCGCGGTCCGGCGGGGCCACGCAGCTTGTCAGCAGCCACAGCAAGATCAAGAGCAGCGGAGTCATGCTCGCAAGACGTTT
>Ga0315298_1009632_pt1 | contig 11878 bp, 12 predicted proteins | sample WHS_1_MG_FD_203077 | JGI IMG/M metagenome (GOLD analysis project Ga0315298, IMG submission 203077) | Extremophilic microbial mat communities from Washburn Hot Springs, YNP, Wyoming, USA - WHS_1_MG | ecosystem: Environmental > Aquatic > Thermal springs > Hot (42-90C) | place: USA: Wyoming... | reverse complement strand
TTTAAAGTATTAAGGTTAACACTATTGGTATAGAAAAAGAATTGGCCGATAAAGCAACGCCGACGGGTTTTCTTTCGGTTACCTTTCTTTTGCCCGGACAAAAGAAAGGTAACAATTGGTTTCCCCTTGACCCTGCTCAGGGCATGCTTTTTTGGTTACTTTTTCTTTGTTGCTGGAGACAAAGAAAAAGTAACAATCCAACCATGAGCAAAGTCGAAGTGACGATTTATTGTAATTCAATCAAAAATGGGGAATTTATGGCGTTTTCCTTGTTAATTTTAAAATTTTCTACTAAAATTTTAAGATTAAATTTTTAAGGGGCCCCATTGTGATTCGTCTGATCTTTGACGCGCGAATGATTAAAATGTCAGGAATAGGACGATATATACGATCCCTTATTCCTGAATTACAAAAAAATTTCGAGCTTATTCTTCTTGGAAATAAAAATGATCTTTCCAAATACAATGTAAAAGTTATACCAGTATTAAAACCTCCATATCACCCACTAGAACAACTTGAACTTTTTAAAAAAATACCAGAGGCAGAGATCTTCTGGACTCCTCACTTCAATGTTCCTCTACTGCCCTTAAGAGTAAAAAAAAGAATAGCAACCATACATGACATTTTTCATCTTACTCCATTTTCCAGACTTAATTTTTTTCAAAAATTCTACGCTAGACTTTTATACAAAAATGCCCTAAAAAAATCCAACATTGTCTTCACAATATCTGAATTTACAAAAAGTGAAATTATAAAATATTTTCCTTTTATGAAAAAGAACATCCACAAAATAAAAGTAATTCCACGTTTTGCAGAAAGTATTTTTAAAAAGAAGAAATTTGGAAAAGACGAAAGAACGACTTTCTTAAGAAAATATGATTCTCCACAGAATTATATCCTTTATGTCGGGAATATAAAACCTCACAAAAACATTACTGGCTTAATAGAAGCCTTCACATATTTAGTAAAGGAAAAACCTTCTTTAAAACTTATGTGCGTAGGGCAGAAGGAAAATTTCATCACAGGAAACTATAATATAAAAGAGCTTCTAAAAGAAAAAGGCCTGGAAGATAAGGTTATTTTTACGGGCATTATTAGCGATAATGAATTAATAAAGCTCTATCACTTTGCTGAGTTTTTAATACTTCCATCATTTTATGAAGGCTTTGGATTACCACCCCTTGAGGCCTTTGCATGTGGTTGCCCGGTGATTGTGTCCGATATTCCTCCTTTAAGAGAGGTTTGTGGAAACGCCGCTTTTTATGTAAACCCGTTCTCTATTAAAAACATAGCTGAAGGAATGGAAAGACTTATAGAAAATTCAGATTTAAGAAAACAACTAGTAAAAAAAGGATTTAAGCAGCTTAGGATTTTTAATAAAGAAAAAATACTTCAAAAGTATATTAGAACTTTAAATATTTTACTAAAATAATAAAGGAGAATTGCATGCTTGCCTTCATTCTTGCAGGTGGACTGGGAACAAGACTCTCTCATATTTTAAAGGATACACCAAAGCCAATGGCTCCAATAGGTAAAAAACCATTTCTTAAGTACATTATTGAGGCTTTAAAAAAGAAAAATATCTCCAATATAGTACTTCTCACAGGATACAAAAGTGAAGTTATTGAAAATTACTTTGGTAACGGGAAAGATTTTGGAATATCAATCAGCTATTCCAGAGAAGATAAACCCCTTGGAACAGGCGGTGCAATCCTTAAGGCTGCTCGAAAATACCCGAATGAAGAAGACTTCTTAATACTTAACGGAGATACCTATTTTGATATAAACTACTCTTATCTTGAATCTTTTCATAAAGAAAAAAAATCTATTTTCACCATGGCTTTAAAATTCAAGCAGGACTTGAGGCGTTATGGTTCTGTTATTATAGACGAAGAATATAAAGTAAAAAAATTCATTGAAAAAGGGTCAGACCATATAGAAGGATTTATTAATGGTGGCATATCTATAATGAATAAAAGGGCTTTAAGCTTTTTTAAAAAAGAAGGCTTTTTATCGCTTGAAAATGATATCATGGAGGAGTTGTTATCCTCCCAAAGAGTATATGGACTACCATTTGGGGGAAAGTTTATTGACATTGGAATTCCAGAAGACTATTTCCTTGCAAAGAGAGAGCTAAAAAAATGGGTAGGTGAAAGAAAAATAAAAGTAGCTTTCCTGGATAGAGATGGTGTAATAAATGAAGATGATGGATACACATACAGAGTAGAAGATTTGCGACTTATGAATGGTATCATACCATTTCTTAAAGAGTTGAAGAAAAGGAAATTTTATTTTATCATAATCACAAACCAGGCAGGTATAGGTAAGGGCTATTTTACAGAAAATGATTATAAAAACTTCCAGAAAGCTCTTATAAATAGACTAAAAAAAGATGGGATTAAAATATTGGATTCCTTTTACTGCCCTTACCATACTGAAGCTATAGTCGAAAAATACCGAAGGGAAAGTTTACTAAGAAAACCTGCTCCAGGAATGATTTTAATGGCAGCAGAAAAATATCCCATAGACCTCTTTCAGAGTATAATGATAGGAGATCGTGAAAGTGATCGTATTCGCCTACCCTATTTAAAGTGCTATATTCTGAAGGGGAAATATAGTGGCGGAGATTCTTTAAAGATATACTCCGACTATAAAGAAATACTTGGAGAATTAAAGAATGTCGCAAATAATAGTAAGAAGCAAAAGCCCTCTTAGACTTGGCCTTGCTGGGGGTGGAACCGATGTTTCACCATACTCAGATATATATGGCGGGGCTGTCTTAAATACAACAATAGATATGTACACCTATACTACAATTGAAGTACTAAATGAAAGAAAAATAATTCTGGAATCTCTGGAAAAAAAGGAAAGATATGAATACCCTCTTTCTTCAAGCCTTGAGATTGATGGGAAAATGGATATTCATAAAGGAGTATATAACAGAATAGTTAAAGATTATAATGGAGGAGAACCTCTTCCTGTTCATATTATAACTCACTGTGATGCTCCTGCCGGATCAGGGCTTGGAACCTCTTCTGCTCTTGTTGTTTCTATACTTGGTGCATTTCAGGAACTTTTGAGTATTCCTCTTGGCGAGTATGAACTAGCCCACCTTGCCTTCGAGATAGAAAGGCTTGAACTAAAAATGGCTGGAGGTAAGCAAGACCAGTATGCTTCTGCATTCGGGGGATTTAACTTTATAGAATTTTATTCCAACGACAAGGTTATTGTAAATCCACTTCGGATCAAAAAAAAGTATATAAATGAGCTTCAGTATAACCTTCTTCTATACTATACAGGCACAAGCAGACTTTCTGGTGAAATAATAAAAGCACAGGTTGAAAATGTATCGCAGAAAAAAAAGGAACCCATTGAAGCAATGCATAAGCTAAAGGAGCAGGCAATAATGATGAAAGAAGCTCTTCTTAAAGGAGAAGTACATAAAATAGGAGAAATCTTAAACTTTGGATGGGAATACAAAAAGAAAATGGCAAACAATATATCAAATCCAGTTATAGATTCGATCTACGAAAAGGCTTTGAAAAGTGGTGCAATAGGTGGAAAAATAAGTGGTGCAGGTGGTGGAGGTTTTATAATGTTTTATTGTGAGGGATTAAAGCGCTACGATATTAAGGAAGCTCTTGAACAAATGGGGGGATACTTTGTTGACTTTCAATTTAGCGAAAATGGAATAGAAAGCTGGAGAATTTAATGGAGGCTTTTGTGGAACTGATAGAAAATAAAATAAGGGAAAGCATTGAAATTAAGCAAAAGATCTTAAGCGATAAAAAAATCCTTTCTGATATCGAAAAAGCAGCAAAGATGATTATTCATTGTTACAGAATAAATAATGGCAGGGTGTTTTTTGCAGGAAATGGGGGAAGTGCCGCTGATGCTCAACATCTTGCAGCAGAGCTGGTTAGCAAATTCTATATGGAGAGAGAAGCCTTGCCTGCGGAAGCTCTCAGTACAAATACCTCAATTCTGACTGCTATCGGAAATGACTATTCATTCGATAGAGTCTTTTCACGTCAACTTGAAGCTAATGCTAAAAAAGGCGATGTGTTTGTTGGGATATCCACCAGTGGAAATGCCCAGAATATTATAGAGGCTTTGAGTATCTGTAAGATGATCGGTGTTAAATCCATCGGACTTACTGGCGAAACTGGCGGGAACATGACAGGGCTTTGTGATTTATTAATAAAAGTGCCCTCAATAGATACCCCGAGAGTTCAGGAATCACATATTATGATAGGGCATATAATCTGCGAGATTGTAGAAAAAAGCCTTTTCGGTAACAAAAAATGAAAAAACATATTTTTATAATCATCTTTTTAATAATCCCTACCCTTTTCTATGGATGGAGAAGTTACATTAGAAGCCATATAGGAAGCGATGCAAACGGAATAGGAGGCGCCTATGTTGGAGATGCAACCTCTGAACTTGCGCTTTTCTATAATCCCGCAGGACTCGTTCAACTAAAAGGCGAAAATGAAGAGCAGAATTTTTTCTTTCTATATGAAGTTTCTGCTTCACTGCTTCTTTATAGCTATCTTTCATGGGATCCTGCTTTTAAGTTTGATACCTTTCCATTTCTGGCCATAGCTTATACAGGCTTAAACTGGAAAATGGGTTTGTCAATCGCCTCTTCTTTTGAATCAGAAAGCAGACTGAATGATTTTAGAGTTCGTGATCTTTTTTTCTCAATATCAATACCTATTGAAAACGACATTTCAATAGGCTTCGGAGCAGGACCTATCTTTGCTATAGAAAACACAACAACAGGATATTCATTTAGTTATAACATAGGCATTCTATGGAACATAGAGAAAGATTTAAAATTTGGTCTATGTTTTCATTCCCCTTTTGCAATTCAGTGGAATAACACAGAAGCTGGAAATAGTCTTTACGAAAGTTTCCCATTTCTTCTGGAAACGGGTCTGGCCTATCAGCTTTCTGAAGTTGCCATCCTATTTACAAGTCTTGACTACATTGACATAGATTCTATTCGATATGTTCTTGATGAAAAGGATTATTCCCCTACTTTTGACCAGAATCTGTTTGCGCGAGTGCATCCACATATAGGAATTCGCTTTCTTGAAGAAAATACCGGAGCACACATAAGCGCCGGCTTTATGATGGATAGTTCCTACTATGATAATGGAAGTATAAACCAATATCTAATAACCCTCGGCGTTCGTGCTTATGGTAAAAATATGATCTTCAGGGCCTCTTTAATTGATGCACTTTTGATAGGTCTTTTTTATAGAGGAAATGTAAAGAACGAAAGGATAAACATTAGTTTTGGATTTTATTTCTGAATGCCTCGCCCTGTTATTATAGACATAAAGCAGAAAATATGATATTATATCTACGGGAGTAATACATTAAAAATGCCAGAACTACGATGGAATCCGTTCTTAAAAACCTGGACAATGGTATCTGCTGAAAGGCAAAACCGGCCACAGATGCCAAAGGATTGGTGTCCATTCTGTCCAGGCTCCGGAAGAGTTCCCGATGAATATGATGTGCTTAAATACGACAATGATTTTCCAATTCTATCACCAAACCCTCAGGAAGTAAAAAATATAGATTCTTCCATATATAAAAAAGAAGAGGCTTATGGAAAAAGTGAAATAATACTTTACTCACCCGAGCACAGGAAATATCTATATCAACTACCTGTAGAACATATAAAAAAGCTAATAGATTTATGGTGCGAAAGAACAGAGGAAATATCCAGAGATAGAAAGATCCAGTATGTATTTATATTTGAGAACAAAGGAGAAGAAGTTGGTGTAACAATGCCACACCCTCACGGTCAAATTTATGGATTTCCTTTTGTTCCTCTCAAGATTAAAACAGAACTGGATAACTGCAAAGAATTTTATGAAAATAAAGCTCGATGCCTTATCTGTGAAATGAACTCCGAGGAAGTAGAAAACAAACAAAGGATCGTCTTTGAAAACGATGACTTCCTTGCATATATTCCCTTTTTCACAGATTACCCCTACGGTGTATATATAGTAAGCAAACTCCACAAAGGCTTAATATCCGACTTTACCGAGAAGGAAAAACTATCTCTTGCACAAGTTCTAAAGGTAGTAACCGGCAGTTTTGATATGATATTCAATAGACCTTTTCCATATATGATGGTAATGCATCAAACCCCTGTAAACTCAAGGGAATATAAAGAGAGCGAGAATTTTTACCACTTTCACATTGAATTCTATCCGCCATTAAGAGACAGGGATAAAATTAAGTTTTACGCTTCTTCGGAAATGGGAGCCTGGGCTAATGCTAATGTCGCAGAAGTAGAAGAAACAGCAAGGTTTATGCGCAGAGCCAAACTTAAATATCTGGCAAGGGAATATAATGTACTTTTAAGAAAGGAACTTATAAGAGAATTTGTTGCCCTGTATGGTGGTAAGGAAAGCGATGTTTTTGTGTTTTCTGCCCCAGCAAGGGTGAATCTTATCGGGGAACATATTGATTACAATGGAGGATTTGTCCTACCTACAGCTCTTGATATGTACATTACTATGGCTATCCGTAAAAGAAAAGATGGAAAAGTAATTTTTCGCGACTTAAATTTTCCGGAAATTGCTGAAAGTAGTATCCATGGGGAAATAATCCAGAATAATGAGATCCAATGGGTCAATTACCCCCTCGGCGTTTTAAAAATAATGAGAGATAAAGGATACAAAATTGAAAGCGGATTTGAAGTACTTTTCTTTAGCGAAATCCCGGCAGGAGCAGGGGTATCATCCTCTGCTGCCTTCGAGGTTGTTTTTGCTTATGGGTTATCAGAAATATTCAAGCTTGGCATAAGCAAGAAAAATATAGCTATATTATGCCAGAAAGCTGAAAATGAATTTGTAAAAGTCCCGTGTGGAATTATGGACCAGTTCGCAATTTCAATGGGAGAGAAAGGCAAGGCCATTCTTTTAAATTGTGAGACCCTCGAGTATAAATATATTCCTCTATCTCTCGGAGACTATGCCCTGGTTCTGACAAACACAAATAAAGTCAGAAAGCATAGTGAATCCCGTTACATAGAGAGAAGACTTGAATCACAGGAAGGTTTAAAGGAAATACAAAAATACATAAATGTACCAAATTTGTGTAGCATAAACTTTGAACAATTTAAAAAAATAAAGGATCATATACATAATGCAACTATACGTAAAAGAATACGACATGTTATAACAGAAAATGAAAGAGTAAAAAAGGCTGCAGAGGCACTTGAAAAGAAGGACCTAAAAACCTTTGGCAAGCTTATGGAAAGCTCCCATTCTTCACTTCGCGATGACTATGAGGTTACCGGAATAGAACTCGACACACTATTTGAAAAAGCAAGGAAGTTCAATGGTTGCATCGGTACGCGTATGACAGGAGGAGGTTTTGGTGGTTGTACAATCAGTATTGTACACAAAGACAAGGTAGAGGATTTTAAAGAGATTGTAGGAAAAGCTTATAAAGAAGAAACAGGTCTTACTGCCACTTTTTATGTTTGTAATACCGGAGAAGGAGTTAAAAGAGTTGATTAACTTAAAATTGGTTAACTTATAAATCAATAAATTCTATAGAACTTAAACAGGAGGTGTTTATGTTTAAAAAGGTATTTTATGTGTTTTTTGTACTCTCTCTTCTATCTGTGTTGGTTTTTGCAAAAACTAAAAAACAGGGAGGCAGTATGGAACTAAAAATCACAAGCCCGGCATTTAAAGAGGGAGAAATGATCCCTTCCAGATATACCTGCGATGGTGATAATGTTTCTCCACCCCTTGAATGGTCAGGCATACCATCAAATGCAAAAAGCCTTGCATTGATAATGGACGATCCGGATGCTCCCATAGGAACATTTGTACACTGGGTCGTATTCAATATTCCTGCTTCGCAAAATGGCTTATCAGAAGGCATTCCAAGTGTAAGCGAACTTTCAAATGGAATAAAGCAAGGTAGGAATAGTGCACAACAAATAGGATACTTTGGTCCCTGTCCACCTGGAGGAACTCACAGATATGTCTTTAAGCTTTATTGCCTGAATACCCTTTTAGATCTGAAAGCTGGAGCAACAAAGGCCGATCTAACAAAGGCGATGCAAGGACATATTCTTGCCCAGTGCCAGCTTATGGGAAAGTATTCAAGAAGATAGATTTTATAAATAATTGCCAGCTTTATAAGAGCTTCTCGCATAGGGAGAGCTTTCTACATAAATAAAGCCTATTGAAAAAGCCTTCTTTTTGTAATACTCAAAGTCTGAAGGCACTATATACTCTTTTACAGGAAAATGACTTAGTGAGGGTTGAAGGTATTGTCCAAGGGTAAGATATCGACAACCAGCATCAAGTAAGTCTATTAAAGTTTCTTCCACTTCTTCTTTTTCTTCCCCAAGCCCAAGCATGAGAGCAGACTTTATTTTTAAAGAAGGACTTAATTCTCTTAATTTTCTGATTACAGATATGGATCTCTTATAATCTGCACCTTTCCGTAAGAAATATAGCCTTTTAACTGTTTCAATATTATGTCCTACTATATCAGCACCAGAAAAAACAATAGTTTCAAGACTTCTTTCATTTCCAGCAAAATCGGGTATAAGTAATTCCACTATAACAGAACTTTTTCTCTTTTTTATCTCTTCAACAGTTCTCTTAAAAAAAATAGCGCCACCATCAGGAAGATCATCCCTTGTCGGACTTGTTATAACAACATGAGAAAGCCCCATAAGATCTACAGCTCCGGCAATCCTGATAGGCTCATTTTCATCCGGAGTAGAAGGCTTTCCTTTTTTCACATTGCAAAAAGAGCAATTTCTAGTACATACATCACCAAGTATTAGAAAGGTCGCATTCTTTCTGGCAAAACATTCTGAAATATTAGGACAACGCGCTTCACTACAAACGGTATGCAAGTTATAATTTCTTATTATTTTCAAGACTTCACTTTGGACAGAAAGATTCAACTTCTTTTGGAGCCAAAAAGGTTTTTTAATATGCATTTTCTATAACTTCGCAATTATTCAAAACTTTGATTAACCTGCCCTTGAAATAATATAGATAATTATTCCAAGAATAGATCCAATACCAAAAACAATAAGTGTCCTATTGTACTTATCTTCCTTTCTTCTATGTCTTAGAGAATTAATCATAAGCCCAATAGAGCAAATGGAAAAAAGGAAAATTAAAAGATAAAGCACCCAATCCATCAGAGAAGAATCCCCTCTTGAATAAAGCTGGACATTCCTCCCAAAGTAGTTTATTGTGCTTCCTGGCTTTGTCATAGATACTATAATGAGGATGACCATTATGACAATCCAGGCCGTAGTAGAAAGATAGTTTATCCAGCGGATTAAAGTATCTGGTCCGCGTCTTCTTCTTGGCACATTGGCTATCATATCCGCCTCCTCTTTTTTTATTTGTGGTGTAATTTACTTATAAAGCTAAATTCTTTATTAATAATTATAATTACCAAGTACAGGTTAAGTCAATAGGAGAGGCTATGTTATAATATTTTCTCTTTGGATAGTCTCAAAAAAATGGAAAATTTCTAAATTTTAAAAAAGCTATTGAAATATTTAAAAAGGTTCGTTAAGATTAATATATAAAGAATATTTGCAAAGGAGGCAAATATGCAGGTTATTCCTACAAGTCAGGTTAATCAGCCATCGACGGTTCAGAAGCAAAAGGAAGAGCTTAAGGCTGTCGAAGAAAAAAGAGCCAGCGAAAGAGCGGAAAAAATCAAAGCTCAAAAAGAGGCCGATTTAAAACCACAAAATAATAAGACAAACCTTGCAAAAGGACTTGGAAAAAAGATCGATGTAACAGCCTGATAAAAATTCTAGACCATCCCCATTCAGGCATTAACTGGAATACCCCTTATGAAAAATCTGTCCAATTTATATTTTTCCTTATCTCGCCAACAATCGCAAATGATTTGCACATAGAAATCTTATCCAGAATAATAAGCACCATGCAAAACACAGATAAAAGCAAACTAATACTAAGCGCAAACAGACAATCTGAATTATCCGTTCTCTTAAAGGGAGCCTTCGCAGGGTAAAATAAAATAGGACGGGCTACCTGATGGGGGTTTTGGGGGATTTTTCGGCAACCCGTCCGTGATTGGAAACTCAAAATCGATATGAGTGTTCATATATATATTAAACTAAAGACTCGGAAAAGTCAAGTTAAGCCATTAAACCTCTTACTATTTCTTAATATTTTCTGTAAACCTTTTAAAAAGCCCCACCGGTTTACACCGGCAGGGCTTCCTTTAGCAACCCGTTGACTGCAAAGACTTTTCCCCTTAAATCAAGCCTCCTCCATCCCCAATAAACGAAGAAAATTTATATCCAAATAATATGCTATTTTCGCATATTTGTCAAGTTACTTTACAATTTTTCTCTGGATATTTATATGAAATCTTTATATACCAGAGAATATAAGATATTTATTGATCTTTTAAAAAAATATAGAAAAGAGAAGTATATCACCCAGAAAGAATTGGGTAAAAGACTTGGTATTGATCAGACCTATGTCAGCAAGTATGAAACCCTTGAAAGAAGGCTTGATTTTATTGAATTTCGAAATATTTGCCTGAAAATGGGAATTGATCTTTTTGAATTTATAGAAAAATTTGAGAAAGAGTTAAAAAATAGATAGGGGAATATTGATGTATATTTGGCAATTTATTCATAAATAACCCCTCCAGTGATAGTCTACTATTTCAACATTATATGTGTCTGTAGAATTTACAATATAATAATTGTAAAGTTCTGCACTTTTTCATGATTGCTCTTTTTAATTATAAAAGAGCTTGTAGTCACATTTTCTTATGCAAGATAAAAATTAAAAACTAAATCCAAAATCTATATGCAAATTAATAGAAAATACCCCATTGAATTTACACTCTTGCCCATAAGCATTGCGAAAACCAAGAAAATCCCTTGAGAGCGCGATTCCAACACCTAAATATATTTTGCCCAATTTTATAAGAACATCAGCATTAATACCTGCACCTATTGAAAAATGACTGAATGAAACCTTATCTTTAAATTTAATTATCATTAAATCCAGATGAGGACCCACTCCCAGGAGTAACCCAATGCCAACAACCTTACCTAGTTCAGGGTAAAAGGCTATTCCGGTAATAACATCTCCTAAAAATTTCATGTCAGCGTTCTCTATTGGAATAGTCGTACCATAGTGATTAACTACATCCCACGAATAATCAACAACACCAAGATTTAAGGAAGTAAAAAAACCCAGGAGTTCACCATGAAAAAACTTTAAATTTAAACCAGAACCAAAGATACTTAAATAACTAGAAAGATCACCACTTTCAGAGTAAGAAGTTTCATCACAAATTCCATATCCAAACAAAAGAATAGTCTTTTGAGCAAACATACAACTTAAGGAAAAACATAGAAAGCAGCAAACTAAAATAAATTTCTTCATATTTACCTCCCGTCGTGTACTTTCGCATTGTTTAAAATTCTTATATCAAAATAGTTATAAAGATTATAATTATAATACAAAAAAATTGCTATTAATTCTCCTTTAATTGTCATTCCGATTCCTTCTCTCTGCCTCTCCCCTCCTCCGAAGAGGCTTGGGGTGGGTTCTCCCGAGAAATCTTCCCTCCCGCTGTTTTTTGGAAAAAGCAGGGGAAACCCTATCTTACTTTCTTTCTCAGCGATGAGAAAGAGAAAACCCATGTTCACTTTCTTTTGAACGGCCAAAAGAAAACAGTTTACTGCTTTTTGCAGGAAAAAGCAGGGGAAATCCTTTTGCTACCTTTTCTTTTGGCAAGCGTCCCAAAAGAAAAGGTAGCTCCCAAAGAAAAGGACTTCCGCCCACGCTACGCAAAGTTTGCA
>Ga0315298_1009629_pt1 | contig 11880 bp, 11 predicted proteins | sample WHS_1_MG_FD_203077 | JGI IMG/M metagenome (GOLD analysis project Ga0315298, IMG submission 203077) | Extremophilic microbial mat communities from Washburn Hot Springs, YNP, Wyoming, USA - WHS_1_MG | ecosystem: Environmental > Aquatic > Thermal springs > Hot (42-90C) | place: USA: Wyoming... | reverse complement strand
CCTTATCAGGTGAAAGGGTATTGGAGTTAAACCACGTGTTTATCAACATTTGGTGGCTCCGTTCCGGTTTCATCGCGGGATTGGGGTCGGTTTGAATTTGACAGGATGGGGGAGGTTTGATAGGCTCTTCAGGGAATCGGAAGCCTCAGAGTGACGGAAGGATCACCTTTCTTTGTGGAGGAAAGCGTATGAAGACCGCAAGCAAGATTCTCATCGGCCTGATGCTGGTTCTGAGCCTCGCCGCCTTCGTCTCCTGCCAGAAGGCTGAAGCCCCGGCCGAGGCGCCCGCCCCCGCCGAGCAGCCCGCGCCGGCCCCCGAGGCCACTGCGCCGGCCAATACGGCCGAGCAGCCCCAGGCCGCCCAACCCGCAACCAGCGAACAGAAGCCCGAGGCCGCTCAGCCTGAAGCGGCGCCCAAGGCGTCCCAGCCGGCTACCCCACCCGCCGCCCATCCTGGCAAGTAACCAACGGCCCGCGATGCGCGGGTCTCCTTGAATCACGAAGGGGGAAGCGTCATTCGAACGCTTCCCCCTTCGTCTTCAGGGGAAGACCGCCGAGGGAAAGCAGGCAGAGAGAAGGGATGCGAGGAACTCTCCTCTCTTGGACCGAAATTCCGCGATGCAAGCGGGGTGCCTTCGGCGACGGTTGTGCCACGCCCAAAGAAAAGAAGTTATGGATGAAGAGGGAGGGCCATTCCCTCCCCCTCCGCTGGCAAAGCCAGCCGGAGGGACCCCCACCCTTGGACGCCTTTTCCGCCTTCGGCTCAAAGGCCCCCAATCCCTTATCAGGTGAAAGAGCATTGGAGCTAAACCACGTGTTCATCAACATTTGGGGGCTCCGTTCCAGTTCCATCGCTGGATTGGGGCTTGGAGACCGCCCGCGTTATAGGCCCTGCAGCATTCTCTTTGCCGCCATATCCCAGCCGAAGGCTGCCCCCTCCGCGGTCACCGCGCCTCAGCCCCTTTCCCCAGAACCTCCCGCAGCAGGGAGAGGTAGCTTCCGTAGCGGCGGGGACTGATCCGGCCCGCCTGGAGGCTCCCCTTCACGGCGCACCCCGGCTCGCGGTCGTGCTGGCAATCGGGAAAGCGGCATCCGGCCCCAGCCTCGTGGATTTCCGGAAAGGACCGCTCCACCTCGCGCCAGCCCACCTCCCAGAGCGCGAATTCCCGAATGCCCGCCGTGTCCACGAGGATGGTGCCGTCCTCCAAACGATGCGCGATGGCGCTGGAGGTGGTGTGCCGTCCCTTGCCGGTGGCTTCACGGACCTCCGCCACCCTCTCCTCAGCCCCGGGCACGACGGCATTGACCAGCGTGGTCTTGCCCACCCCAGAGTGGCCCACGAGGACCACCCACCGTTCCGCCACGGCGGAGAGGAAGGCGTCCAGATCGCGGCGGAGCTTGGCGGCCATGGGGAATATCGGGTAGTTGAGCCTCCGGTAGGGTTCCAGGGTTTCGTTCACCTCGGACGGCGAGAGGAGGTCCATCTTGTTCACGAGGACCGCCACCTCCATCCCCTGGGAGAGCGCCGCCACGAGATACCGGTCGAGCAGGGCCGTGTTCAGGAGCGGATTGGGGGCGAGCATGACCGCCAACACGTCTACGTTGGCCGCCACCACGTGTTCCGCCCCCGTAAAAGACAAGCGCCGGGAGAGCTTGTTCTTCCTGGGCAGGATGGACTCGATGAGAGCCGAACCGTCGGACTGGAGCCTGAGCGTGACCCGGTCCCCCACCGCCACTCGGTTCTTTCGCCTGCCTCCTCCCAGCGCCAGACGGCCGCCGGGGAAGCCCTGCCTTATTTCGGCGCCGTCCCAGACCCAGTGCCATTTCCCCATGGTCTGGTAGACCTGGCCCTCTACTTGCACATTCGGCCCTCCAGGCCTTATAATTCGCCCCTCTTTTACGGGGGGGACCGCGTATTGTAGCATGCCCGCGGAGAGACGGCATTGCGTCCGAAGGGGGTTTCATGTACCGAATCACCGGCAAGAAAGTGCTCGCCACCGGAGTGGTGGAGATGACCATCGAGGCCCCCCGGGTTGCCAAGGCCCACAAACCCGGCCAGTTCCTGATGGTCATGAACCGGGAAGAGAGCGAGCGGATCCCGCTCACCATCGCCGACTCCAATCCGGAGAAGGGCGAAGTCACCATCGTCTTCCTGGAGGTCGGCCGCTCCACCATCGAACTGGGCGAAGAGTTCCAAGTGGGAGATCACCTTTTCGCCGTCCTCGGTCCCCTGGGCACTCCGACCCACCTGGACCGGGTGGGAACGGTGGTGGTCATCGGCGGCGGCTTGGGTGTGGCGCCCATCTACCCCATCTGCAAGGGGCTGCGCGCCTCGGGCAACCGGGTGGTCACGATCATCGGCTACCGGCGCAAGGACCTCATGTTCTGGGATGATAAGCTCCGGTCGGCTTCCGACGAGCTGATCGTCACCACCGATGACGGCTCCTTCGGCATGAAGGGTTTCGTGAGTGACGCCCTCAAAAAACTTCACGACGAGGGGCGGCCCATGGACCGCGTGGTGGCCATCGGCCCGCCCGTCATGATGAGGGCCGTGGCGGAAATGACCCGGCCCTGGGGGGTGCCCACCACGGTCTCCCTGAACACCATCATGATCGACGGCACTGGGATGTGCGGGGGCTGCAGGGTGGGTATCGGGGACGAAACGAAATTCGTCTGCGTGGACGGGCCCGATTTCGACGGCCACAAGGTCCACTGGGACGAGATGTTCGCCCGAATGAAGGTCTACCAGAAGGAGGAGCGCGAAGCCATCGCCTCAAGCCCCTCCTGCCGGCTCTATTTCGAAACGCTCAAGCGGTAGGGGAGATGGATTCATGAGCGAAACCATTGACATCGCAGCCCTGGGCGGCGTGAAGGAGGGGGAGAAGAAGCGTCCCCGCTCCAAGGAGCCGCGCCTGGAGATCGCCTGCCAGAGCGTTGAGGCCCGCCTGAAGAACTACGACGAGGTGGCCCTGGGCTACTCGCCCGCCGAGGCCGTGGCCGAGGCCATGCGCTGCCTCGAGTGCCCCAAGCCCCGGTGCGTGGTGGCCTGCCCCGTCCACATCGACATCCCCACCTTCATCGGCCACATCTCGCGGGGCCGCTTCGTGGAGGCCGCCGAGCACATCCGGAAGTACAATAACCTGCCCGCCGTCTGCGGCCGCGTCTGCCCCCAGGAGAACCTCTGCGAGGCGGCCTGCATCATCAATGACACCAACCCGAAAAACCCCATCGCCATCGGCCGCCTGGAGCGCTTTTCGGCGGACTGGCAGTTCGCCCATTCGGAGCGGCGGGCCGACTCGGTGGCCAAGGCGCCGGCCACGGGTTACAAGGTGGCGGTCATCGGATCCGGACCCGCCGGCCTCTCCTGCTCGGCCGACCTGGCCAAGATGGGCCACACGGTCCACCTCTTCGAGGCACTGCACAAGGCCGGCGGCGTACTCATGTACGGCATCCCCGAGTTCCGCCTCCCGAAGGCCATCGTCCAGAAGGAGGTGGAGTACGTGCAGGCCCTGGGCGTCGAGCTGGAGTGCAACGTGGTGGTGGGGCGCACCATGCCCGTGCAGGAGGTGCTGGATGAGTTCGACGCCCTCTTCGTGGCCTCCGGCGCTGGGTATCCCAACATGATGGGCATCCCCGGCGAGAACCTGAACGGCGTCTACTCGGCCAACGAGTTTCTCACCCGCGTGAACCTGATGAAAGCCTGGACCTCCGGTGCCGGTACCCCCATCCGCAAGCCCCGCAAGGTGGTCGTGGTGGGCGCCGGCTTCACCGCCTTCGACGTGGTGCGCATCAGCCTGCGCCTGGGGGCCGAGGAGGCGAGGATCGTTTACCGGCGCAGCCGTGAGGAGATGCCGGGGCGCGGGGAGGAGATCGAGCACGCCCTGGAGGAGGGCGCCATCTTCACGTTACTGACCAACCCCGTGCGTTACATCGGCGACGAAAACGGTTTCGTGAAAGCGGTGGAGGTGCAGAGGATGGAGCTCGGTGAGCCGGATTCATCGGGGCGGCGTCGCCCGATCCCCGTTCCGGGCAGCAACTACATCATCGAATGCGACACCGTCGTGGTCTCCATCGGCCAGACACCCAACGTGCTCATCCCCTCCAATCTGCCGGGGCTGGCCACGCGCTGGGGCTCCGTCATCAAGGTCAACCGCGAAACCTACATGACTACGGTGCCGAAGGTCTTCGCGGGGGGCGACGCCATCACGGGCGCGGCCACCGTGATCCTGGCCACGAGGGCGGGCCGGGAGGCAGCCCGCGCCATCGACGCCTATGTCCGCGACCCGAACCGCGGCTGGTACCCGCCGGCGGTCTGAGGGAGGGGGGAGCCATGGACCTAAAAAACACCTTTGAAACCTATCTGAACGCCCCCTACGCCGAGAGCCTCGCCAAGGACTTTGAGGCGGCCGTCGCAGCCCTCGGCCAGGAGCCCCTACCCGTGGGAAGCCTTCAGGAGGCCCTAGGGGCCATCGTTTCGGCCCGCAGCCACATGGCTTTTGCTCGGAAGGCCGGGCTCTTCCTCTCCGCCGTCCGGCGCCGCCTGCCTGCGGACCAGATCCTCGATCTTTCCGTTCTGGATGAGGTGCTGCTCGACTGCGTGGGGGTCTTCGGCCGTAACTTCGATCTCACCGTCAAGGGGAATCTTGGCGCCTTCACGGGAGCCTTTATGGAATCCGGTACCCTCATTGTGGAGGGCGACACGGGCGACCTGGCGGGGACGGGGATGAAGGGCGGAACCCTCCACGTGAAGGGGCTGGCCGAAAACAATCTGGGGCGCGCCATGACGGGCGGCGAGATTCTGGTGGAGCGCAACGCCTACGACCTCATCGGCAACTCCATGGTGGGCGGGCGCATCGTGGTCCGGGGCAATGCCGGGTACTCGGCCGGCTACCGCATGATGGGCGGCATCATCGACATCCGCGATCTCGCGTGGGACCAGGCCGGGGAAGAGATGGTAGGCGGGCGCATCCAGATCGGGGGACACATCGGGCGCGAACTGGGGCTCGCCATGGCCGGAGGCGAACTGGCCCTCAACGAGAAGAACGAAGGCGCCCAAAGGACCAAGGCGAGCGGCGGCAAGCTGGTGATCTTCAAGAAGGGCAAGAAGACGGCTTGAGGTTGGCGGAGCGGGGAAAGACGGGGGACTTCTCCTGCCCCCCTCTCCCCGCGGCCACGCGCGCAGGGCTCACGAGCTACCTATCAATAGGACTGCCTAGCCGGGATAACCCCGCGGACCCCGCCCCTGGGATTGGCCACGTCCCCTTTGTACCGGGGGATCAGGTGCACGTGGACGTGCCAGACGGTCTGGCCGGCGCAGGCTCCTACGTTGATCCCCACGTTGTACCCTTGCGGAGAAAAGCGCAGATCCACCAGAGCTTTCGCCTCCTCCATCAAGTCCATGAGCGCCTTTTTCTCCTCCGCCGTGGTATCGAAGAAGTCCGATACGTGGCGGTTCGGTATGAGCAGGAGGTGGCCCGGATTCACGGGAGAGGTGTCGAACCGGGCGTGGGCCAACTCATTGCGGAGAAGGGCATCCTTCGCGTCGCAGAACGGGCACCCTCGCGTAGCTTCCATCAAGGCCTCTCCTTTCACCAAATTCCGAGATCGAATGGTCCTTCCTTCGGCGGCGCAGGTGACACCAGAGGGAAGGGCTCTATCTCCTGATCGGCGGGGGCTTCTCTTCCGCGCCCCGCTGGAGGAACCGGACGGAGCGGCCGGGTTGCCCTTCGGGTCCCTCCCCGCTTTAAGGGCTCTAGGGGCCTCAACTCACCTTTGGCGCATTCTTTTCCCGGATCCAACCCGGGCTCGAAAGCCTCCAAACCCTCAAGCGAACCCCATCTCCAGCACAAAATAGAGAGGCGGTAAGCGGAATGCAAGCGCCCGGCCCCAATCCCGCGATGGAAACCGAACAGGCGGTGCAAGTTTTTACAAATCTTACAGATTCCATGAATCGCTCCATCACCTGCCAAGGGATTGGGGGCATTCGACCCCGGACCGGATCCGGGGGAAGAATGCGCCAAGGGTGGGGTGAGGCTCCGCGGGCCAAGCCCTTGGAGCGGGGAGGGACCCGAAAGGCAAGCCGAGCGTTCCGCCTGGCTTTGCCAGCGGAACGCGAAAGACCCGAAAGGCAAACCGAGCGTTCCGCCTGGCTCCGCCAGCGGAACGCGAAAGAAAAGCCCCCTCCCCGTTTGGGAGAAAAAGCCTTTCCCTCGGAAAGCACCTGCAGCGCCGAAGGCAAGACCAATCCATCGCGGAATTTGGGCCCGGGGATTCTTAAATTCCGCGATCGGATGGTCCCGCCTTCGGCGGAGTGGGCGATCAGCAAGATCCATAGGGAGTTGCACCGTCCTTTCGGCTTCCATGGCGGGATTGGGGATTGGCACCCGTCTTGCTTTTTAGGTATTCTCGCGGATAGGAGGTGTGCCAAAATGGCCCTAGGTTCGATTCTGATCCTCGAAGACGAGGAAGAAAATCTTCGAAGCCTAACACGGGCCCTGGAGAAGGTGGGCTATGAGGTGCATCCGTTCCAGCGCCCCGAGGAAGGCATGGCCTACTTCAAGACCCACGATTCGGTGGATCTGGTTTTGACCGACCTTCGAATGCCGGGCATGGACGGCATGGAGGTGCTTCGCCAGGTGAAGCAGTCCGAGAACTCGGTGGGCGTGCTCCTCATCACCGCCTTCGGCTCCGTCGAATCCGCGGTGCAGGCCATGAAGGTCGGGGCCGATGACTACCTCGCAAAGCCCGTCGATCTCTACGAGCTGAGAAGGCGGGTGCAGGCCCTCGTGGAGAAGCGCCGCCTGAAGGTCGAGGTGGACGAGCTCAAGGCGAGACTGGACGAGCGGTTCGGCTTCGAAAATATCGTCGGCAATTCGGACCCCATGCGCGAGGTCTTCCAGCAGATCCGAATGGTCGCCCCCACCCGTGCCACGGTGTTCATTCAGGGCGAGTCGGGAACGGGCAAGGAGCTCATCGCCAACGCCATTCACCAAAACTCCGAACGCAAGCGGAACCGGTTTCTCCCCATCAACTGCGCGGCCATCCCGGCCAACCTCATCGAGAGCGAGCTCTTTGGTCACGAGAAGGGCTCCTTCACGGGAGCCGACAAGGCCCACGCCGGCAAGTTCGAGCAGGCCAACGGCGGCACCCTCTTCCTCGACGAGATCGGCGAGCTCTCCCTGGACCTGCAGGCCAAGCTGCTGAGGGTTTTGGAGGAGCGAGTGGTGACCCGCGTGGGAGGAACCCAGCCCATTCCCGTAGACGTCCGCTTCATCACCGCCACCCACCGGGATCTCACCAAGATGGTTCAGGAGGGTAAGTTCCGCGAGGACCTCTTCTACCGGCTGAAGGTGGTGGAGATTGTAATCCCTCCGCTGAGGGAGCGGCTGGACGACATCCCCCTGCTGGCCCACTCCTTCATGGCGCACTTCAACCGTGAACACGGCAAGACCATTTCGAGCATCCACCCCGAAGTCCTGAGAGCCCTGGGAAACTACAGCTGGCCCGGGAACGTTCGGGAACTGAAGAACGTCGTGGAACGTATGGTCATCTTCGGCACGGGGGAGGAGCTGCTCCCGCGCCACCTCCCGCCCGAGCTGAAGGCGGGCCCCGATGCCGATCCTCTAGGGCCGCCCCTTTCGTCCCTCCCGGGCCACCGTCCCTTTACCGAACCCGGAAGGCCGGTTCAGGCCTTGGACGAACTGGAAAAGCAGGCTATACTGAGGGCACTCGACCAGACGCACGGCAACAAAACACAGGCCGCGCGCGTATTAGGAATCGGCATCCGGACCCTGCACCGGAAGCTCAAGCAATACCTCGTTGAGGAACAGGAAAGGAGCATTCAATGAAGATAGCAAAAACGTTGATGTTCGCAGCCGCTGGGAGCCTGTTGATCCTCATGGGCTTCGGACTGGCTCAACTGAGGAACGTCAGCGCGCCCACCGCCCGAGCCGTTACGAACGCCGCCGCCATCAAAGCGACGGAGGCTGCCACCAACGCCATGGGACTGCCGAGCTTCGCCGACATCGCCGCCAAGGTGAATCCGGCGGTGGTCAGCATCACGGCCATCTCCGTGGAGAAAAACCAGGGGATGGGCAACATGCCTCAGGAGTTCATGGGCCCCTTCGAGTTCTTCTTCGGGAATCCCCACCAGCGCGGGCCCCAGGACCAACCACCCGTGCAGGAAGCCGGCGGCAGCGGCTTCATCATCAGCCCGGACGGCTACATCCTCACCAACAACCACGTGGTGGATGACGCCACCAAGGTGACGGTGACCCTGGACGACGGGCGCACCTTCGACGCCAAGATCGTGGGCCGGGACAAGGAGACGGACGTGGCCCTCCTCAAGATCGACGCCACCAATCTGCCCACCGCCCCCCTCGGCGATTCCAGCGCCATGCGCCCGGGAGACTGGGTCATGGCCATCGGCAACCCCCTCATGTACAGCCACACCGTCACGGTGGGCGTGATCTCCGCCAAGGGCCGCCGCATCTCTTCCAACTCGCTGGATGACTTCCTCCAGACCGACGCGGCCATCAACTTCGGCAACTCGGGCGGACCCCTCGTCAATGTGCAGGGCCAGGTCATCGGCATCAACACCGCCATCACCCGCAGCGATTACATGGGCCGGATGGTGGAGGGCATTGGCTTCGCCATCCCCATCAACATGGTGAAGAACGAGCTGGAACAGCTCAAGACCACGGGAAAGGTGGAGCGCGGCTACCTGGGTGTGCGCGTGAGCGCCGTGGACCAGGACGCCCGGGATTACTTCAAGAAAACCTACGGCCTCGACCTGAAGGGAGGCGCTCTGGTCCAGAGCGTGGATGAAGGCACGCCGGCCGCCCGGGCTGGTATGCAGAAGGGCGACATCATCGTCTCCGTGAACGGCGAGCCCATCAAGGACAGCATGGAGCTGACCCACAAGGTCGCCGGTTACCCGCCCGGGAAGACCATTACCGTGGAGGCTTACAAGGACGGCAAGAAGAAGGAGTATCGGGTAACCCTGGGCAACCGCGCCGAAGCACTGGCCGGCCAGGGGTCCAGCGAACAAGGCCAGAGCGAAAAGCCCGCCAAGGACGTGCTGGGCATTCAGGTGCAGAACCTTACCCAGGACAACCGGATGGCCTACCGGATCCCACAGGATGTTCACGGAGTGGTGGTGGTCGGGGTGGATCCCTCATCCAACGCCTTCACCAAAAACATCCGCGAGGGAGCGGTCATCTCCGAGGTGAACGGCCACGTGGTCAACAACGTGGAGGACTACCGCAAGGCCATCGCCAACATCAAGAAGGGTGACCCCGTTTCGGTCTACCTCCAGGACGGCCAGGGCGGCGGCTTCTACGTCTACTTCCTCGCCGGCTGAGGCGAAGCAAGACCAGGCCAAAGAGGCGCGCCAAAATGGCGCGCCTCTTTTCTTTGGGGGAGCCTTACCTAACGCCGCAGTGCGCTCCATTGCTTGCTTTTTCCCCCACCCTTGCCTATAATCCGGCAACCAGGCGGCCCCGGGCATCGCCGCGCTGGACTAGAGATTGCAACCTGACCGCCGGAAAGCCTTGCGGTCCGCCTCCTCCAATGGGGAACCCCGTGGAAGATGAATTGATCGCGCAGCGACGAAGCAAGCTGTCCCAGTGGCCGGAGGCCTTTCCCGGTTGTTGCCCGGTCCGGTTCGAGGCCGACCGGCCGCTGGCCGGCATCCTTTCGGAATACGGGCAGGACAGTGCCGAGGATCTGGCCCGGAAGGCACCTTCGGTGAAGTGCGCGGGGCGCCTGCTCACGTTGCGGAAAATGGGCAAGCTCGCCTTCGGCCATATCAGCGAGGGCGGTGTCCGGCTCCAGCTCCTGTTCGAGCGCCAGCGGCTGGGGGAGGCCTACGGCCACCTGTCCCTGTTGGACCTCGGAGATTGGATCGGCGTGGAGGGAACCCTTTTCCGCACCAAGACCGGCGAACTGACCATCGCCCTGGAACGGTATCTGCCCCTCCAGAAGTGTCTCCACCCGCTGCCCGAGAAGTGGCATGGCCTCTCCGACGTGGAATTGCGCTACCGCCAGAGGCACCTCGACCTGATCGTCAACGCCGACAGCCTGCCGCGCTTTCTGACGCGCTCCCGCATGATCGCCTCCCTGCGCCGCTTCATGGGCGAGGAGAGCTTCGAGGAGGTGGAGACGCCCATGCTCCACCCCATCGCCGGGGGGGCCGCGGCCAGGCCCTTCGTCACCCACCACAACGCCTTGGACCGCCAGCTCTACCTGAGGATCGCCCCGGAGCTCTACCTCAAGCGCCTCGTGGTGGGGGGGCTCCCGCGGGTCTTCGAGATCAACCGCAACTTCAGGAACGAGGGAATCGACACCACGCACAACCCCGAGTTCACCATGATGGAGTTCTACAGGGCCTACGCCAGCGCCTCGGACCTCATGGCCTTCACCGAACGAATGCTGGCCACGGTGGCGCGAGAGGTTCTCGGAACTACGGAGATCACCTACCAGGGCCGGCCCCTTTCCCTCGCCGCTCCCTTCCGCCGGATGTCGCTTAGACCCGCCGCGAGGGCCGCTCTGGCCGAAAGGGGTGTACCCGAGGGCGCCTGGCTGACGCCGGAGGGCCGGCACGAGTGGGCCCCCAAGCTAGGGATGAGCCCCGCTAAGGCCCAGACACCCGAGCGCTTTCTCGTGGAGGCGTTCGAAACCCTGGTCCAGCCCTCGCTGGAGCAGCCCACCTTCGTCCACGACTACCCGCTGGAGGTTTCGCCCCTCTCGCGGCGGATGCCCGGCTCGGAGGATACGGTGGACCGCTTCGAGCTGTTCGTGGCCGGGATGGAGCTGGCCAACGGCTTCTCCGAGCTGAACGAGCCGGAGGACCAGAGGGCCCGCTTCAGAGAGCAGGTCCGCGAGAAGGCCCGGGGCGACGACGAGGCCATGCCTTACGACGAGGATTACTGCCAGGCGCTGGAGTACGGGCTGCCTCCCACCGCCGGCGAAGGGCTGGGCATCGATCGGCTGGCCATGCTCCTTACGGACACGGCCTCCATTCGAGACGTGGTCTTTTTCCCCCTGCTCAAGGAACAGCCCTCGGGCGCGGGATCATGAGCCTCACCACCTTCGTGGGGCGGCGCTACCTCTTCGCCCGCCGGCGGCAGGCGTTCATCTCTCTCATCAGCGTCATCTCCATCCTGGGAGTGGCCGTGGGAACCATGGCCCTCATCATCGCCCTGGCCATCTCCACCGGGTTCACCACCCGCATCCGGGAGAAGATCCAGCTCCTGAACGCCGACCTGAACATCCTCGGCGGCCCCGAGGAGCTCCAGCCCTCGGACGTGAAGACCGTCACCCAGGCGCTCGCCAAGGATCCCCGCGTGGCCGCCTTCACTCCCATCGTTCTGGGCACGGGCTTGGTGAGCGGCCCCACCACGCGAGTCGGACTGGTGGCCAAGGTGGTGGGGGTGGACCCTGGCACGCAGGCCCGCGTCGTGGATCTGCGGCCCTACGTGCAGGGCAGTTCCTTCCTGGGGAGGGACGGCCAGGGCGAACCGGAGGCGATCCTGGGAGCGGATCTCGCCGAGAGGCTGGGCGTGTGGGAGGGGGACACCATCCAGCTCCTCGCCCCCAAGCTCACCCTTTCGCCCTTCGGTAACTTCCCCAAGATCATCTCCCTCAAGGTCACGGGCATCCTCCGCACGGGGTACTACCTTTACGACACGGAGTTCGTTTACGTGGACCTGCCTCTGGCGGAGCGCCTCTTCACCGCTCCCGGCACCGTCAGTGCCATCCAGGTCCGGCTCAAGAACCCCGGCGACCTCGCCGCCGCCCACGCCGCGCTGCAGGCGGAGCTGGGGGAGCGCTACCGGGTGCTGGACCTGGTGGGGAGCAACGCCGAATTCTTCAAGGCGC
>Ga0315298_1009628_pt1 | contig 11881 bp, 8 predicted proteins | sample WHS_1_MG_FD_203077 | JGI IMG/M metagenome (GOLD analysis project Ga0315298, IMG submission 203077) | Extremophilic microbial mat communities from Washburn Hot Springs, YNP, Wyoming, USA - WHS_1_MG | ecosystem: Environmental > Aquatic > Thermal springs > Hot (42-90C) | place: USA: Wyoming... | reverse complement strand
TTTTCTTCTTTCATATACTTGTTGAGCGGTTTCAAAATAAGTCGGGCTCATTTTTTTAGCAGCCTCTATTGCTCTTTTTGCGACATCTACGCTAATTTCAGCAATTTCCGCTAATTCAAAAGGAGAAGCAACAGCAATTTTTTCTATCGTATCAAAACCATTTTGAATAAGTTTTTCTGCGGTTGCTTCCCCAATTCCTGGAAGCTGAAGTAACTCATTTTCTTCTTTCTTTTTTCCTCCCATGATTTTATTTTGATTTTGAGCTTTTTAACCTTAACTTTATTTTATTCACTTAAAATTAAGAACAAAATTTAAATACACAACTTTTCTATCAAACTTATGAAGGTCATATTAGATTTTGATGGGGTTGGAGATTCGAAAGCTAAAAAAGTTGTATTATCTTTAATAGATAAGGCTATAGAACACTTTCCACAACTTAATAAAATTATTGATAAATTCATCTGGCTTTGGCCGCACATGAGTAAAGATGCTGATAAGAAAAAAATTAAAAAAATTGAAGAGTTCGCAGAAAGGATTAGAGAAGAATATGGAAGTGAAGTACTTATACTTTCTTCTCGCGAGGTTCCTTCAAATATTGCGATTTCAGTTAACTCCGTTGACCCAACTAAGAAAATGAAAAAATTAAAGGAGTTTTCTTCAAAAGAACCAATAATCTACTGTACTGATTCGCATAATGAAACAAGTAAAATCATGAAAGAGATGTCCGATCTTATTAAAGATAGAAAGCTTGTAGTTATAAAGGTATAAGTGGCAAAAGATTAAGAAGAAACAGAAAAATTGTAATATACTCTAAGATTTTTGAATAGTTTCCAAGAAGATTCTTTAGAAGTTTATGTCCGTCAAGCCCAGGAATCGGAAGTAAGTTTGTTGCTCCAAGTAAAAAATTCAAAACAAAGGATAAGCTAACAAAAGAAACTAAAAATGAAAGAAGCTTATCTTTTGGCTCTTCAAAAAATAAAGCACCAATTTTTCCAGATTTTGTCGTTATTGTTTTTGTAAAAATTGTTGAAGAATTTTTGAGTGTCAACTGAATTGTAGTAATATTTTTTGAATAATAATATTCTTCCGCATTTTTTAAATCTTCAAAAGAGTTTATGGAGAAATTTCCAAAGTTTAAAATTATATCTCCTTTTTTTAATGAGCTATTTAGTGGATCAGCTACAACAACATAACTTTCTACTTTTATATTTTGTAAGCACAATAATAAAGGCAAGAACAACAATGAAAGAAGAAAATTCATCGCGATACCTGCGATTAGAATTTGATTTTGCCATTCCTTTTTTATTCTTTCCATTTTCTTCTCATCGTTTTCAACAAAAGCACCTATTGGAAGAACTCCGGCTACGAGCAAACCAGTACTCTTTACTTTTACTTTTTTGGATATGCTTATTGTTCCATGAGCAAATTCATGAAAAGTTAGGACGATAAAAAGAGCAAGAATCCCCGAGAAAAGAGGAATGTTATATCCTGGAATTATCGGCATTACTCCAGGTACTGGTGGTTTTCCTTCTAAAAATGTTTGAAAAATTAAAAAGCTACTCAAAATAAGAGACATAAACATAAATCCAAAAACACCAAAAGCAAAAAAGCTGAAAAGAGTGGTAAAATAAAACAGATTGGTATTCTTTTCATTAGAAAACGAGGAAAGAGAAGCTCCAAAAGAAAAAACTTTAATAAAAGCCAAGGAGTAGAGTGGAAGAGAGAAATAAAGCAAACTTAAAGCTAGGAAACCAACCAAATCAATCTTTTTCGGTTTTCTTAAAATAAATGAGCTTAATCCAAAAGCCAAGAAAAATCCAACATCACAAATTTTCTGGAAAATTTCTTTTTTCGAAAACTTTTCCATTTCTTTTATTCCTAACTTTGATTTTAACAAATAGAAGAAAAGGAACCCATCCAAATTAAAAAGTTTTCGAAACGCAAAACCCGCGAGCAAAATTAAAAGCAATGCGACTAAATATTTTTTAAGAATAATAAAAACTACGAACAACGCAAAAAATGCAGCAAATGTAACCCAAAAATCTTTTTGCATCAAAATAATAAATATTTCAAATTAATAAATATTTCATGTTAGAGTGTGAGCTTTGTGGAAGAAAAATAAAAGGAAAAGCTTATATTATAAAAATAGACGGTGCAGAAGTGCTTGCTTGTGAGGAATGCGCAGCAGGAGAAGAAATTGTAAGAGTAATCGGAGTAGAAAGCTCGGAAATAAAGTCAAAAGCTAAAAAAGAAGCAAAAGTAGAAGAGGAAGAGATAGTTATGGATTATGGTGAAAGAATAAGAAAAGCCAGAGAAGAGCTTAAAATACCATTAAAAGTTTTGGCTGAAAGGATAAACGAAAAAGAAAGCTACTTAAAGAGGATAGAAGACCAAGAAGTTTTACCAAGCGAAGAAGTTGCTAGAAAGTTGGAAAAAGAACTTGGTATAAAGCTTTTTGAAAAAGTTGAAGAGAAAAATATTAAAACAGAAGCACCGAAAAACCTTAGCTTAGAAGATATAGCAACAAAAAAGGAAAAGAAGTGAAAATATGGGGGTTGACCTAGGAGATATTGTGGCAAAAAGGCAAATAACCTTAGAATCTCTTTCAACAAAAGTAATTGCTGTAGATGCATTTAATTTTATATTTCAATTTCTTTCAAACATTCGAGGCCCTGATGGATCACCTCTTAGAGACAGCAAAGGGAGAATAACAAGCCATCTTTCAGGACTTTTCTATAGAAATTTAAAGCTTATGCAAAATGGAATCAAACTCGTTTATGTTTTTGATGGAAAGCCACCACTTCTAAAATTAAAAACATTGGAAGCAAGAGCTAAAAGAAGAGAAGAGGCTTTTGAAGCTTGGGAAAAGGCAAAAGAAGCTGGTGAGCTTGAAGAAGCAAGAATTTTTGCAAAACAATCTGCTTCAATAAATGAAGAGATACTCAAGAGCTCAAAAGAGGTTTTAGAACTCCTAGGGATTCCAATAATTCAAGCACCAAGCGACGGAGAAGCCCAAGCAGCATATCTTTGCAAAAAAGGAATAGCTTATGCAGCAGCCTCTCAAGATTATGATACTCTCGTTTTTGGTACGCCAAAGCTTGTGAGAAACCTAGCAATAACAGGTAAAAGAAAGCTTCCAAGAAAGAATATTTTTGTTGATGTAGAACCAGAAGAAATATTACTAGAAGAAACGCTTCTTCAAAATAAAATAGACCAAGAAAAACTTATAATGATAGCACTTTTAATAGGTAATGATTACGTTGATGGGATAAAAGGCATTGGTCCTAAAACCGCACTTAAGATTGTTTCAAAGATAAATTCTTTGGATGAACTCTTTAACTTTCTTAAAATAAAAGGAAAAACCTTTGAGAATGAGGAAGAAGTAAGACAAGCTTATATGCTGTTTAAAGAGCCAGAAGTTGAAGATGTTCAAAAAGAAGAAATCTTTTGGAAAGAAATAGATGAAGAGAAATTGTTAAAATTTATGTGTGATGAGCACGATTTTTCAGAAGAGAGAGTACAAAACGCATTGAAAGAATATAAACAAAATAAAAGAAAACAAGCAACCCTTTTCTAATCTATACTTTCACAAGTTTTAACAACTCTTCAATTGTGGGGTGGAGTAGTTTCTTGCTAGGTTTCTGAACTTTCGGAAGTCTACGAATTCTAACCAGAATCCTTCTTGATTTTATTGTAACTCCTTCAGCATTTTTTTCAAGCTCTTTTTCAAAGCATTTTTCGCACAATACTTTGTTGTTGTAGTAGTACTCATTTCCTATAGCTATTGCCCTACCGCACATTTCACATATTTCAAACTCCACTTTCACCCACCCCGATTTAATTAAGGAAAACAACTTAAATATAAATTTTTCTGCAAAGAATTTTCTATATTATTATAGCTTTTTGAATTTTATTTCAGATTACGAGAAAGCATTAGGGTCAACATAGAAAATTTTAACTTCTGGGTTCGCATATACTTGTTTGAAAGGATAGAAACAATTTGATGGAGTGCAATAAAATTGAAGTTTTATGTAAGTTGTGTTTGCAAGCTTTTGTGTTATAAGAAACCCACCAGTGAACATCTTTGAAGTTGTATTATAAATGAGTAAAGCAGTATATCGTGAATCAATATTTTTTTCATAAATACTTGTAAAGTTGGTTACTACAAAAGACAAAGATTCTTTTTTTCCAAAATCCATTAACCAAGCATCAGTGATATTAAAGAAAACTTTCCACTTTCCATCATCACTTGTGAAGACATAATAATTTTGATAAGGAGTAAAGCTTGCAAAGGTTGCAAAACCATAATTCTCTACAGAAGTATTTGTCATGGTAAGCCAATTCCTTATTTGCCACATCCAAACTGGTGAGGTAACAAGAAAAACAGGAGCACCATTATTCTTAAAGTTTTTGAAGAGTGTTGAGTTGAATCGTGGTGAAAGCATAAGTTTTGAAAAGAGTGTTATCCTTTCTTCATTTTGAGCGCCGACACTATCTATATAGGCAGCTCTATGAGCAAGAAGTTCAACCATTGTTCCCTCATTCCACCATATTATAACTCCAGAGTTTGGAGGAGAGTTTGCACCGAGCCATTTCATTGCAGCATCCCAATATTGGTCATATTCTATATTCCCTCCCTGAAGAATTGGGTAAGCATCAAAATAGTAAACAACCAACGCTAAAGTAGAAAAAACGAAGAACATTCCGCCTCTTACTTTTTCGGTTTTTATTCTAAAAATCCTTAAAATAATTTCACAACTCCATGCAAAACCGAAAGTTGCAAGTATTGAAAAAGGATAAGAAAGCAAAGAAGCAAATCTCAGCGATTGGATAGCTAAAAAGAAAGAAGTTGAGAAAAATGTTAAGATTATTATACTCGCCTCTAAATTGAATTTCTCTGGTTGTTTAAAAATAGAATAAAGAAAAGCAAAAAACCCTATAAACATGAAGGGAAAGAAAATACCAAAATTAGTTAAAAAGTGCCTAATTGTTACGGGCTGAAGCTCCGCTATGGTTTTACCAAGTGGGGAAGTAGGTTTTACCAGTCCATAACCAGTAATTATGTTTTCTATTTCTTCTGAATAAAATTTGACTAAGATTAATAAGGAAAGAAGAGAAACGAAAAAAAGGAGAAATATTTTCTCCCCATACTTCATTCTTCTATTTAAAAATAAAAGAATAACAAAAAACATCAGAATCGAAGTTAAAAGCAATGGAAAATGATGCATAAATGGTTGCTCATATATTAAATTTAGAAATTTATAAGAGTTGTAAAGCAAAAATGCAAAAACAAGTGCAATAAAACTCCAAAAGTTTAATCGGAGTTTGCTTTCCTCATTCTTTAGGAAAAAGAAGATTTGAAGAAAGATTATGGAAAGAGCAAAAGTCAAATAGCCAAATGTTGCACCATTCCAAACAAGAGAACCAAAACTTAAAAACGCTCCAGAGATAAGAGAAAAAATTGGTTTCTTTTTTTCAAAAAACAAAATGAGAAAATATAAACTAATTAAAAAGAAAAGGGGCATGAAGCCATCCCCTCTATAAACTAAAGCGGCTGTTCTTTGAATGTTTGCAACACTTGCAGCTAAAATGAAAGAAGCTAGAATTGCAATTCTTTCGTCAAATAGTTTTTTTGCAATGAAAAAAATAAGAATCACATCTATGACTCCAAAAATCAAAGGTAATATTCTCATTACATCCATTAAGCTTACAAAATTTCTTAAGAAAAAATAAGGAACAATTGCAATATAATATAATCCTTTCGGTTCAGTGACAAGGGTTCCATTTGGATAACCACTAAGCACAAAACGTTGCTGAACTATAAAACCATTTTCAACAGCATTTCTAGCAACTGAATAATGATAAAGTTCATCGCTTGCATAAAAAAGAGGAGCATGAAGAAGAAAGCTTCTATAAAATACTGCTAAGAGAATAGCGATTATAAGCAATACTGCTATCTTTCTTTCCAACTTCTCACCGAATTCTATTTCCTATTTTATTCTTTTAAGTTTTATTTTCAAATTACCTTCAAATCATGAGCTTTACTTTCTTTAATTCCTGCCTCTGTAACTCTTATAAAAATTGCATTTTTTTGTAATTCTTTTATGTTTCTTGCCCCAACGTAACTCATTCCAGACCTTAGTCCACCAACAAGTTGATTTATTACTTCTGCAACAGTTCCTCTATATTCAACCAAACCTTCAACACCCTCAGATACATATGATTCAATTTCTTCTTCATCCAGCTTACCTTCTTTTTCCATTTTCTCTAGATACGCCTCATGAGAAGCCATTCCTCTATAGGTCTTATACTTTCTATTTTTTCTTATTATTGTAGCACCAGGGCTTTCTTCTGTACCAGCAAGTAGGTTTCCTATCATAACAGTAGATGCACCAGCAGCAAGGGCTTTAACTACATCACCTGATCTTCTTATTCCACCATCCGCTATGATTGGAACTTCATATCTAGATGCGACTTCGGCACATTCAATTATCGCAGTTAATTGAGGCACACCAACACCAGCGACCAATCTTGTTATACAAGCGCTTCCAGGACCTATTCCAACTCTTATACCATCCGCACCAGCGGTTGCTAATGCTTCGGTACCCTCTGCTGTTGCGACGTTTCCGGCGATTACTTCAATTTCAAACTCTTTTTTGATCTTCTTTACAGCTTCTTTAACTTTTTCCATATAACCATTAGCTACATCTATCACTACAAAATCTACTTCTGCTTCCACAAGCTTTTCTACTCTTTCCATGTAATTCTCTTTTACCCCCACAGCAGCACCAACCATTAATCTTCCCTTCTTATCCTTTGAGGCTGTAGGAAACTTTTCGAGATTTGCGATATCTTTCATGGTAATTAATCCCCTTATTATATTGTTTTCGTCTACTAATGGTAGTTTCTCTATCCTGTGGGATTTTAATATTTCCTTAGCTTCTTCTATTGTAATTCCTGGCTTTGCAGTGATCAATTTCTCTCTAGGGGTCATTACTTCCGATATCTTTTTTGAATAATTTTCAAAGATTATATCTCGGGATGTGACGATACCAAGCAAATGATTTGATTCATCAGCGACCAAGAAGCTATTTACTTTATAAATCTTTGACAACCTTAACATATCTTGAATTGTTGCGTTTGGTGAAATGGTGTAAGGTTTTTCTATTACTATTCCTTCAGACCTTTTTACCTTTATTACTTCATTTACCTGGTCCTCAACCGGCATGAATCGATGAATGACACCAACACCACCCTCTTTTGCTATTGCTATAGCTAATCTTGCTTCGGTTACGCTATCCATTGGACTGCTTACAATCGGGACATTAAGCTTAATCTTTTTTGTTAAAAAAGAGCTTATATCTACTTCCTTTCTAGAACTTATGTTAGATGGTTTAGGAAGTAAAAGAACATCATCAAAAGTTAAGCCGACTTCTTTTATTTCAACCATTTTACCCCATTTTTATATAAAAGAAAAAATAAAAATTTTTCGAATTTAAATCTAAACAAGAAATTCCCGATTCCCAATTTTAAAATTTAAAACAATAAAAACGAATACAAATAAATATTCAAAAAACGAACGTGGTTGGAGATGCAACAAGAATTTGTAGGAAATTTAAAAATCGTATACAAAAACCTTTGCCCCAATTGCGGAAGCGATATTAGTTCAGATAGATTATTCAAAGGTCTTGCTTGCGAATCATGTCAGCCAAATGAGAAAGAAAAGCCAAAATACGGTCCCCTACTTCAAATAGAAGAAAGAAACAGGAGGGTTGAGGAGATAGAAAAAATTTTTGAGACTTTGATTAATGCTAAAATGTGGGCGCTTCAAAGATTTTGGGTTAGAAGATTTTTAGAAAACGAAAGTTTTGCTTTAATTGCTCCAACTGGTTCAGGTAAAACTACGATTCAAATAATTCTTAGTCTGTATGCTGCAAAGTTTCTAAAAAAGAGATGCTTGATAATTTTGCCAACAAGTCTTCTTGTAAACGAAGTTTCGGAAAAAATGAAAAAGTTTGCAGAAAAACTACGAATGGAAATTACAGTAGCAAGCTACCATTCTATGCTATCAACTAAAGAAAAAAAAGAAGAGCTTGAAAAAATGGGATCTGCAGAAATAATAATCACAACCCACCTAAGCATAATAAAAAGGGAAGAGATTAATAAACAAAATGTTGATGTTGTTTTCGTTGATGATGTAGATAGTTTTTTAAGAAAAAGTAAATCGGTGAGATTTGTTCTTAAAATGGTTAGATTACCACAGAGTATAAAAAACGTTATAGATGGGGTTTTTGAAAAAAACATTGATTTTAAAAAAGCCGTTCTTGAGATTTCAAAGTTAAAAGAAAAAGAAAGTATAGAATCGCAATTAATAGTAAGCGGTGCAACCCATAAAGCCAGAAGAACTAAAAGCATTATAATCCTAAATTCGGTTTTTGGTTTTTCTACAGGTCTAAAGCCAGAATTTGGAAGAAACATTGTTGATTGTTTTGTAGAAACAAAAAACTTCAAAGAAGAAGTGTTGCACCTTATTAGATTTTTTGGAAATGGTGGTTTGATATTTGTACCGATGGATAAAGGTAGCGAATTTGCAGAAGAATTAGAAAGATTCTTGTGGGAAAATGGGATAAAGGTTAAAGCATTCCTAAAACCAAATAAGAAAACTTTTGAGGAATTTAAAAATGGAGAGCTAGATGCTTTAATCGGAATGGTAACAACCCGAAGTCCTCTGGTTAGGGGAATCGATTTACCTGAAAGGATTAGATATGCTATCTTTGTTGGTGTACCAAAATTTGTTATAAAAATAAAAATAGAAGAATTTAGCCCGACTAAATGGTTGCTTCTTCTAAACAACATCCAACAGGCAATAAAAGAAGAATATAAATCAGAGTACGAACGCTTAGTTGCTAATTTGATAAAAATTAGATTAATTGGAATAGAAAAGATAAAAGAGGTAAGAAAGGCCTTAGCAGAAAATAGGAAACTTGAAGGTTCTTTAGGAATGATCCAAAAAATTGCATTGGACGGAATCGAATTCTTCACTAAAATCTTAAAAGATGAAGAGGTTTTAAAAGCAATAAAGGAATCTCCAACAATAAGCTTTAGTGATAAAGAAAGTGAGTATACCTTTTTAATACCTGATTCGGTAGCTTATATACAAGCGAGTGGAAGAACAAGCAGGTTATATGTTGGAGGAACAACAAAAGGTTTAAGTGTTGTTATAATAGATGAGGAAAAAGCTTTTAATTCGCTAAAAAAAGAGTTGAGCTATTTCGAAGAGATAGAGTGGAAAAACCTAAATGAGGTGAATATTAGAAAAATTATTAAGGATATTGATGCTGACAGAAAAAAAGTCAAACTCGCGATAGATGGAAAATTAAAACCAACGGAAACAAAAATGGCTTTAACAACAAGATTGTTTATAGTTGAATCACCGACAAAAGTTAAAACAATCGCAAGATTTTTTGGAAAGCCTTCAAAAAAGAAATATCTAAATTTGGAAGTAAATGAGGTATTCGGCGCAAATTCTTTGCTTATAATCGCAGCAAGTAAAGGCCATGTAACCGATTTAAGCTTAAAAGAAGGTTTGTTTGGCGTTGATATAAAAGACAATAATTTTATACCTTACTTTAAACCGATAAAAAGATGCGTAGTATGTGGAAGGGAAATAGAAGAGGAAGAAGAAAGTTGTGTTTGTGGTAGTACAAGATTTATAGATGCAAAGCCACGAATAGAAGCACTAAGAAAAGTAGCAAGTTTAGTGGATGAGGTAATAATTGCAACAGACCCAGATAGCGAAGGAGAAAAAATCGCTTATGATCTATATTTACTCCTCAAACCATTGAATAAAAATATAAAAAGAGCAAGATTTCATGAAGTTACAAAAAAAGAAATACTAAGAGTATTGGAAAATCTAGAAACTTTCGACTTAAACCTCGTAAAAGCACAAATAGTTAGAAGAATAGAAGACAGGTGGATAGGTTTTGGAATCTCTCCGGTTCTTTGGAAAGTTTTTAATAATAATAAACTATCTGCTGGTAGGGTTCAAACTCCAGTGCTGGGATGGATCGTTGAAAGAACAAAAAAGCTTAAGGAAAAAGAGGAATTAATAACGCTACAACTTGAAAATGGCTTAGAAATTAGCTTTAGAGCAAAAAAAGGAAGCTATTGGAAAATTATCAAAAATGGCTTTGTTGAAATAAAGGAAGTTAAAATTTATGAAGAAGAGATCAATCCATATCCGCCATTTACTACAGATACGCTAATTTCGACTCTTACCTCTTTTCTAAAAATAAATGCAAATGAAGCGATGCAAATAGCTCAAAAACTTTTTGAAAATGGTTTGATTACTTATCATAGAACAAGCAGCACAACTGTTAGTTCAGCTGGAATAAACCTTGCCAAAGAATATATTTCATCGACTTTTGGAGAATCTTTCTTTAAAGCAAGAAAATGGGAAATGGAAGGGGCGCACGAATGCATAAGACCAACTAAAGCGATTGATTCACAAAAATTGAGAAATTTAATAGGATTAAAATTGCTAAGGTTTTCTTCACCATTAACAGAAAAAGAAATCAGGGCATATGATATAATCTTCAAAAGATTTATAGCAAGTCAAATGAAAGCTTCAAAAGTTGAAAAAATAAAGTTTAAAATTTTGTTTGGCGAGGAAAGAGAATTTGAATTCATAAATAGAATCATTGATGAAGGATTTTCAAAAATTTTTAGATTACAAGAGAAAAGAATCTCCGAATTAAAGGAAGGAAAAGTAAAAATTTTAAAAGCAAATAGAAGAATTGTTCCGGCATTTTATCCATTTACTTATTCAGAAATTGTTTCATTAATGAAAGAAAGGAGAATTGGAAGACCATCTACGTATGCGAAGATTTTAGAAGTTTTAAAGAAAAGAAAGTATGTAGAAGAAATAAAAAAGTCATTACTAATCTCAACAAAACTTGGTGCCAAAGTTTTTTGGTTTTCCCAAATGAATTTTGCTAAGTACTTGAATGAAGAAACCACTAGAAAGTTGGAGGAGGAGATGGATGATATAGAAAGCGGGAAGAAGGATTTTGAAAAAGTACTAAATGAAATTTATAGTGAAGTAAAAGAGGTAATAAAAAGAAGCATAGAAAAAGGAGTAAAGTATCCAAGTTTTGAGATATCCTTGATAAGGTAATAAAAGGAAATAATAAAAATTTTAAAAAAGAATTTTTTGTATGCAACTTACAGAAAAAGAACTTAAACTTTTGAAAATTCTTCCAAGTAGCGAAGTTGAACTTTTGGAATATGCAAAGAAAGCTGGCTTAGATGAAGCTTCAGCATACTGGGCAAGTAGCATGCTTGCTTCAAAAAACCTAGTTACCATTAGAGAAGAAGTGCAAATAAAATATCTTCCAACACAAGAAGGAGAAAACTACCTTAAACAGCTTCTTCCAGAACTTCGTGTCATTGAAAAATTAAAAGATAAAAAAAGAGTTGAGCTAGAGGAATTTAAAAAAAGCCTTACTCAAGATGAAATAAATTTTGGTTTGGGATGGGCAATAAAAAAAGGATTTGTAAAAATCACAGAAGAAGAAAACAAAAAATTTATCCAATTAACAGAGTCGGGTGAAAAGGAAGAAAAAGAAAAGAAAGAACAAAAGGAATTTGAAGGTGTTTTTAAAGGTTTAGGAAAAAAAGAAAAGTTAGAAGAATTTAAAAAGCGCAATCTTGTTGAAGAAAAAGTAACAAAGAAAATCTTTGTTAAACTTACAAAAGAAGGAGAAAAAGAGAAAGAATCTTCAAGTGTTGTTGTTACTTCTTTAACAAGGGAAATAATAAGCAGGATAAAGAAAGGGGAAAAATTTGAATTCAAGAAATACGACATTAACGCAGAAGTTGC
>Ga0315298_1009625_pt1 | contig 11884 bp, 12 predicted proteins | sample WHS_1_MG_FD_203077 | JGI IMG/M metagenome (GOLD analysis project Ga0315298, IMG submission 203077) | Extremophilic microbial mat communities from Washburn Hot Springs, YNP, Wyoming, USA - WHS_1_MG | ecosystem: Environmental > Aquatic > Thermal springs > Hot (42-90C) | place: USA: Wyoming... | reverse complement strand
CCCCGCCATCAGGACCATGGTCTCGAGGCGCGCCAGCATGTCGCGCGGGCTGTTGGCGTGTCCGGTGGTCAGCGACCCGTCGTGCCCGGTGTTCATGGCCTGCAGCATGTCGAGCGCCTCGCCGCCGCGCACCTCGCCGACGATGATGCGGTCGGGCCGCATGCGCAGGGCGTTTCGCACCAACTGCCGGATGGTGATCTCGCCTTGGCCCTCGAGGTTTGGCGGGCGCGTCTCGAGCGAAACAACGTGCTCCTGCCTGAGCTGAAGCTCGGCGGCGTCCTCAATAGTGATGATGCGCTCGTCGGCCGGGACGAAGGACGACAGCACATTCAGCGTCGTCGTCTTGCCACTGCCGGTGCCGCCCGAAATGAGGATATTGAGGCGCGCCTTGACGCACGCTTCGAGGAACGCGGCCATGTCCCGGGTGAGCGTGCCGAACCTGATCAGGTCTTCTACCGTAAACGGATCGCGGGCGAACTTGCGGATGGTGATGGTCGGGCCGGTCAGCGCGAGCGGCGGGATGATCGCGTTGACGCGCGAACCGTCCGGCAGCCGGGCGTCGACCATCGGACTGCCCTCGTCGATCCGACGCCCGAGCGGCGCCACAATGCGCTCGATGAGCTGAAGGACGGCGGCCTCGTTGGCGAAGCGCACCGGCGTGAGCTCGATCTTACCGTGACGCTCGACGTAAACTCGGTCCGGACCGTTGACCATGACTTCGCTGACGGAGTCGTCGTCGAGCAGCGGCTGGATCGGCCCAAAGCCGGTGATCTCGGCGAACAGCTCCTCCCCCAGTTGCTCGCGCTCGTAAAGCGGGATTTCACTCTCCGCCTCGAGGAGCTCGTCGATGCGCTGTCGGATCTGCTCGCGCTGCTGCGGCGACAGCTCTTTCCCGCTCGCCACCGACTTGACGTCGAGCTCCTGCGCCAGCTGAGCTTGGATGCGCGCCTTGAGCTCCCGATGCTGCGCCAACAGGCGTTGGTATTTCAGCTCGCGCACAGGCGGCTGCGGCGCCGTCGCCTCCCGGGCCACCTCGCGCGCCGCCGGCGCCGGTGCTTCCAAACGACGCAACCTGTCATAGAGCGTCATCTGCTTCCCTCCCGTCGCCGCGAACCGCCACCGAACGCGCCGAACAGTCCGCGCCGCCGCTCAGGCGGCTTGGCCTCTTCTGCCTCCGGCTTGACGAGGGCCCTCGCCAGCGCGGTGATCGCCTCGGAAATGGGCTGTCTGGGACTGTCGAGTACGAACGGCCGACCGCAGTTGGCGGCCCAAGTAGCGGTCTGATGGTCGCGCGGGATTGTGCGGCTGATCGGGTAGTCAAGCCCACCGGTGACGTCCTGCGGCGTCAGGCCCACCGCGGCGTCGGCATGGTTCAGGACCAGCTTGACTCGCTCGCGCTCGTAGCCAAGCTGATCCAACAGCACATCCAGGCATTTCCCGGTGTTTTGCAGCGCCGGTATGTCAGGTGTCGTGACGACATAGATCACATCGGAAAGATCAAGCGCCGTCAGATTTGTGTCGCGAAAATTGCTGGCGGTATCGACTACCACCCAATCGAACCACTGTCGCAGAGCCGTCAAGGTATTGGCGATGGCGTTGCCTTGGCCGGGGTGAACTCCTCCCTCGACTTCGGCGGCCAGTTCCGGCGTCGGCGGAGCGGCGAGCAGACGCACGGTCGTACCGTTGACAGGCAGCAGCACCCGCTCAGCCAATTCCGGCCGCAGGTCGCCCCGCGCGCGCACCAAGTCAATAATGCTCGCCGGCGGGCGACAGCCGAGCATCGCCGCCACGCTGCCAAACTCCAAGTCGAGGTCGATCAGCGCCACCCGCTCTCTCGTCAGCTGGCCGATGGCAATGGCCGTGTTGACGGCGAGCGTGGTCTTGCCGACACCGCCCTTGGCGCCGTAAAAGGTGATGACCCGCCCGCGGGGCGGCGGCGAGACAGCCGGTTGGGTCGTCGCCTCGGCGGCTGCAGGCGGCGGGGGCGGGACCGCCGGGGCCGCGCCTTCCTCATCGCGGGCGGGCGCAACGCTGCGGATCGCCTCCATGGCCTCGGTCGGCAGGAAGGGCTTGGAGAGGAAATCGGACGCGCCGGACTGCAGCGCACGGTCGATGAGAGCGCGATCAGCCCTGGCCGAAGCGACGAGGACACGCGTGCGCAGGGTGGACGTCAGCCCGCGGACGAGGGCCAAACTGTCGACATCGCGGAGGTCGAGGCTGACCACGGCCACGTCGGGCAACAGCTCACCAATGTTATCGAGCGCGGCCCGCCCGCTGGCTGCTTTGCCGATAACTGTTATATCAGGCGTCTGGCGCAGGATCGAGGCCAGCGCATCGACGGCCTGGAGATCTTCATCTATGATGTAAACTGCGATTTTGCGGGCCATGTCTGTCCTTTCCCCGCCCTGACCGTCGCGTCAGTTCTGCGGGATCACCAGGATGACCAACTCCGCGGCCCCAAGGCGGACTTCCTCGGGCGCATACTCGTCCGGCAAGACGCGCCGCTCGGCCACGCCCGCCGGCAGTTTGAAATCCTCCGGCTTGACCAGCCCGTAGAGGGCGACGATGTTCCCCTGGTCGACGCGAACGGTGCTCTCCGTCTCATTGATCGCGATCTCCGGCGTCCGGGCATCGCCCGGGCCGGACTTGAAATCGACGATCCGAACTTGCGGGCGGAGCGTCAAATCAATGTATGGTCGGTTGTAGGTGACGGGTTCGATGACAACCGAGAGGCCGTACTCCTGCCAACTGGTGACTGTTGTGCCGCCGACCGCCATCGGCAGAGTGAACTGCTTGGTGGCTGCAAAACGGACCGGCGTGCGGCTGACGGTGGACAGGCTGACCGCGCCCAGCTCGCGGGCCTGGCCGGCACCGATCAGCGCGCGGATGGCATTGTAACCGTTCTTGTCGAGTTCGGTCACGGTCGCGCCTGCGGCCGGCGCAACGCCGATCGCCGCCAGCGCGTCCTTCCTGATCGCCAGCGCCTGCACGGTAAACTTGTACTCCTTGCTCAGCTCAGTTACCCGCTCGGCGGTCAGCAAGGTTGCGAGCGTGCCCGTGGTCACACTGGTCGCCTCCCCGGTGGTGCGTTCGCCCGCCGGGCGCAGCGCGAGACGGATGCGTCCAAACTCGCTCATGTGGATGAGCGCGGTGGCCTGTGCCGGCGAGACGCAGAGTGTCATCGATGTGAGCGCCTTCGGGTCGACCGTCCCCTTGGCGTCTGTCTTGTTAGCGACGGCGAGGATCGGGATATTCTCAAGCGCGAGCCTGGTTTCCTCGGGACTGTCGAACGTGGCGTAGACGTCGACGGTGTCCCCCGGCTGGGGGAAGCCGGCGACGCCCACGACTTCGTTCACCGCCACCGTCACGGCGCGCATGCCGGCCGGAATCTGATAGGCCAGGCCGGCGCCCGCGCCGCCCTTCTGGTCGAGCTTGCCTTGGACGAGCATCTCGCCCGCGGCGATCGGCACCACGACCATCTTGCCGACCGCGTCCTCGAGCTTGGTGATCGCGTTCGGAAGCAGGTAATCGCGCGGAATGGTCTTTGTTGCCACCATGTCGGTCGTCAACACGGTCTTGGGCGGGATGGCCTTGATGGCCACGACGACCTGCTGCGTAGCCAGCTTGCCGCCCGTCTTTTCGACGCTGTTGAGATAGTAGTAGACCGAACCGGTCACCACCAGAGCGATGAGCAGCGGCACGATGATGGTGCGGGCGCGGAAACCGCCCATGGGACACCCCCCTAGGAGTGTGCTGCAAAACCCTTTCCCTGTCCAGGCTGCTGCAGAAAGGCTGAACGGAACTGGAGCTCGGCCCGACTTCCTTCGGTCAATTTGATGATGTCGGGCCGAAGATCCCGTGGAGTGAAGCCTTCTGCAGCGGCCTCCTAGCGCGTCAGCTTGACGGCGTTGACTCCGTAGTCGGGCGCGTTCCCGCCGTCGAGGACCTCACCCGGTCTCAGGACGCGGACGAACTGCCCGACGACCGTGTCGTTGCCGATCATGTTCTCGATAAAAAAGCAAGCAAAGCCGAGAACCGCGACCTGATCTCGGCCGTTTGTCCCTGCGAAGCTGACCACCGGTACGACGATCAGGCGCGGCGAGTTCGGTGAGCAGTTATCGACGGTCGCGTACGGATCGGCCTGGATGCGATCGTGAATGGCACCGCGGGTCTGGCCGGCCATGTTGCCCGGCTCAGTGTCAATCAGGTCGCCGACGGCAACCCAACCGTCATACCCGTTTCGCAAGTTGATGCCGTAATCGCATGCGCCGCGACCGCCGAAGGCGAGCGCGTGAAAGTTGCCAAAGGCCCCCTCCCCGCCGCCCTCTTTCAGCACCAGCTCCTCGCCGAAGCGGATGCCCTGCGGCAGTTCGACGCCCAGCGGCACCGCCCCATGCACCTTGCTGATCGGTCCGCGAATCGCGTTTGCGCTTGCGAGGACGCTGCTGCTGGCGATGCGGATCGCGCGGGCAAAAGTCAGGTTGACGTCCTGCCAAAGGGAGACGTGAATCTTGTGCTTCTCGCTGTCGACGACCTCCGCCGTCGCCTGGGATCGCGGCACGCCGTTGAGCTCAACGTAATCCAGCGCCGTCGCCACCGCCTGCGCAGGGTCGCCCGGCAGGAACTGCGCACCGGCGAGCGCGGCGGCATCGGCGACGTTAACGAGACGCTGGCGTTCCGCGTACAGTCGGCCGGCGTCGAGCGAGATCGCCCCCAGCGCCAGGACGGCCGTCATGGCCGCCGCCACGAGGACCATTACCGACCCGCGCTCCCCGGTGCGCGAATCGCGGAGCAACCTCAACATGCAGGTACCCTCCCGAACCACGGGCCTACTCGATGCGCATAGAAAGCGCAGCCTCCATGGGGATGCCGGTACCGACGAGGTCGGAGATCAGCGGGACAATCAGCTGAAACTCATATGCCACCCGGACCGTGACCGTCTGTCCGGGCAGGCGCGCCGACTCGTCCGCCGGGGTGATGGTGACTGTCAGCCGGTTCGGATCGAGCCCCACGGCCTCGCTATAGATGAGGCTCTCGATCTCGCTGTTGCTCGCGCCCACGGCCGCCAGCCGCGCGCCCTCGCGGGCAATGTGGTTGACGGTCAGATAGGCTTGAAAGGCCCGCCCGAACTCGGTGATGCCGAACAGGACGAGGAGGAGGACCGGCAGCGCCAGCGCGAACTCCACGAGACTCTGTCCGCGCCGGTCAAACAGTGCCGCCCGCAGCCGTCCGATGAGCAACCGGTCCACCTCCTCTTTCTCAACGAATCCTAGAGCGCGGACTTAGCGCCGCACAGCGCGTCACTCAAGGGGTTGGGGGAGCTCCGGAATTGTCGTGAAGACCACTGGTAATACGAGTGAAAATGTCCGCGATTTGCTGCCTGAACGCTACCAACGCTGTAATCAGCATGATTGCGACGATCCCGATGATGAGCGCATACTCCGTCATACCCTGCCCGCGCTCGTCCTGGAGGAGGTCACGAAGCGCCTTCAACATGCTGCACACCTCCTTTCTCCGTGCTCGTCCCTGTCCGCCGGAAACAAAACTGCTTCCCTTGGGGGGGTGCCAGGGAAGCAGGGTCGGCCAAAGGGCCTTCCCAGTTCGGCAACCCGGCGATCGTGGCTCAAATTGAGCTTTAGACCCGTAGCTTTGCGTCCCCACCTTTCGGAGGGTTTGCCTTTGTCGCGTGGGACGACACACTGGTGTATTTGGTTTGCGAGTGGTAGTTCGACAGGCTCATTGGAAATCCTCCTTACATTCGGCGCTTTTTTGGAAAATTAACTTAAGTATTTCTTAAGTCTGACGGCCCTGCTTGCCGCCCCGCGTGCCTGGGCAATACGAAAGAAGACCACAACCCCGCGGTTATGGTCTTCGCACGCGCATCTTCGTTTTTGGGGGTCAATTGGCAAGAGAGGAAAGATGCTACCGGTCAAACTCCTCCCAGGCGCGGCGGATGAGATCTGGCTGGGTCAGCAGATCGTAGGCCGTACAGGCGAGGATCTTCGCTGACGCGAGGAGGCCGGCCCGTCCGCCCTCAGCGACGGTCGCCTCGGCGAACTCGCGGCTGTGGCCGGGGATGCTCGGGTGGCAGATGGCGATGTAGGCGTGCACCGCCGGGACGACATGCGAGACGTTGCCCATGTCGGTCGAGCCGGCGCCGCCTCCCTGGCCGTCCTCGACGGCATAGCCGAGTTCGCGGAAATTGGCGGCCATCGCCTCGGCGATGACGCGGTTGGTCCGCATGTTCTCGTACGTGTTGGCGAAGTTGCGGAAGGTCACCTTCGCCCCGGTCGCCAGCGCCGCGCCCTCGGCGCAGTGCTTGACCCGCTCCACGAGCTCCGCGAGGTAACGCCGGTCGGCGGCCCGGACGTACACCCGCGCCTGGGCGAACTCGGGGACGATGTTCGGCGCCACGCCGCCTTTGGTGATGATGCCGTGGATGCGGACGTCGGGCTTCACGTGCTGGCGCAGGGAGTTGATGCCGTTGAACGTGAGGATACAGGCTTCGAGGGCGTTTATCCCCTCGTGCGGTGCGCCGGCCGCGTGCGCCGGCTTACCGTAGAACGAGATCTCGAGCGCCTCGCGGGCTGTCGAGGACGTCTCGACCATGTTGTGCGACGACGGGTGGATCATGATCGCCGCATCGACCTTGTTGAACAGGCCGGCGCGCACCATCAGAACCTTGCCGCCCGCGTTCTCGACGCCGCCCTCCTCGGCCGGCGAGCCGAGCACCTGCACCGTGCCCGGCAGATCGGCGGCCAGGGTCGCCAGCGCGGCCGCGGCACCGCAGGCCGCGGTGCCGATGATGTTGTGGCCGCAGCCGTGCCCGACTTCCGGCAGAGCGTCAAACTCCGCCATCACGGCGATCACCGGCGCGTCGGCCTTGCCGGCGACCGTCCCGCGGAAGGCTGTGTCCATCCCGGCCACCGGCGCCTCGACAGCGACGCCGTGCCCGCGCAGGAAGTCCTGCAGCAATCGCGACGACTTCACTTCCGCATGGCCGAGTTCCGGCTCATCGTACATCCGCTTGCTGATGGCGAACAGATCGCCGCTCATGGCATCGACGGCCTGTCGCAGTCGTTCGTGCGCTTCCCGATTTGTCACGGTATCTGATCCTCCTTATGACTGGTGCTTCTTGTGCCTTCGCAGAAGTTTCTCTGGCTAGCATGCGGCGAACGAGTCGCCGAGAATGCGCGTCAGTGCGGGCTGGCTCACCACCCGAGCCAGACTCGAATGGCCGGGGCGAGCGCCGGCCAGAAGAGCGCCACGCCCACGGCCGCCGCCGTCAGAGGCGGCGCAAACGGTATGTAGGATTTCAGCGTCGCCCGCCCGAGAGCGATCAGCGTCAGGCCGATCAGCGCGCCGGCGATGACGCCGATCAGCAGCGCTGTCACGCCGGCCTCCAGGCCGAGGATGGCGCCGATGGCCGCGGCCAGCTTGACATCGCCCCCGCCCATCTTGCCGGCGCCGAGGATGCCGATGATCATGAAGGCGCCGCCACAGACCAGCGCGCCCAGCACGGCGCTGACGAATCGGCCGGCCGGGAGCGACAAAAGGATGCCCGCCGCCATGGCAGGGAACGTCAGCGCGTTAGGGATGATGCGATGCTCCACGTCGGTGGCGAACGCGATCACGGCGACGACGATCGTCAGCCAGGCGACGGCCAAGTCCCACGTCAGCCCGAGCAGTCGGTACGCTGCGAGGAAAAGCAGCCCGGTCAGCAACTCGACCACCGGATAGCGGAGCGGAATCCGCGCCCCGCACCGCCGGCAGCGACCGCGCAGGACGAGATAGCTGACGACGGGGATCAAATCGTACGCCGCCAGCGGTTGCCCGCAGGCGATGCAGTGCGAGCGCGGCGTCACGACCGACTCGTGCCGCGGCAGGCGGTAGATGCAGACGTTGGCAAAGCTGCCGAGGCAGAGGCCGAGCAGCACGACCAGCAGTTCGACCATCGATGTTGCCCCTCTCAGGCCCACCGCCGACGGGCCGCCCGCGCGACGGACCTTCGCAAGACTCCTGATTGGCTTCTTAATTACATTACCTTCGCGATGCGCGGCCGGCATCCTGCCTGCGCGCATAATTCGACCCGGGGCATCCGCCCCGGGTCACTTGTGAAAGTATAGGCTGACCAGCAGCGCGCCGCCTCGCCGCCGCAGGCCGATGTCGAACAAGCGGTAGTCGGCCAGTTCCGGGCGGGCCGCCCGCGCCTCGCGCACCAGCGTCCGCAAGCGGGCGATGAGGGCTGGGGCCACATCGCCCCGGGCCGCGTCATCGAGCAACAGCACCCGGTTGACCACGAGCGAATGCAGAGCCTCCAACGTCCGACCCCTCCCGCGTCCCGCTGGTACAGAATATGCCCGCGAGAGGGAAAAGTTAAACGCGGCCGGGCCGGATCACTCCGGACGGATCAGCCCGCGACGGATCATCGCCCGGAGCAGCGGTCGCTCCAGCAGACGCTTGATGCGCGTGCCGACGAATTCGCGCTCGGACAGCGGGCTGACGAGGACGCTGTAAATGCCCATCCGCTTGGCCCCGTAAACATCCGGGTAGATCTGGTCACCAAGGGCAGCCGTCTCAGCCGCCGTCGTCCCGAGCGCCCGCAGCGCGGCGCGGTAGACCCGCACGGCCGGCTTGCGGCCCTCGCTGACGTACGGTATCCCCGTCGCGGCAGCGAACGCCGCCACCCGCTGGCGCGTGTTGTTAGAGACCAGGCAGACCGCCAAGCCGCGCGCGCGTATCCGCGTGAGCCATGCGCGCAGTGAATCCGGCGCGTCCGGATCGTTCCACGGGACGAGCGTGTTGTCGATATCGAGGATCAGGCCGCGGATGCCGCGGCGCCGCAAAGCGTCGAGGTCAAGTCGATGGACGGACTCAAGGTAGAGGTCCGGCCGCAGCAATTCGAGCATAGTCGCCTCCGAGACAGGCATTTTGCGCACTCTCGGCATGAATTCGCCGCCCGCGGCATGGAGTCCTACCCTATCACGATTGATCTCTTGGCAGCTTGAGATCCTTGCACAGCTTGCTGACGGCCTTCTTCTCAATGCGCGACACGTAAGAGCGGGAGATGCCCATTAGCCAGGCGATCTCGCGCTGCGTCCAGCGCTTCCCGTTGACGAGGCCGTATCGGAGCTCGATCACCTGCCGCTCCTTGTCGTCCAACTGGCGAAGCTTCTCGCGCAGGCGCTGCTCTTCGAAGTGGTTGTCGACGCGGTCAGCCACCTCGTCCGGCTCCGAGAACAGGACATCCATGTACGTGATCTCGTTGCCCTCGCGGTCGACGCCGATCGGATCGTAGAGCGAGACCTCGCTCCGGCTGCGCTTGGTGTACCTCAAGTGCATGAGTATCTCATTTTCTACACAGCGCGCCGCATACGTGGCAAGGCGAGTGCCTTTGTTCGGGTTGAACGTGCTGATTCCCTTGATCAAGCCGACCGTCCCGATGGAGATGAGGTCGTCCACATCCTCGCCGGTATTGTCGAACTTCTTGACGATGTGGGCGACCAGGCGGAGGTTGCGTTCTACGAGCACGTTGCGGGCTTCCGGGTCGCCCTTGAGCATAAGCGCGATGTAGCGGGCCTCTTCTTCTTCCGAGAGTGGCTGCGGGAACGTGGAGCCGTTGCTGACGAATCCCCCGAGTATCTGCAGGGCTCGCAGGATCAGCGCCGCCGTCCCGGCCAGGAGCCCGATAGCCATCCTCACACCTCCGGCGCTCTGGGGTCGCCCTACGAGTGTATGAGGCGGCAAACCGGACTGTGCTTGTCGCCGCCTTGCCAAATTGCGGCGCCTCCAGTAGGAAGTGCCTCCGCGCGGCGGAGAACGGAGCAGAGGCGTGAAGAAGGTGCGCCAAATCCTCGCCAGCCTCGAATAAGGCCACGGCGAGATTGCCTCTGCAGCCAACGTGCCGCAGGAAGGCAACTGTCTCGCGCCGCTGGACCGGCTGCCGGGGCCGCGCCATTGTTATTTCAGTATCTTCAGCATGATCTCCTTGAACACCGGGGCCGCGCTCTGCCCGCCCGAGATGCCCTCCTCGGCAAGGACGCAGATGACGTACTTCGGCGAGAGGCGGGGTGCATAGCCCACAAACCAGGCATCGATGGCATCACGCCCGCCGATGGTCGTCTCCGCCGACCCGGTCTTGCCGGCCGAGCCGAACCCGGGGACGAGAGCGGGCGACGCGGTGCCGTGATCGGTCGCCGCCGCCAAGGCCGCCTGCAGCTCGGCCGCCACCGCCGCGTCGAGCACGCGCTTCGGTTCGGCCTGCGGGAACCGCCGCCGCACCAGGCCGTTCCCGTCGCGCAGTTCGCGGACCAGGCGGACGCCCGGATCGATGCCGCCGTTGGCGATGATGTTCATCATGTGCGCGATCTGAAGAGGCGTCGCCAGGACCTGGCCTTGCCCGAGCGCCAGATTGGCGAGGTCGCCGGCCGAAAGGCCGGCGGCCTTGGGCAGATTGCCCACGCACTCGCCGGGCGTGCCGATGCCGGTCGGGCGACCAAGGCCCAGTCGGCTGGCCATCTCGAGCAGCGCCTGCGGCCCGACCCGCTGTGCGATCTCGATGAACGCCACGTTGCAGGACTGGGCGATCGCCTCGCGCATCGTCAGCGCGCCGTGCCCGCCGCGCTCATAGGCGTGGCAGCGGAAGGTCAGCGCGCCCACCTTGATGCTGCCTTTGCACTCGAATGTCTCGTCCGGCGCGACCAGCCCCCGCTCAAGGGCCGCGGCGGCCGTCACGAGCTTGAACGTCGAGCCGGGAGGGTAGCCGAGGCCGCCCAGCGCGCGATTGATGAAGGGCGAATCGCTCGCCTGCAATGCATCCTCAGGCTGGCGCTGGCTGAACGACGGCGCGCTGGCCATGGCCAGCACATCGCCGGTGGCCGCATCGAGCACCACCACGGCGCCCTTGCGCAGCGACGCCCGCACCGCGTCCTCGACGACGCGCTGGATGCCGGCGTCGATGGTCAGGACGACGTCGGCCATTCCCTCCTGGCCGCCGCGCAATTCGGCATCGAACTGCTGCTCGATGCCGCAGACGCCGCGGTTGGCGTAGTTGACATACCCGATGACATGCGGGGCCAAGGCGTTGGGCCCGTAGCGGACGCGTTCTGTCATGACAAGTATCCCGGTCAGGTGCGCCGCCTCGACCTTCGCCGCCGCCTCAGCCGTCAGCCCGGAGACGAGGCGCACGGCGGGGGCATCGCTGGCCAGCCGCGCGCTGATCGTGTCGCGGCTGACGCCGGTCAGCCGCGACAAGGCGTCCGCCGTCCCCGCCCGGTCGCGGACCAACGACGGAAGTGCCACCACCGCCCGCTGCTGGCGCGGGTCGGTCAGCGGCGTCAGATGGGCATCGAGGATGCGGCCGCGCGGGACATCGGTCGGCAACTGGGCCAGCCACTGTCGCGCCGCCTCCTGCCCGAGGGCCGGGCCGCGCACGATCTGCCAATAGAAAAGACGGCAAAAAAGCAAGAAGATCGCAACGGCGACGAGCGCAGCCACGCGGTAGATGGCCTGCTGCCGGGCGCGCGGCAGCGTTTCGTCAGTCATGGCGCTGCCTCCCAAAAAGGTCGTCAGCACCATTGTCGGCATTGGACCGCCTCATTATACCGCGTCGTGGGCTTTGTCGCCGCAGACGCATTGGTCAAGGTTGCGTCCGGCGCGCGGCAGCATGAGCGCGGCGCACCGGCCGCCGCTGGTGCGACCGGTGCGCCGCTCGCTCATATCCTTCACTGGTGACCGCTCTCATACAGGGCGACGTTCTTTTGATGCTCCGCAAACGTCTTGGCGAAGGCGTGAGTACCGTCGAACTTTGAGACGAAGTAAAGATAATCGGTGTCGGCCGGCGCGAGCGCCGCCTTGAGCGAGGCCAGACCGGGGTTGGCGATCG
>Ga0315298_1009623_pt1 | contig 11887 bp, 7 predicted proteins | sample WHS_1_MG_FD_203077 | JGI IMG/M metagenome (GOLD analysis project Ga0315298, IMG submission 203077) | Extremophilic microbial mat communities from Washburn Hot Springs, YNP, Wyoming, USA - WHS_1_MG | ecosystem: Environmental > Aquatic > Thermal springs > Hot (42-90C) | place: USA: Wyoming... | reverse complement strand
AAATGAGCTGCATCTTGTACGACTGGACTGTCCGCCACCGAGCACCAGTCGGCGCAGCAAGACAAAGCCGCGGCCTGGACAGAAAACATAAAGCGGGTTTTTCGAGCAAAAAGCTGATTTCGGCCTTTGTATCCCGGCTTGGACAAGCCCCATAGAGTTCAGCAGCAGTCACTTACGTAAATGGGACAAGCTCTACACCAGCCGTTGGGATTCGAGCAGGTCTCTTTCTTCCTGTCGCTGGCGGGCCGTGCCGGTGAGCACGTCGCCTTCGCCGAGGTAAACGTCCACCACTTCAAAGCCATTGTCGGTGAGGCGGAATTCGCGTTTCTGATTCGAGTGCCGCGAGCCGCGGGATTTTAAGACCTGGAAAACGCGGTTGGTTTCGCCGAGGCTGAACTCGTAGTGGAGAAAGATTGCAGTGTCCACCATTGAGGAGATTTCGTTGCCGGAGATTTCCATGTAACTGGTGGCGCCGGTGATCTGGTTGAGCAGCATGATGGTGATGCCCCGCTCCTTGCAGGCGTTGAGCAGGCGCATCAGATACTCGAAGGCCGCCTGCTTGCCGCCCATACGATAACAGGCCGAGATGGCATCCACCACTACGTGGGCAGGGCTGAACGCCTCGATGCGCTCGAGGGCGGCAAAGTAGTGCTCTTCAGCGCCCAGGGACTCGGGGTAACGGGTCAAGAAAGCCAGCCGGCCCGCTTCAATGTGCGGCTGCAAAACGACGCCCGTGCTCAACATGTTGTTGACCATGGCCGCGTCCGATTCCTCAAAGCTGATGTACAGCACCCGTTCGCCGCGTGCGCAGGCAGAGGCGACAAACGTGGCCGCGAGCGTTGTTTTGCCCGCCCCGGGCAGTCCGGCCAGCAGAATGCAGGAACCCCGGCGGTAGCCGCCGTCGAGGATTTCGTCCATGCGCGCGTTGCCGGTCGAGATTTTTTCGCCGATCGGTTTGTGTCGCAGGCCGACCGAGGTGATGGCGGCCATGCGCAGGCCTGTGTGGCTGATCACGTAGGGGTATTCGTTGCGCCCAAAACCGGAGCCGCGGTATTTGACCACGCGCAACCGTCGTGTGGAAATCTGCTCGGTGACACGGGCGTCCATGGCGATGATGCAATCGCCCATGGACTCGAAGAAATCATCGTAGATCGAGGCCTCGCCGCGCAGTGAAGGGCGGAAAGTGAGGATTGTTGTCAGGCCGGCGGCTTGCAGCCAGTCGTTGAGAGCGTGGAGTTCGTTGCGGACCTGCCGGGGCGTGTCGAACAGGCGCAGGGCCACTTCGAGGGCGTCAATGACGATGCGCCTGGCGCCCATGGTGCGGCACTTGCCGGCTGCAATTGCGAGCAGGCCCTTGAGACTGAAGTTGCCGCTGCGGAGGGTCTCGGGTTTGAGGCGCGCATCGAGCAGGAAGAGGCGGTTTTGCTCTTCGAGGGCGGGCAGGTCCCAGCCGAGCGTGGCAGCGTTCACGCGAATCTGTTCAGGCGGTTCCTCGAAACCGATGAAAATGCCCGGCTCACCGTGGAGCGCGCCCCGGTAGAGGAACTCGAGTCCCAGTAATGTCTTGCCGGAGCCGGAGGCACCGTTGACTACGGTGGTTCGGCTGCGGGGCAGGCCGCCTTCGAGGATTTCATCCATGCCTTGGATGAACGTGGGTGCTTTTTCCAGGCGCGCGGTCGCTGCAATGGCCGGGGATGCGGGTGTTTCGCGGACCGTCTGAATCGGAGGGCTTTTTCGTGTGCGTTTCATACGCCATGTCAGGCCAAGTGGACCACACCGTTGGCGTCATGATGCTGCCCGCTGACAAGTTGTCAAGCGCTGGCCTGCATGGTTTTCAGTGCGGCGCGACGGAGTGGCAGGCCTGGAACGAGCGCATTTATCTCGCCTCGATCATTTGGTTCCGGCTGCGCCGCGCTGAGCAGATTAGATCGCCCAGACGCCCGGAAGCGAATCGCACTGCTTGAGTGGCTATGCGAAGCGCCGGGCGAGGCGGGTTATTCAGCCAGAACCAGGCAAGAGCCGCGTAGTCGGCTTGGTACTGAGCACGGACGTATTGCACAGCGCGGTCGAGGTCGCTTTCATTGCGCATCCACGAAAGTTTGATCCATGGTTGCGGTTTGCCGACCGACCATTCGCCTTGAAGCATGCCTTTTTCCTTTGCGCGATTGTACTCGGTGGTACCGGGCAGCGGAAGCAGTCTGTGGACGTTTGCCAGAGTAGGTCTTATGCGGCGAATGAAATCCGCGGTCGCACGTAGCGATTCAGGCGTTTCGGCAATCGAGCCTATGAGCCATGACGTTGTAAGAAGTAGACCGTGCCGCTTTACTGTCTCAGCAGCTCGACGGTTCATTTCCAAGGTTGTTCGCTTGCCCATTGCGTCGAGCACCCGCTGAGAGCCGGACTCCATTCCGATGCTCACGACTCTCACCCCGGCATCCCGGGCAAGGCACATCAGTTGGTCAGTTACGTGGTCGGCGCGCAAACGTATGCGAAACCGCAGACCGAGGCGTGCGGCGGTTATAGCCTCGAGAAGGTTTGAGCAGTGTTCGATGTCGGCCGAAAAAGTGTCGTCGAACACGTCAAGATTGCGGACTCCGATTCGCTGCAATTCTTCCAGTTCGCGCAAGACATCGTCTGTGCTACGTCTGCGATACGTCTGACCATACTTCGAACAGAAGCTGCAGCCATATGGGCATCCGCGCGCTGTCATGATGGAATCGACCGCGCCAAAGATGACGTTGAAGTACGGTGATCGGCTTGCACCTCCGCTCAGCCACGGTCGCTTTGGCGCGCTGATAATCGCCGGTGAATCCCATGGGTTTACAATCACACGACCGTCAGACCTGTAAACCAGTCCGGGAACGTCCTCACGGGTCTTGCGTCCTTGCAGGTAGAGGGCAAACTTTTCAATCGATTGGTCGGCCTCTCCACAGAGCAGATAGTCAAGCCCCGGTATTTCAGCCATCGTCTCAACGGGCCGTAGCGTTGCGTGCGGTCCGCCACCGACAACGGTCGCCTCTAGCAAAACAGCTCGGACACCATCGACTATGGCGGCGCTCATGTCCAGCGACGGCGAGAAGAAGCTCACTCCAACGCAATCCGGTTCAAGCTCCCTGCACACCCGCACGACCTGTTGCGGGCTCAGCCGTGGGACCAGAGCATCGATGATGGTGCACCTGTGCCCGAATTGTTCGAGTGTCGCGGCCATGTATCCCAATCCAAGCGGTGGCCATGCACCCGCTGGAGGCCGCCTGTTTGGATTTGGTGGATTGACCAAAACAAAGTGCATCGGATGCTCTGAGGGCGAGGTTTTATTGGTGTTCAGCGCGTGTCGCCACGATGGCCTGTGGAGACACAGGTGATCCTTGGGCCGGGTTCTTTCTCTTTGCGAGGTAATCTCGAAACACATCTTCCAGAGTTACAAAGTCAGCTTTCATCCTTGCAAGCCAGTCAAGCAGTGAACTTACACGCTGATACATTCGGAGCCGGTTCTCATCGGCAAGCCAATGGCGAAAGCCGAACCCGAAATGCTTCTTGAGGAGGAGGTCGCGGAGGCAGGGCTCCTTGGGCCTGGCAAGTTCTGGACCACTCGGCACCAAGTCCTCCGCATGAAGCTGCAGATTGAGAACTCGCTGCTTGAGCAGACGGGCCTCGATTAAAAGGATTGCCGAGAACATGCGCATTCCCCATGTCCGAAATGTTGCGGCCGCAAGGCGTCCGTAGGGGACAAGGAGGCTCGATGTAGGAATCTCCAGCAAGTTTCCTGTGATAAAGGTTGGTCGCCGCGGCGCTGCAAGCCACGGGTTCGAGAAAGGGTAGCTGCTGAGCAGTCCCAGCCTTTGCGGTGTTGCGCTCGAGTCAACGTGATAGCCAAGCTCCGATAACAATTCATATGCAACGCCGCTGGGACGTACCCAGGCCGGGGAGCGAAAGCATAACGGCGCATCGCCATAGAACTCAGCAAATACTTGCTGCGAATGTTCGAGGAATCTCAGGTCCTGCCGTCGAGTTGATTGGATTGCGGTTACCTCAGCGAGGCTGTGCTCGTGGCTGTGTGTGCCAATCTGATGGATGCTTTGTTTCAAAGAAAGAAGAGCGGTTTTGAAAGGTCCACCAGCGAGCATTACTGTTGGCACAAAGAATGTCGCAGGGATTGACCGCGCATCAAGCCAGTCACGAGCGCGCGGGATATCATCGGGATGACCCCACGGATGCAGGTCAATTGTGATCGCGAATTTCATCAAGCTCGATTGTATCGTCGAGAATCCGCGTAGCAATTGCAAGTTGGGGGAACTTTCGAGACTCTTGTCTTCAAACAGTTCGACCACTGGTCGTAATCTCATCTCCCCCCATGGGCGACGAAATCGCCCCGTTCAGTGCGGCGCGACGGAGTGGCAGGCCTGGAACGAGCGCATTTATCTCGCCTCGATCATTTGGTTCCGGCTGCGCCGCGCTGAGACTATTCTGGTCGTGTGAGCTGGTTACGGGCAGCGACAGCCATCTTTGCTTTCTCTTTGCTGGCCGCGGCAAGAGTCGGCTCGACTCAGCAACTGCAACTTTTGTGGACTGTTCAACCTCGCGGCCAGGATTACTTCTGTGCGCCAGCCTCGATCGGCTATGCCGTGTACATCGGGGGACATGACGGAATACTTCGCGCCTTGACGCGCGATGGCAGGGAGATATGGGGATTGGAGACAGGCTTTGGCGTCCATACTGCACCCGCAATTAGTGCCAATGGCGAAGTCTATTACGGCAGTTTCAATGTCGGGTTGTGCGCTCTGCATCCAAACGGACAGCTCAAGTGGATATCAAAACATTCGGTTTCCCAGAACAGTTCCCCCGCCGTTGGGCCTGACGGAGAAGTGTACTACGTTTGCGATTCAGTCCTTGAAGACCCTAAACACCGACCGCACCTGTACTGTCTGGCGTCGGACGGCAGTGAAAGGTGGCGACTGCCGTTGCCGGGCGCCAGCCAAGGTGGCAAACCGGCCATAGCACAGGATGGGACAATTTACGCGAGAACAAGAGCAGGCCAGGGCTCTGGCCGCGCATTGGTTTGCGTCGGTACCAGCGGCCATGTCCGCTGGCAAATGAATGACACCGGATCGAATGCCCCTGTCGTTACCCCCGAGGGTGACGTGTACGTTGGAACCACGAAAAACCAGTTCATTGCAATTGCGCCGGACGGGACGAAGAACTGGAGTACGGACATTCCGGCCTTTGCCTCGTCGCCGGCGGTAATCGACAGTGCCGGACGCATCTATTTCGGCACTGGTGATGGTTATCTGCACGCATTGTCGCCAAATGGTGAATCCTTGTGGGTTGTTGAGACTGCCGAACCCCAAATCTACATGGACGTGCCACCACCAGGACCCCGACCGCGGAAAGAGCATCCTGGAATCTGGTGGGGTGGTGAAAAACGGTGGCTGTGGTCCCAGCGCGTTGGAGAGGCAATCGCGGTCAGGAGCGCGCCAGTCGTCGCCTGGTCAAGCTCGGAACCGCAAACAAGTAAGATATGGCAATCGTGTTCTTTCGTCTTCTTTCCCTTTTTTGGGCTAACCGAAAAGACCGACAAGTGATTTTTCGGCTAACCAGAAAAGGATCGTTGGTTTTCGGGATGGGGAACTGGTATTGGCCGCTGTCCGCGCGGGCCGACACAGGTCCTGTCGCAGTAACGATTTCGACTGGTCATCGCCGCTTTAACCCGTAGGATCGCCGAGAACTTTTTGATTACATTTGCATGATTTCTGCCCGATTAATGCTTGTAACGGCGCTGGCAGCAGCGTGGTGGTGTTGTACACCAATCCTTTCGGCTGCCACGTTCACCCCGCTGATCGAGTTGTCGGCACCCAAATTAAAGGCGTTCTCTCCGCCTTTCCCCGGCGGTTCCTATCAGCCTGAACACTTGGTGGACGGCCTTGATAACAGCGAATACTCGAGCGCCAGCAACGGCACCAATACTTTTGTGGAGTTCGAGTTCCCCAACCCGGTATTAGTGGCGGCTTTCCGGCATCGAGACCGCAATGACCCTGCCACCGTGGCCGCCTCCGAACTCACTTTGTATGACGGTGATGGTCGGCTGGTGCAGACCCTGCCGGTCACTCACGTCAATCAGCGGGCGGGGGAAACCCTTGTCACTTTGCCGGCGCCGGTCACCGCCAAGACCGTGCGTTGGAAAGTCACTCGCTTGGGCAGTCAATATGCCACCGTGGGCGGAGCGGAGATCACATTTTACACGGCAGGTTCGCCGGAGCCTGTCCCCACCCGACTGCGCCTTAAAGTCTCGGCCCTGCCTTTTCAGCGCCGGGACGTCAACACACAGCCGTTTCGCTTGGAAGTGTTTTATCCTTATGCGGCTGGCGGCGATGCCACGCTGCAGATTGGCGCCATCACCAACCTCAACTTTGCTTTGTGCCCCGGCAAGCAGATCTTGGAATTCAACCTGCCGGCGGTGGACAAGGAGACCGAATTGAGCATGTCGTTGTCGGTAGCCGGCTTGCTGGTGGCGAAACAACAGTACCGCCAAACGCCCGTTCGCCCGCTGACCGTTTACGTCCTGCCGCATTCACATACCGATATCGGTTACACTGCCTTGCAAACTGAAATTGAAAAGAAACAGGTGCAGAACCTCGTTGACGGCATGGCTTACGCACGGCGCACCGCCGACTATCCAGAAGGCGCGCGTTTTGTGTGGAACGTCGAGGTGCTCTGGGCGGCCGACCTCTACCTGCGCCGACTGGACGAAGTGCAGCGCAAGGAGTTTTTGCAGGCCGTCCGCCGGGGCGAAGTGGCCCTTTGCGGCATGTACCTCAACGAGCTGACTGGTGTCTGTCGTCCGGAAGAATTGCTGCGCCTGTTCCGCTTTGCCACCACTCTGGCTGCGGCTACTGGCGTGCCGATTGACACCGCCATGATCAGCGACGTGCCCGGTTACACATGGGGAGTCGTGCCGGCCATGAACCACGCCGGTATCAAATACTTCTCGACCGCACCCAATTACTTCGATCGGATCGGAGATATTCTCCTCGAGTGGGAAAACAAACCATTTTATTGGCTTGGACCTGATGGCCGTTCCAAGGTGCTGGTGTGGATTCCTTTCTGGGGTTATGCCATGTCGCATCGCTATCACCAAATGTCCCCGCGCCTGGTCGAGGAGTTTTGCGAAGGCCTTGCCAAACGCAATTACCCTTACGAAATTGCGTATGTTCGCTGGTCTGGCCACGGGGACAACGCCCCGCCGGACCCGGCCATCTGTGATTTTATCCGCGACTGGAACGCCCAATACCAATGGCCACGCTTTGTCATCGCATCGGCCAGCGAAGCTTTTCGCCAGTTCGAAGCCCGACATGGTCACCAACTACCTGTTGTCCGCGGCGAGTGGTCCCCTTACTGGGAGGACGGGGTCGGTTCCAGTGCCGCCGAAACCGCTTTGAACCGCGCCAGTGCCGATCGCCTTGCGCAGGCGGAATCGCTGTTTGCCATGTTTCAACCTGCCGCTTACCCCGTTGCCGCGGCTCATGATGCATGGAATTACGTCCTGCTTTACTCCGAGCACACTTGGGGCGCATGGTGCAGCGTGAGCCAGCCCGAACATCCCGAAACCGTCAGTCAGTGGGCAGTCAAGCAAAGCTACGCCCTCGAAGCGGCGCGCCGTTCCAGTGAACTGCACACCCAGGCCCTGTCCCTGCACGATGGTGCGCCCGTCCATGGCGCGGTTGACATCGTCAACACACTCGGGTGGCCGCGCACCGAATTGGTATGCGTGCCGCAGGACCTGTCGCGTGTCGGCGACCTTGTCTTGGACGACTGCGGGCGGGCCGTACCGGCTCAGCGCTTGCGTGACGGCAGCCTTGTGTTTATTGCAGAGAATGTCCCACCACTGGGCGCAAGACGTTATCGTTTGGCGGACGGACCACCGGCGCCCATCCGGAAAAGCGCCTCGGTCAAAGGCTGCACCATGGCCAACGACCGCCTGCAACTGGTCCTTGGTCCCAAACGGGGTAGCATCACGGAACTCACTATGTCCGGTCAGAAGGTCAACCTCGTGGACTCAACCGCCGGCGAAGGACTCAACGAGTACGTCTATTTCAACGGCGATAACCCTGCCGAAGCCCGGCGACCGGTAAACGTCCGGATTGAAATGGGCGAACCCGGCCCTTTGGTGGCCTCGTTGATAGTTGAGAGCCGCCCTGCCGGATGCCGTTTGCTCCGGCAAGAGTACCGCCTCGCGGCTGGCGCCGATTATGTCGAATGCCTCAACTTTGTGGACAAAGAACGGCTTGCTGCCAAGAGCTACCTCGCTCGCGAAGGCAAGGAGAGCTTGAACTTTGCTTTCCCGTTCGCCATTCCGCGCGGCGAATTGCGCCTTGGCCTGCCGATTGGTGCCATCCGACCGCACGCCGACCTTCTACCCAGCGCCTGCAAGAATTGGTTCAGCGTCGGGCGCTGGGCCGATGTTTCCGCTGCCGGGCTTGGCGTAACTTGGGTGACTTTGGACGCGCCACTCGTGCAGGTCGGTGGCCTGACCGCCAATCTCCTCAACAGCCAGTCGGACCCGAAGGTGTGGCGCGCAACGGTCGAACCTACGCAGCGAATCTACTCTTGGGCCATGAACAATCACTGGGGGACCAATTACCGCGCCTACCAAGAAGGGCCGGCATGGTTCCGTTTCCTCTTATGGCTCCACGGTCGCTCAGACGACGCCGACCGCGAACGCTTTGCTGTCGCTGCCAGCTTCCCGCTGCTTGCCGTGGAAGCCAAAGGCCCTGCGCCTGTGGCATCCCTGTTCCGCATCGAGCCGGAAGACGTGGACCTTCTTTCCCTGAAGCCGAGCGACGATGGGCGCGCGCTGATCGCACGCCTTTACGGTGCCTCGGGCAAAACCCGGCAGGCTGCGTTGCGTTGGGGCAGTTTCCGCCCCACGGCCGTTCACCTCAGCGACATCAGCGAAACTCCGGGGCCTGTGGTTCGCAACACTGTCACCGTCCCCGGTTATGGCGTGGTTACCTTGCGCTTGGAACTCTAGCTGACCAAAGGAATGTAGAGAACGGGACGAGTCGGCAGGTGAAGAGATTTTGATTCGAGAGCTGATTAGACGTCCCAAGCTTCTGTTTGACTGTCGGGAGTTGCTGCGGCATCTCGCGCCCAAAAAAGGGACAGACACGGCTTTTGAGGGCCGGCAAAGCCAATAGAGGGACAGACACGATATTTGACCCGGGCCATCGGATTTCTGACACACCGGACCCGACCTAAGCGCAGGTTGCGCGATCGAGGTTACCGGGGCACCCGAACGTGGGGACTGGCACGATGTCGGTATACCGATCAGGAACGTTTAACGTCCAACGTTCAACTCTCAACTTTCAATCGGGTGACTGAAAGGGCGCATGCTGGGCCGGATATGGGGACAGACACGCAATTTGGACGACTTGACCATTGGCCCGCTGCACCTGACCAAGCATTGCTCGGACGGCGGAGGCTGGCGGGGCGCCCAGACATGGGGACAGACACGATGTCCGGTATACCGATCAGGAACGTTCAACGTCCAACGTTCAACTATCAACTTTCAATGGGGTGACTGAAAGGGCGGATGCTGGGCCGAATATGGGGACAGACACGCAATTTGGACGACTTGACCATTGGCCCGCTGCACCTGACCAAGCATTGCTCGGACGGTGGAGGCTGGCGGGGCGCCCAAATATGGGGACAGACACGGTGTCCGATATACCGATCGGGAACGTTCAACGTCCAACGTTCAACTCTCAACTTTCAATGGGGTGACTGAAAGGGCGGATGCTGGGCCGAATATGGGGACAGACACGTAATTTGGACGACTTGACCATTGGCCCGCTGCACCTGACCAAGCATTGCTCGGACGGTGGAGGCTGGCGGGGCGCCCAGACATGGGGACAGACACGATGTCCGGTATACCGATCAGGAACGTTCAACGTCCAACGTTCAACTCTCAACTTTCAATGGGGTGACCGAAAGGGCGAATGCTGGGCCGAATATGGGGATAGACACGCAATTTGTGGCGGGGCGGCGAGATATGGGGACAGGCACGGTGTTCGATATACTGATCAGGAACGTTCAACGTGAAACGTTCAACTCTCAACTTTCAACGGGGTGACCGAAAAGACGCATGGTGGCCGGGATATATGGGGACAGACACGGTGTTTTGCCGGTCGGCGGTGCAAATAGAGGGACAGACACGATATTTGCCCCGAGCCATCGGATTTCTGACACACCGGACCCGACCCAAGCGCAGGTCTGGCGGTCGAGGTTGGCTGTGACGCCCAGATATAGGGACAGACACGATGTCCGGTATACCGATCAGGAACGCTCAACGTCCAACGCTCAACTCTCAACTTGCAACGGGGTGACCGAAAGGGCGCATGCTGGGCCCAATATGGGGACAGACACGCAATTTGGACGACTTGGCGCTTGACCCGGTGGACCTGACCAAGCGTTGCTCGGGCGGTCGAGGCTGGCTGTGACGCCCAGATATAGGGACAGACACGATGTCCGGCATACCGATCAGGAACGTTGAACGTCCAACGTTCAACTCTCAACTTTCAACGGGGTGACCGAAAGGGCGCATGCTGGGCCGGATATGGGGGCAGACACGATGTGTATTCGTACGGGGTACGAGGTATGGGGACAGACACGATCTTGGGCCGGCGAGTCTGGCTGCGGCACACAGATATGGGGACAGGCACGATGTCCGATATACCGATCAGGAACGTTCAACGTGCAACGTTCAAGTCTCAACTTTCAACGGGGTGACTGAAAGGGCGCATGCTGGGCCGAATATGGGGACAGACACGATGTGTATTGGTGCGGAACCTCGCTGACACTCCGGTCCCCCCTTGATTCCCAGCCCGACTTGTGGCATCTTACGGCCAAATACGGTGACAGGCACGGTGTTTGGGCGCCCGGGGATCTGACCCGGACATCCCCAAGCACCTGCCGGCCAGAGGAGGTCGGCCTCGGGTCTGTCGCCCTGTTACAAGGAGAAACACAACAATCAAGGAGGTTGGAATGAGACTGCCCCGAATTAAGCTTCAGGGTAAAAGCACAGTCTATCACTGCATGTCCAGAATAGTGGGCAAGGAGCATCTGATGGATGAACTGTGCCGATACAAGATGCAGGGATTGATCAAGCGACAGTGTCGGTTCTGCGGGATAGACCTGGTGAGCCACTGTGTGATGACCAATCATTTTCACATGCTGGTCAGAGTGCCTGCGGAGCAGGATCCAAGCGACGAGGAATTGATCCAGCGGATGGAGGCGTTGTACGGGAAAGACGGGAGGCTGGTGCAAATTGCACGCGAAGGACTGGAGAAACAGGGCAAGGTGCCCGAGGAGATCAGGTCCCGGATGCTGCGGAGGATGGGGGACATATCGGTGTTGTTGCAGGAGATCAAGCAGCGGTTTACACGGTGGTACAACCGGCGGATGGACCGGCCCGGGACGATGTGGGCCGAGCGGTTCAGGAGCACGGTGGTGGAGGACAATCCGGAGGTGGTGTTACGGTTGGCCTGTTACATTGACCTGAATCCTGTGAGGGGTGCGCTGACTGGGGATCCGAAAGATTACCGGTTCAGCAGCTATGGAGCGGCGGTGCGCGGGGACAAACAAGCGCGGGAGGCGTTGATGGGGCTGTTGGGTGTGAGCGACTGGGAAGAAGCGTCGAGGTTGTATCGGCAACTGCTGTACAGGACGGCCGGGAGGGCAGGGTCGAGCGGGAAGGTAGTGTTGGGCGAGAAGGAGATCATGGAGGTGATAAAGGAGGGAGGGAAACTGAGTTTTGGGGATGTGTTGATGTTGAGGATCAGGCACATAACCGACGGGGTGGCGTTGGGGTCGAGGGAGTTTGTTGAGGAGGTGT
>Ga0315298_1009621_pt1 | contig 11890 bp, 4 predicted proteins | sample WHS_1_MG_FD_203077 | JGI IMG/M metagenome (GOLD analysis project Ga0315298, IMG submission 203077) | Extremophilic microbial mat communities from Washburn Hot Springs, YNP, Wyoming, USA - WHS_1_MG | ecosystem: Environmental > Aquatic > Thermal springs > Hot (42-90C) | place: USA: Wyoming... | reverse complement strand
CATCATTCTCTCTTTTCAATCTTTCTATAAGTTGTCCAATGTAAACTTTAGCTTCATAATCAATAACTGCTATCCTTTGATTTATTGGTAAATTTACTACCGAAATTCCTCCTATTGGTAGTTCACTGTTAGAAAGTAACGAAATTTTTTCAGGAATTTTTAGCTCTCTTATCTTTGCATAACCCTTTCTTCTTATCACTTCTTGCGCAACCTTCGAAAGTGAAGCAGAGTCTTTATCAAGATAAAACCTTACTTTCTTTAACACTCTTGGCTGTTTTAACCCTGATGCTGGTATTTGCTCTGTTATTGGCCCGTCTAAAGTTTGCCTTACTGCTTCAGCTTTTAAAGCTCTTGGAACGATTATGTGGATTTTATTTGCTTTAAATATGGGCGGAAGTGTAAAAGTGAGAGCATGAGTTGGTACATCTTCAATTCTCGAAAATTCTTTATCGTCAACTTGTTGCTGTCTTGAAGTTTCAGACAATCTCACAACTTTTATTATCTTGGGATCGTTAAACCTTGCATAAGGCGCATCGTTAAATGCAATATGTGGATGCTTTCCTATTCCCCCAACCACAATGTTGAAGACACCACCGGCATTTAGGAATTCTTTCTCAACTTCCTTTACATATTTCTCAGCTTCTTTCTCAAGCTTACTTGAAAGTTCTTCAATAACTTCTTTTGGTTCATTTTTTGATATTGCCTCTCTAAGCCTTACAGCTATATCGTAACATATTCTACTATTAAAATAGTGTATGTTTTCCTCCTTAAGACCTAAAGGTTGAAATAGCATGTTCTTTAAAACTTTTCCAAAAAGTTGAGGCGCTTCTGGATCTAAACCTAAGTATTCATCCATATGGAACGCAATTATCTTACTTGGATCAAAAGTGCCCATAGTAATTTTTCTTTTTGCAATTTTTATCATTGCTTTCCAAGTTGAATGCTGAGAAGGAGCAGACGCAAAAAGCATTACAACTTTTCCTCTTTTTTTAATGAACTTTTCAACATCTTTCATTATTGCTCTGGCAGCTACTTCTCCCATTTGTTCTTCATCTTCTGTAACTGTTATTCTTTTTATAAGTTCTCTTCTTACCTGCATTTTCCCATTCTTGTTATTGAACTCATTGCAAAACTACTTAAGTCTTTTCCTTTAGTTTTCCCTATGAAGTTTCGTGAGCTTAGTTTAGAGAAGGTCTCCGTAGATAGCACGACAGTTGAAGCTAGGAAAGGGGGGAGCTCATAGGTTACGATAGGAATAAGCATAGGAAAGGTTGTAAGGTTCATGCAGCCGTTACGGCTGAATCTTTGCCTCTAAGTATTGCTGTTGGTCCTGGAGATGACAGTAAAAGGTTCATTGAAGTTTTAGGAAGAATAAGAGTTAAGCGTAATAAGGTTTTTGCAATGAGTTCTTATTTAAAAGCTTAAGCTCTGGTTGAAAATATTAGCTACCTAAAAAAATAAAGTAAAGTTGTACAGTTTTTAGTTTTTCAAAAAAATTATGTTTAAAAAATCATAACTTCTTCTTTCTTTTTAATATGGAGATGTACAAAAGTCCAATGACTATTAGTAAACCTACTGCTACGCCAGCATATGTTAAGTAAGGTGGTGACGGAGTAGCTAAACTCTCGATATTTTCATAACTTTTTAGTATATCTATAGGCTCAATTAAGTAACTTCCCCACTTCTGAAAGCTTCCAACACCAGGAGCTAACACCTCTATTGTTAAAACTCCAGTTCCTTTAATACTGTGAACTCCAGAACCTAAGAGTATAACTTCATCTTTTCTCACACTTCTCTTTTGCCCATCTACAATTACTGTCTGATCTTGTGAAGAGAAAATAATTGCAGATGAAGGAGTAAAGAATTTTAATTCTTGGTTTGGTCTAGCACCAAGAAACGTTATGCCACTACCAATGAAGTCTTCTGACACGTTTATATTTGTTTGGGATGCAAGCACTGTAATGTCGCCAGTACTCTTTATTATGAAGTCAAATATACCTAATCCAAAGCTCTTAAACCAGTATGAGTTTGCAGAAACATCAGCACTTGTAAAAGTATGTTCAGCTAGTACATTAAGATCTTTATCGTACACCGTTACTTTTCCTGGTTCTAAAGGTGTTACTACTAAAACAACTGATCTTCCAGTTTCTGGTAACTGAGCTTTATCAGGTGCCCAAAAAATTTTTCCTACATAACCACCAGTGATTGCTGGCACATAAAGAACTTGATCACTTGCTGTAGATGCAACTATCATATCACCAGTAGAATTTAATATGAATCTTTCATCGTACCCTATTGCTACAGCTCCTCCTCCTCCGATTCCAGTTAAATTTATTTCTTTTGCAACCCTAGTTTGTAACATAATACGTTGAATATCTCTCTGTTTTAAACTTTCTGTAGTAGAAAATTTTCTAGTGGCATCACTCAGATTAAATTCAGTATCTTCTAAAGCAAATGCAATAAAATTATAGTGACTAAGTGGTACAGCGAGAGGATCATGCGTACTAGTTGCTGGCATAAAAATGAAACTTTTTCCCCTAAACCCACCATCAACTGAAGGATAATAAGTCGAGTATCCTTGAGTACTACCCCTTTCGTACGCAGAGCGCCCGCCACTTATCATAGCAACTACCCTATGAGAGGAGACTAGCTTAAAGTAAGTACCATAACGAATGAAAAAAGTTATCTTTTGGAGTTTATTTATCGTTGTCGAATTAAGCAGTATACCAGAAGTTAAGTCGTAAAGGCTAACTTGAGTATTGTCCTGCAATCCTATAACATCCAATAGGCCGGTACCTGAGGGAACGGAATAAGTGAATTCTTTATTATCTATAACTTCTTGTATAAAACCTATATCAGTAGAAGGAGGAGCATAGCCATAGTATACATGCTCTTCTCCTTGACCTATAATAAAAGTGCTTACCACTACAGAGAGCATAACCGCGAAAATCTCCAAATGGAAAAAAAATCTCTTATTCATTTTTCATCTTCGTTTGTTGATTTTTAAGCCTTAAGTACCATGACTCTTATTATCGATAGGAGGAAAGTAAGAATTACTCCAGTCATTTCTCCTGCTATGTCGCCCATTGCTATGGGAAGAGCTACTTCCTCAAAGGCTTTCCTCCCCCCAACTCTGAGGAGGGCATACTTTAGGACCCATGCTATAAATGGAGAAAGTGGCAAACCTATATAACTTATAGCCCATCCAGCACCAATTCCCACTACAAAGCCCATAGGTTCAATCGGCCACCAAGCAAATCTTGCCCTCATAAGTATTAAGAACGCGCTGAGCACAAATCCAATAAGTCCCTGTAAACTTACTATGCTCAATCTCCCATTGTAATAACCTGCGTCACCATCATATATGAAATCGTCTTCCTTTAATGCTGGAAGTTCCATAAATCCCCAAGCATGTAATTCAACAAGAATTACAACGGTCGTTACAATCGCAGAGACAATTGCCCCTATTACCAGCAACTTAAGGATTGTCTTAGGATGAACTTCTGCCATACTAGCTACTTTAAAGCTGTCTAAAGCACCACCTAGAGTCGCCATGTATGGACCCCAAGTATCCGCTCCAATTCCCCATCTACAAGTATGGCTTACCATAAAAAGTTGACCTCCGTTAACTTGAGGAGCTGGAGGAACAGTGTCTCCTAAGAAAGGTTTCCAGAAATATACACCTTGCACCCTTGCAACTGCTCCAGCATATGCTCTCATTCTCGTCATTGTAATTGCTTGCAAGGTTACAATTAAAAGACCTAGAAATGCTATCGGAAAGTTAACTTTGCTTAGAACGAATAAAATTAGCCAACCTATTGCACCTAAAAGCATTAAGCCATATGCTGTTCTATATGATAACTCACCTTCTGGAGGTTTATCTGAAATCGCTAACTTTATCGTTTCTACGAAGTATCGCCAATTAACAAGTATAAGAAAGACGAAAATTCCTAAAGCAAATCCCTGTACGATTGTAAACAAGTGATATGGAGCAGACCAGAATATCATACCAGTTTTACCTGCACCGATAGTAAATATACCTGGATAATAACCGATGTAGAAAAGTACGTATGGAATAAAGTATACCATGAGAACATATGAGAACCACATGGAAAACAATGAATCAAGAGGGAGTAGTAGCAACAACGCATATCTGAAAGGATCAAGAGCTACATAAAGTGGAGCAGGTAATATCTGTTGCAAGAATGTAAATTGGCTACTCATGTAGTACGTTCCAAAGCTTGCACCTGCAAAGTAAGGAGATGTGAGCCAGCCATATAAATCTGGAAAAGCTGGACTAATAGCACGTATCATATAAGGAATCCATATTATAAAGCCAACTGCAGCAGCAATCATCATCAGTCTTTTAGGTCTTGATGGAGTTGTTTGAAGTGCATTCTCAGCAATTAACCAACCTTGAGCATGTGGAAATGGAAGAACTTCTATGTCAACCCATAATCTTCTAAGAACAGAAGCCCAACCAATCATGTATAGAGCTGACGTTACATAGTAAAATATCCAAGTTAGTGCTACTGGAGCCCATTCGCTAGCATAAGTTACGAAAAGATTTCCAAGACTTCCATGGTAAAACATCCCCCTAATTGCATCAGCTGAAGGTATCCAAAAGTAAGGCACTGCATAGCTATGTACGTCAGCTGTAGAAATTCTTACGTTGAATAGAGAATCTATGATCGTGAAAATCCCCTTAGATACAGAGTACCACACACCTATCATTGTTGCTACATAAATTAAAGCCATAGTTCGTTTATCTATCTTTAGCCAGCCCCATCCTATTGGAAATGTAAGAAGAAATGAAACAACATATGGCAATACCATATACATAAAAACACCTCCTGAAGGTCCAGCATTCAAGCCAGCTGCGAAAGCATCGAACGGATTGAATACTGTTAATGTACTGATAAAGGCATTTATGGCTATGATATAAACTATAAGGCCAAACCAAGTTTTTCTTGATATTTTTTCTTCAACTACTTTCTTTTCCGAGGACATTTTTATCATTTTCCTTAATGCATGTTCCCATATATAAACTTTTCTCTTATACTAATTTTAAAATAAAAAATTTTTATAAATATAATAAATTTCAAGTAAAATAGTTCAGTAAGGCAACAACCACTGAGATTTAATAACTAGTACGATAAGAATCCTTAATGCTTCCATCACAGCATCGCCTAGCAAGTAACCAACAACGATTAAACGAGAGTATTTTCTCCATCTCTCTTCTTTCAATCGTAGTTTCAATACTTTGTTTCCGAACAAGGAACCGACAAGCTGAGAAAAGGAAGAGGGAATACCCATTAACGAGCCGGTAATAAAAACTAATAGCAAATATGGCATTCTAAGTGCACCTGAAAGAATAAAAATTGTAGCACCACTTAGTAGCCCCAAGCCAATCCATTGTGTTCTAAATAAGTAGCCCGACCAGACCCAGACCTGTATCCTTGCCCACGACACAGCATCAACAGGCCACGCTGTAACTGTATAAGGATAAGCAACAGAAGGAATGGGAGAAAGAATCCAAAAAACAGTTGTAAGAACAAAACTGCTTATCAAGCTCAGTAATATAAGAATTATATACGATTTAATAAATTCACTATGGCTTACTCCAAGCAAGTCAGCTTGAAGCAAGGCCTGAGTTACAGCGGAGCCACCAAGTGGAGAGGAAACAGCACCTGTAGTTGCTGTTCCAATTATTGAACTTGAAAGTGATACTGGTAATGGAACGAACCATATATCTTTTGTTTGACTTCCAGAATAATATATTGCTAATTCTCTTAAGTATGGAATACTTGTTCCAAATACTGTTACTCCAGCAGAAGCTGTAGAGATATAAGTTGCAAGGAAAGAACCACCAATTACGAGTAGTAGTAAGACAATTATAGGAAAAGAAAATGATGTTAAATACCATGCAAGTAGAACCATGCTTAGCGAAGATCCAAAATATAAGCCTAGAAGAACATTTGCTGATAAAAGACGCCCTCTGCTCTTTGAGGCACTAACTAATGCTTTAATTCCTCTGATTAAAGGAGTTGGATTAAAAATCAGTGGGAGAATCATAGCAGATAACGACAGTCCTATGATAAGTGAAACATAGAAATAAACTAAAGACCTATACTGAAGAGTCCAATAGCCCCAACCAGTCGCCCACTTACTTTCAATAGGCCACAAGTTAAAGCGGGTAATGAAATGAGTGCCAAAAATGTAAAGGGATATTGATGCTAAAAACTGAATAAAAGCTACATTCTCTGGAAGTAAAAGACCAACTACATAATACGAGAGATCTGTTGGAACAATAAATCCAGCACCAGGTAGAAGATAATCGAGATACGGAGTAAAGTCAAAAAAGAAAGAAGGTGAACCATAAGCATAAGTACCACCTATCATCAAAGCACCTATTAAAAATGGAACAAACTTAGTAGTAAAGTGAAATATTGCACCAAAAAGAGCCGACAAAAACAAGACTCGGATAAACTCCGGATTTCTTTCAGACAAGCTTTCTACAAGAGCTACCTGTGCCCTCGCAAAAGGAAATTCCATTTTTTCTTCAACAACAAAGACTTCATAAGTAAGATACCCTAAAATTAAGTCATTGATTACACTGAGAAATAGAAAAGTTAACGAAATTAATATTGGAAAGACCCAAGAATTATGTAAAAAGACAAAATTGCTAGTTAAGATTTTTTGCCAACTACTTTTGCTAGGAACCCACCATGAAGGGATATATTTCTCTATACTAAGTAGCTCTGAAGCTTCACTATAAGCAAAGTATGTGTTTTTTATAAGGTTTATGAAGAAGAGAGAATACGCAAAGGATACTGGATAAAAAATCATAAACATAAATAATTCGCTTTTCGAAAGTTTAGCTCTAAGTAAGTTCGCAATTTCAGAGAAGAAAAGTATTGGAATCCATGCAGAAAGCAAGAAAAAGGAATTAGAGATTAAGTAGTAGTACATTACTACTGGTTGTACAATAAATACTAGAAATAGGAACCCAAGTAATACCCTTAAAGTTAATCCTCGAGTAATTTTATGTTCTTCTTTACTCATGACTTTCACCCCATTAAGTACCTTGAGAGTACTTAATTCTATCTTCTGGAGAAAGGCCTCTCCAGACTATAATTTGTTTTCTTAACGCATCCATAACAAGTACGGCCGTAGTTTTCCATGCCTGCGAATATCCAGAGACTCTTCTTAAAGTTACACTAAACGAGTATTGCGAACTCAACCTTTGCTTTATTGCTTCTATAATTATGTTACTTTTTATCCCCATATCGTAAGGAGCGAACCTTGAAGAAGCTACAAGTGTAATAGTATAAGTATCGTCAACTTGTTTCTCTAATAAATTAACTTCTTCTACGTAAAAACTTCCATATCTTCCTGCTGAAGATAGCAGAAATTCTTTCATAAAAAATAGAAAACCTTTAGCTTCATCTTTTGAACTTAGTACTAATGGTAAACCAACTTTCCAAGTATCCGTTGTTGGCCCCTTTTCTATTTTAGTCCATCTTGTTGCTAAGGAAGGAATAACCAATCGCCCAGCTAGAGATGCAGGGTATGCTACTGATAACAAAACGATAACTATACTGAGAACTACAACTAACACAACTGAATAAGAAGAAAAGTTTGGATATAGATTTTTTGGATACATCCCTACTTTTATCAAGACATCTGTAGCTATTATGCCACCAAGGTATCCTAGAAAGATTGCAGGAATCGAATAAGCTAGAGCTTCAACGACGAATGAAGCTATAACATGAATTGGCGCCATACCTACAGCATTATATATCATTATTTCTCTTTTTCTTTCGTATACTGATGCTAACATAACGTCAAGTATTGTTGCAGAAGATATAACCATTGGAATTAGCAAGTAACCGGCTCCTTCAACACTGATCCATTGCCTACTAAGTATAGCTTCTGAATACTTCTTTTCTCCACCATTAACGTATACTGGATAAGTTACGACATAAGGCAAGAAATTAACTAAACTTTTTAATTGAGGTTCATCAGTAGTACTTATAGCTATATTTGAAACACAATCTGGAAAAGCAATTTCTCTGTACAAAGAAAATGGAACTATTAGAACATTTTTTAAGTGCAAATGAGAAGGAAACGTAATAGGAGAAGTTGGATCTAGAGGCATTATACTTTCACCATCCGGATTTGTTACATTTTCAAAACGATCATCTATTATACCAACTACATTTAGAGTTATTCCCCAGAGAGTTATAGTTGAGTTTACGCTTATTGAGCTATTAGTTTCACTTGATAAAGAATTGGCTAACGACTGAGATATGATAACTGAGAACACATCACTTCTATTGAACCACCTTCCGGAAATCATAAACTTATCTATTTTTGAAATGTTTTTTTCATCTGAAGATAATGCGAGAATTGAATACACTTGTGTTACTAATTTCTTTGTTAATGGAATATAAGTTAGCACGGAAACTCCTTCTTCAGCTAAGGCGACACTTGGTGGAGGTGGTGGGGGATACAAGAACGCACGAGCACTTACATAAGCTTTACCTATTAAGTAGAACTTCAGTGAGTCATAAACATATCTATTTACTGGAGTCCATGGATATTTTCTTATTTCTATGCCTTTGTAACTTGAAGTAGCATTAACTTTTTGCGAAAGTAATACTGGAGCCATTGTAACTGACGCTAAAGATATTGTGGCAAATACTATAGTCAGTATAGAAACGGTAACTAATATAGTTCTAAACTTTCTTTTTCCCAAATTACCAATCGCTAAATTTACAGTAGAGGATATAAAACCAGATTCACTTACCTCTAGAAAGTGCTTTCCCACTGATTTCTCTCTTAATTCTTTTGCACTACTATAAGCCTCACTTACAATATCAACAATTAGAAAAAGAACTACTAGCATAGTTGATATCGATAAAAGAGTTAACGGCCAGCTTGTTGCAACAACATAAGCAGGATGAAATATAGAAAGTAAAAAGTTCATAAGTGCCAAAACTAAAAGCACTATAACTAGGCTTTTTATCCCTTCATAAGAAAAAATCAATCGTTCAACAAAAAATGAGAAAATAAGAGAAATCAGAAAGAATACACTCAAAGAAACTATGACTTGTCCAACAAGACCCATTGTTGACCAATACCATTGTAATGCAGAAGCCCACCCAAGTAAAGAAGAACCAAAAACTTTTAGAGGATTGCTTTCTTTTGTTAAATTATATAACTCAGAGGAGAGAGTAGCATAATATTCAGTTAGAGGCATGGTAGCAAATCTACTTTTTAATTTCTGGTATCTTGAGTCAGTCAATGGGTATATACTATTAAGAATATCCATAGGTGATACAATTACTTGATCGCCTTGATTTAGAGTAAATCCTTTTCCAGTTGGATACTCATAAGAAGCATTGTTTATTACCGCACTCGGAAGACCTGAACCGACAGAAAGAATAAGTTCGGAAGGAATATTTGGTTGAACAAAAGCCATAAAGAACGTATCTAGAGCCATTACATTTTGTCGAATTGCACCACTATGAGCTTGAGCATTATTTACAATTGAAACTGAAAAACTTATAAAATCAGTAGGTTGGAAAGATAAAGGTACAAATATACTTGCACATGGAAATATTGCAATTAGCTTTGTATATGGGTTTGCAGTTAGTGAAAAAGCTTTCCCTCCAGGAGCCGCCCAAACTCCGACATCTGTTGTCCATGTGACTCTTCCCCTAGGACCTACAGCGAAAACTTCCACAGAACCGGAAGTAAATGGCTTTAGACCATGAATAGTCAGAGTACCATAATCGCTTACTTTTGAAATAATTTGCAAACCACCAATTGTTACATAAGCTAATAACTCATCCTTAAGTTCAGGATGTTCAGAAAAGTTTATAAGGTCATAATAAGAGGTGAGCATGTTGTATGTAGTAACATTTATGTTTAAAGTTACATAACCCCAATCATCTTTAAATCTAGCTGGCGAAGTGATCAATTTTATCCCTGGCTCGTTTAATAGAGCCCATAAAGAACAATGTATAAAATAAATTTGAGACCATAAATTAGAAAAATTAATGTTGCCATACATGTCGTAAGGTGTTCTTTGATAAAGCCTAAAAGCATTTGGAGTGTGAAAAGTAAAACCACCACCATACATAGCAAGAGTAAACGGATCAGAATCAAACCTAGTACCAATTTTATACAAGTAAGAAACTAATGTTGGATAAACAGAAGAAGGAGAGAAAAATCCGTAAGAATATGGTTCAAATGCGGGAGCTTTAGAAAGATAAACAGGGTGACTACCCAAAATTCCATCAACAAAGTCATCGCCGTAACTACTTCCTAAAATCATTTTCATCTCACTTAAATATGGACCGAAAAGCCTACTTGTTAACCAAGTATACCTTTGAGTCAGAATAGCGGGGTAAATGTAAATATAAGTTGAGCCAGAAGCGTAGACTCCAATTTGGTCTGTGTCACTACTTAGGTCTATAGCTGTAAAGAAGACAAAATTTTGAAGTTCATTAAAGTGCTTTTCTACAAATTCTCTGGCACCCCATAAACCCTGGTAGTGACCTGCAAGAGCTACGAAAAGCACAGGACGTTTAGGTTTATGCGTTGACATAAAACTAGCTAGTTGCAGAAGTTCGGCAACTCCTAGGCTATCTGTAGCACCAAACGACAGTGAAGGAACTATAGAAAACGAATCATAGTACGCTGAAACAACCGCAATTTGACTAGAGTATGCTGAATCGGAACCGGGTAAGAATCCAACTATGTTCGGTACTTTAATTTCTTCCCATTTCATTAGAGAACTAATGATAACTTTTATTCCTTCATTACCAGATTGCTTTGCTAGTTCCAAAAGTTTTTTACTTTCTTCTGTAAGCGGAAGAAAAAGTCTAGGAAAGTAAACTGGTAAGAAAATAAGCTTTTGGTCAGCCTCTGACCTTATCACAAGGTCTTTTGATTCTGGTACAAAAATTACACCTTTAGCTTTAAGTATTAGGGGATAGTAGTAACTCCAACCTGAACCGAAATCAAGGATTACAAATTTTCCCGTTACATTTATGTTAGGAAGTCTTTCTTCAATATCACTACCTAAGTAAACGAGTGTATCGTAGCTTCCGATTGGAGTAGAGTATGGGCTTGGGTTAACTAGGTTAGGATAAAGAGGATAGGCTGTTAAATTAAGCTTAAGAGATGGAGAATAGATCCAAGCGCCGTAGTCGACTGGTACAGTTACGTTAAACCATTCAAAGTAATCTGAGTTGTTTCCATAGGGTAAAAGTCCTAGTTCTTTAAATTTTGATGCAATGTAGTTAGCTGCCTCAAAAAAACCAGGATAACCTGTAAACCTTGAAAAGTTTGAAAGATACCTTACATCATTTTTGAATATAGTTTGATTCACACTGTTGATCACTTCATAAAAATTGTGGGGAGAAGGAATTGGTGGAATAGCTAGTGCATTATAGTTCCAGCCTAAACTCATCGTGGTAATCACTATCATAAGAATCAATATTGTTGCAGTAACCGCTTTTGCATATAAAATAGTCTTTCTAACCATGATTCAGTTACGATAAAGGAGAATTATTTAAACATTTTCTTTAGCAATATTCTATGAAAAATACATTTTAGAAATACTAATAGTTTTGTTAGTGGTATACTTAAACCAAAAACAACTTACTTCGCGACTTATTTTTATTTCTGACTGTGTACTCTTTGTAGCTTTTAGTAGGATATGCCTCAGTGAATTTACGAAAAAAGAATAACGCCCATCTACACACAAACAATTTCCTTCTTATCAGAAGGCAAAACTAGAGTTAGAAAGTGAATATAAATTTCGATAACCTTATTTAAAAAGAAAGACTTATAAATTTAAGTTTTTGATTTGCAA
>Ga0315298_1009617_pt1 | contig 11897 bp, 9 predicted proteins | sample WHS_1_MG_FD_203077 | JGI IMG/M metagenome (GOLD analysis project Ga0315298, IMG submission 203077) | Extremophilic microbial mat communities from Washburn Hot Springs, YNP, Wyoming, USA - WHS_1_MG | ecosystem: Environmental > Aquatic > Thermal springs > Hot (42-90C) | place: USA: Wyoming... | reverse complement strand
CCATGGCGAATCGAACGGTGGCCGCGGGTGCATACCCCGCACCGGTCGACCGTGGCCTGGCACACTGGAGATGCGGGGCAGCGAGCTGCATTATAGGCGGCGCTGCAGGTTGAGTCAACGCTGCGCAAAAGTTCCTTGACGCCTGAGAGAGATCATGCTATCATCCGCGCGGGCTGGCCCATGGAGGGCAAGCCTTTCCTCGGAGGTGGTCCACAAGGGAGACCCTGCTCTCGCGGCCGCGCCGCGCTTCGGCGCGGTGGGCGGCGAGCCACAACCCAGTCACTGCAGTTCTCATCCTGAACTCTGGTGGGCATCCGTCCTGGTCCGGTGCCCTGCCCTTTCAGGGCAGGGCGTTGCCGAAAGCAGTGGCGCGATGCCCGCTTGATTCTACACACGCGCAAGGAGACTGACGATGAAGCGGACGACCATCATCCTCGCGATCGTGGCTGTGCTGGGCATCCTCTTCCTGGGCTCCCGCGCTCTCTCCGCAGGCAAATCCGCCAACTCTCTGGTGGGGTATGAGCTGGCCACAGCGCGCCGTGGCGAGATTGTGGCCACGGTGAACGCCACCGGCGCCATCACCCCCAGGAACCGAGCTGCACTCACCTTCGCCTCGCCCGGCCGTATCACTGAGATCAAGGTGGCCGTGGGCGACCGGGTGGAGGCCGGGCAGGTGCTGGCTACCATCGACGCCCGCGATTTGGAACAGGCCGTGGCGCAGGCCGAGGCCCTGTTGCGCATGAGCGAGGCACGGCTTGCCCAGGCCAGGCGCGGCGCCTCAGCCGAGGAGATCGCCGCCGCCAAGGCCAGCCTCGACAGCGCCCAGGAGAACCTGAAACGTCTGCAGGCCGGCACTTCAGCACGCGACCTCGAGATCGCTCGCCTGCGCTGGGAGCAGGCCAAAGACCAACTCTGGAGCGCGCAGGCCCAGCGCGATGCCACCTGCGGCAACCCCAACACCCCCAGCGCCTTGAAAGACCAGACCCAGGCGGCGGTAGCCTCGGCCTCGATGGCGGCCGAGATCGCCCGCCTGCAGTACGAGCAGGCCCAGGAAGGCGTTTCGGCCAACGACCTCAAGGCCGCGGAGGCCCAGGTGGCCCAGGCTCAGGCCAACTATGCGCGCCTGGTCAACGGCCCCTCTGCCGAGGAGATCCGCGCAGCCCAGGCCCAGGTCGACCAGAACGCGGCCTCGCTCGCACAGGCCAGGCTGCGGCTCGAAGGGGCCACCCTCCGAGCGCCCTTCGCCGGCACCGTAGCCGGCATCAACGGCCGCGTCGGCGAGGTCGCCGGCGCTGCCACCGCCGTGATTACCTTGGTGGACCTCTCGAGCTACCATGTGGACGTCAGCATCGACGAGACCTCCATCGGCCAGGTCCAGCCCGGCCAGCAGGCTGAGGTCTACCTCGATGCCTTCCCCGACCAGGTCCTCACCGGCAAGGTCACCCATGTCGACCCGGTGGGCACCCTTTCCCAGGGCCTGGTGAACTATCGGGTGACGGTAGAGATCCAGCCGTCGGAGGTCCCCCTGAAGGCCGACATGACCGCCTCGGTCAACATCATCACGGCAAGAAAGGCCGACGTGGTGCTCATCCCCAACCGGGCGGTGCGCCGCGACCGCGATGGCCGATATGTGGAAGTGGTGGTGGATGGCCGACTCCAGCGCCAGAGCATCGAGATTGGCCTCTCGAACGAATCCGAGACGGAAGTGACCAGCGGGCTCAGCGAGGGGATGCAGGTGGTCGTCAGCGCGCCGCGGCAGAACCTGCTCAGCACCAGCGCCTTCGAGGGGAGGTAAGGCTGTGGATGCCGCTGTCATCCAGCTCAGGGACGTGAGCAAGGTCTACCGCACGGGGCAGGTGCAGGTGCACGCACTGCGTAGCATCTCTCTCGAGGTGGCCCGCGGCGAGCTGCTCGCCATCATGGGGCCTTCTGGCTCGGGCAAGAGCACACTGATGAACATCCTGGGCTGCCTCGACCGGCCCACCTCTGGCCAGTATCTCCTCGACGGCATGGATATCGGCCGGCTCGGCGAGGCAGAGTTGGCCGATATCCGGAACCGCAAAATCGGCTTTGTATTCCAGAACTACAACCTGCTGCCACGCACATCAGCCGTCGCCAATGTCGAGATGCCCCTGATCTATGCCAAGGCCAAGGTACGGCGCCAGAAGGCGCTGGACGCGCTGGCCGCCGTGGGCCTGGCCGATCGCGCCGACCACAAACCCTCCGAGCTCTCGGGGGGCGAGCAGCAGCGCGTGGCCATCGCCCGCGCCCTGATCAACGACCCGGCAGTGATCCTGGCCGACGAACCCACCGGCAACCTCGACTCCAAAACCGGCCTGGAGATCATCGCCATCTTCCAGCGGCTCAACCGAGAGCGGGGCATCACGGTAGTGTACGTCACCCACGACCAACAGATCGCTCGCTACACCCGGCGGATCATCCGCATCATGGATGGGCGCCTGGCCGGCGACGAGCCCGTCGCCCAGCCCATGGTGGCCGACCTGGCCTGCGTGTCGGCCAGCCTGATTGGGAGTTGAAGGGACGCATGAACATCCAACAGAGCATCCGCATCGCACTCCACGCCCTGGTGGCGAACAAGCTGCGGGCTGTGCTGACCATGTTGGGGATCATCATCGGCGTGGGCGCGGTCATCGCCCTGCTCTCGATCGGCGAAGGCGCCCAAGACGCCATCCTGCAGCAGATCGAAGACATCGGCTCGAACCTGATCTTCGTGGTGCCCGGCGACTTTCGGGCAGGTGCGACCTTCAATCGCTCTATCAGCACCGAGGTGCTGACGCTCGAAGATGCCGAGGCCATTGCCCAGCCAGGCAACTGCCCCAGTGTGGCGGCCGTGGCGCCGCAGTACGAGCACGGCGGCGAAGTGGTGTACCGCAATGCCAGCCTCTACATCGATCTGGTCGGGACCACGCCCGAGTTCCAGCAAATCCGCAACTATGTGCCGCACGTCGGGCAGTTCTTCTCGAGTCAGGATGTGGCTTCCGCATCGCGCGTCGTCGCCATCGGCGCTGATGTGGCGCAGGAGCTCTTTGGCGGCGAAGACCCCATCGGCCGCATCGTGCGCGTCAACCGGACGCCCTTCCGGGTCGTGGCGGTGTTTCAGAAGAAGGGCACCGGCGCCTTTGGCGATACCCGCGACCGGGTGGTGGTCATGCCCATCAGCACGGCGCTCCGCCTCTTCGGTCGCGACGCCACCTCGGGCGGCCGCAGCATTGTGACCTCCATCAACGTCTCGGCCCAAGATGACGCCCATGTGGAACAGGCCATCCGCGAGATCACCGTCTTGCTCCGCGAACGGCACCGCATCCAGTCGGGCACGGATGACTTTTCGGTCACCAGCCAGAAGGACATCATGGACCTGACCACCTCGGTGGCCCGGGTGCTGACCACTTTCCTGGCCGCCATTGCCGCTATCTCGCTTCTGGTAGGTGGCATCGGCATCATGAACATCATGTTGGTGTCGGTGGTGGAGCGCACGCGTGAGATTGGCCTGCGCAAAGCCATCGGCGCGCGTCCCAGCGACATCCTGACCCAGTTCCTGATCGAGGCGGTGATCCTGAGCCTGGCAGGCGGCCTGGTGGGCGTTCTGGTGGGGATCGGACTCTCGGCGTTGGTGAACCTGAGCGGGGTGTTCATGGCCAGGCTGTCGCTCCAAGCCATTGTCATGGCCGTGGGCTTCTCCGTCGCCGTGGGCCTCTTCTTCGGTATCTACCCAGCCCGGCGTGCCGCCCTCCTCAACCCCATCGAAGCGCTCAGGTACGAGTAGCCACGCCATCGCGGCGCGCGCTCCCCGTAAGCCCGCGGCGCCGTGCCGCTGCTACCAGTGAGATAGGAGCGCCTCGAACCCGGCCAGGTCGGTGTTGCCGTGGATGCGCACGCGGCTGAGCTCGAAGGGACGGGCCGAGTCGTGGTTCACGCCGGCTTGGGTCGTCACCGCGCCCCAATAGCCAGCGGCTTTGAGCGCGGCGATGGTGTCTGCATTGTAGTGGCCGGAGGGATAGCAGAAGAAGCGAGCGGGCCTGTGGAGGTGCTCGACGATGGCCTGGCTTGCCCCCCATATCTGAGCACGCAGGCTCTCGCCTGTGAGGGTGCGCAGGTCAGGGTGCGACACGCTGTGGGCCTGGATGTCCATGCCTTTTGCCTGCATCTCGGCAGCCTGCTGCCAGGTGAGGTAGCCGGCCCGCCCCTCGTCCAGGTAGCCAGTGATGACAAAGAAGGTGCCACAGAAGCCATACTGTCGGAGGAGGGGGAAAGCGTAGGTGTAGTTGTCGGCATAGCCGTCATCGAAGGTCAGGATGATCGGTTTCGGGGGCAAAGGGTGCCCCGTCGTAAGGTGCAGCAGTAGGTCCTCCAGAGTGATGCTGGTGTAGCCCGCCCGCTGCAGGTAGAAGAGTTGCTCCTCAAACTGCACAGGCGACACCGAGAGGTCGCGGCGCACGGCATCCGCACCGGCCGGGGGTTCCGAGACGTAGTGGTACATGAGGATTGGCACCCGCGCCGAGCGGGCCTGGCCGTCGGGCGTGGGGCCGGCAGGGGTTGCTGGAGGCGCCTGAGTGGGCGTGGGCGTTGGCGTCGCCGTGCTGGTGGGAGCAGGGGTGAGAGATGGCGTGGCCGTACGTTCGGGGCTGGCCGTGGGGGCTGGAGTCGTGGGGTCGGTCGGCAGGGTCGGGGGTGCCGCGGTCGTGGCCGGCAGGCGGGCCGGCGCAGACGCGCAGCCAACTGCCAACCCCACGAACGCCGTCACCAGAAGAAGGACCAGGGGTACCCGGGCCTGGTGCAAGTGTGTAGAAGCGGGCAAGAGCGTCCCTCCGTTCCGGTGGCGAGCCCGGTGAGTGTAGGATACGCAGGAGCACGAAGGGCGTCAAACGCGAACGACGACCAACAGACGGGAGATAAGCAGAGCGTGCAACAAACGCCTTTGACATGGATGTTGGAAGACGGTATACTGAAAGTGGTGGTGCAGGCGACCTGCTCCTTCAGGCAGAACGGACTGGATAGAACGTCCATGTCAGAGGAACCGAGCTTTCGCACAATGTACGTCCCATTGCCGGCCGACGTGTGGGCCCAAGCAGCCTACCTCACCATGCGCCCCACAGTCGTGCGCGAGCAGGCGAGCGCGATGCTGGTGCGCGTAGCACACGTGTTGGCCGAGCTCGCCGGAGCCGCTGACGGCGATGTTTTGGCTTTCGAAGACCTCCCTGCTGACAAGCAGGCCCTGGCCGTCGACCTGGTGCGCAACGTCGTCACGCGCTTTGCCACCCCTTCCCGGTGACTGTGAACTACCGAGGCGACACCCCTGGGCGCACGGCGCGTGCGCCCGGATGCCTGCCTGCCCGACAGGTGGGCCAGCATGGCAAGTGAGCGCACCGCTGCTGACCTCCTACATCCTCTCGACCTCCTGGCTCTCGATGAGCTCCAGGCTGTTCAAGACACGCTTGCCAGCACCGCCGGAGTCTATGCTTCCCTCGGCACCCCTGCCGGTCAGCCCCTCACCCGCTCCACATCCTTGCCGCCCGTGTGTGTCCTCTTGCAGCGCGAATCGCGCTGCGAACCCGACTCTTCGTGCAGCTTTGCCTCCAGCCGCTGGCGAAAGGAACTGGCGGGGGGCGGCCAGGCTGTAATCGCCCGCTGCCCCAGCTGCGACCTGCAACTGGCAGCCGTGCCGCTGCAGGTGCAAGGGCGCCTGCTCGCCACCCTGATCCTGGGCCATGTGCCGTCGGCCCCGGCCAGCGATGCCTGGCTGCAGGAGAGTGCAGAGCGCCTGCGGGTGGAGGAGGGAGAGCTTCGGGCAGCGCTGCGAGAGACGCCCGTGGTCGACGAAGCGCGCTTCCGTGCCCTGGTCGCTGTGGCCGAGACTGTGCTGCAGACCCTGGCCCGTCTGGCCGAAGCGCGACTGGCAGCGCAGGAAGCCAACCGCATCCTCGAGGCCACGAACCGCCGTCTGGGCACCCTGGGGGCCATTGCCGCGGTCGTGATCCGTTCCTCTACCTGGCAGGAATCGCTGGGCCAGGCCCTGCAGACCATCCTCGACGTGCTGCGCCTGGATGGCGGTGCAGTCTTTCTGAAGGACGAAGGGGGCGGCCCCATCCGCCTGGTAGCCCATCGAGGAGTAGTCCCCGAGTTTGTGGCTCTTGTCGACAGCGAGGCGGCTGGCATGCAAGAGGCCCTGGTCCTCCACGAATCAGACGAGGCCTGGGTGGTGCCCGATGTCGGCTCGGAACCGGCCCTGCCGGCCGGCCTCGCGCAGCGCCTGCAGATCGGGGCCTTCGTGGCTGTGCCGCTGCGCGCTGCCGACGATACTCTGGGAACGCTGATGCTCCACGCGGCCAAGCCTCGCGCCTTCCAGCCCGATGAGGTGGCCCTCATAGCAGCGGCTGGCGAACAGCTGGGCATCGGTGTGCAGGGACTGCGCCTGCTGGCCGCAGAGAAGCGGCGCGCCGGCGAGCTAGCCATCCTCAACGAAGTGGCGGTGGCCGTGGGCCGCTCGCTCGATCTGCAGGTGATTGTCGACCAGGCCCTGAATACCGCGCTCAAATCGTTCCGGGCCGGCGCAGGGCTCATCTATCTCCAGGAAGAGGGGCAGCGACAACCCATGCTCGTAGCCCACCGCGGGCTCTCGGCCGAAGCCGTGGCCTGTTGGAGCGAGCAGCCGCCCGTGGGGTGGGATGCCGCACACGGCCTCGACGACCGTGCTCGCTGGGGCACGAACGCCATGGCCGCCTGTGCCCCGCCCGACCTGGTCCTGGCCGAGGGCCTGGTAGGATACGTCAGCGCCCCCTTGCGCGGCCAGCGTCGCTCGCACGGGCTGCTCATCGTCTTTACCCGCGAGCCGAGGGCCCTCCTGGCCAACGAGGCGGAACTCTTCCAAGCCATCGGCCACCAGGTTGGGCTAGCCCTGGAAAACGCCGAACTGTACCGCGAGACGCGCCGCCGCCTGGCCGACCTAGAAGCGCTGCAGCACTTTAACGAGCGTATCCTGCATACCATGCAGGAGAGCATCTTTATCGTGAGCGCGCGAGGCCGGATCAGCTACGCCACCCCCCGCCTGGCCGAGCTCACTGGATACAGGGTAGATGAGCTCATCGGTGGTGACTGGCTCATGCTGGCCAAGCCCGACGATCAGGGCATGCTCCGACAAGCGCTACAGGCAGCACTCGCGGGCCGCAGCACGCGCTCCGAAATCAGCCTGGTACGGAAGGACGGCGGCAGCCGACACGTGTCGCTGGGAGCCGTGCCGCTCAGCGACGGCGGGGTGGTCACCGGCATGTTGGGGGTGGCCAGCGACCTGACGGAGGAGGTGCAGCTGCGCAGTCGCCTGCGCCAGGCCGAAAAGCTCTCGGCGTTGGGCGAACTGGTCTCGGGCGTGGCCCACGAACTGAACAATCCACTTACGGTGATCCGCGGCTACGCGCAACTCTTATCGGCGCGCGAGGACGCAGTGGGCGTGAGCCGCGAGCTCAAAGCGATCACCGACCATGCCGAGCGAGCCGCGCGCATCGTGCAGGAACTTCTGACCTTCGCCCGCGAGCGCCCGCCAGCCCGCCAGATGGTCGACTTGAACACTGTGCTGCAGAGCGTGCTCGACCTGCGCGAGCGCGAGATGGCCTCAGCAGGCATTCGCGTGCTGCGCCATCTGGCACCCGCCCTGCCCAAGCTCCAGGGCGACCCCTATCAGCTCCAGCAAGTGTTCCTCAACATCCTGACCAACGCCGAGCAAGCCCTGGCCGAGGTTGGGCATGATGGGCTGATCGAGGTTAGCACGACCCTGGCCGACGACGGCCAGGTGGTGGCGGCCATTCGCGACAATGGCCCTGGCATCCCGGCCGCCGTTGCTGACCGCATCTTCGACCCTTTCTTCACCACCAAGGCCGACCGGCAGGGCACCGGCCTGGGCCTCTCCATCTGTTATGGCATCGTCAACGCTCACGGAGGCCGCATCTGGGCCAGCTCTGTCGAAGGCCAGGGAGCAACCTTCTTCGTGGCCCTGCCAGTGGCCACGGCGGAGGCGCCCAGTCGTGTGGAGGCACCGCCAGCGCCCGAGCCGGCCGCCCGCATGGGCCGCCATGTCCTGATCCTTGAGGACGAGGTGGAGATCGCACGGCTGGTGGCCCGCTACCTGGAACGCCTGGGCTACCGCGTGTCGGTGGCCCATGAGGCGCAGGTTGCGCTGGGGATGATCGCCGACGAAAGCCCCGACCTGGTCCTTACCGACCTCAAGATGCCGGGCATGAGCGGCCGCGAATTCTATGCCGCCCTCTGTAACACCCGGCCCGAGCTGGCCCAGCGCGTCGTCTTTGTCACTGGCGATACGGTCAGCCCCGATACCCAATCGTTCCTCAAGCAGATTGGCCGACCGCACTTGGCCAAGCCTTTCTCGCTGGAAGAGGTGCGCGCTGCCGTCGCGGCAGCGCTCCAGTAGGCAAACGCGGCCTCCTTCTTGGCACGGCGTGGGCCTGGCCCGGATCTGCCTGTCGCCGCGGCCATCGGCCCCACGCCTCACCCCGCCCTCCGGCACACGCAAGCCCTTCGCCGTGGCAAAACGCATCTGGGTCTCGCGCAGCGGCGCCAGCCTTTTCGTGCCTCGCCCTTCCCGCCCTGGGGGCATCGCGGGCGGCTGAAGACGTCGCATGCTGTCGTTGCGAGCGCCACAGGCGAAGCAAACCTCACCTGAGACACATGGCGCAGGGGGATGGCGGCTAGGAACTCAGAGGCTGCGGGCGTGGCTCACGAGGCTACCAGCGTGCCCTTCTGCACCGGCAGGGTGAAGGCAAAGGTCGTGCCCTGGCCCACGACGCTCTCGGCGCGGATGCGCCCGCCGTGTGCCTCGACCCATTGCCGGGCGATAGCCAACCCCAAGCCGGCGCCGCCGCCATCGCGGGTGCGGGCGCGGTCGCCCCGGTAGAAACGGTCGAAGACATGAGGCAGGTCCTCGGGGCGGATGCCGGAGCCGTTGTCGCTCACCCGCACCTCTACCCACTCGGGCGCTGTCTGCTTGATGCTCACCTCCACCCGGCCACGCTGAGGCGTATAACGAAGGGCGTTGGCCAGGAGGTTCGTCAGCACTTGGCGAATGCGGCCGGCGTCCACGGCCACGGGCGGCGGCTCTGCGCCCGGGAGCACCAGCTCCAGGGCGATGGAACGCTCGTTGGCCTGGGGCGTGAACGCCGAGAGCACCCCACGCGCCAGCTCCACGATGTTGACGCTGGCGATGTGCAGGGGCAGCTGCCCCGCCTCAGCCAGCGCCAGGTCGCGCAGCTCATCCACCAGCCGCGTAAGCAAGAGCGCTTCCTCATGGATGGGCACGATGGTCTCCGCGGTCGGCCGGTAGATGCCGTCGAGGAGCGCCTCGAGGTTGCCTCGGATCACGGCCAGCGGCGTGCGCAGCTCATGGGCGATGTCGGCGATGAGCTGGCGGCGCAGGGCCTCCTGTCTCTCGAGCGCCTCCGCCATAGAGTTGAACGACTGCCCCAAAAGGGCCACCTCGCGGCTGCCCGCCACGCTCACCCGCAAGCCCCGTTTGCCCTCGGCCAGGGCCGCGGCGGCGCTGGCCAGCGCGTGCACCGGCCCGCTCAGGCTGCGCGATAGCAGGAGGGCCAGAAGCAGAGCTGCCCCCCCGGCCAGGAGGGCTGCCACCACGAGCGCCTGGTTCAGGCCGGCTAGGAACTGAGCCTCAAGGGCGCTGTACTGATTGAACTCGCCCACCAGCAGGTAGCCCTGCAACTGACCATCGACCTCGAGGGGCGCACCATAGTTGAGGTCTGCGTTGTTCAGCCGCTTGCCCACCAGCGCGCCTTCCGAGTCGACCACAATCTGGCCGCTGCGGTCGGCCACCACAAAGCGGTCGGCCCAGGTAGCAGGCGGGTCACCCAGGCCACGGCCCATACCGTGCATGGGCCCCGGCGCCGGCGAGGGCAGGCTGTTGGCCAACTCCTCTGCGCCCTGCCAATGGCCGGTGCGCCGGTAATAGTCCTCGAAGAACGGCGCCAGCATGTGCGCCCGGTTCATGCGGCCGCGGTTTACATAGGTGGCGAACTCGCTGGAGGCACTGCGGTTGGCCAGAACGGCCACCCCGCCCACGGCAACGATGATGACGGCCACGAAGGCCCCCAGGAGCTTGAGCCAGAAGGGAATCGCTCGCATCGGCCACTCCTTCACGCGTTGAGCCTGTAGCCCACACCGTACACCGTGGTAATGTAGCGGGGATTCTTGGGGTCGGGCTCGATCTTCTGGCGGAGGTTCTTGATGTGGGCATCGACGGTGCGCTCATAGCCTTCATACGCATCGCCCTGCACCTGCTCGAGCAGCTGCAGGCGCGAGAAGACGCGCCCCGGCGAGCGCATCATGGCCTCCAACAGGGCGAATTCGGTGGGGGTCAGCTCCACCAGGCGGCCGCTAAGGGTCACGGCATGGGCAGCCGGGTCGAGCGTCAGGTCGCCCACACGCAGGAGTTCGGCGGGGGCTTCGCTGCCCCGCGCGCGGCGCAGGACCGCGCGCACGCGTGCCACCAGCTCGCGCGGGCTGAAGGGCTTGGTGATATAGTCGTCGGCGCCGAGCTCCAGGCCCACGAGCTTGTCGGCCTCCTCGGCACGGGCAGTGACCATGATGATGGGCACCTGTGAGCTCTGGCGAACCTTGCGACAGAGGTCGAGGCCATCGAGGCCAGGCAGCAGGAGGTCGAGGACAATCAGGTCGGGGCGCTCGGTGCGGGCGAGGGCCAGCCCCTCATCGCCCCGGCTCGCCACCAACACGCGGTAGCCTGCGTTTTCCAGATAGTCGCGCACCAGGCGCGCGATTTTGACCTCGTCCTCCACAACCAGGACAAGTTCGTTCACGACACCCTCCGAGACATCGTCCACTACCGACTGGCAAGAGGATAGTGAATCGGAGGGCAAAGTCAAGCAACCGACCCGCGCGCACGGCTGGCCGAGGCGAATTGCTGGCTTGGCCCTGGCTGGCAGCAATTCGGCAGGCCGCAGCCACGTGGGCAGTGGGTGCAAGGCGCCCGCCTTTGGCACCGGCGCGGGCGGGCTGCCAAGTGGAGCAGATGGAAGTATTGCAAGTCACCGGCATTGACATCGCCACAAGGGGCATGCTATAATCCCGGGCGCTCACACCCGTGCCTTCCCCCACCCTGCGTCGGTAGCTGTGAGACGCCAGTACGTTCGTGCCAGCCTCGCCCCTGGGCATTCTGCGCCCCTGGGCGCAGGGCCCGGCGATTCTAGCGCCGACGTCCGGAGGCGGCGGGCGCCTGCGAGGCGCAGCGCCCCAGCCGTTGGCGCTCCAACCGGCAGGAGACCAGATGACACGCACGGCCCGCATCGTGATCGTGGAAGACGACCAAGTGACAGCCGAATGCCTGAGCGATCTCTTGACCGCCGAAGGCTATACAGCGCACATCCTCGAGGCTCCCCGCACTGTCGAAACTCTGCGCCAGGCGCAGCCCGACCTAGTGCTCCTCGATCTGATCCTTCCCGATGTGCCCGGCGAAGAGCTCTTGTACGCCCTTCGCGCCGAGAATGACCTGGCCAGGCTCCCGGTCGTGCTGGTATCCGCCGTCCCTCACCTGAGCGATCGGGCGGCCGCCCTGCCCGTGCAGGGCTACGTGGCCAAACCCTTCGAGATCGACGTCCTCCTGCGCACCGTCGCCGACCTGCTTGGGGAGGCAGGGCTACGCACGGCGCCATCCGCCCTGCAGTGGGCTCAAGCCTAGGAGGCTGCGCCGCCTCGGGCCGAGTGCAATGCCCCGGCAGCCTCCGGGCAGAACGGCCAGCGGCAGACCAGGACCACGCCGGCTTGCTGAGCGCGCACCCTATCCTCCAGCTCTGGGTGGTGGGGGGGGGGGGAGGCCCCCCCCCCCCCCCCCCCACGGTAAGGGTGCG
>Ga0315298_1009615_pt1 | contig 11898 bp, 9 predicted proteins | sample WHS_1_MG_FD_203077 | JGI IMG/M metagenome (GOLD analysis project Ga0315298, IMG submission 203077) | Extremophilic microbial mat communities from Washburn Hot Springs, YNP, Wyoming, USA - WHS_1_MG | ecosystem: Environmental > Aquatic > Thermal springs > Hot (42-90C) | place: USA: Wyoming... | reverse complement strand
GAGCAAAATTTTCAAGTATCTTCTCATTTTCAGCACCAACTTCTTTAGCAATAGAACTTGCTGAAAAATTTAAAATTGTACTTGTTGGTTTTATTAGAGGAGAAAGGTTTAATATATATACAGGAAGAGGTATAAATGATTGATATAAGCAAGAAAAGACCAACAGAAAGGAAGGCAGTTGCAGAAGGGATTATAAAACTTGATAAAAAAATAATAGAAGAAATAAAAAGAAAAAGGGTTCCCAAAGGAGATGTTTTAAGTTTTGCTGAAAGTGCTGGACTTCTTGCAATAAAAAATACTCCATATGTTATTCCTCACTGCCATCCAGTTAAAATTACAAAGGGGAAGATTGATTTTGAGATAGGTGAAGATAAAATAAAAGTAATATGTGAGGTTGAAGGAATTGATAGAACCGGCTTTGAAATTGATGCATTATATGGATTAAGCGTGGCCCTTTTAACAATCTATGATATGTGCAAGGTCTATAAAAAGAAAATCAAAATAGAAGAAATATACTTAAAAGAAAAATCAAAATAAAATTCCTCTTTACATCTATAAAGAACGAAGAATTTTTATAACTGAAAACACAAAACTTCCCTAAATTTGACATGTAAATAAGGAGTGCTATAATTTTATTGAATGTAAGTAGGATTAATTGAAAAATGACTCTTTATGACATATTAAAATTGAAAATAAAGGAATGGAGAGAGAATAAATATCAATCCAGTTTCCCCACCATTTCTGAAATTCTTGAATTCAATCGTGATTTAGAAACAGGAAATTTAAGGTTTTTAAGAAAGGCACAATTTGAAGCCCTTGAAATATACTGGTATTTAAGAGTTATTGAAGGGACTCCACATATTTTTGATTTATATAGAAAATATTTTGGTAAAAGACAATTTTTTGAAAGTATTGGTTTAAAACATATAGTTGAGAATATACCGGAAGATTTAATTACGGAAGAATTTATAAAGGGTATAATTGAAAAAATAAAAACTGATGATGATTTTGTTAGAAAATACAGATTAGAATCTTTAAGAGAAACACTTTTATTAGAATATCCAAGTTATATTTTGGCTTTAGCAATGGGTGCTGGAAAAACAATTTTAATAGGAACAATTATTGCTACTGAATTTGCGATGGCCCTTGAATATCCGGAAGATAACTTTGTAAAAAATGCTTTAGTTTTTGCACCCGGGAAAACTATATTGGGTGCTCTAAAAGAAATTTCAGATATTCCCTATGAAAAAATTCTTCCACCCAGATTATACAAAGAATTTATCACATCTGTTAAATTCACTTATACAAGAGATGGAGAAAAGGATATTCACATAATTAAAGGAAGTAGTTTTAATATAGTTGTGACAAATACCGAAAAAATAAGAATACAAAAACAAACTATTACAAAATCTTTAATTAAGGACTTATTTACTGATGAATCTCAAGAAGACGCAATAAAACAAGAAGTAGCCAACAGGCGTTTACAAACAATTGCTTCTCTTCCAAATCTTGCTATCTTTTCTGATGAAGCCCATCATACTTATGGGATGAAACTTGGAGAAGAATTAAAAAGAGTTAGACAGACGGTTGATTATCTTGCTAAAGAAACCAATCTTTTAGTGGTAGTTAATACTACAGGTACACCTTATTATAGAAGGCAAATATTAAGAGATGTTGTTTACTGGTATGGTTTATCGCAAGGAATTAAAGATGGAATTTTAAAGGATGTAAGAGGAAATATTGTTGCCTATAGCGATGTTGAAGATAAAGAATTTATTAGAGATGTAATTATTGATTTTTTTACAAATTATAGAGATGTAAAGATTTATGATGGCAGTCCTGCAAAACTTGCTATTTATTTTCCACAAATAGAAGATTTACAAATTGCAAAACCAATTGTTGTGGAAACATTGGTTCAACGTGGTTTAGACCCATTTATTGTTTTAGAAGTCCATAGTGATTCAGAAGCAGAAATACAGGATTTATTTGACAATAGAATAAATGACCCACATTTGCCCTATAGAGTTTTTCTTCTTGTAAACAAAGGAACAGAAGGTTGGAATTGTCCTTCCTTATTTGCCACTGCTTTAGCCAGAGAACTCAGAACAAGCAATAATTTCTGTCTTCAGGCAGCATCGCGTTGTTTAAGGCAAACACCAGGAAATATCTATAAAGCAAAGATATACCTATCAAAAGCCAATGTAAAAATTTTAGACTCTCAATTGCAAGAAACATACGGAGAAACACTTCAAGAATTAAATTCTGTATCACCTGATTTAAGAAAAGAAAGATTAATTTTAAGAAAAACAGAGATTCCACCAATTTCCCTTAAAAAGAAAGAATTGAAAGTTATCCCTCTGGACAAAAATATAGATTTTACAATAATAGAACTCCAAAAACCCGAACTTAAAACCGAAGAATATAAAAAAGTTATTTATGATTTGAAAGATATACCCGACCGGAAAGGTGTTTTGATTACTCAAAAAGAAGAAAAAATAATAATAGAGGAAAATTTTATTGATGTTTATTCCTTTGCCTGCGAACTATCATCTTTATACAGATTGCCCCTTATGTTGGTTTACGAAAAAATAAAATCCCTTTATCCTGACGGAGAAATTCCCGAAAGTCATGCAATTGAGATTATGAAACAGGTAGAAGAAAAAATAAAAAATTATAAGATTATAGAGGAAGAAATAGAGGTTTCACTTGCATTAATTAAACCACAAAATTTTAATAAAGAAGAAAAAGAAGGGCACACAATTTATACAACTGAGATTGTATATCATAAAGATAAAGAGAATCTTCTTCTAAAATATGAGAGATTTAAAGAACAAAATAAAGGTTGGTACCAGTTAGAATTTGGTTTCCATTATTCTCCCTATAATTTTGATTCAAATCCAGAAAAAGATTTCTTTATTAATCTTTTGAATATATTAAATGAAAACCCAGCAGATGTTGAAGATATTTATTTCACAGGTGAAATAACAGACCCAAATAAAACAGATTTTATATTTGAATACAAAGGAAAAGATGGTAAATGGCATAACTATACACCTGACTTTCTGATAAAAAAGAAAAATGGTAAAATGCTTATTATAGAAATAAAGGCAGAACCCTATAGAGACCCTGAAAAAGAAAAAGCAATAAAAGAAATTGAAGGGCTAAATCCGGATAGGTTAAAATATGAAATTTTGATTACTGATAGGGATAAGATAGGAATTGAGAATATAAACAAGGTAAAAGAAGAGATTTATGGATATGGAGGGAAAAATGTCTGACATTGATATTTCAAAAGAAATAAAATCTATTACTTCTCGCGAAAAAATGATTCGTTATTTGGATGGATATTCTTCCGAACGTATGGAAGAATTAGATGAACGAAAAATCAAACGGCCCTTAGTTAAAAGTTATATGTTAGAACATATTGGTGATACTGGAAGGCAGAGAAAAGTGATGGAGATTTTAGCTGACTTTGGGATAGAGTGTCAAAAAATTGATGAGAGTTTATACTGCGTAGTAGATAAAAGAACAAACAGAGATTATATGGGTTTTCTTGAGGTTTTAACTCCAAGATATTTTGTATTCTATACCCTGCATCCTAGTGATAAAGCTGACAGATGGATAAAAAACCTTGTGCTTAATTCACCTGAATTGGACCATGTATGGCTCAGCGGTTTAACTTTCAATGTTTTATGGGAGATAGTAGCCCAAATAAGCAAGCCACACAGGTATGTAAGTATATTATTTGTTCACGAAAGCATATACCAGATTGATTCAGAAATTTATGGAGATGAAGATGAAGAAGATAAGGAAATAACCTTATCGTTTGATGAAGAAGATGTTATAGAAGTCATAGAAAGAAGGGCATCTAAGTTTAAATTAGTTGATAAAATTTCTGTTGTTCAAGAAAAGTTAAGTAAGCTTCAAGAACTATACTCACCTCTTTATGCTATAAGTCAACTTAGGTTTCCGTCGCCTATTGGACGAGGCGGTCATGATTTTTATGATTATGGAAAAGTCACAAATAGAAGCGGAAATTTTAGAGACCATCGCTCTCATATCTTATATGTCCAAAAAATATATGATGAACTGATGAAGAAAACTGAAGAAAAATCCTGGTATTCAATAGAAACAGTCACAATACCAGGACAATTTCAAAAATTAATAGGCGCTCCTGTAATAATAAAATTTGGAGAACCATTAAGTAAAAAAACTTTTGAGTATTGGATTAAATCAACTTTTGGCCGTATAAATAATCGCTTTAGACTATGGGGTAATCCCATAATATTAGGACCGAAAAAGGTTCATGTGTATGGTGTAGATAAACATTTGTGGAAACCAATTTTTATTGAATTAACAGATAAACATTTGGTTGCAATTGTACCCAAGGGAACCTGTGGGAATACAATTCATAGACTTATATGTAATATTCAGAAATATATTGACCCTTCAGCAAAAGCATATATTGGAGATATAGAATACAAATCTATGGTTGAGCAATCTTCAAAAGGAGTAAAATATGAACCCGAACATTAATGAACTCTGTAAAGACCATTTGTTTCAATTAAATTTAGCGATATGGCTTGCTCAACCCCAGCCACCATCTGAATTTTATGTTTATCCTATATTCTACGAATCTCAATTAAATATTTACTCTATAGGCCCTCTTCTTACTTTACCCCCTGATATAAGGCTTGCAGTTACAGAAAAAATAAATTATCAGGATGCTGTAAGACCTGATTTGATACTTGCAACAGCAGAAAAAAAGAAATTTTGTGTTTTAGAATGTAAATCTTCTTCTTTTGGCCCAGAATCGTCAAATGTGAATCAAGCAACAACATTATTATTAATCGCAGGTCCAGTTATTTCTGAAGTTTTAGCAATAGGCAAGAGAGGAGAAAATGAGTGTATACTCTGTTATCTTATCGGGTCTAATGGTGCGAAAGCAATGGAAGAAACACTAAAAACTCTTGAAAAAGAAATAAAAGATAAAACAAGTCTTGAATCAGGAAATTCTGACTGTTTTGGAATAAAACCATCACCATCTGCAATAGTATTAGAATATTCTGAAAAGATTAAAAACTTTCTGAATCTTATAAAAGATTCACCTGTAGAAGTTATACAGATTGAAGAAGATACAGATCCTCGCCCTTTATATTTTATTCCCTATGATCCAAACATACAGACTAAAGAAGAGCAAGAATTATCCCGAAGAATACTATTTGAAAGAATTTTAGGACATATAATTAGTAGAATTGGTGGAGCAGATATTCCTTCTTCAATAACTTTTACAACCGAAGAACTTTTAAATTCTGCAACTTTTGGAGTTTATGAAATCTGGGAAGATAATGAGGCGAAGAAGCATTTAAGAAGATTAGTAAAAGATTTTCTAAATAATATAATGCATTTTATAAGTGAACCGCTGAAAGGATTTATAACTTATGAACCTCAAAAAGGATGGAGTTTTAACTTAAAAGATAGAGAAGCGTGTGAAGAAATACTGAAGCAAATTCAAAAATTCAAGCCTGAAACTTTAGACCTTTCAAAAAAAATAGAGCCAAATTTATTTGATAATATGGAGGATTAAATATGGCAGAAGAAAAAATTAAAATTACTCCTGCTAAAGGGCGTCCAATGCTCTATTGGGTTGGGAAAAGACCACTTGATTATGTTAAAGGTTTTCCTGCTCAATTAATAGAAGTTTTTGACCCGCTTGATACAGGAAGAAAAGTTTATACTCCTACTTATAATGAATTGAAAGATAACTGGCAAAATCTTCTATTTCATGGAGACAACAAAGAAGTTCTGGCAACACTTCTTGAGTTAGGATTTAGAGGGAAGATTGACCTGATTTACATTGACCCACCATTTAAAAGTGGTGCTGACTATGTGCGAAGGGTTGAATTGAGAGGATTGAAGAATTTAGGACGAATTGATGAGGACTCTGCTTCTATATTACAACAGACAATGTATTTTGATATATGGAATAATGATAACTATTTGCAGTTTATGTATGAAAGGTTGATGCTTTTGAAGGAATTACTATCAGAAACGGGGAGTATTTATGTGCATTTGGACTGGCATGTGGGACATTATTTGAAAATCATAATGGATGAGGTATTTGGAGAAGAAAATTTTATAAACGAAATAATTTGGTTTTTTAAAGGAACTACTAATAGCCCAAGGCAGTATGCGGATAAACACGACACAATTTTATTTTATGCAAAGAACAAAAATTCTAATTATACATTTAATGCAGATGATATTAGATTACCATTTGAAGACTTATCTGCTTATAAACAAGATGAAGAAGGGAAATGGTATAAGCAATGGACAAAAAACAAAAGATATTATCCGCCGCAGAGATTAGTTAATGGAAAATGGGAATTATTGGGTAAATATAGATACGATGTCATTGATGATGTGCCCTCGATGGCTACTGCTCATGGGGAGGAATATTTAGGATTTGCCACTCAAAAGAAGGAAGGATTGTTAGAAATATTCATCAAAGCCTCCTCCAACCCAGGCGACATAGTCCTTGACTGTTTCATTGGCTCAGGCACAACCGCCGCGGTTGCTCAAAAACTTGGTAGAAGATGGATTGGATGCGATATAAACAAAGGTGCAGTTCAACTTACAAGTTCACGACTACAGAAGATAATAAAAGAGCAAATAGAGAAGAATGAAACAAAATATCCTTCATTTGCTATTTACAAAGTAAACAACTATGACCTTAAACTTCTTCAGACAGAGGCAATAGAACTTGCAGTCCAGCATATTGGTATTCAAAGGACAAGAACCGATAGATTTTTTGATGGGACATTAGGTAAAAATCTCGTAAAAATTATAGATTTCAATCATCCTTTGACTTTACTTGATTTACAACTCCTTCAGGATGAATTAAAGAAAAGACCTGATGAAGATAGAGATATAACAATTGTCTGTCTTGGTAAAGAACTTGCGGTTGACCCATGGATTGATGAATGGAATAAGAAGCATCCTGTGAACAAAATAAAAGTAATTGAACTCAAAACAGATAAAAAATATGGTAGTTTCTTAATTCATAAACCAGCAGAGGCAAAAGTTAAGATAGAAAGAAATGGAAATAAAGCAATTATAGAAATAGAAGATTTTATCTCACCGACAATAATTGAAAGGTTAAACATTGATAATAAACTCTTTAAAATAAAAATCCCTGATTTCAAGTCTATGATTGACTGTGTCCTAATTGATACTAATTATGATGGCAATACTTTTCATATCGTCTATTCCGATGTTCCTGAAAAGAAAAGCGATTTAGTCAAAGGGAAATATGAAATAGAAATACCAAAAGAAAAAACAAAAGTAGCAGTAAAAATCATTGATATGCTTGGAGAAGAAGTTATAAATGTATTTGAAGTGTAAAGTAAATTATTTTCATATTCTATTTATTGGGTTGGTAAATTACAAAAGATACAAAATTAAAGTTTATAAATACCAGTAATCTTTTGGACTTATAATTCATAATATTTGCTCAAAAATTTGTTTGTCAGTCAATCTAATACCCTTTTTAGTTAATTCAAAAATTGCCTTCTCCCTTAAATCTTTAAACTTTGCTTTTATAAGATATTCATTTATCGCTCTTCGGATTAGTTCACTTTTTGTGGTTTTATCCTCTTTACATTGAATTTTTATCTTTTTAAGTAGTTCTTCTGGTAAACTTATTGTAATTGCTTTTCTTTTTCCACTTTCCTTTTGTAATTACAAAATAATACAATGCCAAAAATAAAAAGTCAATCCTTGCAATTCACAATTTCTAAAGTTAGTAGCTGGTTTGGAAGGTTTTTGCTGTTTTTTAATTAAATTTGACTGGATTTAAAAGATATGTTTTTAATAGATTATGTTCATAAAAGTTAAGGTTTTTCCTGATTCAAAGAAGGATGAGATTATAAAAAAGGCGGATGATAGATTTGAGATTAAAGTTAAGGAAAAGGCAAAAAGTGGGCTTGCAAATAAAAAGGTAATAGAAATTCTTTCAAAATATTTAAATGTCCCTGAAGAAAAATTGATTTTAGTCCGTGGAGCAAAACAGAGAAATAAAATTTTTGAAATCCATAAATGAAATTCCTTCTCTCCCAGTCATCTCCTTATTCCACCTTAAAGGAGAAAAAAATGAAACTTTTAATTTTTTATTTAATCTAAATAATTGAAAAAAAAGGGGGAAATATGGCTAAAAAAGTTTTGAAGGATGAATTTAGATTTAAAGACCCGTATAAAGGAAATGAACTTGTTCTGAAAATTATTCCAGTTGAAAATCTTGAAGTTATATCTCATCAGAGAAAACCAAGTAATTATCATGTTAATCACATAATGACTTCTATTAAAAGAATTGGTTATCTTGTGCCTGTAATTGTTGTTGAAAAGGAAGAAAACAAATATTTAATTATTGATGGACAGCATAGATTCCTTGCAGCAAAGGAACTTGGTATTGAGAAGCTCCCATGTATAGTTGTCCCAAAATATTTTGAAAATCTTATGATGAATTTTAATATTGAAAAAGAGTTGAATATCAGGGAAAAGGCATATGTTGCTCATGCTCTTTATAATGAATTTCTCCAGTCAAGACCTGATATGAATGAGTCATCTCCTGAAATGATTGATTCAATTGAAAAAATTTATTATGTAACTCTTGGTTTTGCTTACAATAAAGAGGAAAAGGTAACAGGGAGTGCTTTTGAAAGTATACTAAAAAAATGTGATTTTCCAGTTGATATGGAATTACAGAAGGCAGTGGAAGTAAGAAAGGAAAGGGCAGAAAAAATACTTACTGCTAATGAATATGTTAGAAGGATAGGAGAAAAAATCAGAGAAACAGGAAAATGGCATCCATATATGTATCATCAGATTCTTTCATGGGCAAATCCATATAAAAGGAAAAGATTACCTGTTGATTTTAACGAACTTTTTGATGAACTGATTGCAAATTTAAAAGAAGGAGAGGAAAGACCAGAAGAAATAATTGCAGAGGTAGAAGAGGAAGAAGTTTAAAAATATACTCTCAAGTCCCTTCTCTATCAACCATTTCCCCAGCCCACCTACGAGGTGGGAAAATTTAGGGGGCTTGACAAACTGAATTTTTTATTTTATCTTTATTTCTGTAAATAACATTTTTTTATGACTTACGGAAATGAAATATTTAGAATTTAAAAATGCGGTTAGGGAGTTCCCTTTAATCTCAACTACTCATATTTTTAATATGGATAAAGAAACACGGACTCTTAAAAATCAGTTAGTTGAATGGCAGAAGAAGGGTTTAGTTATTAAGTTGAGGAAAGGACTTTATATTTTAAATGAGAAAGATAGAAAAATTGAGCCATCAAGAATCTTCCTTGCCAATTCCCTGTACTCACCATCTTATGTAAGCACAATTTATGCTCTTGGATACTATGATTTAATACCTGAAAAGGTGGTTGATGTTACATCAATTACAACCAAAAAGACAGCAAAATTTACAAATTCTTTCGGCACTTTTATTTATCAGCACTTGAAAATCAATTTGTTCTTTGGTTTTAAAGAAATTACAGATGAAAATGGATTTCCTGTTCTTATAGCAGAGCCAGAAAAGGCAATACTTGATTTTATTTATTTAAATTTAAAGGATTTTAAAGACAAAGATGAAGATATTTTTGCTCTTTCTTATAGATTTCAAAATTTAGATATATTGAAAAAAAGAAAACTTATTGATTTTGCAGAAAAATTTGAAAATAAGGAAATTATTGATTTGGTGATGAAATTATTAAGTTTCATGAAAAAAGAAAGGTAATTTATGATTGATTTAATAAGGCAAAGTATTAAAGAAATTCCAGGCAGAGAAATAAAAGTTCATATAACAAGAGAATTTCTTCAATTACTTATTTTAAAGATTATTTATGATGAGAATTATTTTAAAAATCTTGCCTTTGTTGGTGGGACAGCGTTAAGAATACTTTATAACTTAAGGAGATTTTCAGAAGACCTTGATTTTTCACTGATTAATAAAAAAGGTTATAAATTTGATAGTTTTTTGAAAAAAATTACTTATGAATTGAAAAAATATGGTTTTTCTGTAGAGATTAAAAAAAACTCAAAAGAACCTGTTCAATCAGCCATGTTTAAATTTAAAGATGTCCTGTATCATTTGGGTTTATCCAGTCAAAAAGACCAAAAACTTTCCATTAAAATTGAAATAGATTCAAATCCACCAAAAGGATGGAATACAGAGATTTCTTTAGTGAATAAACACTTTGTTTTTACTGTCTTACATTTTGATATTCCTTCCCTTTATGCTACAAAAATTCATGCCTGCTTTTTTAGAAAATACATTAAAGGAAGAGATTTTTATGACCTTATCTGGTATATTGGGAAAAATACTCTGCCGAATTTTAAACTTTTAAATAATGCTATAGAGCAGACAGAGAAAAAAAGAATTGACTTGAATGAAAAAAATTTTTATGATTTTTTAAAAGAGAGATTATCAAAAATTGATTTTGCAAAAGTAAGAAAGGATGTAGAGAGATTTATAGAGGACAAGAATGAACTTAAATTACTGGATAGAAATGTGATTTTAAAACTTCTAAATAAGGAATTAATTATTTCTAAATCCTAACTTTAAATTGCCCAGGAAAAAGGTTAATGTGTGTTAAAATAAGGGGATGAAAAAATATATAAATTAGGAGAAAAAAATGGAAAAATATGAACTTGTGGTATGCGGAGGAGGACTTTCTGGAGTTTGTGCTGCGATTGCTGGAAAAAGATTGGGACTATCTACCTGCATAATTCAGGATAGACCTGTTTTTGGAGGGAATGCAAGTTCTGAGATAAGGGTCAATATAGGAGGTGCCTGTGCTATGAATGCATGGGCAAGAGAAACAGGAATTATAAGTGAAATATTTCTTGAAGAGAGAAAAAGAAATTTTGAATGGCATCAAACTACATGGAGCAATGGAATCCTTGATATTGTTCTTTATGAATTTTTGAGAAATGAAGGAGTTGATATTTATCTTAATACTTCTGTTAGAAAAGTAATTATGAAATCAAGTGAAGAAATTGAAGGTGTTTATTGTATTCAACTTGGGAATGAAAAAGAACTTATAATTTATGGTGATTATTTTATTGATGCAACAGGAGATGGAACAGTTGGTTTTTCAAGTGGTGCAGAATTTAGGATTGGAAGGGAAAGTAAATATGAATTTAGGGAAGAACTTGCTCCAGAAGAAAAAGATATGGGAATAATGGGGAACTCTCTTTTATTTCTTGTAAGAGATATTGGAAGACCTGTTAAATATATTCCACCTTCCTGGGCAATAAAGTATGATAAGGATGATATATGTTTGAAATTAAGATACCATAAAAGTAAGCCAGGACACTGGTGGATTGAGATTGGATGGCCTTTTGATACAGTTTATGATAATGAAGAGATAAAACATAATTTAATTGCACATGTTCTTGGTGTTTGGGACCATTTAAAGAATGCAGAAGACCATGGATTTGATAATTTTGTTCTTGAATGGGTTGGAATGGTTCCTGGAAAGAGGGAATCAAGAAGGTTTGTTGGTGATTATATTTTAAATGAGAATGATATAAAAGAAAGAAGAAAATTTGAGGATGCAATTGCCTATGGTGGATGGTTTATTGATTTACATACTCCAGGTGGAATACTTGCAAAGGAAAATCCACCTGAACCAACTCATGTATTTGATAAGGAAAAGCATATAGAAGAAGTTGATAAAAGATTTGTTTATATTTATCAGATTCCTTATAGATGTATTTACTCAAAGAATATTAAAAATTTGCTTTTTGCTGGAAGAAATATAAGTGTCAGTCATGTTGCTCTTGGAACTACAAGATTAATGGGGACATGTAGCATAATAGGGCAGGCAG
>Ga0315298_1009614_pt1 | contig 11898 bp, 6 predicted proteins | sample WHS_1_MG_FD_203077 | JGI IMG/M metagenome (GOLD analysis project Ga0315298, IMG submission 203077) | Extremophilic microbial mat communities from Washburn Hot Springs, YNP, Wyoming, USA - WHS_1_MG | ecosystem: Environmental > Aquatic > Thermal springs > Hot (42-90C) | place: USA: Wyoming... | reverse complement strand
ATCAACAGCGGATTTTGGACCTATTGGGCGTGAAGCTCTGAGCGATGTAGCCATTTTGGTGAAATCCAAAAGCGCTGTAACCTGTTGTGGGCAAGGCACTTACATCGAAACTGAAAAAGAAAATGGGGTAAAAGATACGCCGCTCTAACTGCACGGCTATTACAGATGAAATAACCCTTCCAAATGCCACTTGTTGACCAAGTGGTCTTGCCGAGCATCGCGTCCGTGGTTTACTTCAACGAATCAAGTGTGCGGTCAACGGTTCCCTTCTTCGGCAGGAGCGCCCTGAATCCCTCCCTACTCAATGGCTTTCCGCCGCGCGTAAATTCCACAAAAACATCGGCTGGAACCAGAAAGGTCTCGGGTCGAACTACCACGATGGCATCGGCTATTGAGCATTGTAACTTCTCAGTCCAATTTGCTCTTTCGAACTCGCCTCGCTTATTGACCACCTCCAACTCCGGCGGATGAACGAAAGCAACCTTAAGTTTCAGCAACTGCACTCCAACTGTTGCCCAGTATGTTATCTTGCCACGTTCCCTCAGCACTGGAATAGCGACACGCGTGTCCACCCCAGCCAAATCCGATGTAGGCCAAGAGCACAACCATTTCTCTGCGGCATTCATCAAGCTCAAATGATCCGCGTGCGGCCAGTTGCTTCGCCAAGATGCATCGGACATACCCAGTTCACGCAGTGCAACCAGGTACAGTCCCAAGGAACGGTTCTCTATCTCCCGCAACTGCTGTTGTGCTTCCTGCCAATCGGTGCTGGGATCTTCGGCAGAAACAACGTCAATTTGCTGCCGCAACCACCTGGCGGTTTCAGCCATGCGAAGATAGACTGTTGCCTGTGGCTCAAGTGAGAGGGCCGGTTTGAGTATGTAAATCTTTGGCTTGGCCTGTAGCGCCGGCAAAACCGTGGGCCGCCACGCGGCGTGCGTCTCACGCACCTTGGTCAGAGACGCTTTGAACGCCTTCTTCAACCGATCCTGATAGGCCTGAGTCAGGACCATCTTTTTGCTTTCAATCGAGTCCTGGGGGCGCAGCAACGGCAAAAGGGCGTAGCGCTGCCGGGCATACCAACCGCTGTTCCCGTCAATGTCAACATTCTGAGGCAAATGCATGAACACTTTGATAACTACCTCCATCGGACTGACGCCTTTCAGACCAGCAAGGGCAATTGCAGAATCCTCCATACCGATTACGCGAGGAATTAGGGTAAGGCCTTCCGGGAAGAAATTTCTGAACTGATTAGACAGAGCACGCACGGAACTAAGGTCCATCGGACCGGAGGTTGGCAACGACGCGTCTGCCGCCAAGAGCAACTTCTCACCACTCGGCATAGTTGAAGACTCTTCCAAAAGTCCAGCCCACTTAGAAAAGCGTACAAAATCTTTTCGAGTTGACGGGTTGGCGGCAGTGGTGCGCAGCAATTCTGCCCAAACTAAACACAGCTCGTCTTCAGTCAAACCAGAGTCGCCCATCACAACTGGCAGTGGCGTCATTAAATAACGGTGAAGCTGCCACGCCTGTCGTAATTCCTCGCTGGCGGTAAAAGGTCCAATCGGTGCTGACCACTCGGTCTTTTGGCGGAACCGCGCTAAGATAGCCTCAGCAGCCTTGTTCGGTGTTTGGTCTCGCCCCAAGGCAAGCATGCACGCTGCCTCTGCCCAGTCATGTGCCGCTCGAAGCGTTTTGGTTCCATTCGCCACATGCTTTTGCAATTCCTTTTCCAGCGCGATTACGTAGCTTCTGGCTGCCGAGGCAATTGCACGTTCGATGACGGCCATGACTGCGTCCTCTTGATGCTTGGTTATTCCGCAGACCACATCAACCGATGTAATCCATTTGTACCCGGTGCCTTTTGCCGCATTGATCGCGTCGCGGTAATTGACCGCAAGCATGTTAGCCAGTCTGAGGTCCTTCTCACTCCAAGGCTCAATGTCAAACAAGAATGTGGCTGTGCTTAAATTGATTCTATAGCGTGTTCCGTCAGGAAACACATGTTCATCCCACATCGTCGCGTCAAAAGGCACCTCAACCGCTCGGTTCAATTGGCCGCCTGATGGGGAGGAAGTGGATGGCTTGGAAACTGACTGCGGCCATAGTGAGTGAACACCAAGAAAGATCACACCCAGCCCAAACACAATAACAGTACAAGTCCGATTCGGCACTTTCATAATAAAACATCGCCTCCGAGAACCTCGCATGTTTTGGCATCAATCCATATCTCCAAACCGTACTGAACTTCTGGCTGCTTCGGCACCGGGATCACCCAGGCCAGCCTGCGAATCGCTGGCCTCTTAACGCTGGCTCCAAAGAAATCATTCGGGCGAACAACCCACATTCTTTTTACATTCTATGCAACTATTTTAGTTTGATCCCGAATCCGACTTTTTCCGAAGCAATACATCGCCCGCCCCTTTAACTTTATCAATGCTGTTGGACCACGTCAAAAACCCCCTTTTTGATACAACAAGTGCTACTGGCCGCCTAGGCCATGTACTGATTTTTACATATCCGGACATATCGGTCACCCCTTTACGCCACCGCCCAGCTTCATCTAAAATCTGCACTGTAGCTCCATCAATCCCAGTTCTGGGGTCTGCCTCATGGAGTATTCGCAACCTTATACCGCCCAATTCAGGTTTGTGCAGAGGTATCGAACATCGGACCTCTGATTTAACATCTCCAATTGTGTAAATCCCGCCGGCAGGACAAACTGGCATTTTCAAATCACCACCAAGATGGGTTCGGAGATCCTCCTCACTCGGCACCGCATTTCCGACCGGATTGGTCTGCAGCAATTCCCAAAATCCAGCACGATCCCAAATGGGTGGTAATATTTGGGCATTTGTTGCCTCAACTATTCCACGAGCCCACCACCACTTAGCAGCGTTGATTCTCGCCAGGTTTTCGATGCAGCAGTTGGCATGAATTGCACGTTTAATTTGGAAATACCACAAAGTCAACGCAATCGCTGGAATGGTAATTAACACTCCCAAAAGAATACCTCTAAATTTGGTATGCATACCAGTCATACGGAACGAGTTTACTCATACCTGTACGCCTCAGAACCATAGCCTAGTCAACGGTTGAATTGGGAAATCCCTACTTCCCTGCACCGGACAACGCAAGGGATAATTCGTAACGTGCTCATGCGAAGAAATCCGCCTCAGAGTCCCAGTAGATGCGCCACTTGTTAGTTCAAGGCCCAATCGTTGGAGCAAGATCTTTGGAGGATTACCCTGCCGAAGTAATTCACCTAAATTTGGTATTTCGACTGGGCCCCTTACGACGTAATCAGGGTCCCAAACTTGCAGCGACCTAATTGTCGCTGTGGGTTGTAAAAATCTTAAAGAAGCCACCGGTTTCTTTCCCTTATACCACCCGATGGAATATTCGGGTACAAACCTTTGCCCATACGTAGCAGCGAATATGTGAACGTCACAGTCCCGTGTCAACGCAACGACGTTCACGCCAGCTTTTCGCATTATCTCCATGCTGAGTTCTAAAGCGCGATTTGTGTCAATCTGTGTTTTATGCAACAAGTAATTGCATTTTTCTCGCTCAAACAGATATGGCCAACCCAATTGTTCAATACCACAGAGCTTTCTACCACCTCTAGCAAAATACATGTAGTTGCTGGTAGAAATCACACCCAGCATGCCTGACCCAGGCGGAGCAATGAATATTTCCACAAGGTTACTTTCAGTAATTGGGATGTTTTCAGGGAGATCGAGATCCCGGGCCACTTGGTTCACTTCCTGAAGAAACGCTCGGAGTGCCGCGCGTTGGTACGCCTCGGTAGTGAAAAAATAAGGGTGGGATTTGAGAAAATTTGTCTTCTTTTCGGAAGCCACTTCACTCTTTATTCCGATTTCCACCTCTGAGCACCACACTGGAAGTGCGGAAAGAACCAAAATAGCAACCAAAACGCTGAACGCCGCTTTCATATTACACTACCACTTTTATTTCAAGGCCGGGGTACGACACCGGTACGTGTGATCCCGGGATACCCGTATATTCGCGTGTAACTCCCGGGATCGTCCCCCTTTCTGCCACCATAATACTGGTAGAAATTCTGGGGCAAACCCAGTGGTATAGTGATATCAATCAAGTACCACGGATCATAAGGAAATCCAGGGCTGCCGAAATTCGAGCACGCCTCGACACATTGGTCTAACGGGAACCCTAGCTGCCAAAGGTTGAAGAAAAACGCGAGGGTTTTTTGATAATCTAGGCAAATCTGGTGTGAGGCCGGAGTAAAAATAATCCCACTCCATCCCAAGAAGGCTTGGGCCTTCTCCGGAGTCGAAGCCAACTCGGAATAAGTGATTCTCTTCTTTATGCCAAAAGCCCGGGCCCATTTGGGATCCGCACCAGTCCAACAAGCGTCAAGAAAAACGAATCGGTAAGGGTGTTGCGGAGGTCTTCCAAACAAAAATGAACCCGGGCCTTCGGTCCAAAACCACGACGTTGAATTCCCTAGCCGCTCAGTCACAAGGGTGGCCGGTATTGAAACACCAGGCAACTCCGAATAAAGCAGGTTCGGAGTGCCATGCCCAAGCCAATAGAAGTTGCGCGTCGCGGGTTCTGATAAATTGTCAAGCAATTCAGCAACCCTCGTTGGACTGTCTATATATCCTGGGTCACCAAATAAATGCGATATACTGTCCCGATTGAATGTGGAACCGTAGGGATGCGGGGGAGCAGGTTGTCCTGCCATATCAACAGTTTGCAATAATGGGTCAACCACGCCTGTCTGGATGCACCAATGTAATGGCTGAGCCGGATCCCCTGAGAAAGTGTGCCACGAGTAAGCAATTGTGAAATTACCATCTGCATAACCAAGCCCCGAACGACGGAAAAATGCAGCACGGTGTGTTTGGGCAGGCAACGTGCCGTCGGTAATAGTGAAATTCGCAATGAACCAATCACCATTATAGACCGTGCGAACTGGATCGTCACAGATTAAGTCCCAGGACTCGATTATTTCGTCCGACTCAGGCGGTAACGAGCCGGTAATAGTTCTTAAGAGTGGCCCATCGGGGGCATGGATTTCTATCGCATACTGGGCACCAGGAACTGTCTTCCCAAAAAGTGTAACCCCAGAATCAGTAAACGTGGCATAATCCAGATTGAATTGAACCGCGTTATTAATCAGAAAAGGGAGCAATGGCCCACTCGCCACTGTTTTCGCACGGCCAAAATTAGAATCTACCGCATTAAGCCAAAATCTCGGCTGTAAGAAATACTGTCCTGGTGATTCGAAGGTTGTATTCCAAACCAAACGAACCGAGTTGTCCAAGGGATCCTTGTAACAGGCTTGAACCTCGGGTGACGACCCGCTAACGCAAAGCTCAATTTCACCCACACTACTCAAAAATTCGTAATCAACTGGCACCTTAAAAGTCGCGTTATCTGGTTTCGTGCCAACAATGACTTGTGCTAAACTAAACGGGTTATCCCAAACCAACGGATCCTTGAACAAGACCTTCTCGACTCGGCCCACCATGCCATCGCCATCCAGATCAATGTCGTCGTAAACGGTGTTCGTTGGGTCGGGTATGCCAGGCTCGGTCTGCGTATTGTGCAAGTCGGTTTCACCCGGGTCACATTGCCCGTTGCCGTTTGAGTCCTCGACATAATCCGGTATTCCGTCGCCATCGGTGTCTCTGGGCTGTGCACTGTTTGGTCCCGATGTTGCAACATAATGCAACCCAATGTTGACCACGTCTGAAGTTTCATCCATCTCCTTAACCTGGTCAAGCCGTGTTGTGTAGTGCGCAAGGCCAGCTTCGGCATAGCTGCGGCTGCCAGCATTGTAAGGGGGCCAGTTAGTGGGCAGGTAGTAATTCCCAAATGGGCCGATCTGATAGGGCGGGCGGAACGCCAATGCCACTTCGTTGCTGCCTCCGCCGTTCAGGACAGGGGTCAACTGGCTTGCGTTAGGCAGAAGTATCGGGTAGTTGCACCCATCGTGCCAGTGATAGACGGACCACACGAGGGCCGCCCACTGCAACTCCGACGGGTGCAATGACCAATACCCGTTGTGGCTGAAATCCAGGGGCGCGTTGGTGTCCTGCGCGAAGTTCACCTTGTCGAACAGATTGTCGGTGAACACCCATGGCCCTGCCGTGGCCGGAACCGGCGACAGGCACAACCACCGCCCGCCACGGAACAGGTTGTGGCGGACTGTGACGGTCATATCACAGTTTGTGGCACCGATGAGCCAATAGTAAGAGGGGTTGAGCGTGACGGCAACGTTGTCGAACAAGTTGTTCACCCATGACACCGCGCCTTGACCATATTCCCAATCAATCGGCGCGCCGTAAAAATACCCGTCGTCCGGCGGACCAAGATTCACCCGTCCGCCATGCAGTTCACAATCGCGCATCCTCCATTCCACCAGGCTGTCCGGCGAGTAGAGAAACCAGCATGTTTCCTCATATCCGGCCCAGACGTGATACCAGTTCGGATGTGCGTAAAACTTGGAGAAGCGAAAATCCATCGTTGGAGCAGTATCCCAATTCAGGTCGCTGAACGGCCAATAGTCAGGAACGAAAAGCGATACGCATGGCCAGGCAAGCTGTTCCTGCACAAACTGCACGTCGGCAAAGATGTTTGGTTTGTTCGGTGTGCCGTGACTGATAAAGGTTGAGCCTTCTCGCAGATCAAAGCCCCACCAAGTCCAACGGCTGTTGTTGTCAAATCCCTGGAGTTGGCGGGCGGCTTGTGGGTAGGGGAGTCCTTAATTCGGCCCGGGTGCGCTCAAGTATTTCGTGGGCGGCCAATTGGTAATCACTATCACAGGCGCGTTGGTTTGAGGAAACAGAGAGGCGAGATTCGTGAACACCAGCGGCTTTCGGAGAATGTATTTGGGATCGTCAACGCCCAGTGCAATAAGAGTTTTCGTGGGGAGAAAAAGCTCAACGCTAGCTCCCCCATATCCGCCCGCAACATTCTGTGTCGGCGTCCACCAAACGTAATAGATCGGTACGAACTTTGGGCCTTTGGGCACCTCGCCAAGCGTGCGCACATCATTCCAATATGGGCTCAGTGCCACGCGCACCTCGCAATCCCGATTCAGCCCCGCAACGTCCATCGAAAGCGCCGTCAGCCATTGTGTCGCCAACTGATAAGCCGCATTCGTATCCATCCGATCCAGTGGCCACTGATATTGCTCCCGATACGCAAGACACTTCTGGTCGTAGTTGGCGATGGTCAAATGACTGAATTTGTTCCCTTCCCTAACGTTGTAGAAATAGTTTTTGGTAGTGATGTTTCCCACCGATTTTGTTGTTCGGGCATAACCGAAAGGAACGATATAGGCGTAGGTGACGTCAGTCTCCGTAATAGGTAGCTTCTCTGGTAACCGGAGTTCTCTCGCGACAATGTTAGCTTCTTGGAGTAATAACTTGAAAGCCGCTGCCTGATATGCTGGGGTTGTGAACGTCGGGTCAATGTAAATGGTGCCATCTGGCCAGATTGTCCTGGGCACCCCTTGTGGCAATTCTTCCAGCGCGTCGCAGCCGAAAGCGCCATTGGTGGCGAACAAAACCAAATAAAAGGCTGTAATTGCTGATTTCATGAGCTATTCAGTTGTGGCAGGAGCAGCGTAGTATCGGTTATACTGCGGATATGAGCGGTCGACCGCGAGACCCGAGTGTCCAATCACATAAATGTCGCTGGTAAGCACGTTGGTATAGGTGTAACGGTATGGCCCCCAAAGGCCAGTCCCCCATATTGTAACAACCTTGTTCTTTGGGACAGGGAAGGGAGCGATGTTGGCAGCCGGAGTCGAGGCATTCGCAATGCACTGTGCCAAAGGTATTCCACGCATCCAGTCGGAATAGAACTTCTGCAATGTCTGCGTATAAGCCAGGGCGACGTTCAGGGTATCGGTTGAATTGTCTGTTCCATTCAACCAACCGGTGTGCGCACCTGCCCAGCCCACAAACGCCTGGGGTCCAACCTTGCTGTAGGCTGCTTGATACTGGGCATCCAGCGGAAAGATCCCAAACGCACGCCGCCAATTCTTGTTGAGTGCCGTGGAGCAACCATCGAGGAAAACAAAGCGGTAAGGATTCTTGGTGTCAATTTCCACCGGCCCTTTTGTTTTGTACGTGTTGCGCAGGAGTTGCGCCACTTCAGACGCGGTCATATAAACATCACCCGCCCAATTACCGATCCAGTTGCTCGAACCGTGCGCGTAGCAGTAGAACTGCTTGGTGAGGCCGTTGGTCATGTCAGGAAACAGCGTCTGTGTGATGCTGGGCAGCGTGGGCGGATCGTTGGTCCTGCGCGTCCGGCGTGTAATATAGCCAGGATACTCACCTCTCGGGTCCGGCAGGTAGCGATTGAAATAGGACAGATAGACCTCGTAGGGCCACGCCGGCTTGATTAGCACATCTACCACACCTTGCATCCCCTTCCAGATAGTGCCGTTCTTATCGAAGGCAGCCTGCAGGGCGTTGTTGGTGGGCGTGTACATGTAAACAAAATCAAAGTTCGGTCCCCATTCGGTAAGCGACCCTGCGGCGCGCTTCAGGATTTTCTTGGCGCTACCCGATCTACCGGAACCGGCTAGGGTAACATAGAACACCGCGTGGACAGTGTCCCCACTGAAATAATTTGTTCCGTCATCATAACTCAAATCCCATTGCTGTTGGATCACGCCGTCGTACGCACTGTTGGTGATTGTCTTGATAAGGGTTGGAGGCGTGGTCGAAGCATCGTAGAGCAGGATGGTGTAATTCGCGTTTTGCTCTGCCAGCTTGGCGTCTAGATAAGCTCCGTTGTCATCGAACATGTGGTTTGCGTTCTCGAAAAAGCGGACAACATTGCTCGAATAGAAAGGAACGACCGGGCCGCAACCTGAAAGAACCGCTCGGCCTGCCACCGAATCGTACACCGTAAGCTTGAGTTGCAAGTAATGTTGACCGGGTGAGTCGTACACCGAATTCCACCGCACCAGCGTATTCCCGTCCGCTGCGGGTTCACACCCGTCAAAGGTAACATGAGCCCCTTTCGAGGTGAGGTTCAGTTCCCCGATGTTTGTAAAGGTGGCGTAGTTTATCGGCACACTAAACGTGACAACGTCTGGCTCTTCGCCAGTGATGATTTGCGTGAGCACTAGCGGATTAACCGGGTCAAGCGGATCTATTCCCAGCGCTTTTTTCACACGCCCGACCAATCCGCTGCCTGAAAGGTCAACGTCATCGTAAACCGAATTAGTCGGATCGAACACACCGCTGACGGTGTGGCTCAGCATTGGCGAAGTTTCGCTGTTATCCACTATGCCATTGCCATTTGTATCCTCAACGAAATCAGGAATACCATCCCCGTCGGTGTCTTTCGGCTGGGCGGTGGTTGAACTGGCCGTGGCAACATAATGCAGACCGATATCAACCATTGCACCGGCAGTATCATTCATCTCCTTAACCTGGTCAAGCCGTGTTGTATAGTGCGCAAGACCGGCTTCGGCATAGCTGCGGCTGCCAGCATTGTACAGGGGAGACTTAGTGGCGAGGTAGTAGTTCCCAAACGGGCCGGTTTGGTATGGTGGTGCGGTGGCTAACACTTGCTCATGTTGACCGTTGCCGTTGGTCGTTACCTGAAGTTGCCCGTTGTTGAGCACATACCAAGGATAGTAATACCACAGCCAGTCCAACTCCGCAGACGTCAGCGGCCAATATCCGTTATAATCGAAGTCAATGGGTGTGTTGGTGTTCTGCACAAAGTTCACCTTGTCAAACAGGTTGTCCTTGAACACCCAGTCGCCCGCCGTCGCTGGAATCGGCTCCAAGTGAAACCACAGTCCGCCCCGAAACAGGTTGTTACGCGCTTCGATCTGCATATCGCAATTCACCGTCACCTGGTCATACCAGTAGTAGGTCGGGTCCAGGTTGATGCTCACGTTCTCGAACAGATTGTTTAACCACAACACCGCGCCCGCGCCGTAATAATAATCCCACGGCGCACCGAAATACCAGCCGTCATCGGGATTGCCCAAATTGACCCGTCCGCCGTGCAGTTCGCAGTCGCGCATCTGCCAGTTTACCAAGCTGGCCGGCGAAGCGGCGTAAAAGAAGAACCCTTCGTCGTATCCGCCCCAGACGTGATACCAGTTAGGGTGCACGTAAAATCGCGAGAAACGGAAATCGAGCGATGGGGCAAGCTTACCTTCGAAACTTGGCCAAAAGTCAAGGACGAACGAAGCGATGCAGGGATAGGCCAGTTGTTCCTGAACCAATTGCACATCAACGAATGTGTTCATTCGGGCCGGTGTTCCGCGGGTTATTAACACGGAACCCTCGCGCAGATCAAATCCCCACCATGTCCAGCGACTGTGAGCGGATGAGTATTCGTTGCGAAAGCCGATGGCCGTGCCCGGCAGAACAGTGATCGTGCCCCGATTGGTGATCCACGCCACCGTGTAATCCAAAGCAGGATAGTAGTATCCGTAGTCCGGCGCACCACCGGTGTAACGGGCTACTTGCGGCCCAAGTGTCATGTCACCTGCAATCTGAATCATCGCCCGGAACACCAGCGGCGGCTGAGTTGTCTTCTGCCGGAACTCCGCCAGCAACCGTGGGCTCACGTTGGCGGTGCCGGCCTGCCGATATGGGCTTGTATGGGTGAGGTAGTAGTACCCTGCACCCGCCGGTTGGAAGACCGGACCGGGTGGATTGATGGCCGTGTGTTCGGTCACCAAGGTCGAGCCGTTGCCCACCGAGCCAACTACAATACTATTAGTCAACGCGATCAACACTGGTGGGGATCCCGTCCAGAAATTCGTAACATCCGCAGTGATATGCTCGCCCGTGATGGCGGTAAAATTGGTCGCGCCGGCCACCACCGCCCCGCAAGCGCCGAACAGAACATTGTGGAGTCGCACCACAGCGTTCCGACCCGCCACGATGCCAGAATCACATTCAATGAACTGGCAGTTCCACACATCCAGCGTTCTGGTCGGTGCCGCGTACACGCCTTGATCAGCGTACCGGATGCGCAGATTGTTCAGCGTCGAGACGCCGCCTTGAGCTTGTGTGAGATCAAGATACGGCACGCCGTTCTCTGCAGTGAATGGGTAACCAGAACTGAACCAGAGCGCATCGCCGAGTGTGTCGTCATCCACCGAGGTCAGGAACGCTGGCAAATAAGGGTCGTCGGTCTTGCAAACCAAGGTCGCCATCACGGCCAGCGTGGAATCGGGATAACACCAATCCAGCTTGATGATGGCACCGCCTTCGATGGTCGTTGTGCCGTAAAGTTCCACGCGCGACCCAACGTAATATGTCACCCCGTTCTTGAAGGTGTAATCCTGACGCGGGCCGGTCAGCGTGACAACCGGCCAATTTTCGGGCTCCCGAACGGTCAGAGTGGCGTTGCTGCTGAGGACAGACAACCCCGATGCACTGGTCACCTGCACAGAGTAATCGCCGGCTTGGGATGGGTCCACTGCCGTCAACACGAGCGAACTGCTTGTTTCGCCGTTGATAGGGGCCCCGTCCAAGAACCATTGATAGGCAAGGGGCGGTGCGCCGGCTGCAACAACACTGAATGTAACAGTGTCTCCCCAGTCAACTGTTTGGCTGAGCGGCTGGAAAGTTATAACAGGCATTCCACCCCAAGGACTTTCCCCAGGATCAACCACTCCATTGCCGTTGCTATCCTCGAGGTAATCCGGCAGGCCGTCGCCATCTGTGTCAATTGGGTTGCCGTTGGCGTCCACAGCCACATAGTGGAAGCCGATGTCCACTACCGAGTTGGTTTCTTTGGCCTGATTTGACTGGGTGGTGAAGTGGTATAGGCCGGCCAAATCCGCCGTGCGGCTGCCTCTGTCAACAAGTGTCGGCGTTGATGAAGCTATGTAATAATTGCCAAGTGGCC
>Ga0315298_1009609_pt1 | contig 11904 bp, 7 predicted proteins | sample WHS_1_MG_FD_203077 | JGI IMG/M metagenome (GOLD analysis project Ga0315298, IMG submission 203077) | Extremophilic microbial mat communities from Washburn Hot Springs, YNP, Wyoming, USA - WHS_1_MG | ecosystem: Environmental > Aquatic > Thermal springs > Hot (42-90C) | place: USA: Wyoming... | reverse complement strand
TGGAAAAGCCCAGGTCGGAGAGGCTGAGACTGCGACCGTTCACGCTGACCCGCAGACCGATCATGTCGTACAGGCTGTCGCGGAGCTGGTCGGCGGTGTACTCGCCGAACAGGATCCCGCGGCTATTGGCATCGTCGCTGTACTTGGTCAGGTCCTTCAGCTGGCTCAGTGTCGCGTTGATTTTGTCCGCGACCGACGCCATCTGCTTGGCGAGCGCGTCGACGTCCTTGCTGACCGTAACGTCCGCGTAGCCCCCCTGCCCCGTCAGACTCAACGTCACGTTGGGGATCACGCCACGCAGCTGGTTGTCCGACGAGACCACCTGCACGCCGCCCGTCTGACCGTTGCCGCCGACGTACGCGACCGCATCCTGCGCCTGCACCAGCGTCTCCAGACCCAGCACGACGCCGCCTGTATCGATGGCCAGGGCGCCGCGGCTGCCCGCATTTGCGGCCGCGATCACCAGCCGGTACGGCGCGACATCCGACCCGTCGTTGATGATGGCGGCCGACAGCAGGTTGTTCGCCTTCTGGAGTTGGGCGACCAGATCGTTCAGGCTGCTGGCGGCATCGAGGGTGATGGACGTGCTCGCCCGCCCGTCGATGCTGTCCTGCCCGACGGCCGTGGCGCCCGCGATCCGCAGGTCGGCGGCGGTCGTCGAGCCCTTGTCCTCGATCTTCATCTGCCCGGCGCCGCCGGCCCTGTCGATGATCTCAATGCCGTCGCCGGTTTCGTTGATGCGGGCCTCCACGTTCAGCTTGTCGCTGGAGTTGTTGATCTGATTGATGACGTCCCGCAGTCGCGTGGTCCCGGAGGCGTTCACGGTGATCGTGGCGTAATTGCCCGCGCTGTCGGTAATCTTGAAACTGCCGGCCGCAACGCCGTTACCGAAGTTCATATCGCGCAGCAGCGTATTTCCGCTGACGTACTGGCGGTACAGGGTCCCGCCTCGCAAGACGTCGGTCGTAGACTGACCGGCGATCTTCAGATCCTGGGCGGCGGTCCCGCTGATATCCTCGACGGTCAGGCTGCCGGACCCGCCGCTGGAGTCCTGGATGACGATCCCAAGCCCCGAGTCGCTCAGGTTCGCCTGGATCTGGGCGCCGCCCGGCTGGGCCCGGAGGATCGACAGCACGTCATCCACCGTCTGAGCGCCGGTAAGGTCGAAGACCGAGGCGTTGCCCGCCCGGTCGGTGATCCGGATCTGCCCGAGCTGCTGAATGCCCTGCCCGCCGTTCAGCGACCGCAGCAACGTCGAGTTCATCGTCGCGATCAGGCGCCGCCCGGTAATCGTCCCGCTCGCGGACGGACCGGTCAGGCCCAAATCCGCCGCGGCCGTGGAAGTCCCCAGCGACTGAACGGCCAGCTCCCCGGAGCCGGTCGTATGGTCGGTCAGCACGATACCTTTGCCGGCCAGGTCGAGGGACGCCGTGACCGAGCCGTTATTGCCGACCGCGTTGTTGATCGCCCGCAGCACGTCCCCGATCGTACGGACGTGCAAGATCTCCTGGCCGCGGATGACCGGTGGGCTTTGGGGATCCGTCGCCATCGCCGTACCCGCGATGCCGAGATCCGCCGCGGCATATCCGCTGACATCCTCGATCGTCAGGCGGCCCGTACCGGTGGCCTTGTCCGCCACCAGCAGCTGATTGTTGACGATCGACGCCGTCACATTGGCACCGGCCCCCAGGGCCGTGATCACGTCGTTGATCGTTTCGGCGCCGCTCAGATCCACCTCGCTGATCTGGCCGTCGGCGTGCGTGACCCTGACGGTCCCCAAACGCACGCCTCGCCCGTCATTGAGCATGGACAGGTTCGTGGCCATGTTCAACCTGTCCGACAGATTGACCCTGAACGTGTTCCCGTCGGCCGTCGTGATCTGCATGTCATCGTCGATGCCGTGAATGCCGACCCCGTTACGGTCGTTCAGCAGCGACAACGACGTGGACTCGCTAATCGTGTTGATGTCCGCGCCGACGATCTGGCCTCCGGAGCCGGTCCCGGCGATGCCGAGGCTCTGGGCGGCCCGGCCGGCGCCCACGTCGGCCACCGTCAGCACAGCGGTCTGCTGGCCGGACAGGTCCACAATGGCGAGCCGGTCGCCCCGCACTTCTGCCCGCACACGGATGCCACCGGCCGCGTTGATCGCGTCGATCACGTCTCGGACGGTCTTGCTCGCGGAAAGATCGATCTGGGCGGTGGCGCCCGAGCCATCGGTGATCTGAATGATCCCGGACTTGACGCCCTGCTGCGAGTTCAGAAAGCCCAGGGGGGTGTCCTGCGAGAGTTTGGACAGCGAGGAAGCGAAGACGAGCGTGCCGGCGCCCAGCAGGCTGTCATCGGGATCACTCACACCGATGCCGACCAGTTCCTGCGCCGTCGCCAGTTGCTGCACGCGAACCCGCCAGGTGCCGGCGGCCGCGTCGCGGGCGGCGGTGGCCTGGATCAGGTTCGGGTTGCTGCTGACGGCCCGGGTCGTCCGGAACAACAAATCGGTCCGCAGCGGGGCCAAGGCAGCCTTGATGGCCAGGACGTTCGCCGCCAGGCCCTGGATCGCCATCCGCCGGGTGTCGGTTTCTTTCACGCGGGTTTGGAGGTCGACCAGCGGCCGGCGCTCGATCGCCATCAGTTTGCTGACGATGTCGTCGATGTTCAGGCCGGACATCAATCCCACGCCGGATGTAATAGTGCCCATCGGCCGCTCCTAGGCAGCAGGGGACAGCGGTGCGCAATGCCGCGCGCAGCGGTTCCGCCTACTTGGTTATCGGCAGGGCGGGATGGCGGCTTGACATCAACGCGGCACCGGGATGCCCGCCGCCCGCGGACGACAGCGAGCTGGCTGGCATGGCCCCCGGCGAGGGAATCGACGGAACGCGTTGTGCAGCGCAGGACAAACCCGACCCGCGCTGTCCACGCGGGTCGGGTGATTGGCTTTGCCAGTCGTCTTCCGGGCAGCCGCTGAACATGCTTCGGGTCATCTGCTGAGTTACATGTTCTTCAGCAGCGTCAGCACGTTCTGCGGCTGCTGGTTGGCCATTGCCAGGATCTGCGTGGTGCTCTGCACCAGGATCTGGGCCCGGGTCATCGCGGCCGTCTCCGCCGCGTAGTCCGCGTCCCGGATGGTCGACTCGCTGGCCTTGACGTTCTCCAGGGCGATCTGCTGGCTGTTGATGTTCGTTTCCAGCTGGTTCTTCTGGAAGCCGCCGAGCCGACCGCGGAGTGTGGCCACCTGTTGGATGGCCACCGCTACGATCTGCTGGGCCTGCTGGTAGTTGCCCGCGACGAGCGAGTAGGTGCCGTCCCGGCCGATCTCCGAAAGCCGACCGACCTGGGCATTACCCAGCTGGCCCGTGGCGACGGACTGGATACCCATCCGGTACTGCCCGTTGGGGACAACGTCCGGCCCGAGCTGGAAGAGGGCGCCGCCGCCCTTAATGCCGAACGCCACGGACGTTGCGGTCTGGGTCCCGAAGACCTCGGTCAGGGTCAGTTCCAGGTCCAGGCCGCCGGCCCGCACATAGGCATGCAGCCCATCGGTCGTGGTCTTGATGCCGTTAACCCGGACGTCGGCATCCACGCCCTTCGCCGTCGTGTCGGTAAAGGTCCCGGTGCCGTCATAGATCTTGTGCACGCTGACAAAGGCACTGCTGCCGTACTGCTGGCTGTTGAGGATTAGGGCCGTACCGCTGCCGTTGACGGTCGCCGACACGCCCGTCAAATCCTTGGAATTGTTGATGATGCTGGCCATGGCGCCGGCGCTCATGCCACTGACGAAGCTGAACACCTGGCTGCCCTTGGTCCCGGTCACCTGGATCGTCGCGTTACTCGTCAGAGACGAGTGGGCCCAGGTGAACGCCGCGACCTGGGCGGAAGCGACGACCTGGACCGTGACCGGTTGGCTGTACCCCTCCGGGATGTTGGCGCTGTAGACCCGGACGTCGTTGATGGAGCTGGCGAAGGTGGCCGGCGTGCTCAGCGTGTAGTCCAGCGTCCCGTTGAGCAGTTTGACCCCGTTGAACTGCGTCGTGTTGGCGATCCGGTCGATGCTGGCCAAAATCGAGTCGACCTGAAGCTGGTTGGCTTCGATCTCCTGCGGAGACAAGGCACCTTCATTGGCGCTCTTGGTAATCAGACCGCGGATATCCAGAAGGAGCGCGGAGACCTCGGTCAGCGCGCCTTCCGCGGTGGCGATCACATTGATGGCCCGCGAGGAGTTTTCGACCGCCTGGTTCAGGCCGGTGATCTCGCTTCGCAGGGCTTCCGAGGCAATCAGTCCCGCCGGGTCATCGCGCCCGCGGTTGATCCGCAGACCGCTGCTGAGCCTTTCCAGGCGAAGCGACAGATCGTTCTGATTGGCCGCGAGACGATGGATGGCTTGAATGGAGCTGATGTTGGTGTTGATGCGACTCATGGCATCCTCCGTGACATCCCGTCCGACCGCCCTGTCGAACGGGCCGGCACACAGCCGTGCGTACCGGTAGACCCGAACACTCGTCCGGGCCTTACCCGACGTGTTGCCTGATTGGTCAGACCGCTCCAACGCCTGGCCAACGGTCACGCCGGCGCCGGACCGGGCCGTGCATCAGTCCGTTGCGGCCCGGATCCAGCCGTGCATCAGTCGCTCGAGCACGGAACTCCGTCCCGCGCTCCCGGGGGTGCGGGCCAAGGGCCCCGAAGGCCCCGCCCGCGCATGCCACGGTTTACATGCTGCAATATCCTCGGCACTGTCATCGTTTCTGGTCGGCTAGGGCCGGGATATTTCTTTAGCGATCCCGCCCGGAAGACCCGTGGCTGATCCGTCGGGCATCGCAAATCCCGTGAGGGGGGTCGGGCCGGGTGTCCGCCCAGCGGACCCCAGCCCGCCCCGTCCCACGGGTAGTCAGGCGGCTAGCCTCGCAGCAGGGCCAACACGTTCTGCGGGGCCTGGTTCATCATCTGCAATACGGCGGTCGAACTCTGGATCAGGATTTGTGACCGCGTCATGTTGCTGGTCTCGACCGCGAAATCGGCGTCGCGGATCGCGCTTTCCGCGGCCGCCGTGTTCTCATAGGCCACCTTCAGCGAGTTGATCGTGCTCTGGAGGGTTTCCTTCTGGAACGCACCCAGCCGGCCGCGAAGGCTCGAGATCTGCTTGATCGCCGCGCGGATGATCCGCTGGGCGGTGGCGAAGTTCTTCGCGCTCAGTTCGTTGGTCTGGCCGGTGCCCAGGGTCGACAGGGTGCCGACGAGGGCGTCCCCGAGCTTGCCCGTGGTGACCGAACCGATGCCGATGGACTCCTGACCGGCCAGAGAGATCTCCGGTGCCAGGGAGAAGTTCGCCCCGCCGCCGACGATCGCGAATGTGCTCGTGGCCAGGGTCTGGCCCAAGCCGGCCGTCAACGTGACGTCCACGCTCAGGCTGCTGGTACGTACCGAGGCCTGCAGACCGTCGGTGATGGCCTTGGTGCCGTTGATCATGACTTCCGCATCGACGCCGTGGTCCGTCGTGGATGAATCGCCGCCGGTGACCACAAACGTGCTGTTGATGGGAGTGACGCTCACGTAGGCGTTGCTGCCGAACCCGACGCTGTTGAAATACAGCGCTTTCCCGGCGCTGGTCGTCGCGGACACGCCCGTCAGTTCCTTGACCTGATTGATCGCATAGGCGATGGCGCTGACGGCGGTGCTGGCGGCGAAGCTGAACTGTTCGGTTCCGTAGTTGCCGGCCACCTCAAGCGTAACCGGCGCCGTGCTCAGCTGCGACGTGCCATACTTGAGCTGGGCGAACTCCGCCGAGGCCGTCACTTGAACGGTCACGTTGCGGGCGCCGCCTTCGGGCAGTTTGGCGCCGTTGACGACGACGGCCGCCAACGCGCTGGTGGCCACGCCCGACAGGGTGTAGTCGAGGTTGCCGTTGAGCAGTTTCTTGCCCTGGAAAGTCGTGGTGTTGGCGATCCGGTTGATCGAATCGAGGATCGAGTCGATCTGGAGCTGGTTCGCCTGGACTTCCTGTTCGCCCATGGCGGCGGTGTTACTCGACCGGCCCACCAGATCCTCCAGCTGCACCAGGAGGTCGTTCACCTCCGCTAAGGCCCCTTCCCCGACGGCGATCATGTTGTTGGCCCGGTTGGCGTTGTCGATCGCGGCGTTGATCGCGGTCTTTTCGCTCCGCAGGTCTTCGGATGCGATCAATCCGGCCGGGTCGTCCTTGCCGGAATTGATGCGCAAACCCGTCGACAGCCTCTGCAGAGCGGTGTTCAATGACGCCTGGTTGTTGACCAGGTTCCGGGCTGCAAGCAGCGCCGGTACATTTGTGTTGATGCGGCTCATCTTCTGCGCCTCCTCAGTCTGCGTCGGGCACTGTTGTCGTCCGGGCGAGTCGCCTCACCATCGGTTCGTGCCCGCCAGGCGGCTGGTTCTGGCCAGCCGCGGGCGATCCCTGCAACGAGTTTCCTTGTCACGCCTACCTTTTACGTCCGCCGCCGGAGCCGATAGGCACGTTCAGCCCGGCGTCGCGCCGATCCACTGCGGCAAACCACACGCGACCGCGCATCCGTGCGGTGCAGGCGAGACTTCGTGTCTCTTCGTATCGCATTGCCTGAATCGACAAGGGCCGTGGCCGCCTTTAGAAAATCCCTTGTTTTCCCGCCCGTTCTCGGCCAAGGTCTCGGCGCCGCTCACTACAATAAAAAGTAGCAAGGGCCGATAAGCGCCGGCAAAACTTGCGCGGCGGCGGTTATCGGCCGGGCCGACCGCCTGCGCCGGGTCCCCGCCCATGGCGCCGTTTGCACAGAAACTCCCGATTCGGCATCAAAGACGTGTGGCTCTGGCCTGCTTCCTTCGGCTGACGATCTTCCGATAAACCGCCGCCGCACACAGCATCGCGCAAAACACCAACACCACCACAGGACCGCTGCTGAAGCGCTTCAATCCCACGACCAGCAACAGCCCCAGCAGAACGCCCGCCAGGCCGCTGCCCAGCGACCAGGCAAGTACACCCCCGAAACCCGCCGCCAGCGACCGGCCGATCAGACCCGGCATCACCATCAGCGCCGTCACCAGCACCACTCCCACCAGCCGCATCGCCGCCACGATCGCCAACGCCATCACCGCCAACAGCACGTAATGCAGTGCGCGCACCGGCACGCCGAAGAGCAGGGCGCCCTCCTCGTCGAATGCGTAGAAAACCAGATGTTTATAGGCCACCGCCATCAGCAGTCCCGTCAGCAACGCCACCACCCAGGCCCAGGCCGCGCCCGCCGGATCGGCACTGAGAATGTCCCCAAACAACAGGCTGTGCACGTCCGGCCGCCAGGCATCCGGCCGCAAGTACGAGTACAGGTCCATGCCCGCGATACCGATCGCCATCGCCACGACCAACCCTACCCCGACGGCCGAATCCGACTCGATCTGCCCCGCGACGCTTAATCGCCCGATGATCAGGGCCGTAGCTACGCAGCTGAGCGCCAGCACCAGGTCCGTCCATCCCGGCCGGCTCACCTGGGGCACCCAAACACTCGCCAGCAGGGCCAGTCCGAGGCCGCCGAAGCCGGCGTGGCTGATCCCCTCGCCGATGAACGCCATCCGCTTGTACACCACCAGCGGACTGAGCAGCGAGCAAGCGATCGCCACGGCCGCCCCCGCCAGGAAGGCGTACCGGAACGTATGAAGCAGTTCCAGGAAGGTCCGTAGCGATTCCATATTCATGTTGTCCGTCGCCCGTACCCCGTGGCCGGAAGCATCCCGGGTCTTCTCCGACGGGTGGCCGCTACCCGGGCCGCGGCCAGTCCTGAAGTTCGCAGTGAAACACGCGCGACAGCACGTCCTGCCCCAAACGCTCCGGGACGTCATGGAAATGCAGCATCTGGTTCAGGCACGCCACCCGCGTGCAGCTGGCCAGGACCGCCCGCAGGTCGTGCGAGACGATCACCAGCGTCAGGTCGAATTCGTGCTGCAACAGGGACATCAATGCGTGGAACGTCTGCTGCGTGGGCTCGTCCACGCCGACGGTCGGCTCATCCAGCAGCAGCACCTTCGGCCGGGGCGCAAGCGCCCGACCGATCAGGACCCGTTGCTGCTGACCGCCGGACAGGGTCCCGACGGGCCGGTCGGCGATCGCGGCAAGGTCCAGCACGTTCAAGAGCCGCTCCACGTACTGCAGGTCGTCCCCGGCATGGGACCGCAACAACCGGCTCCGACCCGCCAGGCCCAGCTGTACCGCCTGGCGGACGCGGATGGGAAACCGCCAGTTCACGGTCGCCCGCTGGGGCACGCAACCCAGCAGGCCGCCGGACCGGCGGGCCTGGCCCGGCGACAGACCCAGCACGGTTACACTTCCTTGATAGTCATCGAGCAGCCCCAGCAGGACCTTCAGCAGCGTCGTCTTGCCCGCCCCGTTCGGGCCGATCACCGCCAGGCTGCTGCCGGCCTGCACGTGCAGGTTCACGTCCCGCAGGGCGACCGACCCGTCCGGGTACACGTACGTCAGGTTCTGGACGCAGATCGCCTCCTCGCCCACGTGGGTCTGGCCGACGTAGGGCGGTCGCGGGTGGCCGGTCTGGACAGCCCGGGTATCATGAGCCACAGCGCAGACCCTCCTTCAATGCCGCCAGGTTGGTCCGCATCATGGCGAAATAGCTGTCGTAGCCTTCCTTGGCCGCGTGGCCCTGCGAATCCAGCACGAGAACCTGCGCGCCGGTCGCGCGGCTGATGAAGTCCACCCATTTCGAGTCGAACTGCGGCTCGCGGTAAACCGCGCGGATCCGCTGGCCCCGGATCGTATCGATGATCCGCTGGACTTGCCCGGGATTGGCCGCATCGCCCGCCGCCACCGCCAGCTGCTCGAGCCCGTACCGCCGCGCCAGATACCCGTAGCCCGGGTGAAAGACCACCAGCGTCCGTCCCTCGCACGACGCCAGGACCGTCCGATACTCCTCGTCCAGCCCCGCCAACTGCTGCTTCAGCGAAAACAGGTTCCGCTGGTAAACGTCCCGGCCGTCCGGATCCTCGCGGGCCAGCTCCCCGGCCGCCAGTTCCGCGATCCGCCCGGCCAGCACGGGGTCCAGCCAGATGTGCGGGTCCATCCCGCGATGTGCGTCCTCCGCGCGCCCCTCGTCGCCGGCGCCCGACTGCTCCGCGCTGCCGTGACCGGCGTTCTGTTCCGGCTCGGCTGTCTCCTGTTGCCTGTGACCTGGGACCTGCTGTTCAAGCCCGAGCGCCTCGGTCAGCACGATTACCTTGCACCGGCTGTTGACCCCGCGGGCCGCGCGGATCGCCCAACCGTCCAGGCCGTGCCCCACCGCAAACAGCATCCTCGCCCGCACAAGCGACTCCGCCTCGGCCGGACGCAGGCTGTACCCATGCGGGCTTCGCCCGGGCGGCAAAAGCGTAACGACATGACAACGCTCCCCGGCCACCCGTCCCACCAGATCGGCAACCGGGAAAACACTGGCCGCCAGCGTGACGTTCACGCTCGTACCCGCACCGCCTTGAGCGGCGGGTGACGGCTGATCGGCCCCGGCCGACGGCGTAGCCGCCGATCGTTCCTGCCGATCGCACCCGATCAGCATCACGAGCAGACCGGCCAGCGCCAGTCCGACCGGTCTGGAAATACAGGATCTCCGCCGCATGCCGTCCTCTTGGACCCAGCACCCCGCTTTGGCGCTTATCCCAGCGAGTCCAATGTCGGGGGCCGCTGGCGGCTTCGTTCCCCCGGCGTAGCCGCTGGTCGGCGAAGCCGGGTCCGCCAGTGCACGGGCAAGCAAGCTGCCCGCAGCACCCCGGTAGGATGGGTCCTTAATCTCATCTTATACCACGGCAGGCGATTCGGCGAACCCGCCAGCAAGGGGGCTGCGTGACAGGATCGGCGGGCCTTCGTTACGAGCCCCCGGCGGCAGCAGCGTGCCCGCACCCTTCGACTTCGCTCAGGGCAAGCACAGCGCGGGCGTGGCATCCAACGGTCGCGTAGACTGTCACGCACCCGCAGGGGGGTATCGGACCTGCCCACGATTGCCAGTTTTACCAGGCGCCGATACCATGGTTCACCTGGATATGGACAACCAGGAGCACAAAGCGTATGTCTCTGTGGGCAGCAACCTCGGCGACCGCGAGGCGAACATCGCTCGCGCCATCGAGATGATCGAGGCGACCGACGGATGCACCGTCACCGGCCGCAGCCCTCTGATTACGTACCCGCCGGAGGGCGGACCGCCGGGTTGCCCAGACTATCTCAACGGCGCCATCGCCCTGACGACCACGCTGGATCCGTTCGCGCTGCGGCGGCAGCTCCAGTCGATCGAATCGCGGATGGGCCGGCCCGAGCCGTCGCTCCGCGGATACAACGACAACCGCGCGATCGACCTGGACCTGGTGCTGTACGACCAGGCCCTGATCGTCACGCCCGACTTGGTGCTGCCGCATCCGCGAATGCACAAACGCCGATTCGTGCTCGAACCGCTGGCGGCGGTCGCCCCGGATGCGTTCCACCCGGTGCTCGGCCGGACGGCCGCCGACCTGCTCAAACAGTTGAAGGCCCAGGCTAAGGGCCCCTGACAGGTGTCGATGGAGGAATCGTTCCGTGCCCGGCAGCCAGCCCGTGCTGATCCGTACCATCGCCGAGATGCACCACGCCCTCAAACCGTACCGCACGAGCGGCGAGCGGGTCGGTCTGGTGCCGACCATGGGGGCCTTGCATGCCGGCCACGCAAGCCTGATGCGGCGAGCCCGCGGTGAGTGCAGCACCGTCGTCGCCAGCATCTACGTCAACCCGACGCAGTTCGGGCCGGATGAGGACTTCGCCCGATACCCTCGCCAGCTGGAGCAGGACCTGGACGTATGCGGCCGCGAGGGTGTGGCGTTCGTCTTTGCCCCCTCGGATGCCGAGATGTACGGCGGCGGCACGCTGACCAGCGTCCACGTGGCGAGGCTGACCGAGCGGCTGTGCGGCGCGGTCCGCCCCGGACACTTCGACGGCGTCTGCACGGTCGTAGCCAAGCTCTTCCACATCGTGCAGCCGGACGCGGCCTATTTCGGCCAGAAGGATGCCCAGCAGGTGGCGGTCCTGAAACGCATGGTCGCGGACCTGAACTTCCCGGTCGAGATGGTCGTCTGCCCGACGGTCCGCGAGGCCGACGGCCTGGCGATGGCGACCCGCAATGCCTACCTGACCCCGTCGCAGCGCGAACAGGCCCGGTGTCTGTACCAGGCCCTGCGGACCGGGCAGGACGCCATTGAAAGCGGCATCAGGACTGCCAGCCGCGTTGCCGGTATCATGCGGGACGTGGTGCTGGCGGCCGGGCCTGTGACCATCGACTATATCGAGGCAGTTGATGCTCATTCGCTCGAAGCCACGGAGGAACTGACGGGGACCGTCCTGTTGGCCGGGGCGATTCGCATCGGGTCGACGCGGCTGATCGACAACCTGGTTGTGGAGGTCCCGTAAGGAGACACTGCATGCATCCGGTCATACTGAACCTGCCGTTCGGCATCTCCATCAAGGCGTACGGCCTGATGATGATGTGCGGCTTTTTCGCGGCGACCTGGTGGGCGATGCATCGGGCGAACAAGGTCAAGGCCGACCCCGACGTGATCTTGAACCTGGGGTTCATCTGCCTGCTGGCGGGCGTCGTGGGGGCCCGGCTGTTCTACGTCCTGCAGTTCTGGCAGGACTTCGCCAACCAGCCTCGGCCGCTTATGGCCATCCTGAATGTGACCAGCGGCGGCCTGGTGTTCTACGGCGGCTTCCTCCTGGCGGCCCTGTGCGCCCTGGTCTACCTGATCCGGGCGAAGCACTCCATTCGGCTATACCTGGACATCCTGGCGCCCTCGCTGATGTTGGGGCTCGCCTTCGGGCGGATAGGCTGCTTCCTGAACGGCTGCTGCTGGGGCGCGCCCACCCAGAAGGTGCCTTGGGCGGTGCAGTTCCCG
>Ga0315298_1009607_pt1 | contig 11905 bp, 10 predicted proteins | sample WHS_1_MG_FD_203077 | JGI IMG/M metagenome (GOLD analysis project Ga0315298, IMG submission 203077) | Extremophilic microbial mat communities from Washburn Hot Springs, YNP, Wyoming, USA - WHS_1_MG | ecosystem: Environmental > Aquatic > Thermal springs > Hot (42-90C) | place: USA: Wyoming... | reverse complement strand
AACCCAGCATCTCCAGGTTCTGGTCCATGGCGAGCTTCAGGCCTTCTCTAAGGTAGAGTTCCTCGAAGAGAGGGGAGAGGGGCTCAGGCATGTTCTCGACCACCTGGCGGCGGATCCATTTGGTGCCCGGTATGGGCGGCTCCCAGCGCACATCCTCGATCGGTGCGGGCGGGAGCCCAGTCAGGGGGCGAGCCTGCAGCAACCAACAGCGCCCCTCGGCCACCGCCCACTCGATGTCCTGGGGCACGCCTCCGAAGAGCTTCTCCACCTGGATGGCCAGTTCACCCAGCTGGCGCAGCAGCGAGGCCGAGAGTGCCTGCTGTCGCTGCCGGTCTTCAGGCACAGCACGGGTGGTAGTGCCCTGGCCAGCGGCTGGCACAACCATCAAGGCTTTGCTCCCCAGCACGGCCTCCTTCAGCGCCAGACTGGACTTGTCCAGCCGATAGCTGTCCGGCGTTACCTGACCGGAGACGACGGCCTCGCCCAAACCGAAGCTGGCGTTCACCACCAGCTCATCCCGCTCGCCGGTGGTAGGATTGACGGTGAAGAGCACGCCCGCGATGTCGGAAGGCACCATCTTCTGAACCACGACCCCCATGGCGATGGTCTGCTGGTCGATCCCCATCCGCAGCCGATAGGCGATGGCTCGCGCCGTCCAGGGCGAGGCCCAGCAGCGCTTCACCGCTGCCAGCACCTCCGCCTCGCCACGGACGTTCAAGTAGGTCTCCTGTTGGCCGGCAAAGGACCTCTCGGGCAAGTCTTCGGCAGTGGCCGAGGAACGCACAGACACGGCCGGGGCGCCCTCGCCCAGGGCAGCATAGGCTTGGCGGATCGCCGTTGCCACCTCCTCTGGCAAAGTACCCTTCTCGAAGAGCGAGCGGATCGCCCCCGATGCCTCTTCCAGACTGGCAGGGTCGTCAGCCTTCGCGCCTCGCGCGGCCGCGACTATCGGCGCCTGGAGAGCGTTGGCCGCCACGAAGCGACGGTAGGCGACGGTCGTGACGTGAAATCCCGGGGGAACGGGAAGCCCAGCGGCCGCTAGCTTTGCCAGCGAGGCTCCTTTGCCACCAACGAGCGCAACGGTGGCCGCTGGGGAGTCCAGGGGCAAGCAAATGGGAGTCGCCTTGTCTTTCTGCATATCTATCTGCATGCTCGTCACCGACCTTTCCAACTCAGGGCTCCTCGCCCTCGGGCCTGTCGGGCTGGCCTAGCCTCCGCGATCGATCTCTTGTCGGTGCTGCTCCAGCACGGCCGACCGATAACGGTTCAGGTACTGGCGGAAGGCTTCGGCAATGGCCTTCGCTTCCTCAGGGGAGACGGCACGGCCGGCTGAGAGCGTGCGGTCTGCCGTCTCCGCCATCAGCTCCGCCGCTTCTTCCTCGGAGACCGCTAGCTCCTTTGGCATCAAGGGAGAGACGAGGAAGAAGCCGAAGAAGATAGCGGCGAGCACGTGCAGCTCCTGGCGCAGGCTGAGGTCGGTGCGCACTAGGCCGCGCTGGCGGAGGAACTCCAGATACGCTCTGAAGCCTTCCAGCTTTTCCAGGGTGGAGACGCTGCTGCTCTCGCTCCTAGCCAGCTTGCCGATCACGTCCTTATCGCCCAAGACGAGCGCCTTCAGCAGTGGGCGCCGATTGAGGCCGAATGCCGAGTGCTTGAGGAGGCTGCGTAGCGTCGCCCCCTCCGGATCGTTCGCCAGGTGGTGCGCGAAATCGTCCAGCCACTGCGCGTTCTCGCGTCTGATGAGGGTGGCGAACAGCTCCTCTCGCGTCTTCCAGTGCAAGTAGATGGTGCCCTTGGCTACACCCGCCTGGCGGCAGATGTCGTCGATGGTGGTCTTGTCGTATCCCCAGCGTAGAACCAGGGCAGCCGCTGCGTCGAGGATGCGATGGGCCCGCGCCTGACGACGGGAGAGCGGGGGCGGCAGGGCGGCCACGCTCTGAGCATCATCGCCCATAACGGGTGCTCCTCTCTGTGTGAAGAACTGACCAAATAAGCATATTCGGTCAATGCGTTATCAAGAGAGCACTATACGGCGCTGAGAACGATAAGTCAAGGGCGATGCGGTGGGGAACCCACGCCGCCCACTTGGTGTTATACTGGCGGTGCGACCCTTGCACCACGCCGCGGAGGAAAGAAGCTGTGATCATCGATACCCACGTTCACGTCTGGGCTCTGGACGAGCAGCATCAGCCACCGCCGGACGCCATTGCCGCCCCCCCCAAGGAAGCGGCCCCCGTCGAGTGGCTGTTGGAAGATATGGAGGCCTTCGGCATCGACCACTGCGTGCTCGTGCTCATGAGCGCCTTCGGCTGGGACAACTCCTACCTCTTCGAGTGCCTGGAGCGCTACCCCGGCCGCTTCAAGGCGATAGGGCTGGTCGACCCGCTCGACCCTGATAATGCTCGCCACCTACGCGATCTCATGCGCAAGGGCCTTTCCGGCATCCGGCTGCACCCGCTCTACTACCCCGACCAGGTCTGGATCGACTCGCCCACCCATCACAAGCTCTGGCAAACGGCGGCGGAGACGGGCGCCATCCTCCAGTTCCATATGCTGCCGAAGCACGCCGTGCCCCTGGCGCACATGGTGGAGCGCTACCCCGAGGTACGCGTGATCGTGGACCACCTGGGCAAGCCCGATGTGACGGAGCCGCCGCCCTACCCATCCTTCCAGCCAGTGCTTCGCCTGGCCGATTTCCCTCGCGTATGGGTCAAGATCGGCGATTACCAGATCGCCTCTCGGCAGGAGTTCCCCTGGCCCGACACCTTCCCCTTCGTGGACGCCCTGCGGCGTGCCTTCGGGCCGGAGCGCATGCTCTGGGGCACAGGCTTTCCGGGCCGGGCGCGCCTGGTGCCCCTGGGCCAGGCGCTCCAGTACGTGCAGCGCGAGCTGCCCTGCCTTTCCGCCGACGACGTAAAGCTGATCCTGGGGGAGACGCCACGCCAGCTATTTGGATTCTAGCGTTGGCCGCAAACCTGGCCACAACGGTCTTGCAAAGTCCACCTCCGCTCATTAGGATGGGGGAGGAAGGGAAAGGCAAGACGAATAGAGGTTGTTAAGAGGTTGTAGGCCCTGGGAGCAAAGCAGGGGGGGAATTGAGAGCAATGAACGCTATGGAGCACGAGGTGGAGACGCCGCTTCTTCGCACGCGCGAGGGGCGCGAGGGCGAAATCCTGGTGCTGAAGCTGAACCGCCCACATGTATTGAACGCCATCAATTGGCAGCTGCTACAGATGCTGGAGGAAACGCTAGTCGAGGCGGAAGCCGATCAGTCTCTGCGTTGTTTGCTGATTGAAGGGGCAGGCGAGAAGGCCTTCTGCTCGGGGGCCGACCTGCACTCGGTAGCTTCGCTGACTCCGAGTCAGGCTTACGAGTGGGTGCGCTTGGGTCACCGGATCCTCAATCGCCTCGTTTGCAGCCGCCTGCCCAGCATCGCCGCTGTGCGCGGCTACACGCTGGGCGGGGGATTGGAGCTGGCCCTGGCCTGCGACCTGCGCGTGGCGGCCGAATCGGCCGTGCTGGGGCTGCCCGAGTTGAAGAGGGGCTGGCTGCCGGGCTGGGGCGGGGTGCGAAGGCTGGCCGCCGTCGTCGGCCCCGGCCGCGCTCGCTCCATTGTGCTGCTGGGCGAATCCGTGGGCGCCGAGGATGCGCTCACTCTGGGCCTGGTGCAGCAGGTAGTAACGGACGGTCGCCTGGCTTCTGCTGCTCGTGAGATAGCCGCCCGTCTGGCCGACCTGCCCGCGGACTTGGTGCGAGAGGCCAAGGCGCAGCTGAATACCTCCTGCGCCATCATCGACGAAGAGGCCATCAACCACGACGCTGGCCTGCTGGCCGAAGCCATCTCGACCATCGGCTTTCAGGAAACTACCCAACCATATCGCTGAGCGGCCCATCGGGCGGCCAAGCTCTAGATCACGAGAACGCCGACCCCGGCGCCTGACCGGTATCGATGACTCTCCCAATCCTCAACCTGACTGGTGACCGAGTAGCCCTGGGACCGCTCAGGAGCGATCTGGTGCCACTGTACGAGCGCTGGCAGAACGACTTCGAGGTCGGCTACACTACCGTGGGCCTGCGGGTGATGACGGCGGAGGCGGCCGAGGAATGGTATCGGGTGCATTGCGGCCCCGGGCACGCCACCTTCACCATCTACGAGCTTCGCGGCCTCCGCCCTATCGGCACCACTGGCCTCTTCGACATCAACCATCAACACCGCCGAGCCGAGTTCGGCCTCCGCATCGGCGAGAAAGACTGCTGGGGAAAAGGATACGGTACTGAAGTCACCCGGCTCGTGCTAGGCTACGGCTTTGGCGCTCTCAGCCTCCACCACATATTCCTCCGGGTGGTGGCGTACAATCGGCGCGGGCTGCGAGCCTACGAGCGCGCCGGCTTTCGCGTGATCGGCCGCCGGCGCCAGGCACACTGGCTGGGCGGGCAGGCCCACGACATAGTCTTTATGGACTGCCTGGCCAGCGAGTTCTCCGGTCCAATTTACACATGACTACACTGACAGTGAGCAAACGTGAAGATCACCGCCATCGATACCTTTGCCGTCAAGAGTAACGACCCGACCTGCCCCTGGCTCTTCTGCGCCATCCGCACCGACCGGGCCGGGGCTGAGGCACAGGGCTGAACGAGGCGGCGGCCCGCAAGTGGGCCTGCGATCTGTAGGTCCGGGCCGGCGTGGCAGGGGTATAATCACCGGGCACAATTGCCTCACGTGATCGATCACCGAGCAAGGATGACACAACTATGCGCTATACCGTCTTTGGGCGAACCGGCTTGCGAGTCTCGCGGGTATCGATGGGCTGCAACCGACTGGGAGACCCCGGGGTGGACCCTGCCTACTGGCCCCCGCTGGTGAAGCGCGCGATGGAGCTAGGGGTCAACCTTTTCGATACCGCCAACAGCTACAACCAGGGGAAAAGCGAAACCATCCTGGGCGAAGCCACGCTGGACGGACCTCAGCCCATCTACCTCGCGACCAAAGTGGGAGCGTCGCTGGCAGCCGGCGCAAGGTGGGAGGATCGAGAGTTCTCGGCCCAGACCATCCTGCGCGAGGTCGAGAACAGCCTGAAGCGCCTCCAGCGGGATACCATCGACCTCTACATGCTGCACGGCCCCAGCCTGGAACAGCTGGAAAACGGCGACTGGGCGCCAGCCATCCAGAAGCTCAAAGACCAGGGGAAGATCCGCTTCTTCGGCGTCTCGGCCGAGGATCATCCTTCTGGCATCTGGGCCCTCCTGCACGGGGCGGACTTCCTCGAGATCGAATATCACCTGCTCGACCCCACGGCCGAGGACGATCTGCTGCCCCTGGCGAAGCGCTTCGACATCGGCATTATGGTGCGCATGCCCCTGGCCCGGGGCCTGCTGAGCGGCAAGTTCCCGGCCGGGCAACCCCTCCCGCCCGAGCAGCAGTGGCGGCGGCCAAAGGGAGCTCAATTGCAGCGACGGCTGCAGCGGACCGAGCAGCTACGTTTCCTCGAGCGCGAGGGGCAGACGCTGAGCCAGGCCGCCATCCGCTATGTGCTGAGCCACCCGGCTGTCCACTGCGCCATCCCCGGGGCACGCACGATAGCCCAACTGGAGGAGAACGTGGCCGCCGCCGATGCCGACCTCACGACGGCGGAGATAGCTCACGTCCACGCCCTACAGGACCAGTGGCGGCAGAGCGGGGAGTGGTGATATAGGGGAACTGAAGGCTCGTAGCGGGCGCTGCGGCACCTACTACGAACGACTGCCAGTGTCGTAGGAGTAGGCTGTCGTAGGAGTAGGCTAATGAGAATCCAGAGCAGCGCTGGAAGTCAAGGACGGCAAGGTGAGCATCCCGGACGGCCCGAGCTGGGGAGTAACGGTCAACCCGCAGTGGCTGGAAAAAGCGGAGTACCGGATCAATCAGGCCTAATCAAGCCTAATCTACGAGCCTGATCCAAAGCCTGATCCAAAGCCTGATCCATCCTGATCCATAAGGAGGACGAGATGTCGGAGACTGCTGCGTTGCCGGGGCTACCCAAGCGACCGCTAGGCAAGACCGGACTTATGGCCGACCCGCTTTGCGTGGGCACCGGGCCGCTATCCAGCCTTCCTCACGCCTTTGGCTACGAGGTGGGCCGCGAGCAGGCCCTAGCCACCCTGCGGGCCGTCTTCGCCGGACCGATCCGCTTTCTGGATACCTCGAACGGCTACGGCGATGGACGCAGCGAGGAGTACATCGGCATCGTGCGGCGCGAGATGGGCGGCTACCCGCCCGATTTCCTCATCTCTACTAAGGCCGACCGCGATATGAAGACCGGCGACTTCAGCGGCGACCGCATGCGCCGCAGCGTGGAGGAGAGCCAACAGCGACTGGGTATGGACCGCTTCCCCCTCTTCTTCCTGCACGACCCTGAGCACGCCCCCTTCGAGTACATCACGGCCAAAGGGGGGGCCCTCGATGCCCTGCTCAAGCTGCGCGACGAAGGGGTGATCGAGCATCTGGGGGTGGCTGGTGGCCCCATCGACTTGCTCATGCGCTACGTGGAAACGGGCGCCTTCGAGGCCGTTCTCACCCACAACCGCTACAACCTCCTGACGCGAGAGGCGGAGCCCCTGCTTCAGCTAGCGCACGAACGCGGCCTGGCTATTCTCAATGCTGCCCCTTACGGCAGCGGCATCTTGGCCAAAGGCCCCAGCGTCTATGGGCGCTTCCGCTATCAGCCGGCTCCGCCCGAGATCATGGAGCGAGCTCGCCAGTTGGAGGCCATCTGCGCCCGTCATGGCGTCCCCTTGGCGGCGGCCGCTTTGCAATTCTCCTTGCGCGATCCGCGCATCAGCTCGACGGTGGTGGGCATCACCCATCCCATTCGGGTGGCGCAAACGGTGGCCCTGGCCCGCTTCCCGGCGCCAGAGGAGATGTGGGAGGAGATAGAACAGGCGATCAAGTGACCTCCAAGTTAGGGAGCCGCACCGTGCGCAGCACCAAGCTTGTCCTCGTCGAGGGCTTCCCCGGCTCGGGCAAATCCACGACCGCCGATTACCTCGCCGCCTGCCTGCGAAAGGCAGGCCTGGTGGCGCGTTGCTACTTCGAAGTGCAGCCGGACCACCCGCTACACGTCGGAGGCCCGTTGCATCCATCCGGCAAGACTACCGGCGAGGAGTTCTTCAGCCGTTACAGCGTCGAGTCGTTCACCGCCGAGAGCCTGGAACGCTGGCGAGCATTCGTCCTCGGCACCGTTGAGACGGAAGCCGTGAACGTCGTTGAGAGCTACCCTTACCAGAGCGCAGCCCGAGTGCTTCTGCAGATGGACGCCGATCCGAGCCGCATCCACGAGTACATCCGAGAAGCCGAATCCCTGACGCAGCCGCTGGCACCAGTGCTCATCTACCTTGATCACCTTGATCGTCGTGGCGCTGTTGAAGCGGTGCGAGCCATCAGCCAGGTGCGCGGCGAAGCTTGGGCAGCCTATGCCATCGCGCTCATCACGGCATGCCCCTACTGCTGGCGTCGGCGGCTGGAAGGAGTCGATGGCGCCGTGGCGGTCCTAGGGGCCTACTCGAATCTGATTGAGGAGCTGCTGGCGCAGTCCCGGTTGCCTCGCTTGGTGGTAACGACCAGCGACGGCGAGTGGGAGACGCGCTATCGGCAGATTCTAGCGTTCCTGGACTTGTCGGGATGATAGCCCGCCTCTTCGGCTTTGTGCTCTTCCTTATACTGCTAGTCGTCGCCCTCGTCGTGGGCTTCGGCCTCGGTCTGTATCTCAACGGAACCCCGCTGGGCGACCAAATCCTGAGCTTCTTCCATCTGGGGCCCTAGCCGGCCTACCCACTACGCGCTTTCGGCCGGCCACTCAGCGTACGGCGAGCACCGAAACCGTGCCCAGCACCAGCCGGTCTTCCACCGGCTGGCCAGCCTCGTCCAGGCGCGAGAGGCGGGCGCTAGTGGTGGCATCATATAGCCCCACTTCGAGAAGGTAGGGGCCGGGCGGCGCGTCGGCGGCCAGGGGCAGCACGTGCTCGTCGGCCACTACCTCGCCTTCCACCCAACTCGAGGTCGGGCGCTGGCCGCTCTGAGGCTCGCCGTCGTGCTGGGCCCAGACGGGATTGCCAGTGGCCGGGTTGGTCTGCTCACCCAGCAGATGGGTGAAGACGGTGTAGCTGCCCTCCACGGGCTGGGTGGCTCGCCAGAAGAGGGTGAGCTTGAGGCTGGCGCCAGGACGCAGACCATCGGTAAGGGCCGGCTCCGCCTGGTAGCCGATCAGCTCGATCCCCTGCTCGAAGCGGACGGAGAGGGGAGTGCCCGCGTTGGTCACGTTGGGAGGAGCAGATCGCTGGCGAACCTCGATCTCGCCCAGTGCCAGGCGCTGCCGGCCGATCCCTGTCACCTCGAGCCAGAGGGCTTGCCGCCCGGCTGGCAGATTAGCAGGAAGACGAGGAGAAAGACGCTGCACCGCCACCACATCTGGCGTCGCCGGGCCAGGTGGCAGATCGATCGTGGCTAGGACGGCTTGCGGCTGAGCCGGGTCTCCGACCAGCAGGCGCAGCAAGCGTGGCTCTTCTCTGCCGCCCCAGTAAAAAGTGAGAGGCAAAGGGCTGCCCGCCCACAGCCGATGCACCGGCTGGTCGTAGCCGAGCAGGCCGAGGGCGTCGGCTTCCTCAGCGCTCAGGCGATGGTCTGCTCGCACCTGGCTGGTCGGCGCGACTTGCAGGTTTGGCGTGGCGTCTTTGCCGTAGTAAAGCAGGCGCTTGCCCTCGCCCGCTAGCTGTGCCTTGGCCACTGCCCGGCTTTCCAGCCAGGCTTGGACGGTGTGGCGGGGGTCGTTGCCGCTCGCCTCTTTGTTCAGTAGTACCCAGATGCCAGTCGCCCGGCCCCAGATGGGTGCTAGGTAGTGTTCGGCCTGCCCTTCGTCCATTTTGGCCCCGGCGGGGATGCGCTCGATGGGCAGCGTCAGCCCGTAGCGAGCGTAGTAGTAGGCGAAGTCCGGCCAATCGAGGTCATTGTGCAGTAGCACTACCTCGCCGGGACACGAATGCAGGGCGATAGCCTTCACCAAGGTATCATAGCTGTCCTGGCGAGAGCGAGCATCGTAGTAATCGGGCAGAGTCCAGACGCTAGCTACGATGACGGCGCCGCCGACGGCCGCCGCCAGAGGCCAATGGCGCCGCCCCAGCCGAGAAACAACCGCGGCGAGAAGCACGGCCAGCGCCGGCTGGGCGAGCAGGAAGTAGCGTGCCGAGAGAGGAGGGGCATAGTAGAGCGCCCGCGGCAGCATTAGCAGGTAGACCAGCGCCATCGGCAGCAGCAGCACCGTCAGTAGCAGGGCGAGGCCCGGTCGCCATATCTTCCGCGGCCGCCAGATGATCCAGCCTGCCAGCCCCAGGATGGCTAACGCCGCCGGCAGCACGTAGGGCTGATACTGCTCCACGTTGGCCGTGAGGCCCAGCAGCAGAACCGTCCAGTAGACGGTGATGAAGGTGCCGATGGAGGTGGGGGTGGCCGCCGACCAGCTGTGCATGCGCGTGAGGGCGAGGTAGAGCCAAGGGGCGAAGAGAGCCAGAATGGCCGCCTGCGCCGCCAGCCAGGGCCGGAGCACGCGTCGGTCCCAGGGCCGCCGGCCGACCAGTACCAATAGGTTGGTGGCGATGATCACTACCACTGTGAGGTAGAGCGTGTACAGTCCCGTCGTTACCAACAAGACGTAAGGCCAAAGCGCTCCGCCCTGGCGCCACCAGCGCACGAAGAGCCAAAGGGCAGCAGTGGCGACCAGAGCGGCCATCGAGTACATCCGCACTTCCTGCGACCACCAGAGGTCGAAGCGAGAGAGGGCCACGAAAGCGGCTGCTAGCCCCCCTACCTGGGGGCCAGCAATGCTTCTCCCCAGCTGACAAACCACGGCCACGGTCAGCACGCCGGCAGCCACGGAGGGGAAGCGAGCGGCGAACTCGCTGTCGCCGGCTAAGCGCAACCAGTAGTGAAGCAACCAGAAGTAGAGAGGAGGGTGGGTGTCGGTGGCTGTGAAACGGGCTGCCGAGAGCAAGTCCTGGCGAGCGACCCAGAGCGACATGCCCTCGTCGTACCAAACGTTGGCCTCGCCCAGTAGGTGCAGGCGCAAGGCAAAGGCCAGCCCCACGCTGGCCAGGGCCAGCAGGTAGGCAGACGCGGAGGCGGCGGGCCAGCGGACGCCGGCGGGAGCGCTGCCGGCGCTCACGCTTGGCGTTGCACTGGTGGATGGCTCTCTCCCGAACACTGGCTTGCTCCCGACCTTTGGTTGTGCGCGGCGAGGCCGGTGGCGGCTTCGGCTGCCGGCTTGCCGTGGGCCGACTATAGCAAGAGGGCTGGGGTGCGGTCAAGAGAGAGCCAGAGCAGACCGCTCAGGAAGCCAGCGGGACAACACCATATAGACGCCGGCGGCGGAGGATGCTGAGTGCTATCCTTTTTCATGTTATGTCCAAGCGCGCAGCTATGCAAGCCTTCGGTAGACGTGGCCACCTCGTCGGTGTACACTCGAATGCAATGAGCGTGGCCTGTGGGTGCTCCCGGGGAAGCTCCAGGCTCAAGAGCGCAGAGGTAGCTCCATTGCCCAGAGGCATTTCCCCTCAGTTGGCTTACTGGATAGACTTCAACTCGCACCTGACGCCCACCGCCCTCGGCCTGCCGGTGACGGAGGCGGCGGCCGCTGCCATGTATGGTCTGAGCCTGGCTGATTACGAGGCTTACCTAGCCTCTGTGCGCGAAGAAGTCAACGCTCGGGCCGAGGTGCTGCTCACTCGCCCTCTCTGGCCGGAGGCCATAGACCACTTTCCGGTGCCCAGAGGCGGCACCCTGCTCGCCATTGGCGACTCTATCACCACCTATCGCCACGGCTATGTGGAGCTGCTGCGGGCGCTGCTGGCCCGGCGGCGCCCCGAAGACGGCGTTCGCGTGCTCAACCGCGGCTACTCGGGTTATACTTCCGCACAGGGCCTGGCCGCCACCTACAGCTACTTCCTTGGCCACCGGCCGGACCTCGTCTTCATCGGCTACGGCGGCAACGACTGCAAACGCTTCGGCCAGCCACCAGGCAAGACGCTCGTCTCCATCGAGGAGTTCGCCGCCAACATGGAAGCCATCATCGCCGCCTTTCAGACCCTGAGCAAGGCTCGCCTGGTGCTGCTCACCCCGGCGCCGGTGATCGAGAGCGTCGTGAATCCGAGCGAAGCGAGCGTGGAGTACGCTTCGCGCCGCATGACCTGGAGCAACGCCGACGTAGAAAGCTTTGCCCAGGTGGTCCGAGACCTGGGCCAGCGGCAGGGGCTGCCAGTGGTGGATTTGGTAGCGGCCTTCGGGCGTGAGCCCGACTCATCGCTCTACCTGCCCGATGGCCTGCATCCCAATCTGGAAGGGCAGCAGATCGTTTTGGAGCTGGCCTTGCGGGCGGCCGCTGGGCCTGGCCCGGATGGGCGCTGGGTCTCGCCCGAATGGGAATGACATACTGGTGGGGATGACTTGATGAAAGAGAAGGAATTGGCAAGCAGCGCCAGGCTATCCGAGACCGTGCACCGCCTCCGCTCCGCCTTTCCTGTCGGTCGTTCCCTTCTGGGTTTTCTGGTGCTGATCTTCTTGCTGGGGGCGATGTCGAGCCCCCTGCGCATGCTGTTGCCCGTCTATGTGGAGTCGGAGCTTAGGCGGCCGCCCACCTTCAGTTCGCTGCTGCTGATACTGATGATGGGCGCGGGGGGCGTCTTTGCTCTGTTGGGCGGGGCGTTGGCGTCTCACCTGGGGCAGAAGCGAGCGCTGCTGTTCGGCATGGCCTCGGTGCTGCTATTGGGCCCCCTCTACCTGATTAGAGGAACGGAATGGCTGCTGCTGGTGGCGCTGGCGGCTGGCCTGCTGGATGGATTGCAGGTCGTAGGCGGCCAGTCGTATCTGGTGGCGGGCACGCCGCGA
>Ga0315298_1009606_pt1 | contig 11907 bp, 8 predicted proteins | sample WHS_1_MG_FD_203077 | JGI IMG/M metagenome (GOLD analysis project Ga0315298, IMG submission 203077) | Extremophilic microbial mat communities from Washburn Hot Springs, YNP, Wyoming, USA - WHS_1_MG | ecosystem: Environmental > Aquatic > Thermal springs > Hot (42-90C) | place: USA: Wyoming... | reverse complement strand
CAGCTAACGAACCCGAAAAGGCCGAGCAATAGCAAAATTATTATGTCTTGTTTTAGGTTTTTACGTGCAAGATGAGCCCTTTTCACGTATCACAGACCTCCCACACGAATTCTGGCCTTGAAATATTATGTTATCTTTTAGAAGAGGAGCCGTAAACCTCATCCAGGGTTTCTTGCAGCGCTTGTAGCGCAGCGACTTGATCCGCAATGCTCTCCCGCAGCCGTTGTGCGCGCCCAGAATCAATGTCTTTGGAGCCAATGAGCAATAGCTGAGAGTAGACCGTGCCCAACGCCGTCAAAGTTGTCTCCAGTTGGTACTCTGCCTTTTCCATCATATTCTGCAATTTTTCCAAATTGGTGAGCTGTTCTTGTTTGCCAGCAATGGCTTGACGCAATTCCTGACGGACCGCTTCATCGTCCTCCCGTTGCAAACGAGCCTGCAGTGCTGCGATTTCGCGCGGCAGGTCACGCCGATCCTGAAGCAGTATCTCATCATTCGTATAGCGATCCAGGCGTTTTGCCAAGCCAAAGACGTTGGCTACCCAATCGGCAATGCCGGCAGTGGTATCCAATAAGTGATCGCGCAGGACCCCCGCTGTTGCGCTGCGCACATGCTCCTCGATCCGTTGGCGGTATTCCAGCGCTTTTTCCACCCTTTGGCGGTACTCACGCGAGCGGATCTCCTTAGGATTGAACTCCTGGCGCAACATGTCTGCAATGACTTGACGCTTGGTCATCTCATCGGTGATACTGGTGTATACGATCAGGACCTCGCCAACCAATCCCAGGATCAGCCAATACCACCACTGCCACCAGGGAAAAGGCTTGGGAAAGAGAGCCACCAGGATCATGGACATGGCAATAGTCAGAGCACTCTCCAGCCGGAAGAAGGCATGAGCAATGATCGCTCTGGTTGCGCGTTGTTTCAATTCGTTTCCTTTCACCATGCCGGGCTCCTCTTCTTGTAGTCAAGCCAAAGTGTGCTTTATCAGAAATAGGTTGAAAGCAATTTGTACAGTTCACGGATGGTTTCCGGAGTGCCCCGCCGTGTCTGGCCACCAGTAGCTGCCGAGATCTTCTCCAGAGTAGCCAAATCTGCATCATCGCCATAGGCAACGCAAAATACCACAACAGGCAATCCAGACGCATTGCCCTGGCGCAACCTGTTCGTGAGCTCGCGCAGGGAAATCTGCGAGTCATTCTCCTTGCCATCCGTCATCACGACGATAGCATTGATGCGTTCACGGTCCTGCTTCTGCTGTAATCTTTCATAAGCCAGGTTAATCGCATCCAAAAGGGATGTATCGCCGCCGGCGCTTAGACCGGCGATTATGGAACGCAGTGTCTGGCGATTGGTCGCCAATTCCGCCAGAGGCACGACTTCATAGACATCCGACGAGAACATAATCAATCCGACGCGTTCTTGTTCCCCCTTAATGGAGTCGAGAAAAGTCAGAAATGCTTCCCTGGCTTGCTCCAATTTTTCACCCTGCATGCTGCCAGAGACATCAGCCACAAGGTATACGTTTGTTTTGCGTTTGGTATACTGCCAAACCTCCCGGACAATCTCGATGACCGAAGGGCTGGGAATCTGCAGCGTGGTCTTGGGTTGGGTTGGATCTACGCCATTCTCTGCCTTGATCGGTGAATTGGGAGTATCAAGGGCGATGCTCAAATCGGTGGGCCGATAGCCGTGAGCCAGGACCAATGCTTGCGTGTCTGGCGATAACAAAAAGTCTCTGAAACTGCGATAAGCCATCCGCTGTTCCGCTGTTGTCTCTGGCCGCTCTAAAAAGGCCAGTGGGTGATCTGCCCACATAGTACCCTCTACGGGATAGATGGCTACGAGTTTCTCCTTGTTTTTCAGGTTGAATTGGATCAGCAATTGCTCCTGGACGATAAAGGCATCCAGATAAGCACGGCCCTTTTCTGCTACTTGTTGGATAACTGCTCTTTCTCCCTCGCCATAGTAGCGCACCGTTTTCTCCAGCGCACTGACGTAGGCTATCGTGCTCTCGGCTGTGACATCCTCTGTGGTTAGGCCGCGGGTCTTGTTAGCACCCGCGTAGAACGTAGCCAGGGTAGCCAATAGCCCGCTCGCAGATGAAGTCGAGGGATGGCTCCATTTGAAATTTGGGTTGGTACGAGCCGCTTGGAGCAAGTCTGCCCAGCCTATCGCCTTATCGGGATAGCCTAGCGAGCGCGCCACATCTGTCCACATGGCAATGACCACTGGGCTGACAGCAAAGCGAGTCGTCTCTCCGACGAGCGAAGTCTCTGACTGTTGCTGTGCCTGCCACTCCCTGTCCAACTGTGTGAGCCAAATGGATGAATCTGGGCATAGCGCTTGAAAACGCCCAGCCAGTGCAGCACCGATCATTGCTTCTGGCTCCATAGCAGCAGCAACGACGGTGATGCGTTTGCCGGAGGGAGTTCGGGGCCGCCCCGCGTTGAAACGTTTGACCAGCTCCTCAAAGAGCTCTTGCTTCTCAGGAGAGAAAGCAATTTCCAACGTAACGGTATTCTCGCTACGGATATCACGTTGTGCCGCTTGGTACACAGCCCAGCAGGAGATGCAAGCGAGCAACAGGAGCGTTGTGCCGACAACGATGACAGGGAATTTCCGGGAGCGAGAGGCTTGCTTTCGCACTCGCCGACTCATTGCTATCCTCCTATCGTTCCGCCACGTTCAGGTCAAACCAGCGCAACAGGGTCTGCAGTACATCGCGGTCCGGGAAGCGCATCATCGTAGTACGCGGCACAATGGTCATTGCACCCTGGTCCTGCCATTTGACAAACAGGCTATCTGGCTCCGTAACGGAGACCTCGGGGTTGGCTGGCCGCAGCCCCAATTGGATGGCCCTCTTCTGCGTCTCTGGCTGCAGCAGGTAGCGCTCGAACTCCAGCGCCGCATTTTTCTCCAATGCTGTTGTCTCCTCGCCCATCCAGATAGTAAAGGGGAAGTCAAACCAGGTTACATATTTGGGATAGACAATGACCAGCGGATCTTGCCAGCGGGTCAGGATGCCAGCCATGTTCACCAGCAGGTCACTTTCCAGCAGTTGCCCGCCGTCGCCCATCGAATAGCCAAAAAGGGCTAGGTTTTCCACGGAATACGCACCAAGGCTGCTAAAATCTGTAACAGCGCCCATTAGTTCTTTGAGCCATTTCTGGAAATCTGGGTTGGTCACATCGGCTACCGTGATATCTGTTTTGCCGTAGTATTCGCCCGCTGCTGCGATCATCGCTGCCAAACCGCCGACATTCTTCCTGGGGTTAGGTACGACCAGTTTGAAGTAGCCCCAATCGGGAGGCCCACCCAGTTCTGGCCAGCCCCCTTTGGCTGTCGCAGCATCGTGGATTACCTGCCAGTTGATGTCGCCATATTTGGCTCGTAGGACCTGTGCACGGCTGGCATAAATGCCCCAGGAGAAAAGGGAGATTGCAATGGGGCGGGCGCGGTATTCGCCGCCGGTCAAAAAGATGTCCCGACCCAGTTTCTCTTTGTATGTCGCATTCACCAGCTCTACCAGGTAGCGGCTATCTGGAATCCAGACCGTGGGGATGGGGTTCATTTCCTCACGTTCCCAGCGGCCCATCGCAGTCAAACCATCCATCGGCTCCACGGTAACCTGAATGGGGCGTCCTTCCAGCTTGTGGTTTTCGGCGTTGAACTTTCGGGCTGCCTCCTGTACAAAAGGCTCTACAGGTAGGGCACAAATGATGCGCACTTCCAGTACCTGGGGTGGTTCGATCAGCGGCTTGACGCCACCCGCCCACCGTACTAGGAACGAAGCGCCCACAATAGCTCCTGCGAGCAGCAAAATGATGACAAATACCCAGCGCGTTCTATTCATCTTCCCTCTCCAAAAGCAGCGATGCGCTTGCTATGGCGTGATGCGCATTCTGTAGTGTGCATATTCACGCATCTTCAGAAATTGCTGCGGCTTTTATCACAACCCTCCCGCAGCGCAGCGTTAGCATATCATATAACGAAATCCGCGGGAGGGTGATGCGATGGCTTGATTTACAGCAGCCCAAGCCGGGCTTTGCGCTCAGCAAGCTGCCGGTCAATGGTGTCTTTTTCCAACGCTTCAGCCATCTGATTGTCCAGGCGCTTGGCATCAATCTCGCCCTGCGCCGTGGCTTTGTCTAGGCGGCGTTGGATTTCCTCGCGGATTTCGGCGATGCCTGCTTCTGAGGCTGTGATGCCGCCAACGCCCTCGACGACGCGGTGTGTCAGTTCCTTGCTCTTGGCTAGGTCGAGCATCGCCTGTAGTTCGGTGCGCTCGCGCTTGGCTTCCGTCAGCTTGGCTTCCAACTTCAGTTTGGCATCAAGCAGTTTCTTGTACTCCGCTTCTTGTGCCTTTGCTTGCTCGGCATAGGTATCCGCAAGCCGCCTGATTGTGTTGTAGCGGTACTGAGCAGCCTGGGCTAGATCTTCTTTGCCTTGCTTCAAGAAGAGGTCTATATTACGATCCAGCTCTGCTGCCTGCGCCTCGAATTCCTCGTACTTGCGTTTGAGCGTCTTGGCTTCGCCCCCTACGGTAGCAGCAGCGTCTTCCAGGGCTTCCAGGTTGTCCTCGACTTTGCGGATGTACTCGTCTACCACAGCCATGCTGTTGGCTTTGAGCGCCTGGCTAACCAGGTAGTTCAGGTTAGCCGAAATCAGTGTCCGTACTCTGTCAAGCAGTGATGCCATTCCTTCTCCTCCTTAATCGCTTATTTGCTTTGTACACATTGTACTGCAATTTTGTTTCCAATGCATGACGCCTATCCGACAGAAAGCTGACATTCAGCAAAAAGTTCAGCGTGCTAGGCGCTCGCTCTTACTCCGGGCTGACCAATTTATAGCCGCGGCCGCGAATTGTCTGCAGGTATTTCGGCTCTGCAGGGTTGGGTTCCAGTTTCTCGCGCAAACGGCTGACCAGTTTTTCGATGCGTGCGTCGTCCACTTCATCTATGTAATTCTCGCCCCAGACCGACTCTACAATCTTGTATTTATCGCAGATCTTGTCCAGGTTGCCGTACAGCAGTAGAAGCAGTTTGTACTCCAGATCGGTGAGCATGGGCGCGAGTTTCCCATCCACCCACACTTCACCTGATTCGACGTCAATGCGGATGCCGCGTGGCCCTCGGCGGCGCACCCATTGTTGCCGTCGCGCAAAGCCGGCAAACAGATCCGAGAATACCCTCCTGCCGGAAGCAGAGGCATAGACGATACCTTTTTCCATCAGGGTATCCAAGCCTGCAACAACCTGTTGCTGGCTTAGCAAAGCGGTCAAGGCTTCCTGTTCCGTAGCAGTCAAATCATTCCATAACTTGGCGCATTCCAGGCGGATGTTGGTATCGCTGTCGAGTTGCTCACGCACGTGTTCGTAGCCCATGGCTGACGGCCTCAGGATCGCTTCCTCTTTGGCTTTGGCTACCGCACGGCTGGTCGCTAGTAGCAGTGAAGGATGGCCGCCAGCGCACTGGATAATGAAATCCATATCGCTTGCTGTGAGTGGTATATGGGAACGTGTAACCCAGTGCTGTACCAAGAGGTGGGCATCTGCTTCAGACAGCGGTGCTAAATAATGGACATGAGCAGCAAACAGCTCGCAGAATTCACCCACTTCTCGTTCATGACGTATCTCCGAAAGGGGATGGGCTGTGGCCGTTACATAGCAAAGGCGAGGCCAGTGCTTGTCTTTCAGTGCGCGCAGGCGAACAAACACTCTTGGCTCGACCTCAGCGAAAACCTCATCGAACTCATCAAAGAGGAGCACGAGCATCCTAGACTGTTGATCCAGGATGGTTTTGAGGCTATCCTCGAAGGCTAACGGGATGCGGAATGGGCTGTCCGGTGCAATCACTACTTGATAAACGTTTCGTACCGCGGCTTTGAGCTCTGGGGCAGCCTCTTGTGCTTCTAGGGCTTCCAACACGTTGCGCAGAATGACCTCGTAGATGCCCTGCTCGGTAACTTGTGAGATGAGGTTAAAGTCCACGTAGACGAGCAGGTAGCGGTCTGCTTCAGTGCCAAACTGTTGTGTTTGCACCGCCGGCAGGGACAGGGAGCGCAAGAGCGTGGATTTACCCATGTTGCTCAATCCCACGATAGAGCAGCACTCTGCTTCAGCGATGCAATTTGCAACATAGGCAACGTCACCTTCCCGATCGATCATTTGTGTGGCAAACTCGTTAGCAAGTTGGCTTTTCATCCTATCACCTGTCCCTCCTTCATGCTTTGTGAGCCAACGGCCGCGTTTCCTGTACTCGCCAGGCTACAGGCCAGGCGAGCAGTGCCGGAATAGCGGCGATTAAAAGCAGAGGCTCGATGCTCTTCAACAGGCCATACAGAGCAAGCGCCAGAGCCGGAGCCACAAAGAGCACTAGGTCGATCGCGGCATCAAATGCGCCTAAAAGGGTAGCACAGCGTTCGCTGGGCGTGATGTCTGCCATCATGACTGAGCTCATCAGAAAGGTCATGCTGCTGCCCAGTCCAAAAATGGCATAGAAAGCAGACAACCCTGCCCATCGATGTGACAAAGCCAGTCCCACACAGGCTAGCAGAATCAAGGGTTGAGCGAGGATGACAAAGAAACGTCTCCCCCAACGGTCAGACAATCTGCCTACAAGATAGGAGCCAACGGTATATGCCGCTGCCTCGCTGGCAAGCAGGATGCTGAGTTGCCGGGGTGTCAGCCCGAGCAATTGTCCCTTTGTAGGTACAAATGACGAAAGGATAGGAAAAGCAAAGTTGTTCGCCATGCCAAAAAGGAAAAAGGCATACACCGATTGAGTGGTAAACAGGGATTTGAGTGTGCTCCATTGCGCTATACTGTGTGCACTGCTTTGTGCTCGTTTCTGGTTGTGGACAGCCAGTGCGAGGATCACACAAGCCAGCAAGGATAAGAGGCCATCCACCACAAAGGGGACGCGCAACCCCCACTGTGACAACTGCCCGCCAATGACTGGTGCTATAATGAAAGAAAGCCCCTGGCTGGAGCGCAGAATGCCGAAAAAAGCGCCATGTTGCCCTGCGGCAACCTCGGCGGTGAGGCCAAGCAGAGCAGGCAAGGCAATAGCATCTGCGATCCCTCCCAATATGCGCCAAGCCAGCAGCCATTGCCAGCGCCCTGCTGTGGCACAGAGGAGCGAACTGATTCCTCCCAGAAAAGCCCCGCAGACCAGAACCTGGCGGTGCCCGTAGCGATCCGCCAGCATGCCGCTGAAAAATTGCAGGAGCACGAGTGTCATGAGAGCCGCGGAAAGGATGGCTGCCATGGCACGGGTATCGGCACCCAATTGGCCAGCTAACGCTGGCAGAACTGGCACGCCTACGTGCGTGCTCAAAAATAGGATGAAACTGGTCAGAGCAATCCAATGGATGGGCAAGCTTCACCCTCCGGGCAATAATCGGCCAGTGAACCTATCCCAGGTGGAAGCGATGCTCTGGCGTACTACATTCGCCCGTTGTAGGAGATTGCTTGGAGTTGGAAGGCGGGCCTCTGTCTCGCCCCGGGTTGTCTGCTCGAAAGTGCCCCAGCGGTTGCATTGGAAGCAGCGTGGCTGTGCTTCCTTGGTTGTATATCCACAGGCCTGACAGCGATACACGGTCTCTTGAGCACGGGCGACACGCAGTCCATCATGATAAGCCACTGCAGCCTTGTCTTCTTGACCTACGCGGGAATACTCATTTCCTAACTCTTCCTGTGCGTCCAGCAAGTACGGGCTCAAGCACACCGTCTGCTCCAACAATGCTCTGCTCTCCCCTTCTTCTCCAGCACGGCGCAGTAGTTTAGACAAGAGGAAGGAATACCGTCCATCCTTGGGGTGGCGGCTTAGGCAATCGCGCAGCAGGGTAATGGCAGCCCAAATATCTACCATTTCTCCCGCGGCAGCCAATACCCGTTCCGCAAGGGCATCGGAATAGCCAATCCAGAGTCCACGGCACCAGGTATCCAGCGCTGCATGGGGCTGTTGTTCCAAATAGTAGAGATCACCCAATGCGAGGTAAAGGGGGATGGAACAGGGGTCAAACTGCAATGCCAGTTCATAGTCCTCTCTCGCTTCAGGGTAATAAGCCAAACGGAAGTGGTCTTCGCCGTGGCGCGCGAACAAGGCAGCCAGCCTTTCTGCGCTTTCGCCCACCTTGATAATGCGCAACTGTTCGAGCGCTTCTGCCTCCATGTTGGCTTTGCGATAGATGGCGTACAGGTAGTAATGCGTATCGAGGTTGGCTGGATCCAACTCCAATGCCCGTTGGAATTGAAAAATAGCCGGGCCTATCTCGCCAAGTCGAAAATGCACCATACCAAGCCGGATTGCAGCCTGCAGATTGTCAGCGTCCAATTGTACGGCTTGTCTATAATGTTTCTTTGCCTCTGTCCAGGCTCTCCGTTCCTCATCCAACCACCCCAGACGCAAATGGGCCTGGACATGCAACGGCTTCAATTCTATTCCTCTATCCCAGAAGATTGCCTCGGTAAATTTGCGCCGAGCTAGCTCGTAATCTCCCCGGTCAAAGACTTCCATGCCTTCTCGGAAGGCAGCCTCTGCGCGTCGCACGTGAAAGGTGAGCACGTCTGAGACCAGATCAGCCAACGCCCCGTTCCAACTCGCACGTTCCTGCTCGTCTTCGGCCACTGAGGTGCGAAAGGCTTGGCGCAATTTCATCCCCACGTTCTGCGCGCCCTTGAACAGATGGCCCGGGGTGCGCCACAAGGCTGATAGGAAGTGCCGCAATGGCCGAAAAGCAACGCCAGCGACAAAACCCAGGAAGAACGCTCCTAGCAGGGCCAATATATCTCCTAATAATCCTATATCTTCCATAACCATCACTCGCTTTTTGTGGTAGCAGGCCGCAGATCCTTGACCACCAGCTCTATCCACCTGCGGCCATTCCAAGTATTGCTTTGGAGCGTATAGACGACATCTATGCGCTCTGAGAGGTTCTGTGCAGCGATTTCTTGAAATGCGACGGCATCCCAGATTGCCACACCGTCACTCAGTTTAAGCTTCACCCCCGCTCTTTCTGTGCTTATAGGACGAGAATCGCGGACCTGCACGTTGTAACTGAGGAAGGTAGGTTTTGGATTGCCCACACCAAAAGGTTGCAGGTCCTCGATCAGCGCCAAGGTTTCCCCATTGGCTTTGGTCAACGGCAGAGTGGCATCAATCTTAAGCGAGGGGAGCAAATCTTGTGGTGTGAGTTGGCGCGCTGCGATTTCACGCAACCTGGCGCGAAAGGCATCCAATTTGTCATTACAGATGGTGAAACCCGCGGCTGCAGCATGCCCTCCATGTTTCACTAATAGGTCCTTGCATTCATCCAGAGCCTTGGTGATGTGGAAGGCGCTTATGCTGCGGGCGGAGCCTTTGCTTTGTCCTTCCTCCAAGGCGATAACAAGCGTTGGGCGGTAGAACTCTTCTGTGATGCGGCTCGCTACCAATCCAGCGATGCCCACCGTGTAAGCAGGGTGGGCTAAGATATAGATCAGATCATCTCCCAATGCGAGGACTTCTTGGCGAGCCATTTCCACCATCTCATTCATCCGTTGTTGCCGCTCACGGTTCTGTGCTCCGAGCTGCTGGGCTAATCCGACGGCTTCCTCTATGGATGGCGTGGTGAGCAGTTTGTAACTCGCCATGGCGTGATCCAGCCGCCCGGCTGCATTCAGACGTGGGCCAAGCACAAAGCCAATGGCTGTGGCATCCACCTGCTCTGGTTCCAGTCCGGCCTCTTCTAACATAGCGGCTATACCAGGCCTTTGCCGTTTCTGCAGTTGTTCCAATCCACGGCATACCAAAGCGCGGTTTTCCCCAATCAAGGGAGCCAAATCCGCAACTGTGCCCAAAGCGACCAAGTCTAGCAGTTCCTCTTCTTGGGGCAGCACCTTGGCTTTGGAAACGGGCACCCGGCTCTCAGCGCGCAACAAGGCTTGGGCTAATTTAAAAGCCAGCCCCACGCCTGCAAGGTGTTTGAATGGATAACGGTCATCCTCACGCCTGGGGTCAATGACGGCCATGGCGGGTGGCAATTCTTCGCCCACCGCATGATGGTCGGTGATGATCAAGTCCAAGCCTCGTTTGCGTGCAAAGGCTGCCTCTTGAATCGAGCGTACGCCGCAGTCCACCGTTATAACTAGCCTGATGCCTTGATCCGCTAGGGTCTTCAGGGCGGGGATATTCAAGCCATAGCCTTCGTCCATACGGTTAGGGATATATGGTATCGCCTGCGCGCCCAAAGCGCACAGCACAGACACCAGCAGCGCTGTGGCTGCTACGCCATCCACGTCATAATCGCCATAAACGGCGATGGCTTCACCAGCGCGGATTGCTTGCCGCAAACGGGCAACTGCCTCATTCATGCCTTTTAGCAAGAAAGGATTATCTACAGCGAAGCTACGCGTCAGAAATGCCCTTACCTCGTCAGGCGTGCGTATCTGGCGATTGTATAGGAGTTGCATGATGAGCGGTGGAACATCTGGGCAACTCGCCAAGTGCTCTTCAGGAGCAGGTGGCAGAATTTCCCAGCGTTTTTGCAATGCGGCCAATTGATTGCCCCCTCACGTTGCCATCCATTCCGTACAGTTCGTTGTGATTATATGCTAGTGGAGGGAAAATGCCAAGATCCTTCTGGCTGAAAAAGGGTTACGCGTTCTTTCTACGCACATGTTGTCATTCGCTAGGCAGCGTTCCGTTTTTGGGTCAATGTCGCCAGGGAACAATTCCCTGGCTGAATGCAGGCAAGAATGTAAGGGCGACAAATTTATCACTTCTACATTTTATCTCGAGCCAGGGATTTCCAATCCTTGTCGAGCCGGCAAGCCCAATTTGCCCAGTTGAACCGCATTCCCTTTCGATTTATCGCTTTTACCTGTTGAAAGATTGCCAGTATAATACCATCAACTCCCAGAGCATCAGTAAGTATATGCGTATCCTCCATTTGAGCTTGACTAACTTCAGAAATTATGCCCGCTTGGAACTGGATTTTCCGCCAGGTGTTGTCCTGCTGCAAGGCGATAATGCACAGGGCAAAACGAACCTGCTGGAAGCCATCTATTACCTTTCCCGGATGCATTCTCCACGAACTAGCGTGGATCGTGAACTGGTCAACTGGCTGGCGTGGAAGGAAGACCTACCCTTTGCCCGCTTGGTGGCTCAGATTCAATCGGATGAGCAGACGGATCAAATCGAGTTATCGCTGGTGCAGAACAGCACGGGCAATGTAGATGTCAATGCTGTTGGCGTGCGTAAGCATATTCGCGTGAACGGAGTGCCCAAACGGGCGTTGGATGTTATTGGGCTGCTCCATGTTGTGCTTTTCCTGCCGCAGGACATCAATTTGGTAGATGGCCCGCCCCATCTGCGGCGCCAATACCTAGACGATACCATCAGTCAGGTTGATGCGCAGTACTGCCGCGAGTTGCAACACTATCACCGTGTCTTGACGCAACGCAATTACCTCCTAAAATCCCTCAAGGGGCGGGGCTATGACGAAGCACAGCTTCTCTTTTGGGACCAGCGCTTGGTACAACATGGAGCCTATTTGATTGTCCGCCGTCAACAGGTTATCCAGCAGTTAGACGAGTTTGTACAGCGCATTCATCCGCAACTCACCGGCGAGACGGAACGATTGCGGCTGGAATACGACGCCAGCGTGCAACTCGAGAGGCGTCCTGGTACTGCCTATCAAATGGCGTTACCTACGGAGCCAGGGACGGATAAGGCCTCTGCCTCGACTCGTTTGCAGGATGTAGCGGCTTTGTTTGCTGACCAACTGCGCGCGATACGTGTGAAAGAGCAGGAACAAGGCATCTCGCTAGTCGGACCGCATCGTGATAACCTCCGGTTCTTGGTGAACGGCGTAGACATGAACGTCTACGGCTCGCGTGGACAGCAACGCACTATAGCCCTG
>Ga0315298_1009605_pt1 | contig 11907 bp, 7 predicted proteins | sample WHS_1_MG_FD_203077 | JGI IMG/M metagenome (GOLD analysis project Ga0315298, IMG submission 203077) | Extremophilic microbial mat communities from Washburn Hot Springs, YNP, Wyoming, USA - WHS_1_MG | ecosystem: Environmental > Aquatic > Thermal springs > Hot (42-90C) | place: USA: Wyoming... | reverse complement strand
ATGCTTGCATGGGGCCTTTCAGGGCTCTCGGCAGGGCTTCTTGCAAGAAGGCGCCTGCTCGAATCGAAAATCGCCTTTAGCATCTTTTGCGCTGCATGGGGATTTTTCTTTGGCTGGATTATGAATGCTTACTTTCTCTTAGGTTACGTCCATCCCTTGAGCTTCCGTTCTGTTACAGCAACTTACGCAGCCTCTTTCTGGTTTGACACATTCCATTCCGCGGGGAACTTCCTTTTCGCATATTTATTTGGAACTCGCGCTGTTAATGTCCTCAGACGCTTTAGAGAACGTTTCTTCTTTGAGGAAATAAAAGTGCAATCTCCAATTGCGCAAGGCGATAAAAGTTGTGAGGAAGTGTAGAGATGAATCGAAGGAGAAGTCCAGGCTCGGTGATAATAGCTCCGTTAATACTGTTTTTTGCTTTCATATTTTTTGGGCCTTTCACAGGGACTGGTTATAGACAAACGAAAATTTCATATTGTGCCCCTTTAAACAATAACGCCGAAAGCGACACACATTCTGGCTTTGGCGCTATTGTAGATAAAGCACTAAGATACCTATACGCAAGACAGGAATCAGATGGTGGATTTGCCGAGCCTGGCAAGCAATCGCAGGACCAATTGACATGCTGGGCGATTTGCGCAATTGCAAGCGCTGGTGAGAATCCTGTGAACTTGAAGAAATCGGGAAACTCACCTCTTGACTTTCTTTTGAGGCACGCAAAAGACTGGAAAAATTTTACCGATATTGAAAGGGCATGCCTTGCAGTTTCAAGTGCGGGTGGGAACCCGAGATCATTTGGAGGGAGAAACCTTGTTTCGGAGATCAAGGCGAAAATCTCAAATGATGGGCACATAGGAAGTGCCATAAATGAGCATATCTGGGGAATGATAGCGCTTGCAGCGGCAGGTGAAAAAGTTCCTGCAGAATGCCGCGCATGGCTTCGTTCTGCGCAAAATTCGGATGGAGGATTTAGTTTTTCTCAAGGCTCCGAAAGCGACCCTGACGATACTGGCGCTGCAATTCAGGCCTTAGGAGCTTCTGGTGAAGACGCGTCAAGCAGTTCAATCAAGCGAGCGCTTGAATACCTTCGATTTTGCCAGGCTCCAGATGGGGGCTTCTGCTGGCGTTCAAGCGTTTCCAATACTGCTTCAACATCCTGGGCTGTTCAGGGAATAGCGGCAGCAGGAGAGGACCCGGCCTCCGATGCATGGAAGAAAGGAGGGAAAACTCCCATTGATTTCCTTGAAGGAATGCAACAGGAAGACGGACACATAAAGTACATGGAAGGAAACGATTCGCAGCCAGCATGGATGACAGCAGAAGCAATTCCTGCTTTGCTTAAAAAACCTTACCCTTTGAACTTTAAACCGCAGGCTTCAAACTCCGAGAATGCAACTACCACAGGAAGCACAGATTCGCAAAATGGAAATCCCAAGGAAGAAGTAAACGGTTCTGCAACAAATAAACAAAACGAACCGGAGAATATGGAATCTTCTAATTCTTCAAGCGTTCAGGAAAGAAGAATGGCAATGGAAAGTAACGCTAATGAAGACTCAAATTCATCTTCAGGAATGGTCAAAAAAGAGGGTTCTGGCCTTAAAATAGACCTTTACCTATTTTCCTTGATTTGTGCTTCTTATCTTTCGATTGTTATCATAGTCTATCTAATCTCCTGGCTTTTAACCCCGGGTGACAGGACTTTGTGATTGAAACAAAAATCAATCTGGAAGGCAGAATCATCCGATATTTAGCACCATAAATTGCAAGAGCATCAAGCCAAAACGAGTCCAGGCTCTTTTATTATTACCGCAAGCAGTTAAGAAAGTGGTTTGATATCCTTTAGTAGTCGTTTAAAGGAAACTGCACGAATCCTTTTACCCATCTGGAATGTCTGATCTCCCGCATGGATTACGTCCAGAAAATCGAGGCGAAGGTCAGACATAGCATATCGCATGGAAGGTGTCATCTCTGGAGAACTTGTTCTTTTTACCTCAAAGCCAAAGCGCTTTCGCCCCCTGATAACCAGTAGATCGAGCTCTGCTCCCCCATGAGTAGCCCAGAAAAAACACTCATCAGCCCTTGCCTTCAGGATTTGAATAGTTTGCTCAATAACAAATCCCTCCCACGATGCTCCCACTTTCGGATGGCTTTCAAGTTCAGAAAGGCTTCTAATTCCAAGAAGTGAATGTAATAAACCGGTATCTGCAACGTACACCTTTTGAGCTTTAACTTGCCGCTTCGATATGTTCTCATGCCAGGGAAGTAACTGCCGAATGACAAGTGCTCCTGTTAGGATATCGAGATAGTTTCGAACAGTCGTGTCGGAGACACCGAAAGATCTCCCAAACTCTGACGCATTCCAGAGTTGGCCATGCCAATGAGCAAGCATCATCCAGAAGCGCCGAAGTGTTGTTGATCGAATTGTAATACCAAGTTGAGGAATATCTCTTTCCAGAAACGTGCGAATAAAAGCTTTTCGCCATTCATAGCTTTGTCTGTTTGTGCGTGCAAGATATGACCTCGGGAAACCACCCCGTAACCAAAGTTTACTGAAATTCCCAACCCCAATTTCCTCAAGAGAGAACCCCTTTAGTTCATGGTAGATAATTCTCCCCGCAAGAGTCTCTGCGCTTTTTCGAATTAGTTCTGGTGATGCACTCCCGAGGACAAGGAAACGTGCGCCCTGCCTGGGACGGTCAACCAGAACCCTTAAAACCTTGAATAGTTCTGGCATACTTTGAACTTCATCGATGACGACCAGTCCTTTCAGGTCTTTTAAGGCAAGCATAGGGTCAGCAAGGCGAGCCAGGTGCTCCGGGTTTTCTAAGTCGAAGTAATGCGTTTCTCTCTTGGTTTTCTTAATAATCAAGCGAGCAAGCGTAGTCTTTCCTACCTGGCGTGCCCCTATCAAACCAACAACAGGATACCTCCCCAGGAGAGATAGTATTGTTTCAATTTCTCCTCTTCTCTCTATCATGATTCTATTTTACATTGAAAATTCGTTGTAGACAACCGAAATTTCAAGGTCATTAAAATCTCGTTTTTGGTAAAATTTAAACTCTGTTGCAAAGTAGAGCCCGGCGGATTTTCTTTTTAAGGTATCACCTTAACGTGCGAGAATATCCTCTCTTATGCCCATTGGCTCAGGCCTGAAAATTCTCTCGTCCAGAGTCCTTAATTTCCTTGCAATTTTTGGCTGAAATTCCATTTTCGAAAGAACATCCCTTTCAAGATCAATCCCAGGAGCAATAGCTTCAAGCACAAGCCCCTGAGAGTCAACGGAAAAAAGTGCCCTTTCGGTTGCGATTCTGATTGTTCTACCACCCGAGGAAAGCGCCCTTCTTGCGTTGAAAGTTATCTCCTGAACTTTATTCTTGAATTTGCAAACCGGTCCATCTCTTTCAATCTCGAGTTTGCCCCTGTCGAATTTCGCTTTCATTATTCCTGCAGTAAATGTTCCAACGAAACACAGATTCTTCACATTGTGCGAAATGTCAACGAAACCCCCAGGTCCAACAACAACATCTTCGAATCTCGATACATTCACATTTCCAACGGAGTCGACCTCGCCGAAAGCAAGGAAAGCGTAATCAAGGCCACCGCCCCAGATGTAGTCGAACATGTAGTCGGAAGTAATGACGGCATCAGCGTTCGTGCATAGTGCGAATTGTATGTCAACTCCGGGAACCCCACCTATTATTCCTATCTCGAGGGCGGAAGTTACAAGATCGCCAATATCCTCTTCAGTGTTTGCGATGTATATAACGCCGGAAGGAAGACCAAACCCAAAGTTTACAACCACATTTGGAGTTATGGTTGAGAGCGCCACCCTTGCAACGATTTTTTCTATCGTGTGAGGCATAGGTTTAAGCGTATCAAGCGGAACTCTTAATTCGCCAGTCCATGCAGGCGAAAGCTCTGTAATTCCCCATTCGGGAAATTTATTAAGCAAGCTGTTTTCGGGATTTTCAAGGACAACATGATCAACGAAGATATGTGGAATTGTTATGCTTCTTGAGTAAAGGGTATCAGCCTTAACATACCTTCTAACCTGTACAATTACCTTCCCGCCTAAAGTCTTGCAGGCGATCGCCATTGAAAGCCCGGTAGAGGTAAGTTCTTTTTCGCTCGTTGCATTCCCCTTTTCATCCGCAGTTGAGCAAGAAATGATAGCAACGTCGATTTTCGGACAAGGATAGAATAAATACTCCTCTCCATTCCATTCAATAAGCTTTATCAAGTCTTTGCCCTCTGCCATTGTTCTTTCGTTAATCTTACCTCCGGTCTGCCTCGGGTCTAAGAATGTCCCAAGGCCTACTTTCGTTAAAAGTCCACCCGGGCCATTCCCACGCGTTGCTGCATCTCTAAAAATCCTTGTCATGACTCCAAGCGGAAATATGTAGGCTTCGCATTCATTTGAAGCAATAAGCCTTCGCATCCTTGCGCTTGAAAGGATATGGCTTGTTATGATTCTCCTAACCATCCCTGGATGTGCAAAGCGGTTCAAGCCATTGTTATCCTCGAAATGGCTCAGGGCAAGGGGGACGAAAAGTTCAAGGTCCTTTGGATGCCCGGTTTCAAGAAATCGCTTTTCAAGCGCGATGCCAATCTCTTCTGCAAAGCTTGGAAGAGAGATAGTATCTCCGTCCTTAATAACAGATACTGCTTCCTCAGCAGAACAAAGCTTTCCAGCCACATTTCCTCCTTTCACTTTGCGCAAAGATGCGCAAGAGTAAAGTCACCGAGAGTCAAACTCTCTTGCAAACATATCCCTTAGTTCCCGCTTTAAAATCTTCATTGTGTAAGTCCTTGGAATCTCCTCGGGCTTCATTATTTTTACCTTCCTTGGTGCCTTGTAAGAGGCAATGTTCTCACGGCACCAGTTGAGCAGTTCCTCCTCGGTTACATTTCTGCCGGGCTTTAGCGATACCACCGCAAGTGGAAGTTCTCCCATCGTCTCATGCGGTATGCCAACCAGCGCAGCCTCAGCAACATCAGGATGGCTTTCGATTTCTTCCTCTACCTCTCGAGTAAATATCGAGTAACCACCGCTTTTAACAACGTCCTTTTTTCTGTCCACAAATGTTATATAGCCAAATCGGTCGCGCTTTGCGAGATCCCCCGTATGAAACCACCCGAACCTGAAAGCCTCTATTGTTGCTGCAGAGTCATTCCAGTAACCCTTCATAACATTTGGTCCCCGAAGAACAAGTTCTCCAACTTTTCCCCGCGGAAGCAAATTACCCTTCTCATCCATTATTCGAGCCTTAATCCCGGGAAGGGGAATGCCAACAGTTCCAGGACGATGGAGGAACCATGCATTTGTCGTGACAATAGGCGCAGTTTCGACAAGCCCGTATCCTTCCACGAAAAGATTCCTCCCCATTTTCTCAAAGCGCTTTATGTGCTCGACAGGCATTGCATCAGCACCACTGATCCAGTACCTGACTGAAGATAAGTCGTATTTCTCGGCACCGCATTTTAGCATCATTGCATACATCGCCGGAACACCAACGAATCCGGTAACCTTCCTTTCCTGAATGGTCTTCAAGACCTTCTCGGGCTCAAAAAATCTGTGCATAATTATTCTCTGGCCACTCTTTACGGTTCCAAGGATAGAGGTAAGCCCAAATATATGGCAAAGAGGAAGAACAACAAGACCAAGATGCTCTCTCCTGAAAATTCTTAACAAATACCTTACGCGTTTCATTGCCGAAAGGTTCGCGCTTGTCAGCATCGCCCCCTTTGGTCTTCCGGTCGTTCCAGATGTATATGCGAGAAGAACAACATCTTCAGGGTCAACCCTTGATGCATTCTTTACATCTTTTTCATCCATCCCGTCCTCAAGAGTGCTGTACGAAATCGTTCCATCGGGAATAGAATCAGGTGCACCGCATATGACCCAGTTTTGAATCGCCGGGATTCGACTGATATCCTTTATGTTCCAGCTTATTACATCTGGCTCCGTAAAGATTATTTTCGCACCACAATTTTCCGCAATGTAGCCTACTTCCTGAGCTTTTAGCCCGAAGTTTACAGGAACAACTATTCCACCTGCCTTAAAGACTGCGAAAATGGAAGTAACGAGTTCAAGCCTGTTCGTAAGCGATATGATGACTCGATCGCCAGGCTTCAGGCCAAGCTTTTCGATCAAGCCGTTTGCAAGGAGGTTTACTTGAGAGCGTAAAATTCCGTAATTAAGGATGTTCCCCTTGAAATTGGGGTAATCAAGAGGCACATCACTTTCCACTATTACATGTTCCTCGCCCCATTTTTCCGTTGAATCGTCAACCACGGTGGCGACAGTTTTTTTCTTTGACGAAAAAATTCTCATCCGAACCACTCCCCTCTTGCACCGCAAGCCCCTGCACTCTCCAAAGTCATCTCTTCAATCCTCGAACTTTTTTCAAAACTTTTCAAGTACTTCTTACAAACTAACTAACTCTGCTTTCCTTAGAGGTTCGCAAGACTTATTTCTGCCGGATCTGCGGAAGTTTTTGCTTTTGTGCGATAATTCATCAATAACTTGCTCAAAGTACATGTAAAAATCCGATACAATTTCGACTTATGATCCGAGTAAAATCGTATTCAATTTAGATCGGGTTCCACCCAAAGAATTATATATCGCTTATGATTAGAACTCCCCTTAGGGGAAAGGATGCAAGCGAAAAGAAAAGTGCTTACAGGATGCTTTACTACGAAACATAGTTTAAGACTTCTGGCGCTACTCTTAGCCGTAGCAATCACATCAGCCCATTTCCAATCCGGCTGTTTTCCCCAAAGAACCAAAGCAATCAAACTCGAGGGCAGAAAGTCTGCAGAGATTGGAGAGAGACTGCTTATTGTCGCACCACATCCGGATGACGAGGGACTTGCCGCAAGCGGAATAATTCAAAAGGCACTCGCAGGAGGAACAGATGTCCGCGTTCTCGTGGTAACTTGCGGAGATGCTTCTCCAAAGGGTGCATTTCTATGCACTGGAAACAAGAATCCCTCACCTTCGGATTATCGAGCGCTTGGAAGAGCGCGAGCTTTTGAAACTCTTAATGCAATGAGGAAATTAGGGCTTCCTCCAAATAAGGTAATATTCCTTGGATACGCAGATGGAAGCACTAATTCCTTATGGGATACCAACTGGGACTACAATAGACTTCATACGGGCAGAAATGGATCCACACGTTGCCCTTACAGTTTTGCATTCAAGCCTGGTGCTCCTTACTGCGGCTTGAGCCTTGTTTCCAGTTTAAGAGAAATAATGAACAAATTTAAGCCAACTGCCGTGCTATATCCTGATGAAGAAGATATGCACCACGACCACTGGGCTGTAAATGCTTTCATGCAATATGTCATGATACTCGAGGGCTATAAGGGCAAAGAATATACATACCTCGTTCACCGCTTTGACTTCCCCGAACCCCAGGGATATGATCCATCGCTTCCTCTCATTCTTCCCGTAGCACTTTCAAAACAGGAAATCGATACAAGATGGGAAACCCTTCCCATTTCACAACACGAAGAGAACCTGAAACGCAGTGCAATCAAGTCTTATGTCATCCCACTTCGCATAATCGAAACGCTTATCGAATCCTTTGTAAGAAGGAACGAGCTTCTTGGAATCCCGCGCAAATCGGTTGCACGTTTCATCGGGGACAGTAAGCCTCACTTTTTCTCCAAGAGAATGCCACTCGTCGTGGAGAGAGACCCTAAGGGGGATGACCTCGTCTTCAACGAGAGTGGTTGCGATGTTCTAAAGGCATCCCTTGGAGTTGGAAGAACCTTTGCGTATCTTGGACTCGAGGTAGTCGGCAATGTTAGAAGTGGAATCAAATATGTTTTCAGGTTGAGGATCTTCAAACGTAGAGGAGTAAAGCGTCTGGACATTTTCGTCCGTGGCAAGAATGCAAGATGCGCTCTTCTCGCAAGCGACAGTGTAAGCGCGGGCGAAGATATACCTGTACTAATCCGCGGTGCAAGGCTCTGGATCGAAGTGTCATCCTCGCTATTCAGAGATGCAGGCGTATGCATGTTTAGCACCGATATCATGAAAGGCCCGCATAGAATAGACCACACCGCCTGGCGAAGAGTAAATCTAAAATAGAATTCCTGCGAAGGCGGGTTAATCTTCAGGAAAAAATTTTTGAGTCAATATCTCAGCACATCAAGGAAATTCTTAGCCAGCTCAGAGCCAATATTAACCGGTTGAAACACCGGAATAAAACTCATCCTTTGCAAAAATGAGAATGAACATTAGCAAAAGGAACAGGATATTAAAGCCATCTGTTTGAACATAGCAGGCGCCGGTCCCCCTATACCATTCATCACATGCCCAATACAGTCACATGCGACTTACCCGGAATACCCGCCAATCGTATCTGTTCCTGCACCTCGGGAGTTCCAGTACATTGCGCGCTCTACCATTATCTTTTTATCCGTGGTAAGTGAGCGAACGAGCACAGAAGCCCTTCCTGAAAAGCCGCTTGCCGCCATGTTGTAAGTTTTCCTGGAGTTCGCAGGAATTGAGTCCGTGAATGTTACATTTCCTTCTCCAGTTTGGGTGAGGTATGAGATCTGGATGTTTATAGCGGAAGAGTTAGGATTTTGAACAAGCGTCCAGGTTTCCTTTCCATCGGAAGTCTGACCATCGGGAAGGTAGAAACATGCATGTGCTCTCGACATTCCTATTGAGTCATGGCATGCCTCACCACTACCAGAATCCCAGTACATGGCTCTTTCAGCAATTATGGGGGCAGAGCCATGAACCTTTGTCGAAAAGTCTTTTCCTGGTAACACTGAATTTACATTAATTGTCTTCCTTGAATTTGGACTCATGGTAAAAGGCTCCATTTCAACAGGCCCATCACTTGTCATGTATGTAACTGTTACATCTACATTGCTATCGTTAGGGTTTTGAATGAGAACGAAAGTTGTGAATCCCCAGGCACTTGTTCCCTCAGCAAGATAATAGTCAGCTGCCGGAGTTGTTGTTCCTATTGAGTCATGTCCTTCACGACGGGAGTTTCTATACATTGCTCGCTCTGGAATTACTGGCACATCCGCGTTAACCATGATTGACGCGTCAACACTTCCCACATCAGCAGCCATGTTGAATGTTGCGCGACTATTTCCAGGAACAGTGTGTTTTACTTCCCTGGGGCCCTTTCCTTCTATCATGTAAGTTACGGTGCAATTTGCAGTTGAAGAGTTAGGATTCTGGATTAAGAGGAAACATTCAAAGCCCCAGGCAGATGATCCTTCAGGCAGATACCAGGTCTTTTCTGGAGAGGTAACACCAACAGATGCATGCCCTTCTTCCCCTCCGCCAGCATTCCAGCTCATCGTTCGGTCAACTGCAATTCCAAGTCCATTTGTGCACTCAACCTTTGTCGAGAAATCTCGTGGCCCTAATGTATCGGCTGGATTTACAGTCGCTTGACTTAGAGCGGGCATGGTAAATGTTGGGCCACCTACACTTCCCTGAGGAGTCATGTAGGTAAATCGAATATTCGCCGAACTTTCGTTGGGATTCTCAACGCTTATGTATGTAGAAAATCCCCAATCGGTTGTGCCCTCAGCCAGATACCACGTTGTCTGAGGGCCTCCGCCAAGCGCTTTTGCTGCATTTACCCTTCCATAACCGAAATAATTGTCCCTTCCTTTGTTGCCAAGATCATCAGCCGTGCTCTCAAGTTTTTGCTCTACCTCAAGAGGTGAAAGCGACGGATTTGAAGCCTTGATCAGTGCACCAACACCAGCAGCCATTGGGCACGCCATAGATGTTCCGGAAAGATAATCATAGTTCATACTATAGTCTTCAGCGTTTGAGGTCACCGGGTAAGTTGGCATCGTTGAGTAAATATCTTTTCCTGGAGCACTTACGTCAACGCTTGAGTTGTAAGTGGAGAAACTTGCTTTCTCGTCTTTGTTTGTCGTTGCACCCACCCCTATCACGTGAGCATAACCAGCAGGATAGTCCATTGTGCTATCTCCAGAATTTCCCGCCGCTGCAAATATCGTGCAGCCCTTGTTATATGCGTATGTGCAGGCTTCCTGCATAGCATTCGAAGCGACTGTGCCGCCAAGGCTCATGCTTATTATTTGGACTCCCTTATTAGCGGCGTAATATATGCCACTTGTTATGTCCTCGTTGCTCCCACCCCCCGACGCATTGAGCACCTTTATGGGAAGTATTTTCGCCCCTGGGCAGGTACCGGCAACACCTACGCTATTGCCTGTAACCGCAGCTGCTATTCCTGCGCAATGTGTTCCATGTCCACCATCATCACGGGGATTAGAGTTAGGATTAGTCCTGAAGTAGAAATCACTGGCTACAGCTTGCACCCATCCCTCAGTGCTGTTGTAATACCAGCCATCTCCATCCACATAAGAATCCGGACCAAGCTGAGCGTCGTTATAAAAGAGTTCGTAATAGTTAGAAAAATCAGCGTTATCCACCTTTATCACTATGTAATAAGTCTGGCCATTTACTAACGTCACAGAATTGCTTAGTTTCTTGTAGATTTCACCTCCATCCGAGCTTACCTCTGAAGGAGTTATCGTATAGGAAGCAAGAGTCGAATATGGATCAGAAGTTGGAAGGCTCGTCCTTATGCCAATGTAAATATTCCCCGTAGGATTTCCCACCTTCTTGATAGCGAGTCCAACATGAGTGAGCCCACATCCCGTTCCCTTTATTGATTGTGCGAAATACCAGTTCTCATACTGTCCTGCCGGCGCTGAATAGTTAATTGACGTCTGAGATATCCCGGCATAGTTGTAACCGCCAGAAATATATTTTGACTTGAGGTCCGGATGATTGAGGTCGCAACCTGTGTCAATGATAGCAACGGTTACACTATTTGAATATCCCCGCTCAACATCCCACGCGTCGCAAGCATCTATATCGGCATCTGCTTTACCCTTGGTTCCCTTGATTTCCTGCCCTGTGTTCTCAAGGCCCCACTGATTCGCAAATTCGGGGTCGTCCGGTGTGTATAAAGCATGATAAACATAGTTAGGCTCCGCATATTCAACGTCTGCCCTGGAGCTTAGAACCTTAACTGCTTGCTCCACTGTTGTGTCTGGCGAAAGTCTAAGTACCTGTGTTTTTTGGCTACCAGGTGGACCTATTTCATTTAGAACTTCAACGGCCTTTGCATCTTGCAAGGCTTCTGATTTTTTGACCTAACCCCGCAGATTCCTTGAATTTAACTATTACCTGACCTGGAACATAATCGGTTGGATATCCTTTTGCCACCCTGCCACCCGGTATTCCTCGTGGTAAATCCGCCGGACCTTGTGAAGCCACCGCCGGAACACTCGTCACCAGGAAAATCAACGCAAGAATTGTTAGGGAAGAAAAAAATTTGCGAAGCAATGGAATCGCCCCCTTCTTGTTCACTATGAGCCATTGCCTTTCCCCAACACGAAAGAAACCACATAAACGAAAGAAAGAGCATTCGGCTTTTCCTGTATGTCGTTTGTTATATGTTTTTCTATCGGTATAGTCCACATTTTTCTTGACCGGTTTTTACCAGCTTCTCAAAAATCCCAAGAACAGTTGCACTTAATGCGCTAACCTTTGATTTACGCAATGTAGGCCCGTGGAATTTTTTTGCCAAGAAACACATAAGCAAAAGAGAAGGATTGAGCATGCTCCAGACGGATGAACTCTTATGCCGGGCAGCAAAAGCCATCTTATGTGTTTCCCGGCCCAAAGTTACGGCTCAAGTTTTGAAGTGCTTCGTCTGCTTGTGTTTGCCTGTTATCCATCGCCTTTTATCACCAAAAAGGGAACAGAGATTTGTAACCGGCCGAGCATGTGATGCTCATTGGACGGATTCCCTCATTCGCTACTCTCGATTCACGGCTTTTTAACTCAACTTAAACAAACCTTTAAAATTCGAA
>Ga0315298_1009603_pt1 | contig 11908 bp, 9 predicted proteins | sample WHS_1_MG_FD_203077 | JGI IMG/M metagenome (GOLD analysis project Ga0315298, IMG submission 203077) | Extremophilic microbial mat communities from Washburn Hot Springs, YNP, Wyoming, USA - WHS_1_MG | ecosystem: Environmental > Aquatic > Thermal springs > Hot (42-90C) | place: USA: Wyoming... | reverse complement strand
TGACACAGGGCGAACTCCCCCCGCCGGCAGAATTCGCACGGCTCCCCGATGCCGCGCGTAGCGCAGGGAAGCAACGGCTCAACGACCACCCGATCCCCCTCTTTGAGCCCTTTTACTGCAGGGCCGAGCTCGGCGATTACGCCCACGTTTTCGTGGCCCAAGGTAAAGGGAAAAGAGGTAAAGACCGAGAGCGTCGGGCTATCTTGCAAAAGGACCGTGCGCACATCGCTGCCGCAGATGCCACCATAGCGCGTCTTGACCTTCACCCAGTGAGGGCCTGGAAGGGTGGGCTCAGGGACCTCACGGTAACGGAGCATAGCCAGAGGCCCCCAAAAGGCCGGCCGATAGATCGCGCCAACGGCTTTGGTAATCAGGTACCGCGGGATGCTCTCTACGAATTGCAAGGCTTTCATCGCTTATGGCCCCTTGGGTCTTTTATTGACTATACACCACAGCCTGAATGCCGTTACGGGAAACGCCTCGCGCCCCTAGTCGGGGAAGAACTCCAGGCTATCGCATCCGAGTTTCCCTTTCTCGCATACCCAACTCACAGCGTGAAAGCCTAAGGGCAAATCAAGGGCCTCAAAGAGCAGCCGGGAGCGTTCATCTGCCTCTCCGTGCTGAAGGACATCGCCGACATATTGGCCATCCACGTAAAGGCTCCCCACACCTAGGGTAGGGCCACGTGGCCCCCAAAGGCGAAAGCCTCGCCCACGATAGTTCCACTTGGCTGTAGCACCAACCTGCGCGGCGACGAAGCCAAAACCATATCGGAAGCACGCCCCCTCCTGGCGCACCCAGACCTCCCCTAACGAGCCAGAGCCCATGATCGCCTCGGTGGGCAGTAACCACTTACTGCATGGCGCGCCTAAGGTGGAAATGAGGAGATGCTCCACTTGGAGGATCGTCCCTGCGTCGGCGACGAAGCCGATGCTTCCGGACGTAGGGGCGACCGGCCCTCGCCATATTTCCCGACCGTTGACGCTGAGCGCCAGCTCGCCGGCCTTCTGGGCAATGCACAGCACGTCCACGTCCAGCCCCGCGCAACGTGGGGAACCCCCCTCCGCTAGGGTCTGGCGCGCGCCCTCCTCAGAGATCCGGGTGAGCACCCAGCCCTGTGCGTGCAAAGCGAACTCGGTGCAGTCGGCCAGAGAGAGGGGATGCGGGTGACCCTCAGCCCCTACGGGGCAGTCGGGGCCGAGGGGTGCGTTATGGTTGCAGATGATCCTTTTCGCTCCGCTTGAGCGCAAGTGGGCCTCTAGGCTGAACTCGGAGAAGTTGCGCTGGACGATGGTCATGCTCGGCCCGTTGGGCGCGGAAAGCACGAACCCCTGGCGATAAGGTCGATCCAGAGGCCTACTGGCGAGGTTGATGGTGCCCACGTCGTGGGAATCTTTAGATGGAAAGAGCACGCGCAGGCGGCGCGAGCCGTCTACGAAGCCGCAGAAGGTCTGCCCCCAGATGCCCTTGGCTTCATGCTCCACGGGGTCGTCGTGCCAGACGGAGCCATACTGATAAACCTCCCAGGCCTCGGGACGATGTGCTTCCTCCACCTTGGCGCGGAAGATGATCTGAAAGCTGCGGTTCGCCGCCACCGACGTGGCCGGCAAATAAACGTACTCGCCGTCCACGTAGTTGCCATAGGCCTCTACAGGGCAGGGCAGGAAGGTTCTGCTTTGCGGATAGAGAAGCAAATGCGGCCCATCATAAGGCCCGCTGGCCTGTGGGGCAGTAAAGGCCACCACTGCCCAAGTGCCCCCGGCGTTTCGGGGGGTAGACATATCGGCCAATATCAACCAATCCCGTTCGCGCTTCACCAGCGAGCAGGCGTAAACGCGCTTATAGACGCCGAGCAGAAGGGGCTGGCGCGATTCGGCGTGGATCGGCTCCAGCGCACGCACAAAGGGCCCCTCCGGGCGCTCGGCCCAGGCGTAGGCGATGCCCCCGTCGGAGTTATCGGGCTTGGCCCAGCCATAGACCATGTGGTAGAGCCCCCCATCATAGACCACCGAGACGTCCAGCGCCGCCCCCGCCTGCCGGCCATCGCCGTCAAACACCTCGGGCGAGCCACTCAGGACTAGGCCAAGATCCTCCCAGGAAACGCCTCCATCGCGTGAGCGGAGCGCACGACACGGCCCCGCCGGCCAATAGCCCCGCGGGTACTCGCTGATATAAGCGTAGAGATACCCCGAGCGCGGGTCTTGGAACAGCGCCCCGTTAACCGGCCATTCATAAGGGGGCGCGCCGCGAAAGATCGGGTTGCCGGGCACACGCTCAAAGGCATCGTAGGAAGCATCGCCGAGCACAGGATGGCTGAGCCAGAGCGAGCGGTATTGGGGACTGGCTAGATCTATCATTTCATAGGCCCCGGTAGCGTCATAATGCATCCGTCTCACTGCCTTGAATGGCAAACTTCATACAATCCGCTAACGCGGGATACAAGCGCCGATAAACCCGGTAAGGATGCTCATAGGCCGCATGCCGTGAGGCATCGGGGCGCGTCACCTCGCCCTCTGAGGGCACGGCGCACCGCACAGCCTCGGCGTAATCGGCGTAAACGCCGGCCCCTACGCCCCCGGTCAGAGCTGCGCCCAAGACCGTGGCCTCGTGTACAGTCGGCGTGACCAGCTCCAAGTTCCAGACATCGGCCTTGATTTGCCGCCACAGGCGATTGCGTGCCGCGCCGCCGATGGCTAGCACGCGCCGGATGCGCAGGTTCCCGTAGCTCTCAATCAGCTCGACGAGCTGCCGCATGGCATAGGCTGCGCCCTCCAGCACTGCACGGATCATGTCACTGCGCTTGGTGCTGAGAGACAAGCCAAAGAAGACCCCCCGCGCGTAAGGATCCCAGATCGGCGCGCGCTCGCCCATCATGTGCGGAAGAAAGAGCACCCCATTGGCTCCCGGCGGCGAGGTGGCGGCTTCGGCGGTCATGGCCTCGTAGAGGGCCTGCGGATCCGCTTGGCTCTGGGGCGCATAGAGCTGGTCACGAAACCACTGCAGAGCCGCGCCAGGCGTGCTGATGGCTCCAATGAGCGTCCATATCCCAGGCACCACATGCCAGCGAGCCAACAGTTCAGGACAGGTGACCGGACGGGGCAAACAGACGGCGATCATCTCCGAGGTGCCGCTCACGTCAAAGGCGTCGCCCGGATTGATGGCCCCCACTCCCACTGAGGACATGGCCCCATCTAGGCCACCCAAAGCCACGGGAGTCCCCGCTTTCAACCCCAGAAGCGCCGCCGTGCGCGGAAGAAGGGGTGCTGTGCTTTGGGGCGCGCCGATCGGGGCCAGGCACTCAAGATCAAAGTCCAGCTTCGCTGCCAGCTCCGCGCTCCAACCCATAGCCCGAAAGTCAAAGAGGCCCATGAAGCTGGCGTTGGTCCAATCCGTGCGCCGCTCGCCGGTAAGCCAGTGAAAGAGGAAGGTGTTCGTCGTGGCCAAGGTGGTCATCTGAGCATAGAGCTCGGGCTCATGGCGACGCATCCACAGCGCCGAGGCCAGGCTCGTATTGCCCGAGATGACCCGATTGCCGGTGACCTGAGGGATCTCGGGAGCTCGTTCTAACATCCAGGCAGCCTCTGCGGCGCTGCGGGTATCAAAGTAGGCGATCGCCGGGCGCAAGGGTCGGCCTTGGGCATCCAGTGGAGTTACCGTGCCGATCATGGCACTCAGCCCGATGGCGGCCACCTGTGCCGGGGCGACACCTCCCTGGGCGAGAACAGTTCGGATGCCCACAGGGATGGCTTCTAGCCAATGTCGGGGATCGATCTCCGCCCAGCCGGGGTGCGGGGAATCCACAGGGATGTTCGTTGTGTGTAACCCCAACATGCGGCCGTCAACGGCGAATAGCCCCACCTTGACGGCCGTCCCGCCCACATCAATGCCTAAGAGGGATGCCGACTCCACTTTTCCTGTGCACCAGAGTTATGTCGGGATCGTGAGCTCTCGCACGATTTTTTCGTAGCCAGGGGCCAGATAGCGCCCCTTCCCCCTGGTTAGCCAGGCGAGCTGGATCGCCCGACGTGGGCAGACGTTCAGGCAACGCAAACAAAGGGTGCACGCTTGACCGAAGATAACCTGCGCATCTGTCAGGCGTATGTTGCCCGTAGGGCAGAGCTGTGCACAAAGCCCACAGCGGTCGCAAGCGTCGGCAACACGAAAGTATCTGCGTGCCTGCCTGCAACCCAAAAGATAAAAGCGCCAGACCAAGTGGGACAAGGCGAAATCCAGCACGCTCTGGCTATAGACATGGCGCTCGATGCCCGCCAAGAGTTCAGCAACAGCCTCTTGGATATCCATATCAAGCCAGGCAAAGCGCTGGCTCAGCTCAACATCTACGGCCCGACCAGCACAAGCCGCGAGGAAGAGATCGCTGCCCGTATAGTAACGCGCCTCGTGCAACACGGCGTAGCCGCGTATCGTAAGTAGCTCTCGCGCCCAGTCAAAGGCCCCGCCGACCATTGACCCGGCGATGATGAAGAGAAAGACCGGCTGTCCCTTGGAGCGCGGCAGGCGTTTGAGGAACTCGGCCACCAGGCGGGGGGCATTCCAGGCGTGGATCGGATAGCCGATCCCCAGGAGATCGTATTTTTCCAACGAGGCATAATCGTCTTTGCGCACGATCTCCTCAAGGCGGAGTAGCTCCGCCTGCTTCCCATGCTCCAGGATGGCCTGGACATATCGCTGAGCGATATGCCACGTGTTGCCGGTGCCTGTGAAATAGACAACCCCTACGCGCAAGGTTACCTCGTAAGTTCGCTGGCTTACTTCAAACCTATGATAGCCCAAACCTCCTCCGTCGTCCAATAGGTGGCATGCAGCCAGGCCCCAAATCGTGTATCATTAGCTCTGCAAGTGGTTCAAAGAGGAGTGAGAATATGGCCTACCCACCTTTTCGCCATGAAGTCATCGTCGAGCGCACCCCGGGGGAGGAAAACGACGTCTGCCTGCTCGCCGACCTCACGGGGAATGGCTGGCTGGATGTGATCATCGGCGGCAAGTTCGGCGAGAATAACCTCTGTTGGTATGAGGCACCCCATTGGACGCCCCACATCATAGGGCAAGCTTATCTGGAGGCAGGCGGCGTTCTGCTAGATATCAACGGCAACGGCCGGTTAGACCTGGTTGTAGGCGAGGCATGGGGCGGCCAATCGGGACGTCCAGGCGGCGGCACGGAGCTTTACTGGTTTGAGCAGCCCCAGGATCCACGCATGCCTTGGCCCAAACACGTCATTGAGAATGGCTTCCATCGCTACCATAGCCAGGCGGTGGGCGATGTGGATGATGACGGCGAGCCGGAGATCCTGATCGCCTCCCAAGAGGCCGGGATCGTAGCTTACTATGACATACCCGCCGACCTAACGGGCGCGCGCTGGCCTCTGGAATGCCGCCATATCATCTATGATACCCTCAGCCTTGAGGGCTTGGCCATCGGCGATGTAAACGGTGATGGACGCAACGAGGTGATCGCCGGCACCAACATCTTTTTCCGCCCAGATGACCCCTACGCCCGGTGGAAGCGCAAACCGGTGGCCGACTTCCGCTGGCCGGTCGTTTCCCTGGGCGACCTCAACGGCGACGGCTTGCCCGAACTGGTGGCCGCCGAAGGGGAGAGCTTTCCCGCTCGTCTAGCTTGGTTTGACCTTCATCGCGAAGAGATGCACCTCTTGGCCGATGATCTCTTCCATCCCCATAGCCTGGCCCTGGCCGACTTCACCGGAAACGGCGCGCTAGATATCATGGTGGGCGAAATGGGCTTGGGACAATGGCAGAACCCGCGCCTTTATATCTATGTCAACGATGGCCGGGGGCACTTCCAACCGGTGCTCATCTCCGAGGGCATCCCTACGCACATGGCCGCCGTGGGAGATGTCAACGGCGATGGCAAGCCGGATATCGTGGGCAAGCCTTACAAGCCCGGAACTTGGGTTGATGTATGGTGGAACACCTGGTAAAGAGGATTTGCCTCCTGGAGCCTTACTCTACCGGCTCGCACAAAGCCTGGGTGGAGGGCTATGTGGCTCACAGCGGGCATCGTGTCATCCCCTTGACCCTTGAGGGGCGCTTCTGGAAGTGGCGCATGCACGGCGGGGCGGTGACGCTGGCGCGAATGTACCGCGAGCGCCAGGTACAGGCCGATTTGCTCCTGGCAACGGATATGCTCGATCTGAGCACTTTCCTGGCCCTCACCCGCGATCTAACCCATAGCTTGCCCACCGCGCTCTACATGCACGAGAACCAGCTCACCTATCCCCCGCGCCCGGGAGAAAAGCGCGACCTGCATTATGGTTTTATCAACTATGCCTCCATGCTCTGTGCGGAGAGGATCTTTTTCAATTCCCGGTTCCATCTGGAATCCTGGTTTGATGAGTTGCCGCGCCTTTTGAAGCACTTCCCAGACTATAATGAGCTCCAGACCGTCCGAGAGCTGCGCGCGCGAAGTGAGGTACTACCCCTGGGACTGGACCTCTCTCGCTTTGATGCCTTTCGTCCCTGTGAGCCTACCGCCGGCCCGGCGATCATCCTCTGGAACCATCGCTGGGAATACGACAAGAACCCCGGCGAGTTCCTGCAAGCCCTCTACACCTTGGCAGAGCGCGGGGTGGATTTCCGCGTGGTGCTCTTAGGGGAGGTCTTTGTGCGCGTGCCCCCGGAATTCCAGGAAGCGCGGGAGCGGCTCGGCGGGCGCATTTTGCAATTCGGCTACGTGGAGAGCTACGCCGAGTACGCCCACTGGCTCTGGCAAGCCGATATCGTGGTCAGCACAGCGCTGCACGATTTCTTCGGCGCCGCCGTGGTAGAGGCGATATACTGCGGTTGCTGGCCGATCCTCCCCTGGCGGCTGGCTTACCCGCAGTTCGTGCCCGAGGCTTACCGGTCACGCTGCCTTTACCGCAACCATGAGGAGCTTCTGGCCCTCCTTCAGCGAGCCATTGAGAACGTGAGCACATGGCGCGCCGAGTGTGCATCCCGGGGCTCGCCGCTGCGGGAGGTGGTGGCCGAATATGATTGGTCGCGCCTCGCGCCAGAATATGATCGGCGACTATTCGCGCGCTGAGCTCTTCGCCGGCACGAAGGGGACGGGGACCAAATATTGGTATGGATGGGTCAACCCCCGCCGGCCCTGAATATCCCTGCGTGGAGGAGGAGCTGATCGGGCAATTCACCCTCTGTCGTCTAGCCGATGGCACGCCCTGCCCAGAGGCAGACCTGCACGAATGCGCGGACCATAACGACTATCGTGGCTGGTGGAGCTCGCGCTTTGACGCGCAATTCATCTTTTACGACCCAGCGGATCTGGTACGGGTGGCCCAGAGGCAGTTGCAGCCCTGGAAGCCTCAGCCCTATGCCGTCCTAGACATAGATGAACGGCTCTTCCTCAATCCCTCAGGTGTCGAGCCGGAGATGTTGGGGACGGGCTTACAGCGCCGCTACCGGATCGGCGACATCACGTATGACCGTAATAACGGCCTCTTGTACGTCCTGGAGCTTTTCGCCGATGAAGCAGCACCCGTGGTACACGTGTGGAACGTACGGTGAGGTCTCGCCTTCCTCAGGCAAAAAACCGCGCCTCTAGCATCAGGCAAAGCTGATGGTAGAGCGCCTGGTGTAGCTCCTGCACGCGGTAGGTCTCGCTTGCGGGGACGCGCAAGGGGATATCCACGAGCGCAGAGAGGGGACTCTCTTGTTGCCCGGTCAGGCCGATGGTCGTCAGCCCCAAGGCCTTGGCGGTGGAGACGGCCAAGAGCACGTTGCGCGCCCGGCCGCTGGTGCTGATCCCTAGGAGCACATCGCCGGCCCGAGCGAGCGCGCAGAGCTCCTGGGCATAGCCGATCCCTGCCAAAGGGATATCGTTGGCCACGGCGGTAGCCAAGGCGGGGTTACAGCCCAATACATGGGCACGCAACCCCGCCTGCAAGTGCTCGGCCAGCTCAAGGCCGTGTTCCTGGGCCAGAAGGCGGGCGCGGAGGCTTTCAGGCAAAGGACGCGGGCGGGCGAAGGACTTGAGCAGCTCGCCGGAGATATGTAGGGCGTCGGCAAAGCTTCCGCCGTTACCACAAAGGTAGAGCGTGCCTCCCTTTTCCAGCGAGGCGACGATCGCCTCATAGGCTTGCGCCACCTCTGCGGCGATGGCGCCCAGCACGGGGTGGCGCAAAAGCTCGGCATAGAGGCCGGCCACAGCGGGGCATCCGGCCCGAAACCGTTCCAGCCATTCAGCCTCCGTCAACATGGCTCTACTTCGCCTCGGCCTGTACAGGTAAGGGTACCGATACGGGCTCCGCTTGCTCCTTCTTCCTAAAGACCAGAGAATCGGCCTCTTGATCTAGGTCCACCAGAACGGTATCGCCACTGACGAAGCGCCCGTCTAACAGGTACTTGGATAACGGACTTTCTACATAGCGCTGCAGCGTGCGCCGGAGGGGACGCGCTCCGAAGGCCGGATCATATCCCTTGTCCGCCAGCCAGCCCTTGGCGGCCTCGGTGATCTCGATGTGGATCTGTTGTTCGCTGAGGCGCTCCTCGATCTCGCGCATCTGCAAGTCGACGATTTGCATCATATTGGCCCGTGTCAAGGTGTTAAAGACGACGATCTCGTCAATGCGGTTCAGGAACTCGGGGCGGAAGGTGCGCTTTAAGGCCTCGGAGACGTCGTCAATGAACTTGGCCTCCTCGTTGGATTGCGAACCCACCTGGAAGCCGATGGTCTCGCCGCGGCGGCTGGCAAAACGCGTGCCAAGGTTGGAGGTCATGATCACCACCGTATTGCGAAAGTCCACGGTGCGCCCATGACCATCGGTGAGCCGCCCCTCCTCCAGGATCTGCATGAGCGCGTTCCAGACATCCATGTGCGCCTTTTCGATCTCATCAAACAGGATCACCTGGTAGGGCCTGCGGCGCACGGCCTCGGTCAACTGCCCGCCTTCGTCGTAGCCCACATAGCCGGGGGGCGCCCCGATGAGCCGCGAGACGGTGTGCCGTTCCCCGTATTCGCTCATATCGATCTGCAACAAGGCCTCGCGATCGTCAAAGAGGAACTCGGCCAAAGCCTTGGCCAGCTCGGTCTTGCCCACGCCGCTGGAGCCCAGGAAGATGAAACTCCCGATGGGACGGCGGGGGTCCTTCAACCCCGACCGGGCGCGCCGAATGGCATCGGCGACGGCGGCGATGGCTTCATCCTGGCCGACGACGCGCTCGCGCAGATACTCTTCCATGTGCAGGAGGCGAGCAGTCTCGTTTTCCTGCATGCGGCTCACGGGGATACCGGTCCAGGCAGCGACGATCTCGGCGATATCGTCGGCATCTACCACATCATCGATCCCCTGTTCGGCCTCCCAAGCCGCCCGTTTCTCGGCGAACTCGCGCTCCTTTTGCAGGCGTTCGCTCTTGAGCTGTGCAGCGCGCTCATAGTTGCGCTCCAGGCCGGCGGCCTCTTCTTCCTGGGCCAGGCGCGTGATCTCCATGCGTAACTCCTTGAGCTCAGGAGGCAGGCTATGCATGGTAATGCGCAACTTGGAGGCAGCCTCGTCGATCAAGTCCACAGCCTTATCGGGGAGGAAGCGGTCTTTGACGTAACGATCCGAGAGTCGGGCCGCCGCCACCAGAGCCTCATCGGTGATGCGCACCTGATGATGGGCCTCATAGCGGCTCTTGAGCCCTCGGAGCATCTCCACCGTCTCCTCTACGGTTGGCTCCTCAATGTAGATGGGAGCAAAACGCCGTTCCAGGGCGGCATCTCGCTCGATGTACTGGGTGTACTCGTTCAGCGTCGTCGCCCCGATGCAACGCAGCTCACCACGGGCCAGGGCGGGCTTCATCATGTTGGAAGCGTCAATGGCCCCTTGCGCCGCGCCCGCCCCGACGACGGTGTGCAGCTCATCGATGAAGAGGATAATCTCCCCTTGGGCTTGCTGGATCTCCTCCAGACAAGCCTTAAGGCGCTCCTCAAATTCCCCTCGGAAGCGCGCTCCGGCCACCATCGCGCCGAGATCCAACGAGACCACCCGCTTGTTCATCAGGGGCTCGGGCACGTCGCCGGCGACGATCTTTTGCGCCAGCCCTTCCACGATGGCCGTCTTGCCCACGCCCGCGCTGCCGATGAGTACCGGGTTGTTCTTTGTACGGCGAGAGAGCACCTGTAAGACGCGCATGATCTCCTTATCCCGGCCAATGACCGGATCCAGCTTGCCCTCACGGGCGAGCTGGGTTAGGTCGCGGCTGTACTTCTCCAGGGCCCGGAAACGGCTCTCCGACGTCGGGCTGGTCACCCTTCGGCCACCGCGGAATTCGGTCAAGGTAGCATAAAAGCGCTCATACGTGACCCCGGCATCCAAAAGGATGCGCGCCGCCGCGCTTTCCTGGTCGCTGAGGATGGCCAAGAGCAGATGTTCCGTGGAGATGAACTCATCCTTCAGCTTAGAGGCCTCCTCGCTGGAACGATCCATCAAGCGCTTGACGCGCGGAGTAATGTAGACTTGTTGTGGCTGCAGGCTGCCAGGCACGGCCATCCTCGGACTGGCTTTGAGCACATCGTCCAGACGGCGGCGGATCTGCTCCACGTTGACGTTCAAATCCCTGAGGATGCGAGGCACGATCCCATCCGATTGTTCCAGCAGAGCTAACAAGATATGCTCGGTATCCAGCTGGGTGTGCTGGTAACGCTGCATGATCTCATAGGCACGGGTTGCTGCCTCTTGGGCACGCTCCGTAAAGCGATCGAATCCTATCATGTTACCACCTCATATCTATACCGCGACCGGCTCGGCGAGCTTGGCGCGGCTAAAAGTATACTCTCCATCAACAAAATCCACGAGAATCGTATCCCCCTCTTTGAACTCGCCACGTAACAGGCACAAGGCCAGAGGATCCTGGATGCGACGTTGTATAGTGCGTTTCAGCGGCCGCGCGCCGTAAACAGGATCATACCCCTCGTTGGCCAAGGCCTCACGAGCCGCGGCGGTCAACTGGAGGTCTAAATTCTGATTAGCAAGCAACTTTTGCAAGCGGCGGATCTGGATGTCCACGATCTTGAGCAGTTGCTCTCGATCAAGGGCATGGAAGATGATGATCTCGTCCACGCGGTTCAGGAACTCGGGACGGAATTGTTGCCGCAAAGCCTCCATCACCCGCGCACGCACCATCTCCGTATCCTGGACGCGCAATTCGCTGAGCCATTGGCTGCCCACGTTAGAGGTCATGATGATCACCGTGTTCTTAAAGTTTACGGTTCGCCCCTTGCCATCGGTCAGCCGACCGTCATCTAGGATCTGTAGCAAGACGTTAAAGACCTCGGGGTGGGCCTTCTCAATCTCATCCAAGAGCACCACCGCATAGGGCCGCCGGCGCACGGCCTCGGTGAGCTGACCACCTTCCTCATAGCCCACATAGCCGGGCGGCGCGCCGATCATGCGAGCCACGGTATGCCGCTCTTGGTACTCGCTCATATCCAGGCGGATCATGGCGTCCTCGTCATCAAAGAGGAACTCGGCCAAAGCCCTGGCCAGCTCGGTCTTGCCCACGCCCGTGGGGCCGAGGAAGATGAAGCTGCCGATGGGGCGATTCGGGTCTTGGAGGCCCGAACGCGCCCGCCTTACCGCGTTGGCCACCGCCTTGATGGCCTCATCCTGGCCCACCACACGCTCATGGAGCCGCTCTTCCATGTGTATCAACTTCTCCACCTCGCCCTCTAGCAGGCGAGAGACGGGAATCCCGGTCCACTTGGAGACGATCTCGGCCACATGTTCGGGGGTGACCTCCTGATGTAACATCCCCCCGTCGCGCTGGAGGTCGGCCAACTTGGCTTCCAGCTCCTTCAATTGCCGTTCGGCCGTCAGGATGTCTGAATAGCGCAGCCGAGCGGCCAATTCTAGATCGGCCTGGCGTTCGGCGCGTTCCGCTTGGGCTCTCA
>Ga0315298_1009602_pt1 | contig 11909 bp, 9 predicted proteins | sample WHS_1_MG_FD_203077 | JGI IMG/M metagenome (GOLD analysis project Ga0315298, IMG submission 203077) | Extremophilic microbial mat communities from Washburn Hot Springs, YNP, Wyoming, USA - WHS_1_MG | ecosystem: Environmental > Aquatic > Thermal springs > Hot (42-90C) | place: USA: Wyoming... | reverse complement strand
AATGTCTATGAAATCGCCAATCTCGACCGGATATGGGTCAATGTGGCGCTCTACTCCTACCAGTTGCCTTGGGTGAAGACCGGCAATCCCGTACGCCTGCACCTGGCAGCCTATCCCGGCAGGGTCTGGGCGGGACGCCTGAATTTCCTCTACCCGACCCTCGATCCCAAAAGCCGGACGGTGACGGCCCGGCTGAGCTTTTCCAATCCCGGCGGGAACCTGCGCCCCGGCATGTACGCCGACGCCACCATTGTGGCCAGACCCGAGGAGGCTCTGGCCGTACCCAGCAGTGCCGTATTACATACCGCCCAGGGGGATTATGTGATGCTGGGTGAGAATGGTGGACATTTTCTGCCGGTCCAGGTTGCTCTGGGGCCAGAGGCTGACGGCTGGGTGGCCATCAACAAGGGACTCAAGACGGGGGATCGGGTGGTGGAGAGCGCGCAATTCCTGCTCTATTCCGAGTCTCAGTTCCAGTCCGTCAAGGCCCGCATGCTGGGGGGCAGCACGATACCCACTAAGAGTGCCATGACCGGAATGAATATGGGTCAGGGAGGGAAGGCTCATGATTAAAGCGATTATGCGCTGGTGCATGGCCAACTACCTGCTGGTCGTGATCGCCGTTCTGGTGTTGATCGCCGGCGGTACGCTGGCAGTGATGAATATCCCTTTGGAGGCCCTCCCCGACATCTCGCCCACCCAGGTCATCGTCAAGACTTCCTATCCGGGTCAGGCCCCGCAGATCGTTCAGGATCAAGTGACCTATCCCCTGGAGACCACCCTGCAGGAGGTGCCCGGTGCCCAGGCCGTGCGCGGCTACTCCATGTTCGGGGACTCCTATGTCTACGTCCTCTTCAAAGGAGGCACCAGCATCTATCAAGCCCGCAATCTGGTACTCCAATATCTGAGCCAGGTACAGTCCAAGCTGCCGCCGGGGATCACGCCGGCCCTGGGTCCGAACAGTTCGGGGGTGGACTGGATCTTCGAGTACGCCCTCAGCGATCCCGGCGGGGGGTTGAATCTCGCCCAACTCACCACTCTGCAGAACTGGTTTCTCAAATACGAACTGCAGGGCATCCCCGGCGTCGCGGAGGTGGCCACGGTGGGGGGGATGGTGCAGGAGTACCAGGTGGTCGTGAATCCACAAAAACTTCTCGCCTACAACCTGACCATGCCGGAAGTAGAGGCTGCCATCCGTGCCGCCAATGGGGAGACCAGCGGCTCGGTGGTGGACATGGGAGAGGCGAGCTATATCGTCCGCACGTCTGGTTATATTCGCTCCCTGAAAGACCTGGAGGATGCTTCGCTGGGGGTGCGCGACGGCGTGCCCATTACGCTGCGTCAGGTCGCCCGGGTACAGTTGGGGCCACAGTTGCCCAATGGCATCGCCGATCTCAACGGCCAGGGCCAGGTAGTGGGCGGAATCGTGATGATGAACCAGGGCGGCAACGCCTATGCCCTCATCCATCAGATCGAGCGCAAGCTGAAAGGCATCCAGCCCTCCCTGCCCAAGGGCGTACAGGTCGTCACCACCTATAGCCAGGCCCCGCTCATCCAGCGCAGCATTCATACCCTGACCGGCAAGCTGCTGGAAGAATCCCTGGCGGTGGCGCTCATTTCCCTGCTCTTCCTGCTGCGCGCGCGTTCGGCGCTGGTGGCCCTCGTTGCCCTGCCGCTGGGGATACTGGCGGCCCTCCTCATCATGTGGGCCATGGGCATCCCTGCCAACATCATGTCCCTGGGCGGTATCGCCATCGCCATCGGCGTGATGATGGATGCCCCCGTGGTCATGATCGAAAACATGCATAAGCACCTGGAGCAAACCCCTGGCATCGATCCCTGGGCGGCGGCAATCGCTGCGGCGACAGAGGTTGGGCCGGCGCTGTTTTTCTCGCTGATCATCATCGCCGTTTCCTTTCTGCCGGTCTTCGCCCTGGGCGGTGAGGAGGGCAAGCTCTTCGCGCCCCTCGCCTTCACCAAGACATTTTCCGTGGCGGCCGCCGCCATGGTCTCCATAACCGTAGTGCCCATTCTCATGGCATGGTTCATCCGCGGTCGCATCCTCCCCGAAAACAGGAACCCGCTGAACAGGCTCTCCACTTTTATCTACCGGCCAGTGATCCATACCGTTTTGCGCGCACCCTGGGCCGTTTTGATCATCGCCCTGCTGTTCACCGCCACCCTCTATTACCCCTGGAATCGTCTAGGTTCGCAGTTTATGCCGCCGCTGAATGAAGGATCGCTGCTTTACATGCCCATATTCCAGGACCCCGCCATCTCCATCGGCGAGGCCGCCATGATCTTGCAGCAAACGGACCGTATCCTGATGACTTTTCCCGAGGTGAAAACGGTCTTTGGTCAGGCGGGAAGAGCCCAGACGGCGACGGATCAGGCACCACTGTCCATGTTCGACACGACCGTCACCCTCAAGGAGCCGGATCAGTGGCCCGTCGGGATGACGATGCACAAACTGCAAAATAAAATGAACGAGGCGTTACGCATTCCGGGTCTGTCCAACATCTGGACGCAACCCATCAAGAATCGGGTAGACATGGTCACCACTGGGCTGACCACGCCCCTCGGCGTCAAGGTGGCCGGCCAGAACATCAATACTCTGAACCGCGTGGGGCAAGAAATTCAAGCGGTTTTGCAGAAAGTGCCTGGCACACAAAGCGCCTATGCGGCACGAATCACGGGTGGCCGGTACATCGTCGTTCATACAGACCGCGTCGCAGCCGCCCGCTATGGTCTGTCGGTGGCGGATGTCAACAATTTCGTGGAGACGGCTATCGGCGGCGAGGTTCTGACCACCGCGATACAAGGGCTGGAACGCTTCCCGGTGAATCTGCGTTACCCTCGGGCACTGCGGCAGTCCTTGGCAGCACTGATGGAAAGCCGGGTCGCCACACCCAGCGGTGCCCAGATCCCTCTCGCCGAGGTCGCCGATCTGCGTATCGAGGGTGGAGCCTCCATGCTCACCAGTGACAACAGTCGGCTGAACAACTGGATCTACATCGACCTGAAGCCAGGCACCAACATCGGTACCTATGTACCCCGCGCCAAGGCCGCGATTGCGAAGGATATTCATCTCCCGGATGCGTACACTCTCTCCTGGGTAGGCCAGTATCAGGTCATGGAGCGAGCCGCCAAGCGTCTGGAGTTGGTCATTCCCGCCGTCGTCCTGGTCATCGCCTTGCTTCTGTACTTCAACTTCAAGAACTGGGTGGAAGTGGCGATCATCCTGCTTACCCTGCCCTTGTCGCTGGTCGGTGGTTTCTGGCTCATCTACTGGCTGAACTACAAGTTATCGGTGGCGGTGGCAGTGGGTTTTATCGCCTTGGCGGGGGTGGCGGTGGAATTCGGAGTGGTAATGCTGCTTTACCTGGATCAGGCCCTCCTCCGGCGGCAGGCACATGGCACTCTGCAGACCTGGCACGACCTTCGGCTTGCCGTCATTGAGGGAACCATGCTGCGCCTGCGGCCGCTGGCCATGACCTTCAACCTGGTAGTGGGCGGTCTCTTACCCATCATGTTCAGCCATGGCGCCGGCGCCGATGTGATGAAGCGCATTGCCGCCCCCATGGTGGGTGGAATGTTCAGCGCCGCATGGCTTGCGCTACTGGTGATTCCTGCCCTTTATGCGCTGTGGCAGAAACGGCGATTGGGCTTGCACTGAGGATAAAGGTAGCTCACCCGCCCAGAACGCAGAACCCGTTAAACTGCCAATCGGTTACGCGCCAAATGTCAGAATTAACCTCTGCCCAAGCCGCTGGGGCTGTGCTATCCTTTCGGCTCCCGGACGGGGAGCAGGCAAATTCTGCTTTCTGTTGCCACGGCCCTGCCCAGGTGGCGAAATCGGTAGACGCAAGGGACTTAAAATCCCTCGGCTTATGCCGTGCCGGTTCGAGTCCGGCCCTGGGCACCATTTATGCGATGGGAATGGCTCTTTCTCTGTCAAACCCAAAGCCTGACAGCCATCGCAAGTATGACTATCGCCATTATTACCTTGACCCACAGTTTTCCGCGGCGACCCATGGTAAGCCTCGTAGCCACTCTCGCGCCAATCATACCACCCATGCCGATGACGATGCCCGCACCCCAGTGAACCTGCCCCATCCAGGCAAAGATAACGAGAGTCGGCAAGGTGTACAATGCGATAATTAGGGTTTTATAAGCAGCTACCTGTGCGAGATCCCTGGTGAGAAAATGGCGCAGTGCGAAGATAAAGAGAAAACCGATACCGAGCTGCATAAAGCCGCCGTAAAACCCTAGAGCGAGCAGCGTGGGGTAAAGCCAGGGCGACGCATCGCCATCTGGACGTGTGGGTTCTCCGGTAACCATTTTTGGAAAAAACATTGTAGCAGTGCTAACTGCCAGTACAATCACCAATATACGCTGAAACCAGAGATTGCCGATATGGATACCTGCAATGGCGCCCAGTATGGCGCCGGGCAGCGTCCACAGCGCCAGCTTTATTCCCATTTTCAGATCCACCAGGTTATGGTGGTAAAAGGTGTGTGCAGCGGTGAGGTTTTCCAAAAGGATGCCGATACGGTTGGTGCCGTTTGCGGCGATTGGATCAAGGCCCACGAAAATGAGTGCAGGCAGGGTCAGCATGGACCCCGCACCCGCCAGAACATTGATAAACCCGGCCCCTATACCGGCAAGGAACAGACTAGGAAGGACCCACCATGCTGTGCTAAGTGATAGCATCGTGCGTTATATCAACCCTGGTTAAAATGGCGTAAGAAATTCCGCCAAATTCCAAAGTCCACCATACGGACGTCGATACGCACGGGCTCACTGCATTTGATCTGGAGACGGCAGCCTGGTGGCAGCATTTTTGTTCAGGTCATTGCATTTGCGGTAGCATTTCCGTGAGCTTCTTCTCGCTTATCAATCCCGTTATCAGACCAAGCTTGCCTTTTTTGGGCAGATAGATGATATCCGGGAGATCGTCGATGCCTACTTCCTGCAAGAACACATTGTTTCCTTCAATCTTTTTGATCGCCTCGATGGTTTTTGGTGACGCCTTGCCGATTGCGTCCGTAGCACGTACGAGGTTGGCTGGCTTGCCTGTTTTCATGCCCTTATCAATGGCATCTTCGGCCTTTTGCAAGGCCGCTGCAGGGTTATCGGCCTGCAATATGGCGGCCGCCTCCGGCATGCTGCTGGGCTTTATTATAGCGACAGGAACATAGCGGACGGTCAATTTTCCTTCTCGAATGAGACGGGCTTCGACCACATATAAAAGATGACAGAATGGGCAATTTGTATCCGTAAAATCGTAAACGACAGGCCCCCGGTGACCCTCCTGGATATAGGTAAGTTTTTTCCCCATCAGTTGCCAGAGATCGCTCGGAGTCATTTTAGAGGATGCGGCAGTCATGCTGGACGCTGCAGCAGCGGTCGCCGCGCTTCCTGTGGTTGTTGACGCAGGAGGCGTTTTTTTCGCACAAGCCGAAATAGACGATACCAACCACGCTGCCAATAATGCACGAGCCATGATCACCAGTGACTTTTTTAACATTAGTTTCTGCCTAATTCCAGGTAAGATAAGCGAAATAAATTTGATCTAGCACCTTTCTGGTGCTCATAATATTATCTCCAGCACGGCGGTTTTTCGCCTCCTCGGCCCCGATTCCGAAAGGCGGAAGGCATCAGCGGCACGATACGGACAGAAATATCCACAATCAGAAACGTACGAACGAAGCCCCGACACAACGTTACGGGTCCCGGCATGCGCCAACTGCAATGCTGTAATCTATCATATGAAGCCATATATCGCACTCCTGACGCTCGGGGAAAGCAGTCCGGTGACGGACGCGCTTACCCGTGTTGCAATCCTGGTCTCCAGGCTTCATCATGATGGCCCGGCGTGCTTTTCTCTGTATGACGCACCATAAGTTAGGGTCTGTTGCCGTCCCAGGCACCGCCGAACTTACTATCAAGGACTTCACACCATGTCAATTCAACCAGCAATATCGCCCGCACCCACAGCCTCGGCCCAGAACATTATCGACGTATGCGGCATGCCTTACGCGGTGGCGCAACCGCTGATTTACGCCGCCACGACCCGCCTGGCAATAGGGCAGCAGGTACAGGTATTGGCGGACACGGATCCCAGCGCCATGATGCGGGCGGTGGCTTTTCAGTTGCGCGACGCCATCTCCTGGCGTTTTGAAACGGATGGCAAGCTCTGGCAGATAGACATACGACCCCGCGCCGAAGCGGAAGCCAAAGATGTGGTAGACCTACTGACCTGGGATCACTACCGCCTGGACCGCCAGTTTGCTGACATTCTAGCTGCCGCCAACCAAAATCGGATCACAGATGCAGAAACCCTCTTCGGCGATTACTGGATCGGTCTTCGCCGCCACGTCCATCTGGAGAACAATGTCCTCGGTCCGATATTGGGTGGCGGAGAGATAAAAGGTCCACTTGCGGACATGCTCCTTGAACACGACAGCATCATCATCCAGTCCAAACTGGTGGAAGAGACGTTGATGGAAAAGGATTATGGTATGTTGCCCGCTATTTGCGCAGTGCTATCCGGATCCCTGGCCAAACATGAAAACCGCGAAGAAAACACCCTCTTCCCTATCTGGCAAACCACCGACAATAGCGACCGGGGCCGCGCTGCCGAGTTCCTGGCTCGCTCCAAAGAGGTGTTGGCGGGCGCAGAGGATCAGCAAGTCAACGGGATCTTCCCCGGTTGCGACCGGTAAGCGGCAGCACGCCAACCTCCTTATCCCTGATAAACGCCCATGCGACGTTGTCCGCGTATCAGCAACCAGCGACCGGCCAGGATCAGGATCAGCACGCCCCCGGTAATCAGAAAAGCCGCCGCAAATGCGAGCATATGAGATTCAGCAAAAGGTTCGTTGATAAACGTCCATATGACGTAGGTCAGGTAGCCGATAGGTTCTTTGGTAAACTGTCCATTCCACATGTAGTTGGACCAACCTGCCGTATACAGGAGTGGTGCCGTTTCTCCCATGGACAGCGCGACGGCATAGAAAAGCCCCGTCATGATCGCTGGTGCCGCGCCTGGTAAGAGGATCTGCAGTGCTACCCGCCCTTCGCCCGCACCCAGGCCGTAACCCGCCTCACGTACCGCCAGCGGAATATTGGCCATCGCCAGTTCGGTGGAGCGGGCGATGTAGGGCAGCAACATCACTGTCAGGGTGATGATTCCCGCCGCTACTGAGAACTGCCAACCCAGATAAATGACCATGGTGATATAGCCGACATAGCCCAGCACGATGGACGGGATGCCGACCAGCACATCCGAAAGAAAACGCAGCATTTTTCCGGCTCCGCCCTGTCCATGCTCGCTCAGGTATATTCCGGCAGAAATGCCGATCGGCGCCGCCAGAAGCAACGCCCCGACGGACATGACAATGGAGCCCTCGATAGCATTTTTGAGACCACCACCGATACCATTGGTAATGTCCGTGAGCAATTTTGGCGTCAACGCCGGCCATGCGTGAATGACCACATCCCCAACAATGGAAATAAACATCGCCGCAAGAAAAACAAACGAAAACACCACGAACAACCAGGCGAATGCGGACATTGCGCGCCGGTATAAAGATACCTTGAAGCCCTTCGCGCGGGGTATGGTGGCAATGCTGCTTTCAACTGCCTTGCTGGCCATCAGCGTACCCTCGCCATCCACAGCAGTAAACGCGCTGCAAAGTTCACTACCACCGTAATGAGCAGGAGCACCAGGGCAATTTCCGAAAGGGCCTCAACGGCCATATTCGTCGGATCCTGTAGTGCGCTATCCAGTTGTGAGGCAATAAATGCGGCCATGGTGGAGATCGGCGCATAAATGTTGTTGGGCAGATAATTCAGCGCATTGCCACTGACCATCAGAACCGCCATGGTTTCTCCCAGGGCTCGGCCCAGGGCGAGAATACCCACTCCGATCAACACTGTCTTCAACTTGGGCAGGGTGATATGCCAGAAAACCTCCAGGCGATTCAGGCCCAAACTCAAACCCGCTTCCTTCAAAGCAGGTTCCGTCATCTGGATGGACTCTCGCAGGGTGGCAGAAATCAGTGGAATGATCATTACCGCCAGTACAAAGGCCGAGGTAAGCAGCCCATAGCCACTCCCCGGATCACCGCCGAGGAACGGAACCAAAGAAAACGTCTTGGCCATAAAGGGAAAAATAGTCTGGCCAAAAAGCGGGACCAGCAGGGCATATCCCCATAGTCCATAAACGACGCTGGGAATGGCCGCCAGTAGATCGACGAAAAGAGACAACGGGCCGGCCCAGGATCTGCGCACACCTTCACTCAGGAAATATGCTGCTCCGATCGCTACAGGCATCGCCATCAACATGGCCAGCATCGAACCGACAATGGTACCGACGACAAGAAACCAGATACCATATTTTGCCCCGGGCATGATCTGCGCGCCGCGTACATCAACCGGGTTACCATATAGATTTCCCAGATTCCAGTCATTCGTCCACAAAAAATGAAGCTGATTAAACTGAATAGCCGGCCATGAATAAATGACCAAAAAGACAATCAATGCAATTAATGAAAGTGGTAAAAAGCTAGCCGTAACGATCAATCCTACCCTGAATACAGGAATTTTCATCCCACAAATCTCCTGGCATTTAGAGTATCTGGATAGTCGGCATCAATAATCATAAAAATATACAGAGGAGTCCTGCATTGGATATGGGAAGAGCCAGGGCACAGCCCCGGCTCCGGCACAACTCTTATTTGATTTCCGCGATCTGCTTGCGGGAAAGCTTCGCAGCGCTATCGGGTAGCGGCACAAAGTTCACCGCGGTGATGAAGTGTGGCGCATTACCACCCTTCGGATCAATAGCCCAGTTCAGGAACTTGCGCATGGCCGCGGCCACTTCGGCATTGGGCTGCGTCTTGCTGACGATCGCATATTCGTAGTTGATGATGGGGTAGGAATTGGCGCCTGGCGCATAGACCAGACTAATCCGCTCGTCGGCCGGGGTCTTTTTGACCATTTCACCCGCCGCAGCCTTGGCATTCGCCACTGTCGGCAGTACGAACTTGCCGGCGCGGTTTTCCAGCATGGCCATTCCCAGATGGGCATCTTCCACCGGTTTCTTCCAACTAATGCCGATATAGGCGATGCCGTAAGGTGTCGTTTTCAGGGCCTGCACCATGCCGGGGTTACCTTCCGCACCAATGCCACCGGGGACAGCTGGCCAGCTCACCGTCGTGCTGTAACCCACGCTGTTGCTCCATGCAGGGGTCGTATCAGACAGATAGGTGGTGAAAATGAAGGTGTCACCGGATCCATCGGTACGATGCACCGGAATAATCTTGTGGTTGGGCAGCTTTGTGCCAGGATTCAGCTTGGCAATGGCCGCGTCATCCCAGTTGGTGATCTTGCCGGAGTAGATGCCCGCGAGCACCGGACCGGACAGCTTCAGATGCACGTTGTTCAGACCGGGAACGTTGTAATTGATCATTTGAATGGAGATGGCCAGCGGGATGTTCAGGATATTGGGATGCTGCTTGATCTGAGCATCACTCATGTAGGCGTCAGAAGCGCCGATCTGGGCCACGCCAGAGATCGCCTCAGCGATGCCGGTACCGCTGCCCGTACCCTGGGTGGTGATCTGAATGCCGGGGTTCATCTTGGTGTATACAGGAACCCACAGATTGAAGAGCGGGTACAGCAGGGTGGAGCCGGTTTCCAGCAGCGAGATGGTCGGAGCCGCCGAAGCAGGCAGGGCATACAGGGCAGAAAGGCCCAACGCGGACAGAATTACGGCACCTTTGACACTACGTGTTACTTCTTTCTTCAAGCGATGCAGCATAAGGCCTCCAAAGATGGCAGATACGTTGATTTACGACTTATCCACAGGACATCCCGCATCCAGAAAGCACGATAGTGCTATCATCAGCGAAACTCGAAGGGCAATCTAACATAGCAATATGACACTTTGATGAAAGATTTATGTCACTTTTATGACAAACGAGACCACTGTATCATGATTTCGGCCCGGAAACCTTGGCGACAGCAGGGGAGTCTGTCAACGGACTGCCTTCTACAGGATTAAATGTTAACAACAACATGCCGTTATCACCAGACCAGGATTCGTCGGGCGCCGGTCTGCGGCGAAAGATTTTGCCAGTCATGGCGAAGTCGACCGGAATCGCCGGCTGGTATGGCACTGTGCTAGCCCGTCGGCCATTTCTTCCCTACCTCCTGACCAAACCAGAAACGCGTAAAGGCAACGGGTAAAACACGCGCCAGAATGGTGATGATTGCAATACCAATCAGCGCCGTCATCCATTCATCCACCCGCACCTTGGTGTCAGGCCCCGTCCCGATAAAGATTTCCAGTCCTGAAAGTACCGCGCCCAGGAAGATGGTGACCGGCCGCCAGCCGTAAGGCGTCAAGGCAGGGGAAAATCGGGCGATGGCCCCCAGCGTTATGGCGGCCCACAGCGCATACTCACCGGCGCGTATCCAGAGCATCTGCGGACTAACGGGCAGATAACGGTTGCCCACCAGGATTGCCGTATAAATGCACACCGCAGCGAAGGCCCAGCGCCACCAGCCCGGGATGCGCTCCTTCATTTAATGTTGTCTCCCGTTCTTTGGTTGCGGATCGTAGGGATTTTCTCCCTGACGGAAGACCAGACGCAGAGGCACAGCGTCCAAATGGAGGGCTCGCCGGAAGGCGCTTTCCAGATAACGTTTGTAGGTACCGGGCAGGCGCGTCAGTTGGTTCCCATGAAACACCAGGGTGATGGGGTTCTCTCCCCCCTGATGACAGTAACGCAGTTTGATGCGTCGCCCACCCACCATGGGTGGTTGATGGGTCTCGATCACATCGGCCAGGGCACGGTTCAGTTCGGCTGTGGAGAAATGACGACGAGAATCAATCCATAGCTGATCGATGCTCTTATAGAGATCACCCACACCCGTACCATGCAAAGCGGAGATGGTATAGACTGGCGCGTAGCGAATAAAGTCCAGCCGTCTTTCCAGTTCCTGCTTTACGGCCTTGCGCTCTTCGGGGTTCATGCCATCCCATTTGTTGACCACCACCACAATGGGACGTCCCAGTTCGACCGCGACACCCACCAAGTGGGCATCCTGCTCGGCAATGCCCAGACGCGCATCCAGCACCAGCAGCACCACATCTGCCTCGCGCAGCGCACTCAGGGTCTTCAATACGCTCAGTTTTTCGAGTCCCTCGCCGACCCGCGCACGGCGCCGCATACCGGCTGTATCGATCATGACATAGGGTTTGCCCTGGCGCTGGTAAGGAATACGGATGCTATCCCGTGTGGTTCCGGGTTCGTCAAAAACGAGAACGCGCTTTTCACCCAGCATGGCGTTGACCAGCGTCGACTTCCCTACGTTGGGTCGACCAAGCATGGCGATACGCGGCCCCTTTCCCGCCGCGTCTGCGGTTTCATCCTCAGGGGTCGGCAAATCGGAAAAAATTGCCTCCAGCAACGGTTCGACGCCGTGCCCATGAGCAGCGGAAATGGTATAGGGTGTGCCCAGACCAAGGCGATAAAACTCAGGCAGTTCGCCCACGGCGCCTTTCGCGTCCATCTTGTTTACGACCAGATAGATGGGTTTACCCCCGCGGCGCAACTCCTGAGCGATTTCCGCATCCTGAGCAGAAAGGCCTTCCTTGGCATCCACGAGGAAGCAAATGGCATCAGCCTCGGTGATGGCGAGGCGGGTCTGCGCCGCCATGGCCGCTACCAGACCTTCCCGCTCTTCCGGTTCAAAACCACCGGTATCCACCACCAGATACTGGCGCCCTTCAAACTGCGCGGTACCATAGTGGCGATCCCGGGTAAGGCCCGGGAGGTCTGCCACCAGTGCCTCGCGGGTGCGCGTCAGGCGATTGAAGAAGGTGGATTTACCCA
>Ga0315298_1009600_pt1 | contig 11911 bp, 9 predicted proteins | sample WHS_1_MG_FD_203077 | JGI IMG/M metagenome (GOLD analysis project Ga0315298, IMG submission 203077) | Extremophilic microbial mat communities from Washburn Hot Springs, YNP, Wyoming, USA - WHS_1_MG | ecosystem: Environmental > Aquatic > Thermal springs > Hot (42-90C) | place: USA: Wyoming... | reverse complement strand
GCCGGTCGCTTCTTTGATCGCGTAGATCAGTTGACGCAAGTCTTCAATGGAGTAGATATCGTGGTGGGGAGCCGGGGACAGGGCGTCGGTGCCCTGGGGGATCATTCTGGTTAGCGATACTTGCCGAGCTATCTTCTCACCGGGCAAGTGGCCGCCGATGCCTGGCTTTGCACCCTGCCCTATCTTGATCTCTACTGCAGCTCCGGCTCGCAGATAGTTGACGTCGACTCCGAAGCGGCCTGAGGCACATTGCACGATAATGTGGTCACCGTAAGGCTCAAGCTCGGGATGAAGTCCACCCTCGCCCGTGTTCATGAAGGTACCGAGCTCCTGGGCTGCCCAAGCCAAGGCCCGGTGAACATTTAGGGACACGGATCCGTAGCTCATACCTCCAAAGAGGATGGGAGTCTCTAGACGAAGCTGGGCGTCAAGTTGCAGGGCGCCGGGCTGTCTGTTGCCGGGGGTGATAACAGCCTCCAAAGAGTCGGGCTTGCGCCCAAGAAAGGTGCGCATCTCCATGGGCTCGCGCAGGGGGTCGATAGAGGGGTTAGTAACCTGACAAGCGTCCAGCAACAGGTGGTCGAAGATGCGCAAGTAAGCCCGATCGTTGCCCATCCCGGTAAGGAGCACTCCCCCCGTCTCAGCTTGTTTCCATACGGCTTTCAGAAGTTCAGGCGGCATGTTTTCCGAGTGCTTGAAAGCAAGTTCATTCTTCTTGACAGTGATGGCTCCCGCTGGACAGAAAGTGACGCAGCGGTGGCAGGCAACGCACCTTGAGTGGTTGGGCACCGGTCTCTCCAAGGCGCGGTCCCAGCTGTAGACGTTCCAGCCACATTGGTGAACGCAGCGGCCACATTGAAGGCACGCTTCACGGTCGATCACCACGTGGAACTCGGCGGGCAGGAGGCTCACGGCGGTCACTGAAGACACCTCCTAGCTTGGGCCTTTTCCGCTACCCGTCTTTCTCCAGGGCTCTGGTGCGCTCGGGCGGTTGACTTCCTCCTTCCCTTTTCGCTCACAAGAGCGATCACAGGCTCTCCCGCGGCTGGCATCCAGCTTATGTCAGGCTGAGGACAGACTTCGCGGATGGCCGAGTGTTCACTTGCCACGTAAACTACTGAGCCTTTCCTAGCTGCCACCAAGGGTCGCAGCTTGATGCGGTCGTTCAGAGCCACCATGCCGTCCGTCATCCCCACCACAACCGCGAAAGGTCCGTTGAGAAGCGCAGATCCATAGACCATGCGTAAAACAGTGAGAAACTTTCTCTGTTCCTCAGGCAATAGGTCGATCTGTTTCCAGAAGGGGCTGGCTAGCGCTTGGCAAGCGACCTCAACCGGCAGCCGGTGCCGGCGGAGAAGAAGGTCGAAAAGGTAGGCAACCACCTCGGTGTCGGTCTGCAGAGTGCAGCGATAGCCGAACATCTCCAGGTAGCGGCGGTTGATACCGTAGGAGCTGATCTCTCCATTGTGCACCACGGAAATGTCAAGCAGGGCAAAAGGATGGGCACCACCCCACCAGCCTGGGGTATTCGTGGGGAAACGTCCGTGCCCGGTCCAGAGCCAGCCTTGATACTCATCCACGCGAAAGAACTCGCCAATCTCTTCAGGAAAGCCAACTCCTTTGAAAACGCCCATGTTTTTTCCGGAAGAAGCGACGAAAGCTCCGTCTATGCCCGAGTTGACATCCATGACTGCGTGCACGACGTAGTCCTTCTCACTGAGCTGGGTGTCCTCGAGTTTCTCGGGAGCCACGTCGAGGAAGTAGCGCCAGAGAATGGGTTGGTTCTCGATGCCTCTTACCGGCCTAGTCGGTATCGGCTCGTCCATGACCAAGCGGAAGTGTTTGCGCAGGTAGCTCTCAGTGTCTTTCTTGGCGATGTGATCATGAAAGAGTAGGTGAAAGCAGTACAAGTGGGGAAGTTCCGGATAGATCCCATAGCCGGCAAATCCTCCCCCCAGTCCGTTGCCGCGATCATGCATGGAAGCCATGCCGCGAAGGATGAATTCACCGCTGAGACGAGCTCCTGACTCGTCACAGATCCCCATCAGCCCGCAGTTACCCAGGATCCGCGATGAGGCTTCCTCCCGGTAAGCGGGTCTTGTGTTCAACTTGGGGAAGGGAGTTCTCATTGCTGCACCTCGTCGCATGTCTGGCTAGAGAGGACCTTGTCGAGCACCGTGCGCAGCTCGGCGCTGCCCTGCGGTGCGAGAGAGGGGAGGCCGAGCTTCTCGCGGAGAGACGTGCGGGGCGTCCCAAGGACTCCGGTGGAAAGGAAGGATTGGTAGCCTGCGCGGAGCGAGGAAGGAAAGTGTCCCTGTTCTCGCGCCAGCTTCTTGAGCGTCTCGAATATCCAGGCCATGCCCAGTCGGCTGTGGCAGCGTTCAAAACAAGTCATGCACTCAAGGCAGTGCCAGGGCTCCGGCCCCGCAATGATCTTCTTGAGCTCACCGGCGAGCAGTCCGTGAACGATCTGGGAGGGGGCGAAATCGGAAACGGCGACTGCCGCCGGACAATCGGCGTCGCAAGCGCCGCAGGAGGCGCAAATCTCAAGCTGATGCAGATCAAAGTACCTGGCCAACTCCGCACGGTGCTCGAGGTTCTGCTCCCACTTGTCGAGAAAGCCTGCCACGGGTATGCGGTGCAGCTCCGCGCCCAATTCAACCGCCGAGTGGCCAAGCGCCAGGGCCACTAGCTCGGCGAGGTAGAAGACAGGGAAAGTGGCTTGCGCTGATGCGCCCGGGGCGCCAGCAGCCTGACCCAGGTCAAATTGAAGGAAACAGGCAGGGCAGGCGACAACCAGCGCGTCTGCCTGTGCCTCAAGAACGTCGGCAAGCTTGCGGTCTAGGAGTTGCCGGGAAGCGCCTCTTCCCTCTGCCCGTTCCAGCCCGCTTCCACAGCAGTCCATCTTGGAGGGATAGTCAACTACTGTTGCCCCTAGCGCCTGGAGCAGTCTCTCGAGCTTCGAAGGCTCTAGTGCGCTGTCCCATCCCACTGCGGGAGTGGGCCGCAGGAGGTGACAGCCGTAATGCACGGCGAGTCTCATCCCCGCCAGGGGCCGAACGACCTGCCGCCGCAGAACGTCTGGCCCGATTTCGTCGCAGAGCCACTCGGCTAGGTGCCAGATCTGTGGCATCGTGACCGGGCTGAGGTCGGTGTTGCGGAGCAGGTGGGAGACTGTTTGTCGCAAGGCTCTGTCGACGCGCAGACGAGACGCCGTCTGCCTAAAGGTCGAGTAACAACCGCTGCAAGGGGTCACCAGAGTAGCGGCGTGCTCTTTTGCTAGGACGAGATTACGTGCCGCCGTAGCGTAGAAAGCAAGCTCGTCGGCTGTCTTCACCAGTTGGGTCTCTGGGCAACAGGTGAAGCCAACTGGTTCAATCAATCGCCAGCCGAGGTCACTGACCAGAACCCGGGTAGCCTTTTCCACGAAGGGAAGGCGCACAGGTATCGTACATCCCCAGAAGATTGTGGCCTGTCTCATGACCGTTTCCTATGTCCGTCGGGTTCAGCAACCCACTCAAGGCGGCCGCCGCTTTTATTGCGGGCGAATCAAGAGTAGCGGCACAGGCGCGGGTATACCTTGGCCGCATGGAGCCAGGTTGGCCGTCAAGGCTATACATATGGCCAACATGTGGCTGGAACTGCCGGAGAGGGGTCTGCTTACTGAGCCGCTGCAGGTGTCCTTCGTTATGGGGGTGAAGGGAGGAATGCCTGCTGACCCCATGTTATTGTCATACTTGGTTCGGCAACTCCCGCCCAATACGAGTTGGCAGGTGATTGCTATCTCCAAGGCCAACCTGCCGCTCACCACTATAGGCCTCGCCATGGGGGGCAACGCCCGCACGGGTCTGGAGGACACCCTCTACGTACGGCCCAAGGAATTGGCCAGCTCCAATGCGCAGCTGGTCGAACAGCTAGTGGGAGTAGCGCGGTCTATGAACCTGCAACCGGCTACGGTTGAGGAGGTGATCGAGCGGCTCAAGCTTTCGCCTGAACTAGTGGGATAAAGCGGGAGAGGACAGCACCAGAGGACGCTGTGGGAGAGGACCTCGCAAGAGCACGCTGGTGTAACGGCGGGCCGGGGACAGAAGCAAAGGACTTGGAGCATGTGAGCTTGATAATGGCGTCCCCGGCCCTCCGGTGGCTACCGCTGATCTCAACTGCTAGGCCTGGCGGTGGGGGCAGTGGCGGCAGTTGCCCAAACAGTCCGCGGAGCCGCGCCTGGAGCAGCCTCCCCGCTGGTCGCGAGTCGGCGAGTCGGAGCGGGGCGCGGTGACGTAGGACTGGCCTGTGCCGGGCGGGGCTGTCGTCTCGGTGCTGGCGCGGACGGCCGCGGCTGACGCAAAGGTTTCGGGAGTTGAGTGCTGCCTGAGCGAGCAGCCGCGGCGGCAGGAAGTGATGGTGTTCCGGGATCCGCGGTAGCTGCAGCGGCCGCCCCCCGCGTGGTCGTGTGGAGCGTGACCGCACTGGGTGGTGCAGTCGAAAGTGACACAGTGGCGGTGGCCGCTGTGATCATGCCTGCCGCCGGGGAGACGGTGTTTGTTGTGATGTCTACTACGATGGCCCAAGGTAAAAACCTCCTGCTCAACTCCAATTCGGGTGCACATAGTTGCCGCCTACGAGCGGCCTAATGATATATCGCGATATATCTTACCAAGGCAGCAAGGGCTTGCCAAGGCTTGCCCATGCCGGGCCGATACCCCTATGGAGGCGGCCATTGGCCTGGCACCCTAGTCAGATTCGGCGCGGAGCGACCAGCGCCCTAGTCACGTTCGAACGGAACCCCTAGGCTGCGGGGTTGCGCCACCCGCAGGGCCCGCACCACGCGGACGAACACCCTGCGGCCGCCTTCCGGGAGAGCTGCCGTGACCCGGTCGACCCACTCCGCGTTCCCGATGTTCACGAGGAGCAGAGTGAGGATCATCAAGGGGAAGGGGGCTACCTGTAGGACCTGAGAGGGGACCCCTTGGAAGCTAGGCTGTAGGACCACGCTCAGCCACTGCAGCAGACCGAATAAGTAGGCGCCCAGAGCTCCGCGAATCGGGTTCCAGGCACCAAAGATCACGATGGCAAGCGCGATCCAGCCCATGCCGTCAAGGCCGGAGATGGTGCCCTTCCAGCCTGCCTTCACGCAGAGAGAGAACATTGGCCCGGCAAGCCCGACTAGTGCTCCGCCCAGCACCGTGTAGGTGTAGCGCACCAGGTTAACACGAGTTCCCCGAGCAAAAGCGGCCTCTGGTCGCTCACCGACGGCTCTCAGGATCAGCCCAGGACGGGTGCGGAAGATCCACCACCAGGCCACGAAGATCAGTACGAAGCTGAAGTAGGTCATGACGTCGTGCCTAAACAGCAGGGTCCCGAGCAGGGGGATGTCCTTCAGCACTGGGATGGGATGCACCGCGAGCGTGGGGCCCTTGTCGCCCATGAACGGGTTTCCCAAGAAGTATGCTAGATCACGGCAAAACAGGGTGAGCACGAATCCTACCGCTACCTGTGACTGGCGGAGGGAGATGCTGCTGAAGGCCACTATGAAGGCCACCAGCGCCCCGATGAGCGCTCCCGAGGCAAAGCCTAGGAACACGCTGTCTGTCTTGAGGGCCACGACGAAACTCCCCATGGCTGAGAGCAAGATGGTTCCGTTGACGGAGAGGTTGATTACTCCCGCCCGCTCGGCTAGGGTCTCACCCACGGTGGCGACCACCAGGGGCGCTGAAGAGGCAAGCACTCCGGCCAGGCCTACAAGAAGGGTGGCGCTATCCATCAGCGACTCTTCCTGAAAGCTCAGCGGCCGCGGGCTCTGTGGACCTACCTCCGGCGAGACGCGTCCGGCGTAGGTAGCGCTGTCTTGCTCCCTCGACCAGAAGTACGAATAACACTAGCGACCCCTGGAGCACACCAGACAAGGTGGAATCCAACTTAAGAACAATGGGAAGCTGTATGCTTCCGATGTTGAGGGCGGCGAAGAAAAGCGCTATCGGAGCTACCCAGACTGCTCTGTACCGGATCAACATGCCTATCATCAGGGCTAGGAAACCGTAGCCGCTTGAAATGGAAGGGATGAGTCGATGGTAAACGCCGGTCACCTGCACGGCCCCCGCCAGTCCCGCGAGTCCGCCGCAGATCAGGAACGCGAGAAGACCGTACTGCCAGGCGGGCACTCCTAATAGGAACGCCGCTCGCCGGTTGAGCCCTACGGCCTTCAAGCGTAAGCCGACATAAGAGCGCTCAATAAACACATAGACGGCGATCACGGCAGCAATGCCCAGACCGAGCGACCACAAGCTGAGCCGCAGGTTGCCGATCACTGGTAGCGCGAGTCGGTCCGGGAAAGGCTCCGTGCCGCTCATCGAGCCTACTCCTGGGCGCTTCCAGGGCCCGAATATTAACCACAGTGTGAGGGCGGTGGCGACATAATTGAGCCCCAGTCCCCCAAATATCTCGTTGACCCCACCGAAGGTCTTCAGCAGTCCGGCCAGCACCGCCCACAGAGCGCCGCCCACCACTCCGGCGCAGATGGCAAGCACGATGATGAGGCCGGAAGGAAGAGCCGTACCTTGAAGCAGTCGCAACACCCAGGTGGTGAGCACAGCTCCAAGCACGATCTGACCCTCGACTCCTATGTTCCAAAGGCCGGCAGTGAAGGTCACGAGGACGGCGGCAGAGGCGAGAAGGAGGGGGACCCAAGCCACAAGCACATTGGCGACGCCGCTCACCGACCCGGCTGCCCCCCGCGCTATCTCGGCGAAAGCCTTCAACGGCGGAGCGCCCGCCAGAAGCAAGATGGCGCTGGTGACGCCAAGAGCAAGGAGGAAGGCTGCTGCCTGTAGGGCAAGGTTGGTCCACCCGGCCTTGCTCACGCGGAGCCCCAATTGCCGTGGGGCGCCGAAGGGTCGCGGGGAGAAGGGCCGCCGGGAGAAAGGTCGCCGGGAGAAAGGTCGCCGGGAGAAAGGTCCGCGTGAGAAAGGTCCGCCTGCCCGGACCGGCTGACCGTTCTTGCCTGGACTCACTCCCCGCCTCCAATAAGTCTTCCGAGCTCCTCGACAGTGGTGGTGGCGGCGTCCAGCGGCTCGGACACACGGCCGGCAAAGAACACGAGGATGCGGTCGCTGTAGCGCAGGATCTCGTCCAGGTCGCTGGAGGTGAAGATGACGACGGCTCCTTGGCGGCAGCGCTCCTTTAACTTGCTCCAGATATAGATAACCGACTCCACGTCAAGCCCGCGGGTGGGATGGTCCAGCAAGAGGAGTTTGGCCTGAGGCTCCACCAAGGCTAGGAGCGCCCTTTGCTGATTGCCTCCGGAAAGAGACTCCACGTTATCGTGGGGAGCGCCTTTGATATTAAACTCGGCGATCCGCTGGCTGGCGACACGGCGGCCCTCTTCTCGCCGGATGAGAAAGCCCGAGGTCTTCTGGGTAAGGAGGAAGTGGTCCGAAAGAGTAAGCCCGGGCACGAGCCCTTCCTCCAAGCGGGCAGCAGGTACGTAGGCCACTCCGCGTTTGCGGTACTGGCGGTAGGGTTTGCCGGTGAGATCGATGCCACTGATTCTGACCTTGCCTGCCGTGGTCGGCACTAGACCAGCGCAGCCTCGCAGAAGCAGACTCTGGCCGCTTCCTTCCATGCCGGCAAGGCCTACTACCTCGCCTTGCCGCACTTGAAAATCGAGGCCGCTTAAAGCTACGCGTCCTTCTTCAATCCCAACTCCCTCCAATTGCAAGACCGGCTCGCCAGGGACTGTGGGCTCACGCTCGCCTAGCGCGATCTCCCGCTCAAACATCATCGTGACCAATTGATCGACGCGGAAGGGAGGGAAAGCCTCGCCCACGAGCCGCCCGTGCCTGAGGACAGCCACTCTTGAGCAAAGCTCCTGAACTTCCTCCAGCTTATGCGACACGAAAAGTACGGTCTTGCCCTGGCTCGCCAACAAGCGAAGCGTGCTGAAGAGCTGGTCCCGCTGGCTGGTGCTGATCCCAGTGGTGGGCTCATCTAGAATCAGCACCCGTGCTCCCAGCCATAAGAGACGCAGAAGCTCAAGCTGCTGGCGCTCTCCGACAGTGAGGGCCCCCACCTCTGCCCTAAAATCAAAGGAGAAGCCCAGGGAGCCCGCCAGCTGGGCCATGGCCTGCATGGTTTCGCGCCGCTTGGGCAGCAGTCGGCCAGGCGCGCCGACCAGGAGGTTGTCTACTACCCGCAGGGGCGGGAAATCCATAGGGTCCTGGTGGAGCATGCCGATACCGTGCCGGAGCGCGTCGGCCGGGGAGCGAAGGTGGACTGGCTTACCATCCAGTTCGATGCGACCCTTGTCGGCTGACTGGAAACCCGAGAGGATCTTCATAAGCGTGCTCTTGCCTGCGCCATTCTCGCCTAGGATGCCTTGGATGCTGCCTGCGGGCACCGTCAAGGTGATCCCGTCGTTGGCTCGGACGGGACCGAAACGCTTGTGTATGTCAATGAGGCGGACTTCCAACCAGACTCACGATCCGCACCGACTTCCCACTGGGCTCACAAGCCGCTTCACGCGACTGGGTTTGTGCAGCAACCCAGCCGGAGAGACTGTGAAGGGGAGACCGATCCGGTCTCCCCTTCGTCATTCTTGGACACGAACACGTTCACTTCACTACTTGGATACGCTCTGTCCTTCCATCCCTTCCAGCAACTGCGGGAGGTACCAGATCTGCTGGTCAGTGGCGGTCTCCCCTTGGGCCAGATAGGGCGTGCCGTCTTGCAGGTTTAGTGGTCCGGTCCAGAGATTGAGCCCGCCGGCTAGAGCGGCAATGAACTCGTCTACCTTGGCGGAGGCTTCGGCGGAGAGGCCTTCACCTTTGGCGAAACCGATCATGGAGGTATCACGGTTGTTGATGTCTTTCCAGTCCGGCCCAACCCAGTGCCAGAAGCTGGACCACTTGCCGTCGCGGGCGGCGGTAGCTGCGGCCAGATACTCCGGCCCCCAGTTGAAGTAGGGGACCCCCAGCGCCACCTGGGGAGCTTCGGCCAGGGAGCCTACGTAGTCGTAGGGGATAGCCCACACCTGTTTTCCGGCCTCAGCGAGCTTACTTGCCTCTACTAGAGCTTCGGTGGTGTCGATGCCGGAGATGACCACGTCGTAACCCTGGTTGAAGAAGTTGTCAGCCACCTGCGTGGGATCAGAGGTAACTCCGGGGATGTTGAACCAGAAACCGATCCAGTTGACGGTGAACTTAAGATCAGCTGGATTCTTGCCCAGGTACTCAGTCCAAGCATAACGGGCGCCCAAGTAGGCTGACGCCGCTAGGCGCCGGGTCTCGTCGTTGATCAGAGGACCAAGGTAGCCTATCTTGCCGGTTTTGGTGGTCATGGCGGCGGCCACGCCGGCGATCATCTTGCCGTACTCCATCCTCCCCATGATGTTGCTCAAGTTGGGGATGTTCTGGTAGTCCTTGCCCTCTTTCCAAGCCCCGTCGCCTGAGCTGTGAACCACCGGAATGTCGGGATGGGCCCGAGCGAAGGCGTGGGCGCCGTCCTTCATGTCATCGGAGGTAAAAAAGATCATCTTCGCGCCTTGAGCCACCAGCTCTTCCGCCAATTGTTCAACTGTGGTCCCGGGACGGTCAGAGGTGTTGGCCTTGTCTACGTAGACCATCTTGGCCCCCGGCAACTTCTCCTCAACGTACAAGCCGCCCTCGTAGTTGGCTTGACTCCAACCGTTGTCGTTATAGGGCCCGACTAGCACCATGCCGAAGACGAACTCCTTGGGAGTCGCAGCGGCGCTGGTGGAGGTTGTGGAGCTCGGGGCAGTGGCGGCACTGGTTGATGAGGCAGGGGCAGCGGTGGTTGATGAGGCAGGGGCGGCACTGGTGGTAGTCCCCTTTTCTCCACAGGCTGCCAGGAGCGCACCCACGAGCACAAGCATGCAAAACAACACACAACAGGTTATGACACGGCGTGATCGGGATCCGGGCATCGTCTGCAACACCTCACAATTCTTTCTTTGACCTTAATGACAGGGCCGTTTCTGGTGCGGCCTCTAACCCAACCCTCGGGGGACCTCCTTTCCTCCCGTCACAGATCGATGACTTTCATCTCGTAGATCTCCTCCATCTCCAGGCAACGGTCAATGGCGGCCTGCGGCACGTCATTGTCCAGGCCGAGAATCATGATGGAATCGCGGGAGACATTGTCGGCTCCGCTCGAGGTCACCATGCGGGAGATGTTGACCCCGAATTCGCCCATGATGGTGCCGACTCGTCCTATTACCCCGGGAACGTTGCGGTGCGGGACGTAAGCCAGCTTACCCTGGGGAACGAAGGTGATGGGGTGTTCCCCTATCTGGATGATGCGGGGGTGCTTGTGTTCGAGCACGGTGCCGGCAATCACGAACTCGGAGCCGTCGCCTTCTGTCACTACTAGTTTAATGAGGTTGCGGTAGTCCCCGCTGTCAAGAGAGATGGTCTCTCGCACCTCGATACCCATCTGCTCGGCTAGGAGCCCGGCATTTACGAAGTTGACGTTACCTCTTGACATGGTCCCTTCAAGAATGCCTTTAAGAGCGGCTAGTGACAGAATCTTGGCGTCGGCTGGGTCCTCAATGTCCTTGCCAGCAAAGACGGTCTCCACGCGCTTCACGCTGCCGCGCCTGATCTGGCGGTAAAGTATCCCCATCTGCTCGGCCAGGCGGACGAAGACCCTCAACTTGGCAAAAGACTCCTCGCTTAAGGTGGGTATGTTAAGGGCGTTCTTGACCATCTCACCCTTGAGACCAGCGATGACTTCAGCCACCACCTCTTCGCCCACTCGTCTCGAGGCCTCGTAGGTGGAGGCGCCCAGGTGCGGTGTGCCCACAACAGTGTCGAACTCATACAGCGGGTGACTGTACTGCGGTTCATTCACCCACGTGTCGATGGCCACCGAGGCAATGCGTCCAGACTTGAGTCCGCGGTACAGAGCGTCTTCGTTGAATAACCCACCCCGCGCGCAGTTGACCAGTCTGACTCCGGGTTTCATGAGGGCGATTTGCTCGTCGCTCACCATGTTGATGGTTTCGGGCGTGCGCGGCGTGTGTATGGTGATGAAGTCTGACTCACGCAGGAGCTCTTCCAGGGTTGCCTTCTTCTCTACGCCCAGATTGGCGAAGCGGGAGTCGGGGATGTAGGGGTCGTAGGCGATGACGCGCATCGCGAACCCCCGAGCTCTCTGCGAGACCAGTCCGCCAATCCGGCCCAAGCCGATGATGCCCAGCGTTTTTCCGTAAAGTTCGCTACCTTCGAACTGCTTGCGTCCCCACTTGCCACTCTTGATGTATCGGTCGGCCCAAGGGATGTTGCGGCTGCTAGCGAGGAGCATGCCCATAGTGTGTTCAGCGGCAGAGATAATGTTGCTCTCCGGCGTATTGCAGACGATCACGCCCTTTTGCGTGGCGTAGTCAATGTCGATATTGTCGACTCCCGAACCTGCCCGTCCCACGATGCGCAGATTGGTCGCCCGATCGAGCAGCTCTTTGTCGACGATGGTTTCGCTGCGGACAATAAGCGCGTGATATTGAGGGATGATCTCGAGAATCTCTTCCCGGCTCATGTGGTACTTCACGTCCACCGTGCAGACAGCTGCTAACTGCGCGATGGCGCCTTCGTCCATCAGCTCGGCAACCAGAACCTTGTAGTGATGAAGGTCGTCCAAGGAGTCCTCCGTCGTCATGTGTTTGAGCGCATAACCACGGTCACCCGAGCCGCGCCAGGGCCGGGCGCCAAAACACGCTTCGCACTTAACCGTGGAGAGCCTTTAGCCTAGCATACTGGCTAGCCCTACTTCCACACCGTGAAGAACTTCCCGGCCAGGGGAGCAGCCTCTGGGCCGAGTCTAACTTTTGTACTCTGACTACGAACCCAAGAGGGCGCGGGCTGTGCGCTCGGGCGGACGACGCTCAGGAACCGGCACCCTG
>Ga0315298_1009598_pt1 | contig 11911 bp, 10 predicted proteins | sample WHS_1_MG_FD_203077 | JGI IMG/M metagenome (GOLD analysis project Ga0315298, IMG submission 203077) | Extremophilic microbial mat communities from Washburn Hot Springs, YNP, Wyoming, USA - WHS_1_MG | ecosystem: Environmental > Aquatic > Thermal springs > Hot (42-90C) | place: USA: Wyoming... | reverse complement strand
CAAAATGAAATAAGGAAGTTCGTTTGTTCGTTCGGGACACCCACTCAAAGGTAAGGGTCGTGCGATCCATCTGTTATCTATAACTTTTTGTTAAAAAGGATGTTTAAGTCCTCTGTAAGGTTGTCATTGCGAGGAATAAAATGACGAAGCAATCTACAAGCATAGGGATTGCTTCGCCTGTGGCTCGCAATGACAGCACAATAATTCTTTTTTGCTCATATTCGAAGAATACCTAAGATTTGACGCACGACCCATCCGACCCAAGCTTCGCTTGTGTGCCCGATGGGTATCCCTTCACCCACTGCACAAACTTCCTTATTTTCAAATGCATTTTTTGGTTAAAAATAATATATATTTACATTTTTTAGATTTTTGTTTATATAATCCATTTGAAAGGAGGAATGTGTATGGTCTTTAAAGATAAAGTTGCCATAGTAACAGGGGCTGCAAGTGGTATTGGTAAGGCAGTTATCAAAATGTTTGCTGATGAAGGAGCAAAGGTAGTACTCGCAGATATTAATGAAGATGGAATCAACAAGTATGCAGCTGAACTTACCTCAAAAGGTGTTGATGCAATGGCTGTTCCAACAGATGTTACAAAGTTAGATATGATCAAAAATCTACTTAATAAAACACTGGAGAGACATAAAAGGATAGATATATTGCACAATAATGCTGGTATCATATTACCAAATGATATTGATGTAATTGATTATAAAGACATAGATAAGCAAATCCATATAAACCTATACGGTATTATTTATGGAACAAAAGAGGTAATTCCTATCATGAAGAAGCAAGGGTTCGGGCATATCGTAAATACAGCATCACTGGCAGGTATCGTACCTGAACCAAGTTCTGCGATCTATTCAGCTACAAAATTTGCTATAAGAGGCTTTGATCTTGCAGTAAGGCTTGAACTTGCTAACACAGGTGTAAGTATCACCACCTTGTTGCCAGACTCTGTAGAAACACCTCAATTACACTATGAAGCAACACACGGGGGATCGCCAATGTCGTTCCTTGATAAACCTCAAACACCGGAAGCTGTAGCTCAGGCAGTAAAGAAGGCTATACTTAAGAACAAGTTAGAAGTCTATGTACCCCATTCTCAGGGTGTAATTGCCAGGCTTGCTCTTATGTGGCCATGGATTATGCCTGTACTGTGGCCCATGTTAGAAAAATCAGGTAGAAAGAATAAAGAAAAGAAAATACAGGAATTAAAAAAACAGGGTTAACAGCACCTTCGGTTGGTAGTAGAGACGGAAGGAAATCGGTTTGCCAGGCGGAGGTCCCCTTTTCAGGCACCTATGGTGCTTTTGATTACCTCTGCTATATCTGATGCATAGCTCTGTATGAGCTTTTGATCTTCTCCCTCTATCATAATCCTTGCAAGTGGTTCTGTGCCAGAATACCTGACGAGTACCCTTCCTTTATCCTTCAATTTTTCTGAGACAGCATGTATTACCTTTTCTACCTCTGGAAGTTGTGAAAATGGTGTTTTTGTTGAAACCTTCACATTTACGATGACCTGTGGATATTTATCCATTACCCTGGAAAGTTCGGATAATCTTTTATCCAGAACCACCATAAGGGACAGTACTTGAAGTGCAGTCACGATACCGTCTCCTGTTGTTGTGTATTCACCAAATATTACATGCCCTGATTGTTCACCACCAAGTATGTAGCCTTCCTTTAACATACTTTCAAGGACATATCTGTCCCCCACATTCGCTCTCACAAGTTTGATACCCTCTTTTTTTAATGCCAGTTCAAGCCCAATGTTGCTCATCACAGTCGCAACTACCCCATTACCCTTCAGTCTACCATCCCTTTTCATCTTTACCGCATTCATTGCTATAATATAATCTCCATCTATAATGTTCCCGTGTTCATCACAGAGTATTACCCTGTCTCCGTCACCATCAAATGCAATACCTGCATCTGCCTTGAGCTTGTTTACCATGCTTACCATTGCCTCAGGATGTAAAGAACCACAATTGTGATTGATATTCTTACCATTTGGTGAAGCACCGATAACTACTATATCTGCACCCAATTCCTGGAATACAGTAGGGGCTATTTTATAGGTTGCCCCATTGGCACAATCAACAACAAGCTTCAATCCAGAAAGTGATAAATGTTTAGGGAATGAATGCTTTAAAGCTACAATATACCTTCCAGCTGCATCTGTAAGTCTGTATGCTTTGCCTATTCTTTCTTGCTGTTCAGGTGGAACAATTTTGTCTTCAGATAAAACGAGTTTTTCCATTTCTGCTTCAATTGTATCATTAAGCTTGTAACCATCTGGACCAAAAAATTTTATACCATTATCCTGATATGGATTATGTGATGCAGAAATTACAATACCGACATCAGCCTTTACTTCTGTTGTTAAAAAGGCAATACCCGGGGTTGGGAATGGACCGGTCAGTATAACATCACCGCCCATAGATGTGATTCCAGCTGTTAAAGCCATTTCAAACATATATCCGGAAAGTCTTGTATCCTTCCCAATAATAAATTTGTGACGGGTCTTACCATTGGCAAGGATAGCACTTGCAGCCTTTCCAAGTTTCAAAACTGTTTCAATAGTCATCGGCTCCTGGTTTGCAGTGCCCCTGACCCCATCTGTTCCAAATAGTCTTTTCATAAATGTTTTACCTTGAACATTACAACTATTGCCTGTGGTTGTACTGTTACCATCTTATAATTTGAGGTTGATAATGGTACCATCAGAGCAATAGTGTTTTTAAACTTACTTATATCTACAGGAACGGTCATGATCGCATTTATATTACTTATGACAGTGGATGGTCCTATCACAGTAACTTTATCCGGCTCAGTTACTATCCCTTTAAGTTCGTAATCCGCCTCTGGATTGCCAACAACAGATACACCAACATCAACCACCCTGCTCACTATTCTATCAATGGAAATATTTATACTGCTTGGATAAATGCTCTCTACCTTTACACCTCCTGGAAGATTAAATTCAGAAGGAGAGATATTAAATATGTAATTACCGACATCCGTTTTTATCAAATTTATTTTGTAAACAGGTTTACTATCCACATAGCTAAATATGGCTGAAGAAGGTCCGGACACAGTAACCTCTATATACCGTGGGACATCGTTTATAATAACTTCATCAGATGGCAGGTTGTTAAGAACTATAGGAATCTTCAATGTTACCTGTGTTGTTTTTTCACTGTGTGCAAAAAACCATAAAAACATTGCCATTAAAATAGCAAGTACTTTATAGGTAAAGTTATCTGTAATAAGCCTTAAAAATCTTTTCATGCATTTGCACCTAACAATTTAATCAACTCATCCTGTATTGTTTCAGGTGGTTCAAAGTTTACAATATTTTTATCAACCACTACAGAAGCCTTACCTGTTTCTTCAGATACGATTATAATAACAGCATCTGTTTCTGAAGACAGTCCAAATGCGGCTTTATGACGCGTTCCATAGGTTGGATGATATGGAATATCCTGTGCAAGTGGAAGCATGCAGCCAGCAGAAACAACCCTTGTTCCTTTTATGATTACAGCTCCATCATGCAGGGGCGCATGTGTGTTGAATATGGTCAATAACAACTCTTTTGTTACAAGGGCATCAAGCATCCTGCCTGTACTAATGATCTCTTTTATCCCTATATTCCTTTCAAAGACAATAAGCGCACCTGTTTTTGTTTTGGTCAACTCTACAACCGCTTCTGTTACCTGTTCAATGGTGTGCCTTAACTCATCTGCCTGTACACTGGGTTTGTTAAAATACCCTTTTCCTATATAAGCTAAGGCTCTTCTTATATCCTGTTGAAACACAATCACGATTATTAAAACAATAGAACTTATAAAATTATTTAATAGCCAGTGAAGTGCTGTTAATTGAAAAATATTTGATAGAACATAAGCTCCAAAAATAACGAATATACCAACGAGTATCTGGGCTGCCCTTGATCCTTTTAAGAGCAATAAAAGCCTGTAGATGATATAGCTGACTATCAGGATATCAACAGCATTTTTAATAATACCGTAAATAAACTCGTGCATCAGGCATCCATTATATGTTTTAAAATAGATAATGCATACTTTGTTTCTTTTATATCATGAACCCTTATAATATCAACCCCCTGTGAGGTAGCCCAAACTGCTGAAGCTAAGGACCCCCATAACCGTTCAGTTACATCTGTATTTGTTAACTTTCCTATAAAAGATTTTCTTGAGGCTCCCAGAACCACTGGATAGCCGAGTGTTTTAAAGGCTTTTATATGTTTTAAGATCAAAAGGTTATGCTGTACGGTTTTACCAAAACCTATTCCAGGATCAATAGCAATACACTCTCTGTCAATGCCCATTTGAACCGCATACCCGACCCTTTGTTCCAGATATGAAAGTATCTCAGCAATGACATCATCGTATTCTGGATTTACCTGCATGGATTTTGGGGTCCCTTTCATATGCATAAGAATAACACCAGCCCTGTGCTGTCTTATAATCTCTGGCATCTTTTGATCAAAGCTCATCGCACTTACATCATTAACTATATCTGCACCATTTTCAAGTGCCTCAAGCGCTACCTCAGCCTTCATAGTATCTATGGAGATAGGAACCTTTATCTTATCTTTCAATTGTTTTATAACTGGTATTACCCGTTTTTTCTCTTCCTCAGGACTAACAGCTTCGCTACCAGGCCTTGTAGATTCTCCTCCAACATCTATTATATCTGCACCTGCTTCATAAAGGGCTATTCCATGTTCCACAGCTGCCTCAGTGGAGACAAATTTACCTCCATCGTAAAATGAGTCCGGGGTTACATTCAAAATCCCCATGAGTTTTGGCCCGTTAAAAAAATCAATTGTTGAGTCTTTATACTTGAATGCATGGTGTTGCTCAAATAGATTTTTAAGACAGCTTTTTAACTCATCTGCTATCGCAGATAAGCCGAACTGTTGCGATGCTATCTTATCTGCTATGAGTTCTATCTGTCTGTGTGTTCCTATTAAAATTGCATCGGTAATTATATCGGGTTCTTTTATAACTTTCCATGCAGTTGCAAGATCAGCACCTGCTGCTAATGCCTCCTGTTTTAAGATATTGGCTGCCGGCGAAGATAATGATTTTATTTTGAATGCATAAAATACTGCCTTCTTTTGCATAATATCTATACCAGCAGGATGCACTGATAAGGATTTAAATTTAGATGCGATCTCTCTCGTGTCTAAAGGGTTTAAAAGATAAACCTTTCTCATGTTTCAGAACTGGCTACTGTGGATTTACTATAGCATCAATCTCATGAGCATCCAGTATCTCTTTTTCAAGAAGCTTATTCGCAAACTTATTCAGTATATCAAACTTCTTCTTAAGAAGTTCAGTGGCGTTGTTGTAACATGTTGTGATAATGTTTTTAATTTCGTTGTCTATCTCAATTGCAGTAGCCTGACTGTACTCGTTCTGTCTTGCCACTTCTTTGCCAAGGAATACAAGCTCTTCTTTCTTCCCAAAGGTTATAGGCCCAAGTTTATCACTCATCCCCCATTCACAAACCATTTTTCTTGCAAGCTCTGTTGCCTTTTCAAGATCATTACTTGCGCCTGTAGATGCATCGCCGAGTGCAAGCTGTTCTGCTGCCCTTCCTCCCATAAGCACGGTTATAGTGGTTAGAATGTGTTGCTTTGAAATGGTGTACTTATCTTCTGTAGGAAGCTGCAATGTAAGACCTAATGCAAGCCCCCTTGGAATAATGGTAACCTTGTGTATAGGATCAGCATTCGGGAGCGATTTTGCAACGAGCGCGTGTCCTGCTTCGTGATACGCTATTAACTTTTTCTCCATTTCACTTATGATCATACTCTTTCGCTCAACGCCCATCAATATCTTGTCTTTTGCCTCTTCAAAGTCCTCCATTGATACCTTTTCCTTGGATTTCTTGGCAGCTATTATAGCTGCTTCATTTGCAATGTTCTCAAGATCAGCACCTGTTGCCCCCGGTAACCCTCTTGCAATCACACTTAAATCTACATCAGCATCAAGCGGGATCTTTTTTGTGTGAACCTTGAGTATTTCTTCTCTACCTTTCAAATCAGGTACATGAACAACAATCCGCCTATCAAACCTTCCAGGTCTTAACAAGGCTGGATCAAGGATATCAGGTCTGTTTGTGGCTGCGATCATAATTACATCCTCATTTGCTATAAAGCCATCCATTTCTACAAGAAGCTGGTTTAAAGTTTGCTCCCGCTCATCGTGTCCGCCACCAAGTCCAGCCCCCCTGTATCTTCCTACTGCATCTATTTCATCAATAAAAACGATGCACGGAGCATTCTTCTTTGCCTGCATAAAAAGGTCCCTTACACGAGCAGCCCCTACACCTACAAACATCTCTACAAAATCAGAACCACTTATACTGAAAAATGGTACCTTTGCCTCACCTGCTATTGCCTTTGCAAGTAATGTCTTTCCTGTACCAGGGGCGCCTATAAGTAATATACCCTTTGGTACCCTTCCGCCAAGCCTGGTAAACTTTTGAGGATTTTTTAAGAAATCTATTACCTCCTGGACCTCTGCCTTTACCTCTTCTATGCCAGCAACATCCTTAAATGTTATATTCTGCAAGCCCTCGTTTAATAATCTGGCTCTACTTCTTCCAAATGACATTGCCTTTCCGGCTCCGGATTGCATCTGTCTTGTAAAGAATACCCACCATAATACAAATATGATAAGCAGTGGAGCCCATGTAATTAATATGCTACGCCAGATAGAATCCTCTTCTTTTGATTTTGCAGTAATATCAACATTTTTGGCAAGTAAGGTTTTTACAAGTTCTGGGTCCTCTGGTGCATAGGTTGCGAATTTCTCATTGTTCTTTGTTACCCCTGATATCTCATTGCCTTTTATCTCTACGGATTTTACCTGTTCATTATTAACCGCCTGTATAAATTCGCTAAAGCTTAGATTCTTAATCTGTTGCTGTGTTGGCTGGTTTACAAACCTTATCAAAATAATTGTCACAACAAAGATTAAAACCCATACCGCAAGATTCTTTGCTAAGCCTGTATACTTGTTGTTATTCTTTTGCTTCATTGGATTGTTTTCATTTCTTTTATCCATATTTTACTAACCTCATATTAAAAGTAAGCAAATTGTATAAAATAATCAATAGGAATCAATAAAATGATCGTATGTTTGGGTTATCCCCTTATTGTTTATCTGTTCTTTCAAAGATTAAATATTCCTTATTTTTATAAATCTTTAATCCACCTGGTAACATCCTGAGTGTTTTTGAATTATCTTTTGTCCTCATCAGCATACTCATTACATAATCAATGTGTTCCCTGCGAGGGTTATAATAGGTACCAAAGCTATTTTTTATAGCAAGCTGAATAACAGATTTGATTATAATATTATCATGCTCAAGTAATTTTTTTAAGTTCAATGTAATCATACCATTCCTATCCATATGTAAAACATCCTGATAGGCTTGCCGGGAAAGCTTGTTTAGGAACACATCTATTTCTCTTAAATCTGTAGATAAAAAAAACATATGATCCAGTATGCCTGGATTAAGCCTCATCAATTCAGGTATCACATGTTGCCTTATATTGTTTCTCAAATAGTTTTGCAGTTCATTGGTGCTATCTATTACATACTGAACATTTTTAAGCTTTAAGTATGTAAGGATGTTGTCTCTGGAAAGAACAAGCATTGGTCTTATAATATATCCCCTTACAGGGGGTATCCCGCTTACACCGCCGATACCAGTACCTCTAAGCATATTGATCAACATAGTTTCTGCATTATCGTTCATAGTGTGTGCAAGCGCTATCCTGTTTAATTGTAAATCAAGTATACATTCATCAAAAACCCTGTATCTTTTTTCTCTCGCAATTGCTTCCAGAGAATTGCCCTTAAGTTCCTTTTTCGTCAGTTCAATATCATATTTTACAAAATCAAAACCAAGTATATCTTTAGCAAGTCTTTTTACAAATTGCTCATCCCTATCAGCCTCTTCCCCTCTTAAATGATGATTAACATGGATAACTACAGGCTCAAGATTCATAACCTTTTGATAGCGTTTTATAAGCAAGGCAAGGCATACTGAATCAGGTCCACCAGAAACCGCCACACCTATTCTTAATGGCTTTCCGTCTTTTTTTTCTTGTTTCGTTAGACCTTCAGTATCTGTCCCCTTAGAAAACATATTGTAGGATCTGCTAAACTTAAAGAAATGTTCTTCTATTGCTTTAGCACTATTAAGCTTCATATAGCTATTATAGTTTATCTGACTATGGTATTGCAACTATACTGTATGTGGAGACACAAATAAAAAATTCCTATTATACGCGGGATACACGATTTAGTATCATGCTGTTCACAGCCTTAAAAACAACCTCTGGTGTAATAGATTTCATACATAAGAAATGCCCCTCAGGACATTCCATGGGACCATGAGGGGAGCACGGCCTACAATATAGCCCTTTGTTTTCAACAACAATCGTGTTTGGTCTTATAGGTGCAAACCCCTGTTCAGGAACAGTTGGACCAAATATCGCCACTATTGGTGTGTTTACTGCCTGTGCGACCTGCATTGCCCCATTATCATTAGTTACAAGAAGCATAATACTGGATAATAATTCAACAAGCTCTTTTATATCTGTTTTACCAACCATATCATTTACACCCACCCCTGCCATGGCCTTGATCTTATCAGCAGTGTTTTTATCACTATCATTGCCTATAAGCACTATACTGTACCCATCTTTGTGCAGAAGTTTAATTAATTCTGCATATCCCTGCTGGGTCCATTGTTTTGTATACCAGTTAGAACCAGGGGCTATACCTATAAGCCTTCCCTGCCTTGTTATCTTTCCTGTTTTGAGTAATGGATATCTTTCTTCATTTGATAGTCTGATACCAAAAACATCCAGTAATGAAACTATGCGATCAATTTCATGTATATTTTTATTCCTTTTAATCCGGATATTGTAAAATGGTATCAAATAAAAAAGTCTATAACCTATTCTGATATGTGCCCCTGACATCAGCGCAATTAATCCTGACCTGATAGAACGATGTGGCGATATAACAGTGTCAATATTTAATGTTCTTATAAACCTGATCTTGTTGATCAATGCTGAAATACCCTTTTCAGTATCTTTCTTATCGTAGACTATAATTTTATCTACTATATCCTGACCTTTAAGCAATTCTTTACCTGTTGGTGTTGTGAGTAGATAAACCTCTGCCTCTGGATTGTATTTTTTTAATGCCCTTAATAAGGGTATTGTGAGAACTATATCACCAAGAAATGCGGTTTGTATAACAAGAACACGACGTGGTTCATTTGTGTTGTTTTTCATTAAGCCTTATTGCCTCATCAATAAGCATTACAGGAATGTCATCAATAATAGGATATTTCAAATTACATGCATTACATATGAGTCCGGATTGATCCTTTTCAAGCTCCAGATTACCTTTGCATTTAGGACACACAAGTATGTCCAATAATTCCTTACTTATAGGCACTTATAAGCTCCTTTATTATATTGGCTGGGGGACTAGGATTCGAACCTAGATAGGCAGATCCAGAGTCTGCAGTCCTGCCATTGGACGATCCCCCAATGTCGTTTATCATGCATTTATATATTATTTGTTTGCTTTCTTGTCAACCCTGAAACGCATGGGGAATACACCAGGGATCCGGCGATAGGCTATTAACTGGAAAATAATGGTAAGTGCGATGCCTGTAAAGGACATCATTGTACTTGTAGAACTATTGCTATTTGATTATAATGCAGGATGTTTATGAAATATTTACACCACGAAACAGGCACGATAAAAAAAGAATGGGGTGGCAAACTACCTGTACTGCTTGTCTATCCGGATACATACAGGGCTGGCATGAGCAATCTTGCTGTGCACACAGTATATAAGACATTAAATGAGTTAGATAATGTTGTCTGTGAACGATGCTTCTGGCGTAAGGGAGAAAAAGACCCAGTTTCTATTGAAAGTAAAAGGGGCGTAAACGATTTCTCTGTAATAGCACTTTCTGTATCTTTTGAGACAGATTATATAAATGTTGTAGATTTTATAAAAAGTTCCCATTTAGAGCTTTATGCGTACAAACGCACATACGGTCCATTAATTATAGCCGGTGGCATTGCAGTAACACTCAATCCTGAACCAATAGCAGAGTTTATGGATCTCTGTGTTATTGGTGAGGCAGAAGGTGTTGTTGAAGATATTATGGATATCATCCAGAAGGGTATTAATTCCGGTAAAGATAAAACCTCAATACTTCATGAACTTGATGAACTTGAGGGCGTGTATGTACCGTTATTTTACAATATTAAATACGGATCAAATAGCCAGATTGAAGCAATAGAGCACGCATTCAAAAAGGGTAAGAAGGTAAAAAGGCATATCGCTCCTGAGTTAAATCATGCCTCTTCAACAACGATTTATACAAATAATACAACATTTTCAGGTATGCACCTACAGGAGGTTTCAAGGGGTTGCAATTACAGGTGTAGATTCTGCATATCAGGTTACGCATATCTACCACCAAGACACAGACATATAGAATGGCTTAAAAGGGATCTAAATGTATTGCCTGAAACAGTCAAAAGGGTGGGCATAGTTAGTCCTATGGTGACGGACTATCCATATCTTAAAGAATTACTTGATTACATCCACTCACTCGGGCTTAAAGCATCCATGTCATCTATGCATGTGAATGCACTTATGAAGTTTGACCTCAACAAGTTAGATATATCAACAGATCAATTTTCAGCCGCAATAGCACCTGAAGCAGGCACTTATAGATTAAGGCGCATATTAAATAAAGACCTCCGGGATGAACATATATTTAGTGCGGTTAGATTTTTAATAAAACATAAAATCAAAACATTAAAGTTATACTTTTTAATAGGAATCCCTACAGAAACGGATGAGGATATAAAAGCCATAGGAAAACTCATCCTGGAAATAAAAGGGATAATAAAATCAGAGCATGGAAGAATACAGGTAAGTATCAATCCATTAATACCAAAGCCGTTTACACCGCTTCAATGGATAGGCTTAATAACGCCACAAGAGGTGAAAAACAGATTAAGACTAATTCAGGAAATGTTAAGATCAAGTGATGTATTAATAGAATGGGAAAGGTACTATCTGTTACAGGGCATACTATCAAGGGGCGACAGACGATTATCTAAATTCCTTGTGTATCTATCAGAAGCAAACAGGGCTATTAATCAGGCAATAAAAACAAGTGGTATTGATATAGACTACTATGCCTTTAGAAGTAGAACAAAAGATGAGATACTCCCATGGGATTTTATAGATTATGGATTTAAAAAAGACTTCTTATTCACTGAATACAAACTGGGAATGAAAGGTATATTTACACCGCCATGTAACCCTGCTTCATGTAATATATGTGGTATCTGTCATACCTTTCATACCCTGAAATGAGTTCGTCAAACAGGATAAATGATTAAATCACATCTCTTAATTTTAAGGTGACCTCGTAAAAACTCTATGGAAGGCTCTATAAAACCTTTGTCAGAGCAAAACAGGCTGACCGAGAATTCAGATTTCCCAAAATCAGCTTCAATAAAATCAACCACTTAGCAAGTAAAAATAGGGTAAAAATGCTATTCTCGGTTACCCTGAAAAGCACCATCGCGTAAATGCGACCGCTTTTTCAAGTTCCAGAGTTTCGGAGTTCAGAGTCCAGGAGTTCAAAGAATTTTAAAAAATCTGAATTAACTACCTAACTCCAAAACTCCTCAACTTTAAAATGTCCCCTCTAATAAGAGGGGAACAAAAATCTGGATTCCCACTTTCGTGGGAATGACAGACGGAGGAATAAGAATGATGATGGATAGATTGCTTCGCCT
>Ga0315298_1009597_pt1 | contig 11912 bp, 14 predicted proteins | sample WHS_1_MG_FD_203077 | JGI IMG/M metagenome (GOLD analysis project Ga0315298, IMG submission 203077) | Extremophilic microbial mat communities from Washburn Hot Springs, YNP, Wyoming, USA - WHS_1_MG | ecosystem: Environmental > Aquatic > Thermal springs > Hot (42-90C) | place: USA: Wyoming... | reverse complement strand
ACATTCAAAATTACCGGGAATTTCTTTTGGGATTTGGAATTTGAGTTTTGGAATTTTATTAATTCCATATCCTCTTCACCAAAAGCAGGAGCAATGTGAACTAAACCTGTACCTTCTTCCAAAGAAACAAAATCTGCTCCCAAAACTTCCCAAATCCTTTCTTTTTCAAAATCTGGCTGATAAAAGTCAAAAACTGGCTGATATCTCAAACCAATTAAATCTTTTCCTTTTACCTCTTTCAAAATTTTCCCTTCAATATTCAAAGCCTTTGCCCTCTCTTTTGCCAAAATCAAAACCTCCCCTTCTTTCTCCAAAAATAAATAATCAAAATTTGGATTTACTGCTATCGCAACGTTTCCTGGCAAAGTCCAAGGGGTTGTCGTCCAAACCAAAAGAGAGCAATTTTTGTATTCTGGGTTTAAAACCCTAAATTTTACATAAATTGCAGGTTCCTTTATCCTTTCATATCCCTGGGCAACTTCATGAGAAGACAGAATTGTTTGACAACGAGGACAATAAGGAGAAACTTTTAAATCTTCGTACAACAAACCTTTTTCATAAATCTTTTTTATTAAAAACCAAACTGATTCGATATACTCTGGTTCGTAAGTAATATAAGGATTTTTCAAATCCAGCCAAAAGCCAATCCTCTCTGTCAATTTTTCCCAGTCCTTTTTATATTCCCAGACAGATTTTTTGCACAAAAAGTTAAATTTCTCTATCCCAAATTTTTCAATATCTTTTTTTGTCTTTGTCCCAATTTTCTTTTCTATTTCCAATTCAACAGGCAACCCATGGGTATCCCATCCTGCCTTTCTCAAAACTCTAAAACCTGCCATGGTCTTGTAACGGCAAATTATATCTTTAAAAACCCTACTCAAAACATGGTGCAAACCTGGTTTTGCATTGGCAGTCGGAGGTCCTTCATAAAATACAAAATCTTTTCTTCTTTTTTCAACCGATCTTTCAAAAATTTGGTTTTTCTTCCAAAACCTCAAAACTTTCTCTTCCAATTTTAGAAGGTTTATTTCCATACTATTTAATAGAATATCATTTTATCCAATTTTCTTCAAAATAAAAACCGCCAAAGGGCGGTTATATTAAATGAAAATTTCAATTTTTTCACTGATCTTACTTTTGCGCAATTTATTCTTCTGTTTAACGATTACTAAAATTTCTTTTTTTATTTCATCTAGAGTTTTTTCTGCCACTCCCCCTAAATAATAAATACCTCTTTCTTTGTATTTTTCTTTATCTCCTTGGTTAAAGCTACTTTTGACCTGAAGCGGAATTAATTTGTCATCCTTAGTGATGATAAAAAAATCTATTCCTCCGCTATCTTCTTGATAAAACCTAAAACTTTGCCCAAAATCTTTAATTTCTCCTTCCTCTCGCAATTCCTCTAATATCTGACGGACTTTATCTTCCGATTCTTCTCCACGACTCCAACCATAATCTCTTTCCATTTCTCCTCACTCTATTTAAAAGGTGCGATTCTATTTTCTTTTTATTATAAATCCAAAAATTTTCAACATCGCTTACTTTATAATTTAGGTATCGATTACTTAACAGCAATTAAAATTTTTACATTCTCTGAGGAACAGAAATTCCCAAAAGATAAAGGGAGTTTTTGATAATTTGAGCAACTGATTTGGTTAAAATCAACCTGAAATTCTTTATTTTTTCATCTTCAGATTTCAAAATTGGATACAAATCGTAAAAAAGATTGTAACTTTTCGCTAAATCAAAAACGAAATTGCAAATTAAATTTGGAGAAAATTTTTCTGCAGCTTCTTGAACCACTTCTGGAAATTTATAAATTTCTCTTAAAATATCGATTTCCTCTTTTTTCAATTTCTCAATTTTCAATTTGAAATTTTCAATTTGCAATCTTTTGGCTTTTCTCAAAACGCTCTGGCATCTCACAAAGGTATATTGCAAATAAGGAGCAGAATTTCCTTTTAAATTTAAAACCTTTTCCCAATCAAAAATTATGTCTTTTGAAGGGTGCTGAGATAAATCGTTGTATTTTACTGCTCCAATTCCAACAATTTTTGAAACCCTTTCTTTTTCCCTTTCTGTTAATCCCCTCGAGGTTTCAGATTTTTCAATTATTTCCTTTGCCCTCTCTATTGCTTCTTTTAAAACATCTTCTAAATGTACAGTTTCTCCCCTTCTCGTCGAAAACTTTCCAGTTTTTGTTCTGTATAAACCATGAGCTACGTGGACGAATTTTGTTTTTTTTGCCCACCCTAAAATTTCTACAGTTTTGAAAAGTTGCTGAAAATGCAATTTTTGCTCTGCACCAACCTCATAGATTATTAAATCTGGATTCCATCTCTTTAATCTGTACTTTATCGTTGCCAAATCCCTTGCAAAATATGTTGTAGTTCCATCTGATTTTTGAACTATTACTGGCGGAAATTCATTCTTTGGAAATTCGATTATTAAAGCTCCTTTGCTCTCTTTTGCAATCTTTTTTTCCTTTAATTCTTCAATCACATCTTTTGTCATCGGTTCATAAAAACTTTCTCCTAAAGCAAAATCGAATTTTACCCCTAAAAGCTTATAAATTCTTTCAAACTCTTTTAAAGAAATTTTCACTAAAGCTTTCCAAATCCTCCTTGCCTCCCTATCTCCTTCTTCAAGTTTTTTAAACCATTTTCTCCCTTCTTCTTCCAATTGAGGATTTTTCTCTGCCTCTTTGTGAAACTTCACATAAAGCTCCTCTAATTCCTCAATCGAGTAATCCTCAACTTTCTTTTCCCCCCAATTTTTTATTGCGAAAATCAATTTTCCAAATTGAGTTCCCCAATCTCCCAAATGATTGTCGCCGATGACTTTGTAACCCAAAAATTTATAAATGTTATAAAGAGCCTGGCCAATAATCGTAGATCTCAAATGTCCAATTCCAAATGGCTTTGCAATGTTGGGTGAGGAGTAATCGATGACTACAATTTTTCCTTTTCCGATTTTACTCTTTCCATAATTTTCTTTCTCTTTTAAAATTTTTTTTAATTCCTCAAAAAGAAAATCAAAAGAGAGAAAAAAATTTATAAAACCTGGATCTTTAACTTCAACTTTTTCAAAAATTTTTTCTTTTTCGACCGATTTTGCAATCTGATTTGCTATCTCGCTTGGTTTTTTCTTCAATTTCTTGGCAATTAAAAAAGCTAAGTTTGTTGAGTAATCTCCAAATTCTTTTTTCTCAGGATGCTCAACTTGAAATTCTGAAATTTTTATTTTTGGAAAAAATTGTCTAGCCGAGTTTTTAAGTATTTCTTTAATTTTCTCTTCCATCAATTCAATTCTACTCAATTTTTGCTAAAATTTAAAAATGAGAGTCTTGGCAGAGAATAAAAAAGCACGTTTTAATTTTGAAATCTTAGAAAAATTTGAAGCAGGGATTTCTCTTTTGGGACAGGAAGTGAAATCTCTAAAGGCATGGGGAACGAATTTAGCAGGAACTTATGTTGTAATAAAGGGAGAAGAAGCTTTCTGGGTCGGGGCAAACATTCCTCCTTGGCAACCAAAAAACATTGGAGGAAGTTATAATCCTCAAAGAGATAGAAAGCTTTTGTTGAAAAAATCTGAAATTAAATATTTGATCGGAAAGTCAAAACAAAAGGGCTTGACTTTAGTGCCATTGAGGCTTTATACTAAAAATGGGAAAATAAAACTTGAATTTGGATTGGGAAAGATAAGAAAGAAAGTGGAAAAGAAAGAACTAATTAAAAAAAGAGAAATAGAAAGGGAAATCCAGAGGGCTTTAAGAGAATATTAAGATTACAAATTGAAAATTGGGGATGCAAATAAGAATCGACGGAAATTCTTCCTTTATCAAGGCGGGCCGAGTTTGCTAGAATCTCGATAAACTTCTAGCAAAATCTAATGCCAACGAACCTTCTCTTGCATTAGCAGCTTGCTAATGCCATCTGCCTGCCTGTCCTCGCTCAGGCAGAGTCAGGTGTCATATTAAGCGAGGGAAGTACTTTTGTCTCTGATTCATTTGAGTGGTTGTCAGTTTACCTTAAACTGACTACGCCCGTAGATTTGGTAAAGGGGAATTTCCGGACGGGAGTGCAATTCTCCCCATCTCCACAGGCTTGGAAAAGAAATTTTTAATAAACAATCAAATAAGGGCGAGTAAAGTAAGGGTAATTGATGAAGATGGAAAGAATTTGGGAGTTTTCCCTTTAGAAGAGGCGCTCAAAATTGCAAAAGAGCGCAATTTAGATTTAATACAGATAACTAATAAGGCAGATCCCCCCGTTTGCAAAATTTTTGATTATGGAAAATTTCTTTATCAGCTAAAGAAGAAAGAGAAGGAAAAAAAGAAAGAAAAGGGAGGGGAAATTAAAGGAATAAGGCTGGGATTTAATATTTCAGAGCACGACATGGAAACAAGGGCAAATCAGGCAAAAGAGTTTTTAGAAGAAGGAAAAAGAGTTCAAATTGAAATGATTTTGAGAGGGAGGGAAAAAGAATTGACAGATTTTGCAAAAGAAAAAATAAAAAGGTTCCTTGAGATTTTAGAAGGTAAAATTTCAATAAAAATTGAACAAGACTTGAAAAGAGTTCCAAGAGGTTTTATAATGATAATTTCAAAAAAATGAAAACAAGAAAATCAATTTTAAAGAGGCTCAAAATCACAAAAACTGGAAAAATTTTAAGAAGGGTTTGTGGTCAAGACCACTATAGGGCAAAAAAATCTTCAAAGAAAAAAAGGCAAGCTAGAAAGTGGGTTCCTTTGTCTAAGGCCGAAATTAGAATTATTAAAAAATATTTAAGCAGACCGTAAAATGGTAAGAGTAAAAAAAGGAAAAACGAGACATAAAAGAAGAGAAAAAATTTTAAGAAAGGTTAAGGGCTTCAAGTGGGGAAGAAAGAAAAGATATAGATTGGCAAAAGATGCTTTGCATCATGCAATAGAGCATGCTTACGTTGGAAGGAAAGAGAAAAAGAGGAGAATGAGAGCTTTATGGCAAACTCAAATTGGAGCCGCTTTAAAACCGTTTGGGATTTCTTATAGTAAATTCATTTCGAAATTGAAAGAAAAGAAAATTGGATTGGATAGAAAAATTTTGGCAGAGTTAGCCAAAAACCATCCCCAGGTTTTTGAGAAAATTGTAGAGGAAGTTAAGGTTTAGAGGTTTTTAAAAATTCGTCTGCTTTTTTTAAAATTTCTTTTGCATTTTGAAAAGTTAATCTTTTCATTGCCTCTTCAAAAGGTAGCCACTGATAACCTATGTGTTCAAAGGAAATTTGAACATTTTTTTCTTTTGTTTCAGCTAAAAAGAAGGTGACGAATTTTAAAATATTTTTTCCTTGAAATTTGAAAAAATACTTAATTGTCTCTTTAAACCCTGGAAGAATTTTTATATCTTTCAAGCCAGTTTCCTCAAAAACTTCCCTTTTCACTGTATCTTCAATTTTCTCCCCCCTTTCAATATGCCCTTTTGGAAAATCCCAATAATCCTTCTCTGCCCTATGAGAAGCCCCAGGATAATGCAAAAGCAAATAATAAATTTTATCTCCTTCTCTTCTAAAAACTACTGCCCCTGCTGATTTTTCAACTGGCATTTTTAAATTATAAAATTTTAAAGCCAAAAACAAAAGCCGCTTTTCGCGGACTTTTAAATTTCCTATCAATTTTTATTCTAAAAACCAAAAAGTAGAGGCATTTGATTAAATTTATTGCATTTTTGTTTATTCAATAAGTTGAATTGTCTTGATTATATCTTCTATAAATTCCATTTTGCTAATCTCAGGAATCCAGAAACAACTGAATTTGTAATTATACTTTTTACCAATTACTTCGATATAGGGAGTAGCGCCAAGTAATGTATCATACTGCATATATTTTACAACAGGAAGGCCATTAATTGTATCTTTGATAATTGTTTCTCTGGGTATTCCTTCCATAACTTTGTATGCCCTTTCTTCTACAACAAACTTTTCTAATGAAACTATAACTTCTTCAGCACTTCTTCTCGGCAAAAACTCCATAGAACATGCTCTTGGAAGCGAACCGGCTTCGAAAATAAACATGGGGCCAAATAGAACTTTATTTTCATATTCATAATACGGAGGAATTTTATATTTTTCTGTCCCCCATTTCGGATTATAGGGAATTTGAAAAGAAATGCCTTTATCAATATTGAAATATGAAACTGTTGTATTTGGAGGGTCTGTATTGAATTTTTCTCCGAACTCTTCTGTATAATAAGGAATTTTCTCATATCTTGCTTGATCTAATAGTATTCTTTTATCTACTTCCTCAACAATTTTTTCTGGCTTCTTTATTTCAGGGAATTTTGTAAAGGATAAAATTTCCTTATTGAAATATCTCAAATAAACAAAAATCCCTTCGCCAACTATCACGGCAAAAATCAATATAATCAAAATATATTTCCAATTCGTTTTTCCTTTTGTTAAAAGTGACATAATGTAGAAGTTAAATTTTAAAAATCTTAGCAGGTTTTACCAAATTGTTCTTTTATAAAATTTTCTAATCGTTTTGTCTTTCGAAATTAAAAAGGCGTCAAAAATTTTAGCAGTGGCAACGATAATTCTATCGTGTAAATCTTTTAATCCTTTAATCTTATTAACCTCCAAAATTAAGCTCCAATTAATTTCTGAGAAGATAAAATTGGTGGCTTGGAAAATTTTTAAAACAATTTCCTCAAAACTTAAATCCACTTTCTTTTTGTCAAAAATATCGATGCATTCTAATAAAACAATGGCTGGAATAATGATTGCCACTTCGCCCCGCTCGCAAGAATCAAAAATAGCCCTCGCTTTTTTAGAAAGTTTTGGGCTATCCATTAAATACCAGAGGAAAGAATGAGTATCGGTAACGTAATACATTAAATCTTGATTCCTTTGAATAAAGATTTTTTTGCCTTTTGGATATCTTCTTCAGAAATTTTGATTCCTTTTAGAATTCCTTTTAAAGCAATTATTTTTTTAGGAAATTTAAATTCTCCTCCCTTTTTAATTTTGAGGAGCTCTTTTTCCAATTTTTCCAATTTTGTTAAGATGTGTTGATTTTTCATAATTTCATTTTAGCAAAATTATTTTTTATGTCAATTAATATGAAAAAACCCAAGATAATGCAAAAGTAAATAATAAATTTTGTCCCCTTCTCTTCTAAAAACTACTGCCCCGGCTGATTTTTCTACCGGCATGTTTAAATAAAATCAAAAGTCAAAAGTCAAAATTAACTGAGCGAAGAATAAATCAAATTATTCAGATATTATAAAACTTTAAAACCAAAAACAAAAGCCGCTTTTCGCGGACTTTTAATTTCTTATCAATTTTTATTCCAAAAACCTAAAAGTAGAAAGCATTTGGTTGAAATAATTTAAATATTCTGATGGAATTTCGGGAAGAGTACTGTAATCACGAGAAAACTTAATAATAAAAACATCATTATTTCTCCCGATATAAGTCTTAATCACCCATAGGTAATAAGTGGCTTCAGAGAAGCTTGGAGGTTGTTTTAAAACACTTTGAAACTGTGTGGCAATAAATTCGTTTAACTTAATTTCTACTTCTTTTTGAAAAATTGGTTCGTAACATTCCCCTCCAACACAAGCCATTATACCCCTTTCCCGTGTCTCTGAAATAAGGCCTTCTAATGTAATTGCTGGTGCTGCATCTTTATACACTATGATTTCAACCTCTCCCCCTATTTCTGGAGGATTATTAAAAAGTATGGAATTATAAAATTCACGAGGTTTTGAATCTGGAGGATACTTTATCTCAAACCCATATTCCTCATTCCTATAGGTTTTCCAATTGGCGGTTTCTTCTTCAATTTTTGGTTTTTCTGGCTTTTTTATTTCGGGAAATTTAGTAAGAGAAGAAATTTCTTCATTGAAATATCTCAAATAACCAAAAATCCCTACGCCAACTATCGCAGCTAAAACCACTACAACCAAAATATATTTCCAATTTGTTTTTCTTTTTGTTAAAAATGGCATGGAAATTATTTTTCAATTTGTTCTATTTCATTGACTATCCACCAATCTGTTCATAATAGGCATTCCATATTTCTGGATCTACATTATCGAATCCTTTTTCATGATCATATTCCATAATCCTTATTAATCCATATTCTTCTCCCTTCCATGAAAATTCAGAAAAGTATCCACAGCATGTTCCCATGGGAGAATGAGTAACTAAATTAAAATATCCACCTGAACGACGCGTTTTCAGTGCTATCACTCTACTTCCCTCCAGTCTTCCAATCAATTTCCATTTTCCTTGGACAAATCCAAAGACAAAAATTGGACTGCCACTCGTACCTCCGATACAATGGGGTTTATTTTCAATATAAAAACAATCAAGAGAGAGGATAAATTCTGGAATTCCGTCCTCATTCAAATCAACTTTCCCCCCAACTCCTAAAGGAGTATTGAAAATAAAGCGTTGTATTTTGCAAATTTCTTCCTTTTCGTAACCTAAATTCTGTAGTTCTTGCGTTACAACTTTAAGAATTAATGAACGGAGAGAGTCATCCTTAATTTCTTTCATTATCGATCCTTCGAACGTTCCTTTAAAGCATAGTTCTTCCTCTTTGGTGATTTTTTCTGATTTCTCTATGAATCTGAAAGAAGAAAGGATTTGATCGCATATCCTAGATTTGGATAAATCACTGCACCAGAAATCAAAAAAGAGATTATTTCTCTGACCAATAAAAACTGAATACTCAGAAATTCTTGTTGCTCCAAATTCCGGATGAAAACATTTTAAACGCTTTTGGCCACCGATCTCTATTGAGCCGCTAAAAGCACCACCTCTGCTCTGACACCATGTGTCAGTAACTCTATTAAAATCGCGTACTGCCAGCTCTCCCCATATTTCACGAGTACCTTTTTTAATAAATCTTACATTTATTAACCAAGGAAGAACTCCTAAATCTGTAATTTTGTTTTCAGGCAACTCTGTTATTCCTAACCATTCTGGATACTTTATCTCAAACCCATATTCTTCATTCCTATAGGTTTTCCAATTGGCGGTTTCTTCTTCAACTTTGGAAAATAGCCAACCAAAAAATTCTATAGTTCTAGTTTCTGGAGCGAGTTTGAGAGTAATGCTTAATTCTTCTGGATTATAATCGACGAATTGAGCAATTGAAGGTTCGGAGACGTTTCCGAAAAGATCATTTGCAATTTCTTTATTTTCTGGGAAAAATTCCGGTAATGATTTGAAACTAATCTTCAACAATCCCTTGTCTTCTTCGTAAAGCCAATTTAAACGATTTTTGCCATGCTGGGTTATCCATTCAGGAAACTCAAGCGTGCCATCATCATGAAATATCAAATAACCCTCAGGCTGCTCACTTGCTAGAATATACCATTTTCCCAGAATATCCAACCTACTCATTCCCTTCTTTATTTTTTTTGGCTTCTTAATCTCTATAAATTGAGTAAGAGAAATTATTTCTTTTTCTGAATATCTCAGATAACCAAAAATTCCTCCACCAACTATCACTGCTAAAACCGAGACAATCAAAATATATTTCCAATTTGTTTTCCCTTTTGTTAAAAATGGCATAAGTTATTTCTTTAAAAATTTTAACATTTTTTCTAATGGCCAACAATTTATAATATCTTCTTTTTCTGCCCAGCCTCTCCTTGCTTGGGCAATTCCAAGTTCGATGAATCTCATTTGGTCTACATGATGGGCATCTGTGTTAATTACCATTTTTACTCCCATTTCCTTTGTCTTTTTAATGTTTACATCGTTTAAATCCAACCTTTCAGGATAGGAATTGATTTCTAAAATCGTTCCAGTTTCCTTTGCAACTCTCAAAATTTTGTCAAAATCGATTTCGTATTCATCCCTTTTTTGAATTAACCTTCCAGTAGGATGAGAAATTATATCAACATTCGGATTTTTCATTGCCCGAATTATTCTCTCTGTCATCTCTTCCTTTGTCATCTTGAACCTTGAATGAACTCCAGCAATCACAAAATCTTGTTCTTTCAAACATTCGTCATCGATGTCGATTTTTCCATCTGGCAAAATGTTTGCCTCGCATCCTTTTAAGATTCTCAATTTGCATTTTGCATTTTGCAATTTGCAATTTAATTTATCGATTTCTTTATTCCTTTCTCTTAATCTTTCCTCATCTAGTCCATGTTCAATTTTTAAAAATTTTGTGTGGTCTGCAATTCCGACGTATTCATATCCCATTTTTATTGCGTATTCAGCAATTTCCTCAATCGAATTTTTCCCTCCATCCCATTTTGAATGAACGTGCAAATCTCCTTTCAAATCTTTATAATCAATGATTTTTGGAAGTTTCCCTCTCAAGGCAGCTTCAATTTCTCCCCTATCTTCCCTTAACTCTGGAGGAATCCAATCCATTCCCAATTTTTGATAAATTTCTTCTTCATTTTCTCCTGCAATCATTTCAGAACCTTTAAAAAGCCCGTATTCAGAAAGTTTTAATCCTTTTTGAATTGCAATTTTTCTTAAGGCAATGTTATGTTCTTTTGATCCGGTGAAATATTGCAAAGCAGCGCCATAAGATCTCTTTGGCAAAACCCTAATATCCATATCAAAACCCTCTTTCATTCTCACCGATGCTTTTGTGTTTCCCTTTCCCCAAACCTTAATCACTCCTGGTAATGAAACAAAAAAATCCATTATTGGTGCTGGATTTTTTGAAATCACTAAAAAATCGACATCTCCGATTGTCTCTTTCATTCTTCTTATTGACCCTACAACATCAATTCTTTCAACTTCTTTTAAACTTTTTAGCTTTTCGTAAACTTCCTTTACCCTTGGCAAAATATCCCCTAATAAAAATCTTCCCTTTGATCTTTTTGCAAATTCGATTGCCTCTAAAATATTTTTTTCAGTTTTTTCTCCAAATCCATAAAGAGGAGCAATTTTATGAGATTTTACTGCCTCTTCCAAATCCTTCAAATTTTTAATTCCCAATTTCTCATACAAAACTTTCATTCTCTTTGGTCCCAATCCCTCAATTCCCATTAACTCATCCAAATTTATTGGATATTTTTTCTTGTAATCTTCGTAATACTGAATCTTTCCAGTTTTCAAATATTCTTCAATCTTTTTAGCAATACTTTCTCCAACCCCTGGAATTTTTCTCAATCCTTCAAATCCCTCTTTTTTGTAAATTTCTTCAACATCCTTTTCTAATCCTTCCAAAGTCAAGGCTGCCTTTTCATAAGCATAAGGCTTAAATTTTACTCCTTCCATTTCTAAAAAGTAGGCAATCTCATAAAAAATTTTTGCGATCTCTTGGTTTTTCATCTCTTTAAAAATTCATTTTTTAAAGCAAAAATCAAAAAAGAAGAAACCAAACTGAAAATGCCAACTAAAATAAAAGTAACATCAAAACCAAATTTTGTTACTAAAAATCCACCGATTGCTGCAGTAATTCCGGTTGCCAGAGAGATTAAGCTTGCCCTAATTCCCCATTCGGTTGCCTCTTTTCCTTTATCAATTTTCTTTGTGAAAATTGACATATATCCTGCAAAGGCAGCCGAAGTCGAAATTCCATAAATTCCTTGCAAAAGATAAATTTGCCAGGGGAATTTTGAAAAAATAAAAAAGAATGGCAAAAAAGAGGAAATCAAAAATCCGAAAAACATTGACCAAAAATCGTCGCTCTCTCCTTTTCTCTTGTCCAGGTAAATGGAAAAGGGAATTCTAACAAAGGAAAACAAAATTAAATAAATTGCTGATGCCAAACCGACTACTGCAGGGGTTCCACCAACAATTTTTTCGACAACAAAAATTGCAAAAACTGGAGAAATCAATCCCCAAGATGCTTCAAAAACCAAATCCCCAAGAATTAAATACCTAATGATTTTGTTAACTTTGAAATCAGTTGAATCTATTTTCATTAAAAGTTTTTATTTTCCAAA
>Ga0315298_1009596_pt1 | contig 11912 bp, 9 predicted proteins | sample WHS_1_MG_FD_203077 | JGI IMG/M metagenome (GOLD analysis project Ga0315298, IMG submission 203077) | Extremophilic microbial mat communities from Washburn Hot Springs, YNP, Wyoming, USA - WHS_1_MG | ecosystem: Environmental > Aquatic > Thermal springs > Hot (42-90C) | place: USA: Wyoming... | reverse complement strand
CCTCTGTTCATTGGCTAACAACTCCTCCACCAGGGGTGCGAGCACTCCTTCAGCCAACTTGTCATCAGACACTTTCAGCGCTGCACCACGGCTGACCATAAAATCGGCATTCGCTTCCTGATGCTGCCCGGCATAGGGATACGGCACCAGAATGGCGGGCAATCCAACTGCAGCGAACTCGCCCATCGTGGCAGCACCCGCTCGCGCAATAGCCAAGTCTGCAGCCAGCAACGCATCAGTCATTTCCTCGTGCAAATAGCCGTACACGTGATACCGTGGGCGCAGATCGTCAGGCAGAGCATCCCGACGCCCCTGCAGCCAGGCTGCATCCTTTTCTCCTGCTACATGGAGGAGTTGTGCCTTGCCCAGCAATGGTTCCAAGATGTCTGCAACCGCTCCATTGATACTATGTGCACCACGGCTGCCCCCCAGCACCAAAACCACTTTCCCATCAAGAGCCAAACCAAGGCGCTGACGCGCTTCCGTCCGATTCCCTTGATACAGCGCCGGACGCACCGGATAGCCGGTAACCACTGCCTTGCCTGATGGAAAATAGGCTAGCGAAGCATCGAAGGACACGGCTACCCGTTTTGCCAGATAAGAGAGAAAACGAATGGCTAATCCGGGCAAGATATCCGGCAAATAAATCAATGCGGGACAACCAGACAGCCAGGCAGCCATCACCACAGGTGCAGAAGCATAGCCACCCGTCGCTAGGAGGACGTCTGGCCGAAAAGCACGCAGGATACGCCATGCCTGGATCGTGCCCCTCAGCAGTGCCCAGCTATTGGCCAAAGCGCGCCAAGGGGACAAACCGCGCAAAGCTCCTGCCTGCACCGCACGAAAATCCACCCCAGCCCTGGTGACAATCCTTGATTCCAGCCCTCCCGCCGTCCCAATGTAAAGTACTGCCTCTAACTCCGGAAGGTCACCACTGGCGCTAGCGTTTTTCCATTCCTCCACGACGGCTAGCGCGGGATACACGTGCCCGCCGGTACCGCCGCCCGAAAGCAAACACCGCACTCGTTCTGCGCTCCCTCTCTACTCCTACGCGTGAAATGCTGAGCAAAATCCCAATCCCAGTCAGGGACATGGTTAGCGATGAACCACCATAACTGATAAAGGGCAAGGTAACGCCTGTGAAAGGCAACGTATTGGTGTTTCCCGCAATATGTATGGTCGCTTGAAAGATCATCCAACAGGTGATGCCAAAGGCAAGCAAAGTACTGAACGTATCTGGCGCCTGAAACGAAATGATTAGCCCGCGATAGGCAATAAACAGGAATAAGCCAATCACAATGAGACAACCCAACAGCCCCAGTTCCTCACCAATCACCGAGAAAATAGTGTCTGTGTGAGGGAGTGGCAAAACGTATTTCTCCATCCCTGAACCCAAGCCACGCCCTGCAATGCCTCCAGAGCGCAAACTCGATAAAATCCTGAGAATCTGATACCCCTCGCCACTCGGGTCAGCGTTGGGATTGAGAAACGTGATAATCCGTCCATAGGCACGCTCTGAATTCATAATAATGAGAGAAAAAGCCGCCCCGCCCACAACCAGGCTAATGAGCAATTGCACCAGCTCTGCCCCAGCAATAAAGAACATGGCCATCGCAGTAGCGATGATCAGGAGAGCCGTCCCAATGTCCGGTTGCCGCAGAATCAACCCGCTAACGATGCCGAGCAATACCGCAAAGGGAATCAAACCGTAGGTTACGTCGCGTATTTTCTCCCCTTTTGAAGCCAGCCAAGCAGCCATGTAAACAATGAAAGCCAGTTTAGCAAATTCGCTGGGCTGCACGGAACCTTCCCGAAACCAGCTCGTCGTATCCCCTTTTCTATCCCCCATGAGGAGCACCGCAATAAGTGCCAGAACAGCGATGCCCATCATAGGCAAAGCAAAACGACGCCAAAGGCGGTAATCCAACCGCATGGCGATCAAGAGCAACACCAATCCCAGCACTGCCCACACTGTCTGCTTGATCATGATCCCGCGCTGGCTTTCCCAGGTAAAGGTCGCGCTGTAGATCATCATCAACCCCAAGATGAGCAGCACCACAACGGCTAGAAATAACGGATAGTCTACCCTCATCGTCGCTCTTTGTTTGCTACCCATTGTCTGCCTCACGATTCCTCTTGACCGCTGCTGTCTGTACGGCACAAGTTGTGCACCAGACGCTTAAAGGTTTCTCCCCGCTCGGCGTAATCCCGAAAAGCATCAAAGCTCGTCCCACCAGGTGAAAAGAGCACCACCTGGCCGGGTTGGGCTAGTTCCTCAGCCAGTTTCACCGCATGAGCCAAACTCTCGGCATGATGAATGGGTGGTGCCTGATCGCCCAACTTGCGCAGTTCCCGTTCAATCAACGCAGCTGCCTCGCCGAAGAGAATGACATGGACCACTTTCTGCCGCACTCGCTCCGTCCATTCTGCCCACGGTAAATGCTTATCACGTCCGCCAGCAAGCAGCACAATTGGTTCTGCAAAAGAGTTCAGTGCGGCGATCGCCCTTTCCGGCGAAGTGGCAATGGAATCATTGTAATACCACACCCCACGCCACTCACACACGGGTTCCAGGCGGTGCTCCACACCGGCAAAGGTTCGAGCCACCTCAGCCATCGCTGTCACCGGCACGGCGCAGAGCTGAGCCAGAGCACAAGCTGCTAACATGTTCGCCACATTGTGCCGCCCGCGCAGCCGTATCTCGCCAACGGAACATACCGTAACTTCGCCATCCTCGTTGCGCAACACTAGGTCATCCCCATTCAAGTAAGCGCCCAGCGGTACTTGCCCCCGCAAACTGAAGAAAACAACCTTGCCCGGGCAAGAGGTGGCGAAACCCTGCGCCACCGGGTCATCCTTATTGAGCAAAGCATAATCCTGCGCGCACTGATAGCGCACGATTTTCGCTTTAGCAGCGATGTAGGCTTCCATGGTTGGGTGGCGATCCAAATGGTTCGGCGTGACATTCAGCACTGCCGCAACTGGCGGACTCCAGCCTCCTGGTGGGAAAAGGGGGCTGACCAAATCCCCATACGGCTGCGCATCCAACACTGGCCCGAAAAAGTCCAACTGGAAACTGGACAGTTCCATCACCACTACGTCACTCGGCCGTATCCAAGGTAGCCGGTTAATGAGCGGATTGCCGATATTGCCACCCAAGTGCACCGTATGCCCGCCCTTTTCCAACATCTTGGCTACCAAGGTTGCAGTCGTTGTCTTGCCACTCGATCCGGTGATGCCAATGATGACAGCAGGGCAGAGACGGCAGAAAAGACGCGTTTCACTGCTCAGCGTCAAGCCACGACGCCTGGCTTCTACCACAATCGGCGCATCCAGTGGTATGCCTGGGCTGACGAACAACACATCGCAATCCAATATCTCCAGCGGGTGGCCACCCAGGAAATAGCGCACAGGCAAGTCGGACAGTTGCGCCAGAGCCTGCTGCAAGCCCGCCGCATCCTTCAAGTCGCTGACCGTGACATGGGCACCTTGCTCGACCAGGAAGCGTGTCAAAGCAGTACCCTCACGGCCCAGACCTAGCACCGTCGCTCGCTTGCCCTTTAGATTCCACTCACGGATTTCATCCAATCGCGCTGTATCCACGTCAGGTTTTTCCCCTCGATAACCAGTACTGCTCTCACCACAGCGCCAGGGCAATGCCTACCATCGCCGCCAGAATGGCGATCAGCCAGAAACGCTGCGTAATCTGCACTTCCGACCACCCCAACAATTCGAAATGGTGGTGCAATGGAGCCATCTTGAACAGCCGCTTGCCATGGGTCAACTTGAAATATCCTACTTGCAAGATGTCAGACAGCGCCTCAGCGACAAAAACAATGCCAACCACGGCTAATAGAAGCCACTGCTCGGTCATCAGGGCGACCGTAGCCAGCGTTGCCCCCAATGCCATCGAGCCCACATCGCCCATGAACAATTCTGCCGGGTAGGCGTTGTACCATAGAAAAGCCAGGATGGCGCCGACCATGGTGAAGCAAAAGGTAGCCAGGTAAATCTGGTTCTGCAAATAGGCAATGACCCCATAGGCGATATATGCGATGGCACTTGTCCCTCCTGCCAAACCATCCAAGCCGTCGGTCAGATTGACAGCATTGGCAGTGCCCACGATCAAGAAAGTAGCCACCAGCACATACCACCCACCAATATCGAACTCCTGGGGGAAGGTAGGCACCGCCATGCCTCCCAGATCCAGGATAAAGCGCAATCCCAAAGCAGCCAATAGCCCAATAAAGACCTGCCAGGGGAACTTGAGCCTTGCCAACATGCCTACCCCCTGCCGGTCATGGATGCCGCACCAATCATCATAGATGCCCAGCAAACCGTAGGCTACCATCACGCCCAGCGGCATCAGCATCGAATAACGCCCCACCAAATTGGTCAGCACGGTAACCAAGAGTACGGGGACGAGGATCATCAGCCCGCCCATGGTCGGTGTGCCCATCTTCACCTGATGCCTAGCAGGGCCATCAATACGGATGGTCTTGCCAATGCGATAGCGCCGCAGCAAACGGATCAACGGCCCGCCGCTGAGCACCGCTAGTAAGAACGAGACACTGCCCCACAAAAGTGCTTGGGCCATCATTCACTCCTCGCTAGTTTGGCTACGATATGTTCCATGGCGATCCCCCGCGATCCCTTCACTAGGACAAAATCTCCTTCAGCCAGAATTTGCCGCAAGACCTCCACGGCTTCCTCGTTATCCGCAACAGCATATACTGCCGCAGGCGGCATGCCCGCAGCCAGCGCTTCTTCGGCAATCAGACGCCCCAACCGCCCAACCGTAACCAATACAGAGGCTACTTCCGCCGCGCGTCGCCCAACCAGGCGATGCCCTTCCTCCTCATAGCTGCCCAATTCCAGCATACCGCCGAGAACGGCAACCTTGCGCCCATCCATCTCCGCCAACAGGTTGAGCGCAGCCAGCGTAGAAGCCGGGCTGGCATTGTAGGTATCATCCAGGATGGTTGTGTCATGGATACCTGGCACAACAATGAGCCGCACTTGTGCTGACCTGTCCTGCAAGCCAGCGATGATTTCCTCCCAGGTCAGCCCTTGGCTCAGCCCAACGGCAGCAGCAGCCAAGGCACTGTGCACACTGTGTCGTCCCAGCAGCGGCAGGCGCGCCGACACAGATTGACCCCCAAAGTGAAAACGCAGCCACAGCCCCTCCAGACCATGCGTCTGGATTTCATCCGCCCATAGGTCATTGTGTGGTTCCAAGCCGTAATAAATCACCCTTTTCGCCGGGGTCAGAGAAGCCATGGCGCGCACCCGTTCATCATCTCCATTCAGCACCGCCAGTCCATCGGGTGGCAAAGCCTGCACCAGTTCTGCCTTTGCCTGTGCGATCCGCTCAATGGTCCCCAGACGCTCGAGGTGCGTAGGACCGACGTTGGTTACAACACCCACCTCTGGAAGGGCAATGGTAGCCAAAAGGGCAATCTCGCCGATGTCATACATGGCCATTTCCTGGACCAGCCACTCCACCGCAGGATGCAAGCGCAGCACAGACAATGGCAAACCCACCTCGTTGTTGTAATTCGCCGGACTTGATAAAGTGCAAAAACGCTGCCGCAGCACCGCAGCGATCAATTCCTTCGTGGTCGTTTTCCCCACACTGCCAGTGACACCCACTACATGACACTGCGCATGTTTCCTACGCCAGTAAGCGGCAAGAGCCTGTAGGCTAGCCAAGGTGTTCGGCACCAGAAAACATACGGGCCACGAGAATGGCGAAGCGGCATCGGGCGCCTTCCCCACATCAATCAGAGTCCCACAATCTGCTACTGCGCGATGCACGAGCGCTGCCCGTGCCCCGCGACGAAAAGCATCGGTGACATACAAATGGCCATCGGTGTGCTCCCCAGGCAGAGCCACAAAAAGACAGCCCTCTACGGCGGCACGGGAATCAATGACCACCTCCCGAAAAGCCACCTCCGCCGTACCCTCCCAGGGCCAAGGCCCTTTGCCCAATGCATTCCATAGGTCTCCAAGCGTCAGTGCCATGCCCCAAACCCTATTGCATGCCCAGCCGCACTTGATCTGGCGGTACTGCGAGCAGCACGAGAAGCCGCTGGGCAATTTCCCGAAAAGCCGGCGCAGCCGCCCTGATGCCCCAATGTTCCTTCTCTGGACGATGCAGGACTACCAATATCGCTAATCTGGGATCATCCGCCGGTACATAGCCGGCAAACGAGGCGATAGTCGCCTCTGGATCATACGCCCCACTGGGCATAGCGATCTGTGATGTGCCACTTTTCCCAGCCACTCTGTATCCAGGGATAGCAGCCAGGGTAAGGACATTGTCCACCGCGTATACGAGCATCTCTGTTACCTGGGCGGCTGCCTCCGCGGACACGACACGCCCCGCCACTTGTGGTGGAATCTCCGTTATCCTGTCGCCATCTACAATGCGCGCCACAACGTGCGGACGCATCATAACGCCCTGATTGGCTACCGCTGCCACCGCACAGAGCATTTGCAGCGGAGTTGCGGCGAGACCCTGTCCAAAAGAATTGGTCCCCAAATCCGATTCGTGCCATTCCCTGTCACCTGGCTGCCGCACCCACCCGGGAAGCTCGTAAGCCAGGTCTACACCGGTTAGTTGGCCAAATCCGAAACGCTCCACATAGTCGTAGAACTTGCGCGCACCCAATTTCATACTCACGTGGGCAGCGCCTACGTTCAAAGAATGTGCCAGCAAATCCGTCATCGTGGTCTGGCCGTACGCTACCCCGCTTGCGTTGCTGATGACACGCCCCCCTACCACAATCCGTCCTTGGTCGTAATAGGTGCTCGACGGGGTAATGACCCCCGCATCCAGAGCCGAAACAATGGTGACGATCTTGAACACTGATCCAGGCTCATAGGGCTCACTGATGGCACTGTTCATATACACATTCTCATCCGCGACTTCACGCGTGTTCGGATCGTACGTTGGATATACAGCCATCGCAAGGATGGCACCCGTTTTGGGGTCCATCACAATCGCTATACCCTTCTTCGCCTGGTTCTCCTTTACGGCTTTGGTTAGAACCTCCTCCACGATCCATTGCGCGTTTCGGTCCAGGGTCAAGTATAAATCTGTACCATCACGCGCCGGCTGAACCCTATACCTCAGGCAGCCCATCGCATCCCGTTCCACCACACGTGACCCTGCCTTTCCTGCCAGGAACTGATCGTAGTATGCTTCTACACCGTAGCTCGCCTTCCCTTCGTCATTGACAAAGCCCAGCACTGAAGCTGCTAGCTTCTCATGCGGATAGACGCGGCCCAGTTTCGGGATGACCAGCACACCTTGTAACCCCAAATCCTGGATGCTTTTGACCACTTCTTCCCTGAACACTCGCTTCAAGTGTATTTTCCCGCTCTTGCTTTGCAGCAAGCGCTGCAGCTCTTCTGCCGGCTCTTGCAACAGGGGCGCTAATGCCTGAGCAACCTTGCGCCGGTCCGTAATCTGATCGGACATCGCTTCGATGTCATACACCGTCGCATCTACTGCTAATAGATATCCATGGGCATCGTAAATGTTCCCACGATGGGCAGGCAACGTAATCGGCTGGGCTTCATCATTCGGGCGAACCCAGGGCGGCCGATGGAATTGCAGGTAGGCTAGCCTGCCCACGGCAACAGCTACAACGATCAATAGGAGCGCCGCCAGCGCAAACGCGCGGCGGTACAATTGGCCTTGTATCGGTGCATCCGTGTGCATATTGACCCTCATCCTGTTGCTCTACGGGCTATCGCGTGGCTCAGCCTCTGTTACACTCGCCACCCAATCCCGAAATTGGCGCACCATGTTGTCCCACCAGCCTGGCGTAGAGGAAGCGCCCGTCCCTGACGATTGTTGACCGCTGCTCGCAGGACTTGCTGCCGGCTCGTCCAGCACTACTTTCAGGTACTCTACCCGCTGCGGTTCCACAAAACCCATCTGTTTTGCCTCTTGTTGAATGCGCACCAGGTCTTCCTTGAGCACGATCTCCAGCCGAAGTTTGTTATTGGCGTCCTTCGTCTTCTGGATTTCTGCCTCTAACGTCGCTGCCTTGTCCATTTCACATGCCACATAATTGGCTAGTGCTAGATAAAGAAATGCCAGCAGGCTGACAAGGCACAGCAAAGCCAGAACATAAAACCACGGCGAGACCTCGGAGGATTGGCGCAGCATCGCCTTGCTTGTAAGAGTGCCTGTGACATGCCCGTTTACGGCATCGTGCGACACTGTCCATTCCAATAAAGGCTCGCCTTGCGCTGCCATCGTGCGATGAGAGGACATCATCACCCTCGCTTTTCTCTATAGCCCGTGTCCGAGCTTTTCCGCTGCCCGCAGCCGAGCACTACGGCTGCGCGGGTTCCGCTCCTGCTCCTCATGAGAAGGGCGAACGGGGTGCGGCGTCAGGATGCGCAACATTGGGCCCTGCCTGCCACCATTCCCTTTGCTTTGCGCGCGAAAATAATGCTTCACGATGCGATCCTCAAGAGAATGAAAGGCAATCACCACCAGCCGCCCTCCTGGAGCCAATACCTCTACCGCCTGCTCCAGCCCTTGGGCAAGCGCTTCCAACTCCCTGTTGACCGCTATGCGCAGTGCCTGGAACGTCCGAGTGGCAGGATGGATGCGTCCCCTGCGCCTGACTACCCGCGCGACCAGTTGCGCCAACTCTGTCGTGGTGTACAAGGGGCGTGCCTGGACAATGGCACGCGCAATACGCCTGGACCTCCTCTCCTCGCCATAGCGGTACAGGATATCCGCCAATTCGTCCTCCGCGAGCGTATTGACCAGGTCAGCCGCTGTAACCTCTGCTGACCGATCGAAGCGCATATCCAAAGGCCCATCCAACTGAAAAGAAAAACCCCGCTCCGGTGCAGCCAACTGCATCGTCGAAAGTCCCAAATCTAGCAACACCCCATCCGCGGGGTAAAAACCACGCTCACGGGCAATGGTACCAACTTGCGCGAAACTGCCATGGACCAACGTTACCCGTGCACCGTAGTCTGCAAGCACTTGCTGAGCCAGTTGCAGGGCATCTACATCCAGGTCAATGCCTAACAAACGGCCATCAGGGCTTGACCGCTCCAGGATACCCCTGGCATGCCCCCCAGCGCCTACCGTGCCATCAATGTATGTGCCTCCTGGGCATGGAGAGAGAAAGGCCATCACCTCGGCATAGAGTACCGGTTCATGGTCGCTCATAGGATTCTTTGTTGGCTCAACGTCGTGGCAAAGGCGCGCACTTCCTTCTCCAGCCTGGCATTGTCCTGGGCATAAGCCTCGGGGTTCCAGACTTCCAAATGGTCACGCACTCCAGCGACAATCACGGTGTCGCGTAATTGCGCATATTCACGGAGGTAGGTGGGGATCAAAATGCGTCCCTGTTTGTCGGGCACGCAGTCAATCGCTTCGGTGAAGAAGAAACGGACCAAAGAGCGGGATTCGTCCTGCGTAATGGTAGGGAATTGCTCAAGTTTTTCCGATAGCTGCTCCCATCGGGCAATAGGGAAGATAAAGAGGCAGCCATCAATGCCACGTGTAATCACCACCCCGGCAGAGAGTACCGTGCGATACCGGCTTGGGATAGTCAGTCGGCCCTTGTCATCAATCGTGTGTTCGAAGCGGCCTAAGAACATTTGTTCTAAATCTCCCACCTGGGCTCCGTTTGGGGCTTTTTTCGGGCTTAAATTCCCCACAATGCCCCATTTCTTGCCATATTCTACCACATTTTCCCATTTTTGTAAAGGGGGTAGGGGAGATTTTGCACAAAATTTTAAGGTTCGAACACACTATTTTGGGGCGCCAAGTAAGGGTGTATAAGCCACTCTGCCTGACCAGTGCTTGGCTTGGTACCCGACCGGGTCTATAAGCCGAGTTCTGTATCCTGGCAGGAAACTGCGCAGGACGGCAATCATCTCTCTGGGGCGGCAGTTACCTACCGCCTCTAGCGGTCTACCCGAGGGTAACGGGACGAGCAGCCCCGGCACGGCTTGCGCCGTGACACCCTCCGTTTGACCTTGCTCCCGATGGGGTTTGCCTAGCCGGACCAGTCACCTGGCCCGCTGGTGGTCTCTTACACCACCGTTGCACTCTTACCCTGCGGCGTAACACGCCACAAGGCGACCTGCTTTCTGTTGCACTGTGCCGTCGGGTCACCCCGCCTGGGCGTTACCCAGCATCGTGCTCTGTGGAGCTCGGACTTTCCTCGAGCCAGCCGTTTCGGCGCTCCTGCGGGGGCAGGATTCTGCCGACATGCGCTGGCCCGCGATTGCCCGACCCGCTCGGGTACCAACCCAATTATACCATAAATATCGCTTTTCCGCAAGCCATGCCTGCGCTTGCGTCAGCACATGGGGCTCCCATCTCATGATTCCCGCTGCGCTTCGTCAGCGCGCCGCCGGCGCAGCCGCTCTTCTTGGCGGCGTTTACCCTCCATCATCCAGCGTTCCTCTTCGGGCGTCTCTGCGATGAGGGGCGGCACCTCCACCGGCTGTCCGTTCTCATCCAGTGCCACATACACCAGATATGCCGAGTTGGTATGCGTGATTTGGCCCGTCAACACATCCTCCGCCTCCACGCGCACGCCTACTTCCATCGACGTCCGCCCCACATAGTTCAGCGACGCTTTCACCGTAACGAGGTTGCCCACATAGATGGGCGAATAGAAGGACATGGAATCAATCGCTACGGTAACCACGGGCCTCCCGACGTGCCTGGCTGCGGCAATGCCCGCCACTTCGTCCACCAGACGCATAATGACGCCACCGTGCACATTGCCCACCGGGTTGGCATCGGTCAGCTGCATCAGGTGGCTGATCACGGTCTGCGAATCGCGTATTCTCTTGGGTGCTAAAGGCATGAGACTTTCCTCCATAGTGATAGTCTGTGGCGGTCATTGTACGCCTTCTCCGGCTATAGGCCAAAAAAGAACCCAGGTTCTGGGAGAACCTGGGTTCTTGAAGGCGTGACACAACTAAGGGTTTACCTTCATAATCACTGGCAAGTACAGCGAAAATCCAAATCGCGCATTCTTCACCACCAAAGGCAGCCAGAGGTTGAATTGCACCCGCTGCGCCCCAAATACACCCTCGATGAGAGCCCCCTCGCTGACTGTTACCGTGATGGGATCTGTCGTAGTCGGTATATAACCGGTGGGCGGTGTCATCAGGAGCAAATATGTGCCTGGGCTGAGACCGCTGAGCACACACTGCCCGTCCTCATTCGTCACACAGGAGGCAACGAGTTGTTCCAGTTGCCACACTTGAACAAGTGCGCCTGGCAATGGAGGCTCATCTTCCTCACGGATGCCGTTGCCGTTCCGATCCTCCCAGACCGTAACTCCGATCACACCGGGGATAGGCGTCGCGGTTGGAGTTGGGGTTATGCTCGGAGTCGGGGTGATGGTGGGCACTTCGGTTGGGGTTGGCGTCAGCGTCCCCGTGGGTGTCGGTGTCATGGTCGGGGTTGGCGTTGGCGTGGAGGTATAGGTCGCCGTCGCTGTCTGCGTCGGCGTGGAAGTGTGTGTAGCGGTCGCAGTTGGCGTCAACGTCTCGGTGGGTGTTGGCGTCTTTGTTTCTGTAGGGGTAGGCGTTACCGTTGCTGTCCGGGTTGGTGTGAGCGTCTTCGTCGGCGTTCTTGTTCGTGTTGGCGTCAGCGTCTGAGTCGGGGTGTGCGTTGGCGTATGTGTCGGCGTCAGCGTCTGAGTCGGTGTATGCGTTGGCGTCTCCGTCGGAGTCGGCGTGTGCGTGGGCGTCAGCGTCTCCGTCGGGGTGCGCGTTGGCGTGTGCGTTGGCGTCAGCGTCTCCGTCGGCGTATGCGTCGGCGTGTGCGTTGGCGTCAGCGTCTCCGTCGGCGTATGCGTTGGCGTGTGAGTCGGCGTCAGCGTCTCCGTCGGGGTGTGCGTCGG
>Ga0315298_1009595_pt1 | contig 11912 bp, 4 predicted proteins | sample WHS_1_MG_FD_203077 | JGI IMG/M metagenome (GOLD analysis project Ga0315298, IMG submission 203077) | Extremophilic microbial mat communities from Washburn Hot Springs, YNP, Wyoming, USA - WHS_1_MG | ecosystem: Environmental > Aquatic > Thermal springs > Hot (42-90C) | place: USA: Wyoming... | reverse complement strand
GCCCTCTCCTTCAGCGGCGTCAAACTGGTGCGGTTCGTCGGCGGCGAGCAGGGCACCGAGGTCATCACGCCGGTCGGCGAGTTTGACGGCTCCATCACCGTGCTGGGCGAGGGCACCATCACCGGCACCGTGCGCCTGCAGGGCCGCGCCAGCCACGCCGGAGCGGTGGCCAGCGCCGACGGCGACTCGGATACCACCGTGGCCGCGGGCACCTTCAGCCTCACCGTGCCCGAGGGGACGTGGACCGTTACCGTGGAGATGGCGCGCTATCTGGACGCCGTCAAGACGGGCGTGGTGGTAACCGCCGGAGGCACGACGAACCTGCCCCAGGTGGTGCTGAAGGGCGGCGACGCCAACGACGACGACGAGATTGACATCCTGGACGCGGGCATCATCGGCGGGCAGTTCGGCAAGGCGGGCGCCGGCATCACCGACCCCCGCGCCGACATCAACGCCGACGACGAGGTGGACATCCTGGACCTGGTCCTGATGGGCGGCAACTACGGGGATACAAGCCCGGTGGCATGGTAGTTGGCTGCCCGTTCCAGGCCGCACGGAGGCGGCCTCGCTGCGAAAGGAGGTGGACCGAGCGGCGAATGTGAGAGAACCGAAGAGCGGCGTATTGGACAACCATCAGACAAACCGAATTTGAGGAGGACAAGCGATGAGCAAGAAAGTTCGGCTATTGGCGGTGTTGCTTCTAGTTGCCACGATGCTGCCCATCAGTGCAGTGCCGAGTGCTGCCGGGCCGAATCCGAAAATCAAGCCCCACGAGCAGCCGTTCGGCGAAGGCGGTGCGCTGGGCATCGCGGCATGGTCTACGTTTGACAATCCAAACTACTACTACGCGCCCATCACGAGCGCGCCGAGCGGAGTGTACTATCGCCAGGCGGGCCTCAGCCCCGATGGCACCAAAATCGTGGCCGCGAAGACCTGGACTGAGGGTAGCATTACCCGCCGTGAGGTCGTGCTCATGAACGCCGACGGGACGGGCGAGGTCGTCATTTCGCCCGGGAATTCCGGCGAAGGCGACATCTACCAGTACGGGAATCCGTTCTGGAGCGATGATGGCACTGCCGTAGGCTACGTAGAGGTCCACAACAGTAACCCCAACAAAGTGGTGCGCTATGACTTGGCGACGAACACTCGGACGTACATCTATGAGCCCACAGCCCCGGATGATGTGGCAAACCCTGACTTTTTGGGTGCCAGCAAGACGGCCATCGTCTTCTGGGACTATGGCGCTGGTGGCGCGGTCGCAGACCTGTTCATCTGGGATGGGACAACCCGCACCAATATCACGAACACGCCCGACTACAAGGAGTACGAGCCCGTATCCAATGGCGACGGGACAAAGATCGTGTACTGGTCGGGCGAGACGACCACCGAGCCAGTAGATCACACCCACACCCTCACATACTCCGGCGGCGTGTGGGTGAAGGACCTGGGCTTCACGCCGATTCCCGGGTCGTACTGGTCCTACTGGACGACGCCTGCAGCGACGCACATCGCCACGACGATGATCACCGATTACAGTGGCACTATTGACCTGTATCTGTATGATGCCACAGGTGCTTTCGTCGCCGACCTGACTGGCCCTGGGTACACCGGCGGCGCTGGCCAGTGGAACTTCTTTGGCTGCATGCCGCAGGGGCCGAACGGCGAATTTGTCATCACGAGCAACGCCGGGCGGGTAGACCCAGGCCGCGACATCGTTATCGCGGCGCCACGCGCGTCGCTGTATGTGGATGATGCCGGTTCCGACTCTAACCCAGGAACCGAGGCCGCGCCATTCGCCACGATTCAGAAAGGCGTGGACGAGGCTATTGCCGGCGGGACAGTACACGTCGCCGCGGGGACGTATGTGGAGCAGGTGGTTATCAACAAGAGCCTGACCCTGCAGGGCAGCGGGACGCCCACGGTGCAAGCGCCGGCCTCGCCTGCGGCATACAAGTTTCCGGAAAGTAGCGCCTGGTGGGAACCGGTCGTCTTCGCCTTTGGCGGAACTGCCGACGCTGGCGGGAACATCTCCGGCACGGAAGTGGTGAGCGTTACCATTTCCGGGTTTGTCGTGGATGGCAACGACCGCGCGCCGTCAAGCGGGAAGCGCTCCGCTGGCATCCTCTTGCGCAATGCGGATGCGACCGTAACGGGTAACACGGTGCGGCGCATGTACGTGGATGGTGCCGAGACGTTTGGCATCATTGCCTACGGCGACTGCAACCCGCTCACGATCTCTAGCAATAACGTAAGTGGGTATGCGCGCGGCGGCATCACGGCCAACGGCGATATCGGCCCTCTGCCCGATCCCGCTAACGTCCTCATCCAGGGCAATACGGTAACGGGGCCGGGGCTGGGCGTGCCGGTAACCTGGGCGCCCAATGGCATCCAATTGGGTTGGGGCGCGACGGGGACTATACGTGGAAACACGGTAACCGGCAACGGCTGGCCCGGCACGGAGTGGACAGGATCGGGGATCATCGTCGCTGGCTCTGACGATGTGATCGTTGAGCAGAACACGGTAACCGGCAACGAGACCGCCATCAGCGTCGTGGGCGACAACTTCTTTGGAAGCGGCGAGACGGCCGATCGGATCATCGTGCGCCAGAACACGATCCAGGGGAACACCTACGGCGTCTCACTCCAGGACCGCGTCGTGGATGCGCAGGTGCTGGCGAACACGATCACCGGCCAGTCATACGACGGCATTGACGTGTGCAACTTCCACAGCCTGCCTCCGACGGGGACCGTCATTCACAACAACAAGATTTACGGCAACAATACCGAGAAAGACGCGACGTCGGGTGGGCTGTGGGTTGCCAATGGCGTTGTGAGCGTGAATGCCGAGGAGAACTGGTGGGGTGATGCGACCGGCCCGAGCGGCGTAGGCCCAGGCGAAGGGGATGCCATCATCGCCCCGGCTGGCGTGGTGGACTACGAGCCGTGGTGGGCCGATGAGGGGATGACCTCTAGAGGATGGGTGGTGAACTCCGGCGAAACCATCCAGGACGTGGTGGATGGGGCCAACACGGGCGACACCATCGTGATCCCCGCGGGGACGTATAGCGGCGGCGTTACGCTCAACAAGTCCATCATCATCAAAGGCGAGCCTGGCACCGTCATCGGCCCCGGCTCCGACGGCATCACCGTGTCGGCCAACGACGTAACGATTGAGGACGTCACGCTGGACGGCACGGGCGGCGACCCGGGCGACGTGGGCATCCGCGTCAATGCTGGCGTGCAGCGGCTGCACATTGAGGGCTGCGAGATTCGCAACTGGCCAGACGACGGCATCCACTTCAACGGGGCCATCACCGGCCTGAAGGTTGTGGACAACTATATCCACAACAACGGCGGCGACGGGATGGAGTTCAACGCGACGCCGGCGGGCACGGTGCAAATCTACGGCAACGCGCTGCGGGCCAACACGGGCTACGGCGTGAACGCGGTGAGCGGCTCGGTGGTGGCGGAGTACAACGAGTGGGGCGACATTGCCGGGCCGACGGGGACGAACGGTGACGGCGTGAGCGGGAGCGTGGACTACGACCCGTGGGTGTTCGGCGCGGTGTACGCGGACGTGGTGCCGGATCCTGCGCGGGTGCGCGAAGGCGAGAACGTGGATGTGGACATCAAGGTGGACACGGCGAACCTGTACGGGGCGCAGTTCTCGCTGACGTTTGACCCCGCGAAGTTGCAGGTGGTGAGCACGACGGATAGTGGCGCCGGGTACTTCAAGGGTTCGCAGGAGTGCAGCACGACGTACAACAACACGTCGGGGACGCTGACGTTCTACTGCTCGCGCGGGGGCACGGACGCGGCGGTGAGCGGGAGCGGCGTGAAGTTGCTGACGATCACGTTCCAGGCGCAGGAGATCAGCGGGACGAGCACGACGGCGACGATAGACCTGGACACGGCGTCGGTGAAGTTGGGCGCGGTCGGTGGCGTGAACATCTACGTGGACTCGGTAACCGACGACAGCCTGACCATCTACGGCACCACGGACGTGAGCGGCGTGGTGGACCTGCAGGGTCGCGCGAACGATTCGGGAGCGGTGGTAACGTTCCCCGCGGGCGTGCTGTACCCTGGCGGGACCGACACGACGGACTCGTGGGGTCGGTATGACTTCGCGGGCGTAACCGACGGGTCGTACCTGGTAACGATAGAGATGGCGCGGTACCTGGATGCGTCGGCGACGGTGAGCGTGGCGGGCGACACCCTGACGCTGAACACGGTGATGCTGCTGGGCGGCGACGCCAATGATAGCGACAAGATTGACATCTCCGACCTGTCCATCATCGGCGGGCAGTTCGGGAAGTCGGGCAGTGGCATCACCGACCCCCGCGCCGACATCAACAACGATAACACGGTGGACATCCTGGACATCGTGCTGGCGGCCGGGAACTACGACCTGACCAGTTCGCCCTGGACGCCGTAGCAGAGACGCGCTGGGTCTTGGGGACGGGATGGGGGAGCATCCCGTCCCCGGGCCTTTGGCGCGGAGACATTCGGGAGGATTGTAGGAAGGAGGACAAGCGATGAGCAAGAAAGTTCGGCTATTGGCGGTGTTGGTATTGCTGACGGGCCTGCTGGCGGGGGTTGCGCCGATGGCGTCGGCGGGCGGGCCGTGGTACGTGTCCACGACGGGGGACGACAGCAACGACTGCCTGTCGTGGGCGACGGCGTGCCGTACGATCCAGGCGGCGGTGAACAAAGCCGGCGCGGGCGACACGATCTACGTCGCGGCGGGGACCGACACGCTGACCTCTACGGTGTCGGTCAACAAGGCAAACCTGCAGATCGTCGGCGCGGGCAGTTCGTCCACGATCTTGCAGGTTTCGGCGGCCACCGGTTACGTCTTCTCCATCACAGCCGATGGGGTTACCGTGCGCGACCTGCAAATCTACAAGACGGACAAATCTGGTCCGCACAACCTCATCTACATCGGGGCGGACAACGTAACCATCCGCGACAACATCATCCGCGGGCAGTACGTCCTGGGAGATCCGGACGTCAGCCGCGCGATGGAGGTTGCCTACGGTTCAACGGGGCTTACGATTCAAGGCAACACCATCCACTCGCTGCGGCAGCCTGCCTACATCAATGGCAGCACGGCTTCCCCGACAACCGGAACCATTGCCAACAACCACGTGTACGGCACGCGCGGCTGGGTGATCGCGGGAGCCAATATGACGTTCACTGGCAACACCTGGGGGAGCGGGGCGCAGGCGAACTACCTGGACATCGTGATCCTGGCCGGAACCGACCCCAGTTACTATCCCGACATCGTAGCCGTTAGCGAGGCGAACAACAATGCGGTGGTGGAGGATCAGCGAGTCTCGCCCGCTGTTCTGTCGGATGTATTCGTGGATGATTCCGCCGCTGCGGGTGGCGATGGGACCGTTACGCGACCCTACCAGACCATCGGGGCGGGCATCACACGGGCCGTTGCCGGCGGGACAGTACACGTCGCGGCGGGGACGTACAACGAGTCGCAGATTCTCATCACCAAGGCCCTGACCGTGCAGGGGGCAGGCATTGACCAGTCCATCGTTGACGGCGATTCCTACGCAGGCCTACCCTCGGAGGGTCTGGTGCGCATTGAGACCACCGGCGACGTAACGTTCACCGGCTTCACGCTGCGGGAGGCTGGGGCCACTGGCGGGTCCAAACCCGTGCGCGTGGGCATCTTCGCCAGATCCTCCGCGCCGGGCAACACCTTCACGATCACGTACAACAAGATTCTGGGCAGCAACAACCCCGACGACGAGGAGGACTACGGCTTCTACGCGCACACCAGTTACGCGAGCCTGGTCTTTCAGCACAACATCGTTACCCAGACTGGCGCGAATGCCATCCTGCTGGAGCGCCACTTCGGCCCCACCGACGTGAGTTACAACACGCTGGATGCGGGTTGCTGGGGCACGGACGTGATCTTCAACATGACCTACGATGGCGACGTTACCACGCCGCAGATTGTCCATGCGAACACGTTTGACATGGGCACGGGTGGTCCCTTTGACTACGCTCACAGGGCGGCGGCCGTAACGTTCGCCAGCGCGTTCACGGGCGCTGCGGGCAAGTTCACCAACGTGCGGATCACCGACAACATCATCACCAACCTGAAGTCCTATCGGCGCGGCCCTGGCCTGTGGAACAACTCCGGCGGGGACGGATCGGGCGGGGATACCACCGGAGCCGTTATCTCCGGCAACATCATCACCGGCACGGGGGCCGCGAACTCCGATGGCATCCAGATCGTCGGCAAGGCGAGCAATACCGTCATTGAGAACAACAAGGTTACCAATGTGGACCGGAGTTTCCGCGGCCGCGTCTGGAACGGCCACGTGGCCACGGGCACGGTGCTGCGCAACAACTCCTTCAGCGGCAACACGACGGGTCTTGTGTGGGAAGGGACATCCACGCTGGATGCCGAACTCAACTGGTGGGGCCATGCCAGCGGCCCGTACCATCCGACCCTGAACCCGAGCGGCACGGGCGATCCGGTCTCCGACAACGTGGACTTTGACCCGTGGCTGGGCACCAAGCCGCTCTGGCAACTGGTGGAGGAGGCCAGCCCTGGCGACACCATCATCCTGGGCGCGGGCACCTACCCGGGCGGCGTCGTCATTGACAAGCCGCTGACGCTGGTGGGCGTGGACGGCACCGTCATCGGCCCCGGCTCCGACGGCATCACCGTGTCGGCCAACGACGTAACGATTGACAGCATCACGCTGGACGGCACGGGCGGAGACCCGGGCGACGTAGGCATCCGCGTCCTGAACGACGTGGAGCGGCTGTGGGTCCGCAACTGCGAAATCCGCGATTGGCCGGACGACGGCATCCACTTCAACGGCGCCATCACCGGGCTGAAGGTTGTGGACAACTACATCCACGACAACGGCGGCGACGGGATGGAGTTCAACGCGACGCCGGCGGGCACGGTGCAAATCTACGGCAACGCGCTGCGTGCCAACACGGGCTACGGCGTGAACGCGGTGAGCGGCTCGGTGGTGGCGGAGTACAACGAGTGGGGCGACATTGCCGGGCCGACGGGAACGAACGGTGACGGCGTGAGCGGGAGCGTGGACTACGACCCGTGGGTGTTCGGCAAGGTGTACGCGGACGTGGTGCCGGATCCTGCGCGGGTGCGCGAAGGCGAGAACGTGGCTGTGGACATCAAGGTGGACACGGCGAACCTGTACGGGGCGCAGTTCACGCTGACGTTTGACCCCGCGAAGTTGCAGGTGGTGAGCACGACGGATAGTGGCGCCGGGTACTTCAAGGGTTCGCAGGAGTGCAGCACGACGTACAACAACACGTCGGGGACGCTGACGTTCTACTGCTCGCGCGGGGGCACGGACACGGCGGTGAGCGGGAGCGGCGTGAAGTTGCTGACGATCACGTTCCAGGCGCAGGAGATCACCGGCACGAGCACGACGGCGACGATAGACCTGGACGCGAGCAAGGTGCGGTTGGGCGCGCTCGGTGGCGTGAACATCTACGTGGACTCGGTAACCGACGACACGCTGACCATCCTGGGCACGACGACGGTGAGCGGCGTGGTGGATTTGCAAGGGCGCGACAATGACTCCGGCGCCGTTGTGGATCCGCTGGCGGGCGTAACCTACGGCTACGATCCGTCGCCGGTTACCACAGGGCCGTGGGGCACCTACTCGTTCAGCAACATGACCGACGACACCTACACGTTCACGATTGAGATGGCGCGCTACCTGGACGCCAGCGCGGTGGTCGTCGTCTCGGGCGATACAATGACGCTGAACAAGGCCATCCTCCTGGGCGGCGACGTGAATGACGACGACGAGATTGCAATCACGGACCTGTCGTCCATCGGCGGGAAGTTCGGCGAGACCGTGAACCCGGCCACCACGCCGCAGGACATCAACTACGATGGCCTGGTGGACATCTTGGACCTGGTGCTGGCGGCGGGCAACTACGGCCTGACCAGTTCGCCGTGGACGCCGTAGGCGCTGTGTGAACTCGGCGGGAGAGGCGGTGGGGAGACCGCCTCTCCCCGTTGGCTGGATTCTATGCGATAGCGCGAGGGGGAATGCCATGCAACGCACGATTGGCCGACTCTGGCTTGTGATGGCGCTGCTTGTGTCGCTGTTGGCGACGGGCGGCGCGATGGCGCAGGCGAACACGAGGGTTGTGCTGGCGCCGGCCTCGGCCCTGGTGGGCGAAGGCCAAACCGCCGCCGTGGAGGTGCGCGTGGAGAACGTGCAAGACCTCTACGGCCTGGACATTCGCATCGGTTTTGATCCCGCGGTGGTGGAGGTGGTGGACGCCGACGCGACGCAGGCGGGGGTGCAGGTGCGCCCGGGGGACCTGCTCAGCGTGGATTTCATGATCCGCAACACGGCGGACAACGCCCAGGGCACCATCTGGTATGCCCTGACCCAACTGAACCCAAGCCAGCCCGTGAGCGGGAGCGGGGTGGCGTTCGTGATCGTGTTCAAGGGGAAACAACGCGGCGCGACGAGTGCCCTCACCGTTACCTACCAGAAGATGGCCACCCGCACGGGCGAGGCGATCCCCGCCGACGTTGCGAACGGCGAGATTCGGGTAGTGGAGCCGTCGCAGGCGCCCGCCACGCCCACGCCGGCGCCGCCTCCGCCGCAGCCCACGGTGCCCATGCCCACGCCGACGCCGGAGACCACGCTGCCGGCCCAGCCGACGCAGGCGCAGCCGACCGCTCAGCCCACGGCGGCACCGACCCAGCCCGCGCCGACTTCGCGGCCATCGGATACGCCGATACCGACTGCGCCCGCGCAGCCCACGCTGGCGCCGGCGGCCACCATCGCGCCGACGCTTGCGCCCACGGCAGCGCCGACGGCATACGCGGAGCCAACTGCCGCACAGCCGACTGCCGACGCTTCGGGCACAGGCTCGGGCGGCAGTTTGAACCTGGGGCTTGTCCTGGTGAGCATGGTCGGGGTCGTCATCCTGTTGGGCGGCGGGTGGGCCCTGTGGCAGCGACTGCGGAGGTCCGGGAACTAGCGAGGAGGGACTCGTGGGCGAGAGAGCATTTTCGCATGCGAGGTCAGGGTGGGTTCTGGCCCTGGTCATAGCCGCAGCGTTGGCCGTTTTGGCATGGGCGGGCCTGGGAGCCGGCGCTCAGGGAGGACTGGAGGCGCGGGTGTGCGTGCCGCCGCCGGCAGAGGTGCGGGCGGGCGGCGGCGAAATCACCGCCACGGTGGTGATCACCGCCGAGGAACTCTACGGCTACCAGTTCGTGCTGACCTTTGACCCGGCGACGCTGGAGGCCGTGGCGGCCGGGTTTGAGGCCGGCTTCCTCAACCCCGGATACACGCCGGTTGGGTGGTCGGGCACGATGGACAACGTCGCCGGCACCGTGCGCTTCGCCGCGACGCAACTGAAGCCCACGCCGCCCGCCACGGGATCGGGCGCGGTCGCCTGGGTTCGGTTCCGGGCCAAGTCGCCGTCGCCGGTGCCGGTGCTCACGCAAATCGGCCTGGAAAACGTCAAACTGGCCACGGCCGATGGGGTTCGGCTGGAGCCGGTTGCCCTGTACCCGGCCCTTGTTACCATCGTGCCGTTCACCGCCATAGAAGTGCGCGTGCCGCCTCCGGGCGAGGTCATGGAGTCGGACGGGGCGATCACGGCGACGCTGGTCCTCACCTGCGAGAATGTGTACGGCTACCAGTTCGCGGTAACCTTTGACCCGACGATGCTGGAAGCGACCGCGGCGGGGTTTGACGATTCGTTTGTCCTGCCGGACTACTCGCCGCCCGGGTGGGCTGCCACGGTGGACAACGTCGCAGGGACAGTCCGATTCGCCGCCACGCAGTTCAAGCCGGCGCCGCCTGCGACCGGCGCGGGGGCCATCGGCTGGGTGCGTTTCGTCGCGAAAAGCCCGCCCATCTTGCCGATTACGGCCACGGTGGGAATCGCCGATCCGCGGCTGGGTTCGCCCGACGGCCTGCGGATGACGCCCGATGTGATTTCCGGGTACATTCGCATCCTGCCTATGTCGGTCATCACGGGCCAGGTGGAATTGCAAGGCCGGACGGATTGGAGCGGCGCGGTGGCTGCCGCCTGGCCGGCCGGGGTAATGGCGACGACCGACGCCAGCGGCTTCTACACGCTGACCGTGCCCACCGACACCTACACGGTAACCGTGGAGATGGCCCGCTACCTGGACGCCGAGCGGGTGGAAGTCCTCGTGCGGGGGGAAAACCCGCTACCACGGGTCAGACTACTGGGGGGAGACGCCAATGATGACGATGAGGTGGACATCGTGGACATGAGCATCATTGGCGGAAAGTACGATTTGACCGTAAATCCTCTGACCGAGCGCGCCGATATCAACGCCGATGGGGTGGTGGATATCGTGGACATGGTCCTGGCCGCGGGGAACTACACCCGCACAAGCCCTGTGCCCTGGCCATGAACCGATGCGCGACCGGCTGAAGAAAGCGAGGGGGCGTAATACATGAACAACAACCAAGCAGCGCTGACCAGACTACTGCGGACGTGCGTGCTTCCCGCACTGGCGGTGATGGCACTGCTTGCGGGGCAACTCTGGGCCATCCCGCCCGGGCAGCAGACTCTGGCGCACGACATGGAGGATTCGGCCGCGCCCAGGCCGCACGAGGTCCTGCCCCAGGATGCTGCCGGCACGCTCCGAATCCTGCCCAACCCGGCCTATGTGGACGTGGGCGGAACGGTAACCGTGTACGTCTGGCTGGAGGATGCGGGGAACTACTACGGCCTGGACCTCCGCTTCAACTTTGAGAAGGCCAAAGTCAGCGTCCCGGCGAACAAGGCCACTCCGCTGTGGGAGGTCTTTGACGAGGCCAATCACTTTCTCATCAAGAACACGGTGGAGAGCGTAGATGCCACTTACAATCGGCTCTGGTACTCCGTAACGAACATCAACCCGGCCGAGCCGTTCACAGGGACCGGCCGCGTTTGCTCCATCACGTTCAGCGGGCTGGCGGAAGGCACAACGGCCTTGCATTTCACATACGCCAAGGGTTCCACGCGGGACGGCGATGCCTTGTACCCGACCACGGTGGATGGGGCGATTACCGTGCGCGGCCCCACGGACACGCCGACGCCCACGCCGACGAACACGCCGACGGCCACAAAGACCCCGACCGCTACGCCGACGCCCACGCCGACGAATACACCCACAGCCACGGCGACGAACACGCCCACGGGCACGGCGACGCCTACGGCCACGCCGACAGCGACGGGCACGGGCACGGCGACGCCTACGGCTACGCCGACAGCGACGGGCACGGGCACGGCGACGCCCACCGCCACGCCGACAGCGACGGGCACGGGCACGGCGACGCCTACGGCCACGCCGACAGCGACGGGCACGGGCACGGCGACGCCCACCGCCACGCCGACAGCGACGGGCACGGGCACGGCGACGCCTACGGCCACGCCGACGGCCACGCCGACGGCCACCTCTGCGCCGACGAACACGCCCACGGCGACGCCTACACCCACGCCGACGGGCACAGGCACGGCGACCCGGACGCCGACGGCGACGGCCAGCGCCACGCCGACAGCCACAGCGACACGGACCCCGACGGCGACGGCCACACCCACCGCGACCACCACCGGCACGGCGACCCGGACGCCGACGGCCACGCCCACCACCGGCCCAGGGCGCACGTTCTCCGGCTACGTGTACGAGGGGTATCCCAGCGACCATTCTCATCCTCTCGCGGGCGCCGGCGTCACGCTGTGGGGCAGCAACGACTCCGCATCGCCCTACGGCACCTGGCTCGGCTACATGCAGACAGGGCCAACCGGCTACTTCCAGATCACCGCGCCCGGCTCTGCCGTGTACACGTACTACAACATCGTGGAGACGAACCCGGCCGGCTACTATTCCACCGGCGCGGTGGCGGGCG
>Ga0315298_1009591_pt1 | contig 11916 bp, 8 predicted proteins | sample WHS_1_MG_FD_203077 | JGI IMG/M metagenome (GOLD analysis project Ga0315298, IMG submission 203077) | Extremophilic microbial mat communities from Washburn Hot Springs, YNP, Wyoming, USA - WHS_1_MG | ecosystem: Environmental > Aquatic > Thermal springs > Hot (42-90C) | place: USA: Wyoming... | reverse complement strand
ACGGTCTCCCTATCCTCCGCCCAGGCAACCATCATCATGCCACGCCGATGAACCGGATACAAGGAGAAGCTACAGGCGTAAACGGCAAAGCTGTGGGTCAATTCCAGGCCGGCGATGGTGCTGCTGTTGGGCGTCGCCGCGGCCTTCCCCATGGTCTGGCCCATGTCGGGGAGATCTAGAGATGAGTTGGTCAACCAGGAGGCAAGTCCCACATTCACCGACACCACTTATGATGCATCCACCCCCTTTTCACCGACATCTTCTATTGATGCATCACGCGGGCCCGGTTCGGACGATCCACGCGGCGCCATCGAGCCCATGCGCTGTGTCCCGTGAGAGCATGGGGGCAAGGCGGGCAGATCTGCCTCGGCCGACTCGATGCCCGGGAGGATGAACGGCCTGCCGCTGCATTCGCGGCGATCTTTCCAAAGTCGCAATTGTGTAGGCTCACCTGTCTGGCATCGCGATTGGGCTTCTGCCAGGAACGCAATGTGCTGGACTAGAAAGATGAGGCTGATCCTGTCCACGCAAAGCAGTGGCCGGAGTACCTGTTCGCGAGATAGTAGACCGTGGCCTTCGCGTGGATGCCTTCGAGCTCGAGGTGGTGAGCGCAAAGGGTCGCTCGTCGCAGTCCCCTTGTCTTGAGTGTGAGGTAACCGCCGGGTGTGGTGGGAGAAGCTGATCCAGCCCAGGGTAGTAGTGCCGGTGTTGCTGAGCGTCGCTGCCCTGGCCTTCGTCTTCAGTGTCGCTGATGTCCCCGTGGTGATGGATCGCATCACCCATATGCCGATGGCAGTCCTGGCGGGGACATATGTCTTGGTGCTGGCATACCTGGCCCTGAAGATCCTCCAGTTTTCCTACTTTCTGGGCAAGCTGCAGATTCCCACCACGCCCGGCGAACTGATCGTGGCCTACGGCGTGGGCGAGATGGCCCTGTCCCTGCCAGGGGGGATCTATGCTCAGAACTACGTCCTGGGCAAGGTGGGCCATCTGAATGTGGCCAGATCTCTGGCGGCTACCACGGCTGTGCTCATGGGCGAGCTGGTTATCGCTTTGTTGGTCCTGCTGGTGGTGGAAATCCCAGGATGGTGGTGGCTTCGCTGGTCCATCCTGTCCCTCTTGGCAGCGGCTGTCCTGTTCGTGGTTGCCCTCCTGAAGATCCGTGCGCTCCGACGCTGGATCGACGAGATCTTCCACATAGGCCCGCTCCGTCAGATGGAGGTGGGATTCCTCGAGGTACTTCAAGGCATGGGGGATCTGGCCAGGCCCGGCATAGCCCTTCGTTCTCTGCTGACGGCGACGGTCTATCTCTTCGTTCTGGTGGGAGGCTTCTACCTGACGGGCCACGGTGTGGGTGTCGGCCAACTGACTTTTCAGCAGGCGACGACCATATACCTCTTCGCCGTGGCGGCCACCGAGATCCTCCCAATCTCGAGCCACGTGGGCATCATCGAGCTGGGTGGTGTGAGCGCCGCTCAGGCCTGGGGCTACAGCTTCACCGAGGGGTTGGCCATGATGTTGGGTTTCAGGTTGGTTTGGACCGGCTCGGTGTGGCTGACCGGGGGGGTTGCACTGTTCATCTTCAGGGATGAGTTCAAGGAGGAAGCGGAGCCGGGCTGACGGCATTCACCGCGCATCCCCTCCTGGCCCTGTTCCCACCGCGTATGAAGAGTGCCGCCACCCGGACGGTCCGACCTTCGAACTCCTGTCGGAGCTGTTCAGCCATCCCGCGTCGGCCCGTCCAGATGTTGCCGTCTCTGCCCGCGAAGCCTTACGGGGGGCGAGGACCAGGCCAGAAAACGGCCAGGGCCGGAAGACATGCCGCCTTCCGGCCCGGATCTGAGAGAGCGCATCGGAGATCAAGGGGCGTCCGGCCAGATCAGATCGCCCGCCCTCAAGGTAAACCGAGGCTTCAGCCGGCGACGAGCCCTCCGGATCTCGCCGGCCGCATCCACGAGGCGGAAGTCTCCCTCTTCCCACTCCAGGGCTGCCACGTCCGCCACCATACCGGGCTTGAGGCTACCAAACTGGTCGTCCTTGCCGAGAATGGCAGCGGGTCGGGATGCAGCCAGCTCGACCAGCTTCGAGATGGAGAGACCGAGCGTATCGAACTTGGTCATGGTCGTCGGCAGGTCGTGGACTGGCCCGCCAGTGGAGTAGGCGGTGAGGTCGGTGCTGATGCTGTCGGGCAAGAAGCCCTGGTCCAGGATTCGAGCCGCTATCTCGAAGGTGAAGTGGCTCCGTCCGTGCGCGGCATCGAAGAGCACTCCCCTGGCTCGCGCCTCCAGTACCTCGGGCCAGATCCGCCCGTTCTGGTCCAGCAATCCATTCCTTCGTCCGGTCATGCAGTGGGTGACGATGTCCCCGGCTTTCAGCCAGGCCAGGATCTCCGGCAGCGTCTCGACCGTGTTCCCGATATGCACCATTATGGGAACCGCGGCCTCATCGGCAACCCGACGGGCCGTTCTCAGGAAAGGTGTGCACGGTCCTCCCACCTCCGCCTCGGTGGCCCTGAGCTTCAGCCCCACGGCCAGGTTGGGATGCGTGCGCAGCAGCTTCAGGGCACCTTCGGGGTCCGCATAAGCCGGGTTCGCCAGCTCGCCCGCCTTGTGGATGGCGACCAGGCCGAGGGAGGAAAGGTGCAGGAAGCAGTAGACCCTGGTGCGAGAGAGACCGGCGATCCATTTCTTGAAGCCGGCGAAGTTGTCAGCGCCGCTGCTGCCGCCGTCCACGGCTGTGGTCACCCCGTGCTTCAGGCACGCCTCGTCGGGAGCCGCGCCGATGCTGGTGCCCCCGTGGTACAGGTGGGCGTGCAGATCCACCAGACCCGGTGTCAGCAGACAGCCCGACGCATTCAGCACGCGCTCGGCCTGTTCCGACGGTATGTTCGGTTCCAGGGTGGCGATCCTGCCGTCGAAAACCGCCAGGTCGAGAACCGCCTCGAGATTCTGGGTCGGGTCAACGACCAAGCCGCCCTTCACCAGCAGATCGAACATCGGCAACCTACTTCTCCTTGGCGAGGTCGATGATCGACTGCACGTCGGCCTCCGACTGGGCCCAGTAGCTGGACAGTTGGTCCGGATCCTTGTAGCTCGGCTTCAACCCGACGGCTTTCAGCTTGCTCTTGAACTCCTCGGTATCCGAGACCTTCTTGATCGCCCTGCTCAGCAGATCCACTATCTCTTTGGGAGTGCCTGCCGGCGTGGCCGCGAAGTGAGCGGCACCCATGACGACCTTGTATCCTTGCGAGGTCATGGTCGGGGCGCCAGGCGCGAACTCGCTCTCCTCCGTGTCGCTGATCGCCAGGATTCGGATGGTTCCTGCCTTCAACTGGGCCTGAGAGGTGGAGAGCATCATGGAGCCACTCTCGATATGGCCGCCCACCAGGGCCACGCCCTCCGGAGCCCCGCCGTCAAAGTGCACCCAGGCGAGCTTCAGGCCGGCGGCCTGTTGGAACAGCAACCCGGCCAGGTGGTTCGGGCTCATGATGCCGGCTGTGCCGATCTTGACCTCGCCCGGCCTGGCTTTCGCCGTGTCCACGTAGTCCTTCAGAGTCTTGTAGGGACCGTCGGCCCTCACCGCGATGCCCAGGCTGTCGTCGGTAGTCATGGCTATGGGCTCAAAGCTCTTGCGGTTGTACACCGACTTCCGCTCGGTGTCCAGGTAGGTGGCCAGGGTGCTGGGTAGGGAGGTGTACAGGATGGTGTAGCCGTCGGGTTTCGCCATGGCTACGTCCGTGCAACCGAGCTGCGATCCGGCGCCGGCCTTGTTGACGACCTGGACCGATGTGCCCAACTCCTTCTCCAGGAGCGAGGCCACCACTCGGGCACTGGTGTCCGCGGCACCGCCCGGCGCGTAGGGCACGATGAAGCTGATGGCCTTGCCCTTTTCAGGGAATTCCACCTTCTTGCTCGGTGCTGCGGAGGGTTGTGCAGCTGGAGCTGAGGTGGGCTGGCTGGTCGCTGCTGGAGCTTTAGGAGGCTCCGTCGCCTTGGACTCGGCGGCCGGTGCTTTCGTGGGAGCTGGTGTGGGCGAGGGTGCGGCCTGACTGCATCCTGCCGCGAGGACTGCCAGGGCGACGATGGTGGCGAAAACGTACTTCATCATCTTCTCAAGACCCCTCCAGGCATGATTTCTCGGGCATCGATCGTCCCTAACTCTCCCCTCGGAGCAACCTCCTTTGGCTCCGTCAACTTCGTCGCGCGGGGCAGATCCTCGGTTTGGCCGGCGGCCTTGTCCCTAAGAGGGCAGACCTCCATCAGCGACAGGGCTACGCGGCCCAGGGGACATCGACGTCGAAGGACGAGCATCCTTGCTCATGCCGTGTGGGTTGGGCTTGGGGGAGTGTCGTTGTGTTCTGCTTGATCGTGGGACAGGTTAACACCCTGTGCCAGGCAAGTCAACAAAGTCGTTGTGCGTCGCTCACGTCCGCCGAGCGGCGTTGTCGAAGGATTTGGAAACCGTCGGGTCTTCGGGGGTGAACCTACCGCCAGCCCGCCCACTCGAAATGCATCGGGTCCGGGTGCTCGACCCAGTCCCCTCCCCACTCGAAGCTGGCGTCCTTGAAAGCCTGCACGAACTCTGCTGGGATGTCGGTGATCAGGTCGTTGAAGCACCGGCAGGACTCGGTGACCCCGCAGGAGGGGTTCGTGCTGGGATTGATGTCGACCGCGATCCCGAAGGAGTGGAGGCTGAGGACCTCGTGGCCCCCCACGTTGCGGCGGGAGTAGCTCTGGACCGGTTCGCGAATACGGTAGCTCATATTCTCTATCCTGGCAGCCGCTTGCTGGAAGGCGGGCGCCGCCTTCTCGTGCACCTGTGCCGGCCACCCCTGCAGCCTCACGGTGACTAGATGGGTTTCCACCTCATCGGCTGCTCCACCGAAGATCGACTCGGCGAGCTTCTGCTGCTCTAACGCGTCGGGGCACTCTCCGTCTGAGAACCCACTCCCGCAGCAGAACGTCGCGGTCACCACGGAATCGTCATAGATCTGTCCGGCGCAGCGGCAGCCATTGACGGCGTACTGGAGGGAGCTGGGGCAGGGCCCGGACGGACAGCCATAGACGGATGTCGGGCTGGGCGCTGGGGGTATGGCAGATGGGCTCGCAACGGTCCCGGAAGAGGGCGTGGGTCTGCCCGTGTCCGCAGCAGGGCTGATGGCCAGCGGGGTGGAGAGCGCGGCGGAGTCCTGGGATCGAGGCGCCGTCAGCGGAGCCTGGGCGCACCCGCCGATGGCCACCAGAGCTGCCACTAGACCGGCTCTGACCACGGGGCGAATGTATGCCGCTGCTCCACCCACAGCCGCACCCTCCTTGGATCCGCCAGGGTGTAGTTGCAAATCCTGAGCCAGAAGATCGCCCACAGATCCCGGGCCGATCCTCGTTCCAGGTGCAGGATATGGCATCCGCTGGCGGCAGACCGGCAGGCGCGCCTTCGGCCGGGGCGGCCGGATCATCTCAAATGGAGGGGCCGAATAAGCAGGATCAGGGTCATGGGTGTTTGGTGTCGTCGGACAGGCTAGGTTTCATCCTTGCCCTGATCGCCTCGCGTTGTCTGGGGTGAAAGGCTACAATAATCACGCCTTCTCGCCGGAATCCCACATCTCCCGATGCCTCCGGAGGATAACATGCCCGAAATCGTTGCGAATGGATTGCGCCTCTACTACCAAGTCGAGGGGCAGGGCCCCGCGGTGCTGCTTCTTCATCCGGTTGGGCTCGACCTAACCTGCTGGTCGGGGCAGGTTGAAGCTCTCGCACCCGAGTTTCGCGTCTTGAGAGTGGATCTTCGTGGGCACGGCCGGTCGGAGGTTCCGCCGCCGCCCTACTCTTTGGAAGATTTCGCCGACGACGTCCACCTGTTGCTCCGCGCCCTCGACCTCGGTCCGGTCCACGCGGTGGGGCTGTCGCTGGGCGGTATGGTGGCTCAGTTGCTGGCTCTCGACCACCCGGAGGACGTGCGCTCCCTGGTGTTGGCCGATACCAACTGCACCCTTCCCCCCGAGGGGAGGCAGACGATGACCGGTCGGGCCGAGGCTGCCGAGCAGGGCGGGATGCAGGCGGTGGTCCAGAGCACCCTAGAGAGGTGGTTCACGGCGGAGTTCCTTGGTTCGTCGGTGGTTGCACGGTGCCGACAGCGGCTTCTTGCCGACAGCGTGACGGGATGGGCCGCGACGTGGCGCGCCCTTTCACGGCTGAATACCGAGCCGCGGCTTGGGGAAGTCCGGGTGCCGGCATTGGTGATCACCGGGGAAAGGGATGTCAGCGCCACTCCAGCGCAAGCCAGGAGGATGGCAGAGCTGATCCCGGGTGCGGCTTTCCACATCATACCCGGGGCCCCACACATGGCACCCTTGCAGTGCCCGGAGTTGTTCAACGCCCGGCTTCTGGGGTTCCTGCATTCCCTGGAGCCTGCCCGGTAGCTAACGTCGAAACCCGGACCGTGATCTTGGTCCGGGGCCCGCTTGTGGGCCGAGGATGTCTCGGCCCGCCGAACTGAAAGGGGCCCCAAGATGGTAAACGACTCCGTCTGGCCGTCCTTCCGGCTGGAACGCGTTCGTGGCAACAGCGTCATCTTTGGCCTGGGCTGCATCGCCGATGTCGGCGCGGAATGGCCGCTGAGGGACGCGAAGCGGATTCTGCTCGTGTGCAGCGACCGGATGGCTCGCTCGGAAACGGGCCGGCGGGTGATCCAATTCCTTGGTACGCCCCGCGTGACACTCTTCACCGGCGTTGGAGAGCACGAATCCTCGACGGCGGTGGAGGGCGGCCTCAGGGCGGCACAGGGGCAGGGGATTGACCTGGTCGTGAGCCTGGGCGGAGGCAGCGCGATCGGCCTGGGGAAGGCCCTCTCGCTGCGCCTGGATGGGGCTATCGACGACCTCCAGAGGGAACCGGTGCCCCATGTTGCCATCCCGACCACCTATTCGGGTTCGGAAATGACCTTCTCCTACGGGATTACCGACCCTCGGGAGCATCGGAAGGCCGTGTTCCGGGATGAGCGAGCCCTCCCCGCGCTGGCAGTTTACGACCCGGAGCTGACCTACAACCTTCCGGCGAGAGTCACCGCCGGTTCCGGCATGAACGCGCTTGCCCACTGCGTCGAGGTGTTGCTCCTGTCACCGGCGAATCCGGAATGCCGTGCGGTGGCGGTGGAAGGCATCAGGCGCATCACATCCTCCCTGCCGAGGTGCATCCAGTCTCCTCACGACCCCGGGGCTCGTTCGGGGATGTTCGTCGGATCCCTGTTGGGAGGGCGCGCTCTGTTCTACTCGGGCTCAGCCCTGCACCATGCCCTCTGCCAATCCCTGGGGGGCAAGACGGGGGTCTCCCACGGCGATGCCAACGCCATTGTGCTCCCCCATGTCCTGAGGATGAATGCCGAGGGGGGCGTGACGTCGCTGCTCGACGTGGCCGATGCGCTCCACACCCTGGAACCTGGGGATGATCCTAGGGCGGCCGGAAGGCGGGCGGCCAGCTACCTGGCAGAGTTTGCCGGCAGACTGGGGCTGCCGGGGAGCCTCAAAGAGCTGGGGGTACCGAGGGAGGTGCTTCCGGCGGTGGCCGAGGAGGTGTTCGCCCGTCCCCCGGCCCATCGGAACCCGCGTGCCTTGGACGGTTCAGGGGCGATCCTCGCGGTACTCGAGGCGGCCTGGGAAGGGGGCCGCCTCTAAGGCAGGTTCCTTCCAGTGCCCGCGACCATACCTCCTGCCCATCTCTTCTTGACCGGAGTACCGCGATCGATCCTCAGACTGCCGATGCAGCGAGCCCGCGTCGTACCCGATCCGGCTGCGCAACCATCGAGTCCACCAACTCAGCGACCGTTGGAACGTTCTTAGTCAGCCCGACGGCCTGTCCGCGGGCGAGCTCATCGGCTCCGCGGACTGCCTTGGGCTGCGAAATCTGAGCACCCCGACATAGCAGCGTGGTTGAAGGCGGGTCCGGGCATGCCTTCTCTCGGAGGCTTACTCAGATTACTCCCTCACTCCGCAGGATCTCCAGCTCCTCCAGGCTGATCCCCAGCTCCTGGTGGTAGATCTCCAGGTTGTGCTCGCCTATTCTGACCGGTCCCGGGAACCTGACCACGCCCGGCGTGGCCGAGAACCTGGGGACGATCCCAGGCATGGTGATCTCTCCCAGCACCGGATGCTCCACCCGAAGCAGATTCCCCCTGGCTTTGAAGTGGGGATCCTGGAAGATCTCCACCGCGGAGTTGACCGGGGCGGCCGGCACTCCGTTTCTGTCCAGCAACTCCATGGCCTCGACCATTGTGTGTCGCGAGAACCACTCCCGGACGATGGCGTCGATCTCCTCCCGGTTCTTCGATCGGTGGTCGTTGGTATCGAAGCGCGGGTTGGCCGGAAGGTCGGGGCGGCCCATGGCATCGGCCAGCCGGATGAAGGTGGGGTCGGTGAAGGCGCCCATAGACACCCACTTTCCATCCCTACAGAGGTAGATTCCCGACGGCATCGAGCCCTGGCCCATCTGCCCCGTTCGAGATCTCACCCTTCCGAGCAGGTCGTAGTCCGCTACCATCGCCTCGAAGAAGCGGAAGACCGACTCGTACAGGCTGACGTCCACCTCCTGCCCTTCACCACCGTTCATGTTGACGTGGTGAAGCGCCATCAGGGCGCCCAGGGTCCCGAAGATGCCGCCCATGTAGTCCACCATGCCGGCCGGCGGGCCCACGGGCGCCCGGCCCGGCTCACCCTGCATGAAGGTGAGCCCGCTGAAGGCTGCCGCCACAGGGGCGAAGCCTGCTTTCTGGGCATAGGGTCCGGTCTGACCATAGCCTGAGATCCGCACCAGGACGATCCGGGGGTTGACCTCCTTCATCACCTGGAAGCCCAGGTCCCACCTCTCCAGGGTGCCAGGTCGGAAGTTCTCAATCACCACGTGGGCGGAAGCTATCAACCTCTTGAGGATCTCCCGCCCCTTGTCCTTTCTAATGTCCAGGCTGATGGAGCGCTTGTTGCGGGCCATGGCAGCCCACAGACCGGAGATGCCCTGGGAGACGGGCGGCGTTCCCCGCATGGTGTCGCCCCGCCCCGGCAGTTCTACCTTGATGACATCGGCTCCAAAGTCCCCCAGCAAGGTCGCGGCAAAGGGAGCCGCGAACATAGTGCCCAGATCAATGACTCTCACGCCGACGAGCGGACCCTGGGACGGTGGCATGCCCCGAGACTCCGCATCGCGGCCCGTCTGCTTCTCCATCATCCGCATCGCCCCAGGCTCTGCATATCGGTGTTCATCCCATGCATCACCGATCGGTTCAGGGGAAGGACTCTACTTCTGTTGCTCGACTTTGGCCAGCTCCATCAGCTCCTTCACCTCGGGTTCCATCTTGTCCCAGAAATCGGCGTACTCGGCCGGACCTATGAAGATGGGGGTCATGCCACTATCCTCCATCTTGGCCTTGTATTCCGCGGTCTCGGCCGTCTTCTTGAATGCGGCCGCCAGGGTGTCGAGGACGTCCTTGGGCACGCCCGCGGGCAACCCGAAGGTGTAGCTGTTATAGGCATACAATGGGTACCCCAGCTCTTCGAAGGTCTGGACGCCTGGCAGCTTTGGGCTTTCCTGCTTGTCGGCCAGGGCCAGAACCCGGATCTGCCCGTTCTTATAGGCGTTCATCATGGGCGGAGTAATGCCGGTAGAGGCAAAGGCCAGATTGCCCTCGCCGAGCAACGCTGTGGCCAGCGGCGCCGTGCCGTTGAAATGCACGGCCGCCATCTTCACACCGGCCATTCGCTCGAACTTCATAGCCGTCTGGTGGTTGATGGCCAGGTATCCGGCCGTACCGTAGGTAAGTTTCCCGGGATTGGCCTTCGCCCTATCCACCAGATCTTTCAGCGTCTGGATCGGACTATCCTTCTTGACGGCAAAGAAGGCCGGTTCCTGGGACAGAATCGCCAGCGGCTGCAGGTCCTTGCGCCCAAAGGCTGGTTTCCGCTCGGGATCCAGGTAGACAGTGAGGATGGTGGGCAGATTCCACATCCCGATGGTGTAGCCATCGGGTTTGGACCTGGCCACCTCTGTGACGCCGACCTGCGAGCTCGCGCCTGGTTTGTTGACCACCTGGACGGTGACGCCAAGCTCCTTCTCCAGGTGGGGAATCGCCAGGCGGGACATGACGTCGGTAGGCCCTCCTGGTTCATAAGGAACGATGATGGTGATCGTCTTGCCCTTTTCCGGGAAGCTCGATTTGGAAGGGGCTGTGGGTGGTGGCGAAGGCTGTGTCGTCGGTGGCGCTGCCGCCTTTGTAGGTGCTGGAGCGGCCGGAGCCTTGGTTGGTGCAGGGGCGGCAGGCGCCTTGGTCGGTGCCAGGGTGGGTGTTGGTGCAGCCTGGGTGCAGGCGACCCCCACCAGACTCGCCATGGCCGCGATGGCTAGCATCAGGACAGATCCACGCCTCATCTTCATCTCCTCAGCCTCGGTGAGGCGCTTACCGCGCCATGAGTGACAAACCGGCTAGCGGAACCGAAGTGCGCGGTCCTCGCGTCCATCGTGGCGGCTGCATCGCCGCGTCGGCAGTTCAGATGTAGCTTCGTACCGTTTCACGCGCCGCACCGGCTTCGTACGGCGACCTTCCCTGTAAGTCTCTTCCTCGCACCTCCTTTCGTTCCAGCATCTTCCCGGCTATCCCGCGCCTCGACTCCGACTCCTCCACCGATAATGCCGTCAGGCGCGGAGCCGCAGCCTCGCGATTTGCCTGCGCAGTATCTCGGAGGTTCCCTCGTAGATCCGAAGGACCCGACTGTTGCGGTACATGTACTCGATCGGTAGATCTTTGGTGTAGCCGAGCCCGCCGTGGACCTGCATGGCCCGGTCGACCACCCTGGATATCATCTCCGACCCAAATATCTTGGCCGAGGCCGCTTCGACGCGAACGTCCTTGATACCGTCGTCCAGCTTCCTGGCCACATCCATCACCATGAGGCGGGTCGCGTGTACCTCCATCACCGAGTCGGCGATCATCCATTGGATGGCCTGCCGCTCGGCCAGCGGCTGTCCAAAGGTTACGCGGGTGTTGGCATACTCGACCATCATCTGGATCATCCGCTCGGCCATTCCGACAGCGCGTGCCGCCATCTCGATGCGGCGCACGTCCAGCCGGTTCATCAGCGGCCGGAAGCCCCAGCCCACCTCCCCCAGCACCTGGCTGTCGGGAAGGAAGCAATCGTCGAACACCATCTCGAAGGGCGTCGGCTCCCCCATGGTGGGTATGTGCCGGCCCACCCGACAACCCGGGGTGTCTCGGTCCACCAGGAAGGCGGTTATCCCGCCCCGGGCCCGCTTCTCCTTATCCGTCACAGCGATGACGATGTAGAAGTCCGCGACGTCGGCGTACGAGATGAAGGTCTTGGTGCCGTTCAGAACCCATCCGCCGTCCCGGCGAACCGCCGTGGTCTGGATAGCCGCCGCATCGGAGCCGGCGTTGGGCTCCGTCAGCACGATGGCCGAAAGCTTCTCGCCTCGGGCGTAGGGCACTAGGTAGCGCTCGCGCTGCTCCGGAGTGCAGTTCTCGATAAGCATGAAGAGGTTGGGCGACTCCGGTGGAAACCGGAACGGGACGATAGTGCGAAACAGCTCCTCGATGGCGATCACCTTGGCGCAGAAGCCGAGGCCCTGCCCGCCCAGCTCCACGGGGACGTCCAGTCCCCACAGATCCAGCTCACGCGCTCTCTGGATCAGCCGTGCATTCTCTTCCGGCGGGATGACGGGGTCGTTGCCCAGGCCCCGACGGGCCTCCCGCTCCTGGACGATCTTCTCCAGCGGCATCAGCTCGGTCTGCACGAACTGGCGCACGATGTCCCGCAGCATCCGCAGCTCGTCCGGGAGTCCGTGGACTTCGATGGCCCCCCCACCACTGAACATTTCCACACCTCCGTAGTGAATCAGCGCCTCCGCCGCAAAGGATGCC
>Ga0315298_1009589_pt1 | contig 11917 bp, 8 predicted proteins | sample WHS_1_MG_FD_203077 | JGI IMG/M metagenome (GOLD analysis project Ga0315298, IMG submission 203077) | Extremophilic microbial mat communities from Washburn Hot Springs, YNP, Wyoming, USA - WHS_1_MG | ecosystem: Environmental > Aquatic > Thermal springs > Hot (42-90C) | place: USA: Wyoming... | reverse complement strand
CCCGGAGCGGGTGATGGGATTCGAACCCACGACATTCTGCTTGGGAAGCAGACACTCTGCCAACTGAGTTACACCCGCCTGCAGCAACTGTTATTATATGGCAGGGCTTCTCCCAAGTCAAGAGTACCTTGGCCGGGAGTGCAGGCCCCACCGTTTCGGAGCTAAACTACAAAAGGAGCGCCCGCATGGCTATTGTCACTATCTCCAGAGAACTTGGCAGCGGAGGCACCGAGGTGGCTCGCCTGGTAGCAGAGAAACTAGGCTATAGGCTCGTGAATCGAGAATTAGTGGACATAATAGCTCAACGGCTCGGCGCGAACCCGAGGGAGGCCAGCGAACTCGATGAAACAGCGATGGGCGGCCTCACCTCGTTCATCGATGGCATCGTTCGCGCTATCTCAGGCGAGAGGCTTACGGCCGAATCCTATCGCTATGTGGCAGCGCACGTGTTGCGCGAGGTCGCGAGGGCCGACAATGCAGTGATTCTGGGCAGAGCCGGCCAGGTCGTATTAGCTCGGCACGCACACACGCTTCACGTGCATATCTGGGCTCCGCTAGCGAACAGAATCGAGCGAGTCTCTCGCACGCGCGGCGTCAGCGAACAAGAAGCCCGGCGGCTGATAGAAGAGAGCGATGCCAACCGCCGCGGTTACGTGTGGCAAGTCGGCCAGGTGGACTGGTCGGACAAGGCGCTCTACGACCTCGTGATCAACACTGCTCGCCTCTCCATCGAGGCAGCGGCAGATGTCGTCATCTGCGCTGCCCGCAGCCGCGCCGCCAAGCCAAGAATCGAATCAGGAGGAACCGAGCCCTAGGCCGCAACGCATACGCGCTAGTTCAGAGCCGGCTGCGCTTCCCTAAACCCGGCCGGCGACCAGCGACGTCGGCCCACCCAAACAGCATAGCTAGCTATCGCCAGGAAGGTGAGGCCTGTGGCGACCCAACCTAGCGTCCAGCTCTTGGGAGCAAAGGTGAGAACTACTGTGTGCGAGCCAGCCGGCACATACACAGCTCGCAAGGCATAATCAGCACGCAGCACCTCTTGCTCCTTCCCATCGACTCGTGCTTCCCAGCCAGGATAGTACATCTCCCCCAACACCAAGTAGCCGTCGCTTGCAGTGTCTACCTGGATAGACATATCGTTCAGCCCGTAGCTGCGGAATTGCACAGTCGATGGAGAGTTGGGCCCAGATAGCGGCTGTCCTCGCTGCAGAAGTACGGTCTGAAGTGGGTTGAACGAGGCAGCCTTAATGGCCGCCAGAGCAGCGGCATTATCGGGCACTACCTGAGCTTGGTAAACCATGAATGCGCGTGGTGCTACTTGCTTGTTTCGGAATACATCGAGCTTGGGATCGCCGGTGAATACACGCTCGAACTTATTCCAGTCCAGGTTCACATCCTTGCGAGCAATCACGTACTTGACATTCAGTATATCGTAGAAAGGTGAACTGCGGCTTCCCAGCGCCTCCCAGTAGTCTTGCTGCGCTGCCAACACCAAAGGGTTGGGCACACCCATTACGTCGCTGAAACCGTATAGCAGATTGGTGTAGGGCTGCCATATATCCCAGATATTAGTAACAGTGTCGATGCGGTAAAGGCTGGTGTCCTGCTGCAAGAAGGACACGATCTCCGGGTGCTGAAAACCTTGGGTAAGGTCGTCCTGCGTGAAGTTGTACGTCGCCTGGTTGCTGAAGAGGTCAAAGACGATCAGGCATGCCAACAGCGAGGGGACCAGCCATCGCGGCCAGTGCCAGTAGCGGTGAGCAAAGAGAAGCAAGCAGGTAAGAGAAAGCAACAAAGCAGTGAACCCCACCGATTGCACAGCGACTTCCGCTCTCGTAAACTGCCAGCTGCCACGCTCAGTGATCAGGAGATCGTGGAAGAAGATAGGCAGGACCACTAGTATTACCGCTGCTGTCAAGCCAAGGAGGACGCGAGCGAAGCGCAAGTAGACTCGCCGGACACGAGACGGCAATGGCGTTAGGAATATCTCGGCACCGAACCCAGCGAGGATAGCGAGGGCGAAACCTAGGAACGAGAGATACCGGGCTGGAACGCGCACCATGTTGTAGGCCGGTACGAAATGATAGACGAGCCTCTGGAGGGCGGTATAGCCGCCCAGCGACAATAGCAGGCTTAGCAGGGCCAGCCCAGCAAAGAACCAACTATACCGATTCCGCCTCAGCAATAGTCCCAGCGCCGCCAGCACCAACGTGACCACCCCGCAGTAGCCGTAGAACTCTGTGAGGTTTCCGTCTTCCGGAGCCCAGTAACCCCAATGGTTGGCTGCACTAAGGCCGAAATAGTGGGGCACTGCCAGGGTGATCAGGGCTGCCGGGGCCATACTGTACTGCGCGGAAATGTCGTAACTGATCTCAGCTCGGGGCGTCTGGCCGACCAGCTCAGCAGTGGAGATCAGTTGGAATGCCGACACCCCAGCGGCAACAGCCATGAGCGTGGCATAAAGTGCGACGCTCTGCAGCATAAGGCGCCACCGAAAGCGTCGCCAGAGTTGGCCGAGCCAGCCTGCGTAGTATAGCCAATAGAGCGTTAGAACAGTGATCATGTACAGCGAGACCTGAGTGTGCCCACCCAGCAGCGAGATCGCCAGCACCACGCCCCCCAAAATCGCCTCCGCCGGGCTGCGTCTTTCTAGGGCGCGATGGAGGAAAAGAAAAGCAAGCGGAAGCCAGATCGTGACCTCGATCTGAGACAGATGTCCGAAGTGCGCTATCAAATAGCCACTGAAGGGGTAGATGAGACCAGCGATGAAGGCGGCGAAGCGCGATCGCCCCAGGTTGCGGACCAAAGCGTAAGTGAACACGGCGGCCAGGAAGTAGTGCAGGATAGCGAGCGCCTCTAGCGTCTGGTAGGTGAAATCTGGCACAAACAAGAACGTGAGCAAGTTCAGGGGATAGAAGATCGAGCTGTGGGTGTAGGCGACACCGGGCATACCAGAAAAGGCGTACGGATTCCAGAGCGGCAGGACGCCCCCGTGCAATTCCCGGTGCAAAAAGGTGTAAAATGGATAGTAGAGGGAATTGAAGTCCCCACCGCCTACCGGAGCCGAGGCCGCGCCGATCAGCACTGGCCAAAAGAAGAGCGTCACCGCCAGGGCCAACGCTCCGAGGGCTGCCACATCCCGGCGGTAGTCGGTTGCCTCTGGCTGGCGGCAGTGCTGCCACCAGCTCACTCCGAAGGCTAGCAGCCACAGAACGGCCAGCCCTGCCCCCACAACGACATTCATCCTAATCCCCTCCTGGCCCAAGACTGCGGGTATTCTAGCACAAAGCGAAGCTGGGCATCCCTTTACTGCTTCCAATCTTGCCCCCTCCTGAGGCCGCGTGCTATCATTCCGGCAGCCCTACCGAATAGCGGCTATTTTATTCATTCGTGACGCTCGAGGTGCGTGCTTCTGCGGTTATCCTACGCGATGCGCTCCAGACAACGGCGGATATGGTTGTCGGCAGGCGGTTAGCCGAAACCTCCATTTGGGAATGGGAAGGAGAATGGAGAGGTATGGAAGAAGAACAAGAGGTGACTTTCAAGATAATCGGCCGCCACAAGTTGCGCTACGGTGAGAATCCCCATCAGGCTGGCTTCTTCGGCGAAACCGAGACAGCAGACCCCCTGGCCCTGCAACGCTTCGAACAAGTCCAGGGGAAGGAGATATCTTTCAACAACTACCTTGACTCAGACGGAGCCCTCTACGCCATTGCCCAGATCGGAACCACCGATCCGGCTTGCGTCGTCGTAAAGCACACCAATCCCTGCGGTGCAGCGGTCGCCCCCACTTTGCTCGAGGCCTACAAGCGAGCCTGGGAAGGGGACTCTTTGGCGGCCTTCGGCGGTATTATCGCTGTCAACCGGCCGGTCGATCAGGAAGTGGCAGAAGCAATGGTGGCGGATCGGAAGTTCTTCGAGATCCTGCTGGCGCCATCCGTCACCCCGGAGGCCTTGACAGTGCTGGGTCGACACCCGGCCATCCGCGTCCTCGTCAACCCCGCTTTGGCCAACCCAACCCAGCCTACCGACGTGGACGTCAAGCGTGTGCGGGGAGGCTTCCTCATCCAGCAGCCGGATACACGTGTGGTCACGGCCGAAGACCTCAAAGTCGTCACCGACACTGCACCAACCGAAGGGCAGGTTCGCGATCTTCTCTTCGCTTGGCAGGTTTGCCGGGCCAGCAAATCGAACACGATCGTTATCGCCCGAGACGGAATGCTTGTGGGCTCAGGTGTGGGGCAGCAAGACCGCAAGCGATGCTGCGAACTGGCGGTGGGCAAGTCTCAAGGCAGGGCAGCAGGCGCAGTGGCTGCCTCCGATGCGTTTTTCCCCTTCTCTGACGGCCCACAGGTGCTCATAGACGCCGGCGTGAAGGCGATAATCCAACCGGGTGGCTCTGTAAGAGATCAGCAGACCATCGATCTCTGTAACCAGCGCGGAATCGCCATGGTGTTCACAGGTATACGGTGCTTCCGGCACTGAGCGTTGACGGCGATGAGGAGGCGTGGTTTCCTGCCCGGGCGATGTCACGAGACGGAGTCTATCTAGCACAGAGGTGCTCGATGAAGTCACCGCTGGTTATGGTTATCGATTGTGGCTCGACCAAGATCGCGGTGACCGCCGTCGATGACCGGGGCCACCTGATCTACTCCCTCAGCCTGCCCAACTCATCGCATCCTCAGCCCGGCGCCCCTCCCGGGTGGTCGATTTGGGACTGGGAGGAGATCTGGGACAAGGTGGCGTCGCTCTCTCGCCAGGTGTGCGCTGCTGTCGCAACGGGTTCGATTGTGGCCGTGACCGCCACTACCTTCGGGGCAGATGGTGCCCCAGTGAGGCCAGACGGCCAACTAGCTTACCCGCCGATTTCCTGGCGCTGTTCGCGTACGCAGGAGTTGGCCGTTCGACTGGCAGACAAAGTCTCTCCGTGGGAAGTCTATCAGCAAACAGGATATCAGATCATTCCTTTCAATACATTGCTTCGCCTCCTCTGGCTCCGCGAGAACGCACCTGAGACCCTTGAGCCACCCAACTGCTGGCTGATGATGCCGGGGCTGCTGAGCCTCAAGTTGAGTGGAGAGCGTTCGATTGATTCCACCTCTGCGACTACCACGATGGCCATAGACCTTTCCCGGCGTACCTGGTCGGCGAGGTTGCTCGATCTTGTTGGCATCGATCGGTCGCTCTTTCCCCGCTGGGTGGAACCGGGCGACGTTATTGGCTACGTAACCAGCGCCGCTTCGGCTGAGACTGGTTTCCCAGCTGGCATACCAGTCGTGGCTACCGGTCACGACACCCAGTTCGCGCCTGTTGGCTCAGGTGCGCGCCAGGACGAAGCGGTTCTCAGCAGCGGCACCTGGGAGATTCTGATGGCTCGACTGGACCGATGTGTCCCGAATCGGGTCGGCTTTGAGGAAGGCCTGCTCATCGAGCTGGATGCCCAGCCCGGTCTCTTGGACCCTCAGATACTTATGATTGGCTCAGCGGTTCTGGAGTGGGTGCGTCGGCACTTCTTCGCTCAGTTCGAGGACAGGGCAGCCGCCTATTCGGCTATGATTTGCGCCGCGAGAGAGTCCGGCTTCGGTGCCCGAGGACTGCTGATGCTGCCAAGCTTCGTGCATAGCAGCGGCCCGGCCAGAAAACACGGTTCGCTGGGCGCTCTCCTTGGACTGACCCTGGAGTCGGAGCCTGGCGACATCTGCCGAGCCGCTCTGGAAGGGCTTAGCTTCCAGATGTGCGAAGCCCTGCGTATCCTGCAGAACGCGACTGGTTTCGTTGCGAGTGGCCTGCGGGTGGTGGGCGGGGGCTCACGGAACGACCTCTGGAATCAGATTCGAGCCGACGTCAGCGGGCTGCCGGTAACGACTATCGAGCAGAGGGAAGCTACAACGCTGGGAGCAGCGATGTTCGCTTTCGTGGGCGCAGGCGTTTTCGATAGTATCGCCGAAGCGCAGGCAGCCTTCGACTCGGGCGAGGTACGCTATGAACCAGGTCCTGATCGCTCCCGATACGAGGATCTGTTCCGGCTGTACTCTGATCTCCCTCCTCGTCTTCAGCCTACGTACAGACGCCTCCTAGAGATAAGAACCGAGCAAAGGTAGTTCAGATCAGGCTCAACTTGGTCTTTTCAACAGCGTTATGCTAGTCGTGAAGCCGTCTTCCCGATCGTCTCGTTCCGAGGCCGTCGTTCGCGGGAGCCCCTTCCAGAGCTTGCCGCCTCGCCCGGTCTGGCACGGGTCCTGCCCCCAGACTGGCTTGACTACTTCACACGGAAGGGGGAGCGGATGAGGTGGCGGAGTTGGCCATTGGGGCGGGCGGGGTTGGTAGCTCTGCTGGCAATGGCGCTGGGAGTAGGCTACTTCGTTGTGGGGCGGGCGATAGCCCCGCCCGCGACGTACAGCAGTCCCGGGGTGATCCAACCGGGCACCCAACCGGGCAGCATCCCCTCTGCAGATGACAACAGCCAGACTAGCAAGCCGGAGTATGTCACGCTCGAGGTTCCCGGCGAAGCGGTGATGCAGAACGGTACTCTGGAGTTATCGGGCACCGGCTTCAGCCCGGGCGAGTCAGTGATCGTGAGTGCCAGCGAAGGCGAAGCGGGCAAACTGAAAGCCGTGGCCACTATCACGGCCGACGCGCAAGGGAAGATAGAGCAGAAAGTGACTCTGCCAGAGTGGCTCACTTCCGGCCCACATTCCCTTCAGGTCACGGGCAAGGACAGCGGGCGGCAGGCTCAAGCCACGCTGTACATCCGAGCTAACAAGCCGTGGATCAACCTAGCGTCCTACTCGGTGCAGCCAACCCAAAAGCTCGGCTTCGTAGCCGGCGGCTTTCAACCCGGTGAAGACGTAAGCATATACCTAGAGCAGGGACAGAGCATTCCTGACCGGCCTTCCACTCGACCGCTGCTGACAATCAAGGCAGACAAGGCGGGCAACCTGATGTGGACGGAAGTCCAGGTGCCATTAATGAAGCCAGGCGCCACAGCGATGATCGTGAAAGGCAAGGCCAGTGGCCTTCAGATTGGACAGACCGTCACCGTGGAGGCGATGCATCCTTTGCTCGAACTCAGCCCGTGGTCCGGTCCCCCTGGTGCCGAGATAAACCTCAATGGCCGTGGCTTCTTGCCCGGAGAGAGAGTATCTGTGTTCGTCGGCAACGGTAATCAGCCAGCTACCACGTTCCAGGCCGATCAGTATGGCAACTACTGGGGAGTAGGGCCGGTGCACATCCCCCAGGATGTCACCCAGGGGAAGCTGGACATCAAGTTGCTGGGTGAGAAGAGCGGAGCCACAGTAACCCAGCAATTCGCTGTCGTCGCCCCCCATCCCTGGGCTGAACTCAACACTTACTCTGGCCCTTCTGGCACCCCAGTCCTTGTGAGCGGAGGAGGCTTCGCCGCCAAGGAAAGAGTGAGCATCCATATCGGCAGCGCTGGCTCGCCGATCGTGGCTGAAGGCGAGACTGACAGCAACGGTAAGCTATGGTCAGCCGGGCCTGCGACTGTGCCAGAAGGCTCTTCCAAGTCGGTGACGTTCGTCGTGGTGGGGGAGAGCAGCGGCGCCCAGGCTTCGGTCATATTCCAAGTCGTCGACCTCTTCAGCGGGAGCGGAGAGCCTGGGTCCAACTGACGTCAACTCGCGCCAATAAAGACAATCGCAGGCTTGGCACTATCTCATGCAAAAGGAACGCCGCCTGCTAGGTGGCGCGACTTGTGGCTGTATCAAGCACGCTAATCAGAACTCGCTATCTCTGCTAAGGGCAGCGGCTTCAAACCGGTTGAAGTGCGGTGGGTATTGTCTTTGGCATGAGAATTCAGCAAGAAAGAGAGAGGCCCCCGAAAGGCAGCCCCTTACCCTTCATCCCCACATATCTGCGTCAGCCGCCCCACTCACTAAAGCCGGCATTCGCAACCGCAACAGGGACTCACCTTTCGCGGGCCTAACCACCACCACCAGACCCCAACCCCAGCGTATTCTAGAACCGGTCCTACTCCCCTGCAATAGGAAAAAGGTCCCAAACCGGCATGCGTCCATCTGGGGATGGCCGCTTTACTGGGTCCCGGCCGCGAGTGGGGGAGGCGCTCCGGTGCTGTCACGTCGCCCTGCGCTCGCTAAGATAGGGTGGAGGCAAAGGTCGCCGTATCCTCTGCCGACTGGCTGCTTATTACCACCAATTGCACACGGCTCTGGTTCCAGCTCACAACGCTCGCTCCAGAAATGCCCCAACTCAGCCCCTCGTAAGTACCAATGATCAGGGCGTCGGCCCCAAATGGGACCGTAGTCGAAGTGGCCGGTGTTTCCACGACGATGTACACTGTGCCGCTTTCGTCGCCATAGAGAAGAAGCACGACCGGGCGCCCGTCGACAACACCTGCTAGAACTGTGTCCTGGGTGATGCCGGGTGGTAGCTGACGCGAGAACAGCGGTGAGAACCCAGCCTCCCGTGCAGCCTCGCTAGTCGTTACTCTGCGCAGGCCGAGAGCATCTGCCGCTGCTTTCAGGTCAGCTTTGATCTCTCGCGTCCCTGGGGGCTCCGCCAGAAGGAACTGGCGTGGAGAAGCGTACCCCGAAGTCACCAAGTCTTCGTAGTCTAGCGAGAACACGATGGCGCCTTGCGCATCGTAGATGGCAAGGCGCACAGGCAGGTAAGTATTGGCATCTATCCACAGCAGCTGCTGAGCGAAACTCCTCGTGCCAGCCTTGGGGACGACCTCGAGCAGAAAGGCTTTGTGCCCAGATATCTGCTCCTCTCCTCTCAGCATAACCTGCGACTCATCCTGAAGGCTGGTCAGAAGGTCGTCCACTTGAAGCATCTGGAGAAAGGGAAAGCAGCCGTCGACTCCGAGAAGCAAAAGCGCGGTCAGGTCTGATACCTGAGAGAGGCGGAAGACACGACTGGTAGCAGGTTCGTACAAGCTCAGCTCCTTGTCGTCGTTGGTGAGGATCGTCCCTTTCGCTACCTGCCCAGGCACAGTGTCGAGCACCTCCAGTCGAAGTTGGTCCGGTCTGGCCAAGTCCTGGCGCACCCTTGCGGTCACTAGATGATTGTCGATCCGGGTGGACACCCGCACGGTTGCTTTGAGTCCACGGGCGTTCAGCCACGCTGTCTCTGCCCGGTTGGCCAGTTCGACCGGGCGAGAGGCTGCGACGTCGGGCGTGCGTGTTGCCTTCGGAATGGCAGTGGGCGGAGGTGACTCTTGTGCGGGAATGCTCGACGGCGTTGCAGAAACAACGGCTCCAGGCGCTCGCGCCAGCTGATGCGCCTCTCCCGGCTGAATTCCCGACAAAGCCCCGGGCCCGGCGCATCCACCAATCAGAACCATCGCCATCACAAAGAAGCCTATTCTGCTCCCCAGCCAAGCGACGCGTGTGAGCATAGGGACTGATCTCCTCTCCGGCAGCAGTCCTGGTTGAGGCAACGTAGCGGCAGAGCAAGAATACGCGCCTACTGCCGAAGTCTCAGGTACCGAAAACTTCGGTGCAAGTGATATGCCAGTCCGGCCAGTGCCGACGCTGCCTCGACCGACGCCTAGCAGGCAGACTCACGTCTCTCGTCTTGCATAAGGGCCGGCGTCGAGCCCGAGTCTGCTATAATGGCGACGCTTCTGGGAGCGGATCGTTGCCTAGGTGCACGCTCGGAGGGCACGGTGGCGGCTGGGCGGAGGAAGCTTGACTTCATGGGTGATATCGCTGTCCAACTCAACAACGTCAGCAAGAGAATCGATAGTGTGAGCATAGTCAAGCATATCTCTTTCGAGGTCGCTCAGGGCGAGGTCTTCGGCCTCATCGGCCCCTCTGGCAGTGGCAAGACGACTACCATCCGCCTCATTTGCGGGGTGTACGAGCCCACCGATGGCGAAGTCAGGGTCTTTGGTGTCGCTCCGCGCCACTTCAAGCGGTCGCATCGAGAGCGAATCGGCTATATGCCGCAGCTCTTCCTGCTCTATCCCGACCTAAGTGTGAGTGAGAATCTCAGCTTCGTCGCTTCGCTCTACGGAATGGGGTGGCTGGCTAGGCGCCGCCGGGCAAAGCAGGTGCTCGAGTTTGTGGGTCTGCTCTCCGACCGTCACAAGCTGATGCGAGACTGTTCGGGCGGGATGCAAAGGCGGTTGGAGCTGGCGTGCACGCTAGTGCACTCTCCAGATCTGCTGTTTCTAGATGAGCCGACAGTCGGAATGGACCCGGTCTTGCGCCAGCGGTTCTGGGGGCACTTCCGCAGTCTGGCCTCAGAGGGCAAGACGCTCTGTATCACCACTAACATTGTCAGCGAGGCTGAATACTGCGATCGGGTCGCCGTCCTCAACGATGGGCGATTAGTGGCCATCGGCACGCCTCTGGAACTGAGGAGGTTGGCCTTCGGCGGGGATGTACTCGAGTTGGTGGCAGACGATATGTCGTGGGACATACTTCGCACTCTCGACTACGTGCCCGACGTGATCAGCGCACAGCAGATCGCGTCTGGTCGTCTGCGCATCCTTGTCAAGGACGCTTCACGCTCCATTCCTCCCGTCGTCAATGCCGTAGAGAGTCGAGGGGTGAGGGTCCAGTCGGTGCGCGAGTACCGCCCACCTTTCGACGAAGTATTCGCGCGACTGGTGTCGCAGAATGGCTAAGACCATAACCCGGACGCTGGGGTTCTTTGGTAAGGAACTGGGCGAAGTATTCCGCCAGCCGTCGCTTGTGCTCGGAGCGGTGCTGGGACCGTTCCTGATCATGCTTCTGTTCGGGCTTGGCTACACTGGCTCTCGGCCCCCGATCAGAGTGGAACTGGTCGTGCCTCCTGGCTCTGATGCGGCCATTTCCCTGAGCCAGTATATGAGCAGCCTGCAAGGACCGATGCGGATCGTTGCTGTATCGCCAGATGAGCAGACTGCACGCCGAGCCCTGGTAAACGAATCCGCTGATGCTGTAGTGGTACTCCCTGCCGACGTCGGCAGCTTTGTGCGAAACGGCACGCCGGCCCCTGTGCGCGTACTGTATCGGCAGATCGATCCCGTAGACGAGAACTATCTCAACTATGTCGTGCGACTATATCTGGCCGACATAAATCGCCAGGCAGCGACTGTCCTAGCACAAGAGGGAGTGGGGTTGGCTCACGACCTGCGAAATTCCCTTGAGCAGGCACGAGGCGACCTGGATCGCCTGAAGGTCGGCATTGCTCGCGGCGATCAGGCGTCAGCCGTGCCGGCTCTGGAAGACCTCGATGCCCAAGTGGAGGCGATTGACGCTCGTTTCGGAACCGCGCTGCAAGCGGCCCCCGCCCTGATTGGAAACGAATCATCTGCGGCAAACCGAAGACCGAGCGGGACCTTGGTGGGGACGCTGCGGCAGAGACTGGCGCTACTCCGTGAAGCCATCATCAGCGGTGCTGCCTCGACACAGCAAGCAGTCCTGCTGGCTGCCTTGGAGGGAGATTTGGCAAGCTTGATTGATTTGGCAGACCGCGTTGCTGCCCTGCCAGTAGAGACGGTCATCAGCCCCTACACGGCGGAGATGACAAACCTGGCGCCAACTCCCCCGACCTACGTGGGCTTCTACGGGCCCCACGTTCTGGCTCTGATTGTGCAGCACATTGCGATAACCTTCGTTGCGCTCTCTTTGGTCCGGGAACGCGGCCTGGGCGCGATGGAACTGTTCCGCGTCTCCCCTGTCTCGCCAGCAGAGATACTGACCGGCAAGCTCCTGGCGTATGGTCTCCTGGCAATACTGGTGGCCGGCGGACTGACTTGGCTGATGGTCGTCGCGTTCGGCAGTCCATTGCTATCCCAGCCGCTGTATTTCGGCGCCGGCTTGTTACTGCTGACAGCGGCCTCGCTTAGCTACGGACTTCTCATATCGATGGTCTCGCACAGTGAGCGACAGGCGGTCCAGCTCTCGATGCTGGTGTTGATTGGCTCGGTCTTCTTTGGCGG
>Ga0315298_1009585_pt1 | contig 11920 bp, 13 predicted proteins | sample WHS_1_MG_FD_203077 | JGI IMG/M metagenome (GOLD analysis project Ga0315298, IMG submission 203077) | Extremophilic microbial mat communities from Washburn Hot Springs, YNP, Wyoming, USA - WHS_1_MG | ecosystem: Environmental > Aquatic > Thermal springs > Hot (42-90C) | place: USA: Wyoming... | reverse complement strand
TGCTCGTATGCCGAGCTACTCTAGCCAGTTCATCCCGGTTCTCCGGTGGTACTGGCTCTTCAAACCACAGTGGATCATACTTCTCCAGTCTTTTGGCTAACCTGATTGCACTGGAAGTTGTCATTTCGCCATGAGTACCAATGAGGATATCACACTTATCACCCACTGCTTCACGTACATTCCTTACAACTGCCTCAGCATTTTCCAATTTACGTAATGGTAATTGATATGGTGCATGTACCGTGGGAGGTCCTACTGGATCAAACTTTAGAGCAGTAAAACCCATTTTTACGTAATAAAGAGCTCTTTCTGCAGCATATTCAGGGTCACTCTGTGCACTACGCTTTACGCCTGGTTCTGGATTAATATAAGTATAGCTTCTCAACTTCTCATGGTATTTACCTCCGAGCAGGTTATAGATAGGTTGATTCAAAGCTTTACCTATGATGTCCCAGCAGGCGATTTCAAAGCCACTTATGATCCCAATCTTGGTTAAATCCGGGTGTTGATCATAGCCGCTGGCATATATCATGCGCCACATGCGCTCAATCTGAAATGGATCTTGTCCTAAAATAAACCTTTCACCAGTGGATTGAATTAAAGCTGCTACAGCCTGAGGATTAAAGGGGACATCATAAACTTCTCCTATTCCTTCGATGCCATCGTTTGTAATCAATTTTAAAAATATCCAATTATTTCCACCTGGTCCATGTGGATCTACAATATAGATTTTAAAATCAGCAACTTTCATTTTTCCCAACCTCTAAATACAAAAAATATTGTAAAGCGTAAAAACGTGTGTAGTTGTTTAAATTATAGAACAATATATTCCAAAAAAGCAATATTAAAAGGTAAAATACCTTTAATATATACCACATATAGTGCAATGGAATATAATAAAAACGCCTCAAAGAGGATTGTCCACAAGCAGAAAATATGAGATGACTTTATTGATGCTTTTATCTGCTATAAATTTAAATTAGGATGTAGAAAACGTAATTATTTCAGAGGTTGAGCATGTAAAATTTTCGAAATGCGTGTGGCACAGTCTGTCAACCCGTTAAGTAAGCTGTAGATTTTTGATCTTATCCTGGAATCAGGTCCAAACAGGCTTATAGACACAGGATAGAGATAGCCACTTACAGGTGCAGAGAGACAAATAACCCCCGGAATTCTTTCCCCATAGGATATAGCATAACCCTTCTTTCTAATACCTCTAATTTGGGCGATAATTTTACGTTTTTCGCTTAAGATGATTTTATCTTTAGATCCAGAAAAAAGATAATTAAGGGCTTCCTTTAAGCCTTGACTATCCAATTGTGACAATAATATTTTACCAGACGCTCCCAAATTTATATCTGTGAATGTTTTTCGTTCTTCGATCACCCGCAATTCATTTTTGCTTGGCAATGAAAGTAAACTATGATATGCATGGCCGAGAAGGACGCCGAGTGACACAGTCTCACCAGTTTCTTCATTTAATCGATGCATATCTCTTTCAGCACATTTAATTAGATATTCATGAGTAGCCCTAGGATTAGTAGTTAGTTCTGCCACAAGATGACCGAGATAATATTCCTTGTTATTTAGATCCTGGAAAACAAAAGAGGCATCCTCAAGTGCTTTCAACAATCTATGAACTGTTGATTTGCTAAGATTACAGGCGTTTGCTATGTCAGTGATTGAATTAATGCCATTATTGAGACATTTCAAGATCAAAGCAACCCGTTTTATGGATTTTACCCCAACTGATTTGTTATTATTACTAGCGATCTTAAACATGGAAGATGCTTGATTTTAGATTCTTTGAATTTCCGTTTGACATCATTCGGTTCATATTAAAAATGGTAATTATTACAATCACATTATAGCATCTCATGATAGCAAGAGATAATTATATGATTGCATAAAATATCAATATTTTCCCCTCACCAAAGGAATTACCAAAGGCCCTTCTGGTATGATCGCAACCTCAGTACTATTTCCTACTATTTTCTTAGCCCTTTCTAAACCTTCTTCTAAGGAATGAATTGGAATTACCTTCATTTCTCGTACAATTTCATCCGGTAAACTGGAAAGGAGCATAATTGTATGTCTTAATTGGGCACGGGCTAGTATATAATTCTGCCAGCCGGGAAGTTGGTCTTGAGCTTGGCGTAATATTTCTATTATTTTTATAGGTGAACTAGCAGATACATGTAAATTATAAAAAAACTCTGGACCAACACCATAAATACAAGAAGAAACTGCAATAATAACCCCTCCGTCTCTAGTAATTTGGGCAGCAGTATCAATGCCCTTGCAAGTTTGATAGAAATCCAGATCCAGAGGAGCACCTCCATTAGTTACTATACAAATATCCACCTGATCGCATAATTCGCTACCCGCGATCTCTGATTCTACCTGACAACCTATTTCATGAGCTAACCATGGATTCCCTGCAAAGATATGGGTAATTTTGTGTTCTTGATTTAAAATCACATTCAGAATAAAATCTAGTTTACATTTATGTGCTTGCTCTATCATATCTTCATGAACCGGATTGCTTTTGAGTATTCCAGCCCGAGCTCTGGGATGTGCTATCATATGATAGCTATGATTATGTAGAATCGCTCGTTCACTGCTGACGCCTGGAGCAATACTTTTACGCCCCCCAGAGAATCCAGCAAAAAAATGGGGCTCTATAAAACCTGTACTGATCCTGAAATCAGCCTGGATTACATATTTGTTTATTTCAATCGGAGTACCCCTTGTAGTGACACCGAGGAAAGTTGTATTCTCTGGATCATGATTTATTATTTTATAATTCTCTAAGATAACTTGACCAAATTTATGACACATTTCATCATGGCTTAATGGAGAATGCAAACCCAATGCAATAATAATAAGTATATTTTTTCTAGAAATTTTTTGTTCAAGCTCTTGTAAGAGCACAGGCAATACTTTTTCCTCAGGGAAGGGTCTTGTATTGTCTGTAACAATTATTGCAATTGTATCATTTTTATGTATACAGTCTAATAAACTTCGGCTGCCAATTGGATTTCGAAGAGCTTTTCGAAGAGCATGTTCTTCATTTCTTATGCCAGGAAAATGTCGCCTAGTTAAAACATGATAATAATCATGTTCGGGCAAATACATTGGGATATATGAGCAACCATATGGTAAATTGATATTTTTAGACAATAATCCTCTCTTTTATCATATTCTTTTATTTGTTCCCTGACTCTATCTTAAAATATACAAAATTAAGTCCCCCACATTAGTATAAGTATTCCCGGTAATCACAAGAGAATTTCTTAGATTGTTAAGTAGAGAATAACTATTATAAAAATGTAATTGTTCCTGGTAGATATTATACTGCTGATTTATTATCCGCCAACTTTCTCTGTCAACCAGAGCCCCAGCAATTCCAGGTAAATAATCAGACCCATCTGAGCCTACACTAGCTAGCAGCCATTCCCCTCTATATTGTGAAAAAAATTGCATTGAGTAAGCAGCGTAATGTTGATTTCTCCCTCCTTTTCCCACATTAGGTGGTAAAGATGGTGTTGTTTCTCCTCCAAGAATCAGGGCATCATACCCATTAAATTTTCCTGCCAATATTTCCCGTGCGATGCGTTGGGCGGCTACTTCAGTGTCTCCTGCCAATTCTGAGGACACTACCATTGGTCGAAAACCAAGGTATCTGGCTTCTTCCTCCATTGCTTTCAAGGCTAAACGATTATCGCCAATTAGAAAGTTTTGTACATTAAATAACTCTTTTGGAGTCTCCTTTCGTTCTCCATGACAGCCTTGCTTTAGAGAGAAAATAATCTGAGGAGGTGCTTTTTCAACCAAATCATACTTTTGTAAAACAGCTAGAGCTTCTTGGTAGGTGCTGGAATCTGGATAAGTTGGACCAGAAGCTATTACGCTTAAGTCGTTGCCAATAACATCTGATAGAATTAAAGAAACAATCGGAACAGGAGCAAAATATCTTGCTAGATTACCACCTTTAATCTTTGAGAGATGCTTTCTTACAATATTTATCTCTGTGATATCTGCACCACAAGAGATTAACAATTTAGTAATAGCTTGTTTATCTTCTAGCGTAATTCCATCGTATGGATATGTTAATAATGCCGAGCCACCACCCGAGATCAAGCAAATAATTAAATCTCGTATATTTAGCTTATAATATTCTTTTAAATCGAAAATCTTTTTCGTAATCATTAATCCTCGATTATCAGGTACGGGATGGCCAGCTTGCATAACGACTATCTTTTGACAGTTGAATTCTTTGGGATTTGCTTTCTCAGCTATAATACCTGTTTCGATCCAATCAATCCCAAGACTTTTTTCAAGCTCTTCAGCCATTTTACCACTAGCTTTGCCCCCACCGATGACGAAAATCCTTCCAGCCTGAGAGCATATTTTGCCCTGAACTGTAAAAAGCTTATCAGAGATACGCATAATTGATTTTGGTATTATCTGATTAGGTAAAACAGCACAAATACCAGCATTAATGATTCTTAATGCTTTTTCCCGCAAATCATCAGTAGCAATAATCTGCCAATTTTTAATAACTTTCATCGTTATTAGTATTATCTTAATTACTCAATTACTGTAGTAAAAAATTAAACAGATCCATTAAAGATTGCTCCTATGTAATATGCCTTCTAGGTAATTGTAATTCTGCATTTCGTTGGTACTCAGAAGTTGGCTTACCTGTTACAGGATGCTTGAAATGGAATGGTAAAATATACCCAGATGGATATTTTGTATCATAATCATCTGGCGGCAAATCATAAGGTGGTGGAATGATCTTTGCATCAGGGGCTAAAGCTGCTACTCGTTCTGGTTTGACCCAACCAATACCTGGAGGTGCTGCGTAACACAGGCAATATTCAAGATTCTGAATCTTCCAGATTATACTCTCCTTAACGTAAGTTACTTCATAAATGCCATTCATGAAATACTGGCGAACTCCCGCACCAAGGGGAATTGCACATGCCCCCCAGCTATACCACCTTCCTTTGGCGATTATACCGTTTGATTCGACGTCTACTATACCAGAAATTTGCATAACCTGATGTAGAAATTCTGGACCTCTTTTCCTATTAAAATACCGGCGAATACCTTCTTTCCCCAGATAAGTACCTTCATATAACTTTAAGTAAACATCCGGTCCATCGGCAAAAAGATCAATTACCTCATCAGCCATCCAGTGTTCAAGATAGTAACCATAAGCTTTTTGCAACTTCTTTATAGACTCTATATCTTCTAATACCTGCACTCGAGATTCTAAAATGTTTATCTTCTTTTTCTGCTCGTTGCACATCTTTTCCAGTTGGTCCAATCTAGATTCGAGATTTTGCGGATTCATAATTTTTCTCCTTTTCTCATACTAAAAGAAGCAAATTGATAGATCTTATAATAGTTCGATCATCATAACGTCCCCCTGAGGCGTGGATCCAGAGCATCACGGAGGCCATCACCAAGCATATTAAAACTAAACACAGTGAGCATAATTGCAATACCCGGAGCGAACGAAAGAATCGGTTGCGTCAGGAGATAGACGTAACCTTCGTTGACCATGGCCCCCCATGCGGCACCTGGAGGTAGAATACCAATACCCAAAAAACTCAACCCTGCTTCTGCTAGTATTGCAGCTCCCATTTGCATGGTAATCATTACGATCAAGGGAGGCAAACAATTCGGGAAAATATGATTTACCATGATTCTGAAGTTGCTTGCACCCACCGATTTTTCAGCCAATATATAATCGTTTTCCTTCACTGATAATGCCTGAGCACACATTAGCCGAGCGTATCCTGGCAAAAGGGATATCCCTAAAGCAATCATTACATTTTTCAACCCGCCACCCATCAGAGTTGCCAAGAGCAGAGCTAACAAAATCATTGGGAAGGTCATTAAGGCATCAATAAAACGCATTAAAATTGATTGTACCCACTTGCCAAAATAACCGGAGATTAACCCAATCATCATACCCAATGAAGCAGCAATTCCCAGAGCAACAACTCCGACCATCAGAGAATTCCGGGATCCGTAAATTACCCGACTTAATACATCTCTTCCTAGTGAATCAGTGCCTAAAGGATGGGCCCAGGAAGGTTTAAGAAGCATTTCATTAACATTGGGCTCATATGGATCATATGGAGCCAGCCATGGCGCAAAAGTTGCCATTACTAAAACTAATAAAATTACGACCATCCCAATAATTACCAGCTTGCGACTCCAAAAAATGCGCATAAAGCGTTGTATCTCATTCACTCTGGGAATGTTGATGTTTGCCTCTAATCCCTCTTTTTCTTTCATGATTGAATCTGGCATTTTTATTATCCTTATTCGTATCGGATTCTTGGATCAATCCACCCGTATGAGATGTCTACCAGAAAATTGACCACTAGCACAAAGATAGCAATGATCAAAACAAATCCTTGCACCATTGTATAATCGTGTCCAAAGACAGACATGACTAGGGCCCTGCCCATACCAGGAATATTAAACACTGTTTCGATCAGTACCGAACCTCCAACCACATGACTGAGAGATAATCCAGCTAAAGTAATAACCGGAATAGTAGCATTCTTTAAGGCATGTTTCAGAATAACAACTCTCTCTGCGAGACCCTTTGCCCAGGCTGTGCGGATGTAATCTTGTCTCATCACTTCTAACATGCTTGAACGAGTTTGTCTTGAAATCGATGCAAGTGGAAATACTGTAAGGCAGATTACCGGCATAATCATCTGGCGAATACTTTGCTTTAGATCTATAAAAGGAGATGTATATCCATGTACAGGAAGCCATCCAAGATATAAAGCAAAGAAGTAAATCATAATTACACCAAGCCAGAAAATTGGCACAGTGATACCGATATTAGCTAAAATAGTAACCACTGAATCTAATTTAGTACCCCTGCGAGTGGCAGCTATAATACCCAAAGGTAATCCGAGAATAAAACTCAATATAAATGCCACAAGACTAAGATGAAGCGTGATCGGCAATCTAATTTTTATCTGCTCAATTACAGGAGTCCGTTGGATGATGGAAACTCCCAAGTCACCACGTACAACATCATAAAGCCAATTTATATATTGCTGTAACAGCGGCTTATCCAATCCAAATTCATGTCTTAATCGATTGATCTCTTCTAAAGGAGTCTCTTCAAGTTGAGTGTTAGAGATGAATATTAATATAGGATCACCGGGCAACAGACGCATAGCTAAAAAGACGATAAAGGTAACCAGCACTAGTACTATCAACGACTGCCAAGTACGTCTGATTATGTATGCTGTCATATAAATTTCCCTTATATCTAATCTTTTCAAATCAAGTTTTATTTTAGATTCAACTTATTATTAAAAAATTCACCGATCTGCCTCTTTTAGAGAAGTATGTAAAAGAGGCAGATCGGATCCTTCATTTATTTATCCAACCAAGCATTTGCAGGAAGCCATCCCGGCCAAGTTTGCATCGTATATAATCCGGTATCGCGTACATAAGGTTTGAGGACATGACCACGAGAAACAGTATACAAGGGAACGTACATGGCGTTATCAAAGATACAGCGGATCATAGGCTTAACAAGTTCTGGATCATATTCTACGGAAGAAGATGATTTTTTATAAAGCTCAGTTAGCTCGTCTGGAATAATGGCACTTGGGAAATATGGATTGGCAGGATTCCAGTAGAAAATAATACCTTGATTAACATTGGTAAAGACTCCTGTAGCCGCATAGAGAATACCCTCCCATCCATTCACGCGATAATTAGTCCAAGTTGACTGATCTACATAGAGAAGTTCAGTATTAATACCTACTGCAGCTAGATAAGATTGCACCAATACGGCTGCATCCCTATCCACTACGGCACTATTAGCAATCAGCTTTGTCTTAAAACCTGAAGGATATCCCGCAGCTTCCAGAAGTTCCTTGGCTTTTGCTGGATTATATTTTCGGATAGGTAGATCATTAATATAAGAGGGAGTACCTGGAATGCCATATTGATATACAGGTTGCTGGAATCCGTATCCTTTAGCTTTAACAATTGCATCCCGATCAATGGCGTAATCCAACGCTTCTCGCACACGTATATCTCTAAAAGGCGATTTAGCATTCTTACTGTCACCCATCACATAGATTACGCCACTCGTGCACTTCACAACTTCAAAGCCTTGCTGCTGAAGATCATATTCAACTTTTCCCAGATCTCCCCCTGTTGCATCAGCTGCACCTGAAAGGAAGGCAGCATATTTAGTCATGGGATCTATTATAAACTGCATCACAATGGAATCCAGATAAGGTTTACCAGCATCCCAATAATCGGCAAATTTGGTATAGGTAATGGAGGTATCTGTTACATATTTCTGAAACTTAAATGGACCGATGGAAACAGGATTCCAGCGGAGATACTCAGCTCCCCCTTTGGTTTCGTAAGCAGTAGGTGAAACCATGTATGTTGAACCCAGATCATTGAATAATTTGTTTAACCATTGTTTTAAGTTAATACGAACGGTGTACTCGTCAATAATATCGATTGAAGCCCAGGTCGCCGCTGCCGAGCGCTTATTAATAATCATCTGCTCCAGATTCCATTTACATGCAGCAGCATTGAAATCAGTACCATCATGGAATTTCACCCCCTTTCGTAACTTAAGAGTGATCGAACTCTTATCCGGTGCTACTTCCCAGCCAATGGCCAGCTTCGGCATTATCTTTCCATTTAAATCTACATCCAATAGCGAATCAGCCATGGGGGCAACGTAAAGACCACCAGTGAAGCTGGCTTCATGAAACCAGCCGATATTACCAGTGGGTGGACGTGGATCAATTATTGTAAAAGTACCACCTTTTTTGGGGCCAGTAGTTGGAGTAGGAGTTCCAGAAGAAATTGCTGTAACGATAGGGGAATTGATAATAGATGCTGGTAGTGAACTAGAGGGAGACGATGATGTGATTAAGGGTGGTGATGTAGTTGTTGAAGTAGTCGCCTTACTGCTGCAACCTATCAACAACGCTATAATTATCAGTATACCAAGGAATGAGATCGATAACTTTTTCATTTGATATTTACCTCCTTTTCATATTTTTCTTTCAACGTCATATTTATTCGTTATCATTCACTGTTCCCCCTTTTAACTTATAAATCAATGTATTTTATTATTTTCAGATAATATCTTTGAAAGCATTTTCTGAACACATCAAAAAGCTTAAGCTGATTAATACCCGCAATTGTAAATAAATAATCGATTTTATTTCGTTGAGCATTTTTCAGACATAAAATCCTTATTTAAACATATTCCTCATTACTAGGTACAACACCAAAATGAAAAATTGGTCTTTCCACTCTTCTAACAATTAAAGGACAATGCTTTATCCCAGGAGGAATATATACCATGAAACTTCTAGTCATAATATACTTCTCATCTTCTATCCAAATTTCTACTTCTCCACAAAGGTCATGATCATCATCAGGATTTGTGCCAAAGAATCCCAAAACCTCTACAAAAGGATGAATATGCGCTTGCACACTGATTTTATCTGTGATATCAGACTTGGGCCATATCCAGGTAGTACCTATACTGCAAGCAGCATTTTCAATTACTTTACTGCTCAAATCAACTACCCTCGTTATCCCGCTTTCTTTGGTATAGGTTGGCTTTCCTCTATATTCAGGTAATACAAGGTTAGTTTGTGGCTCTACTAGGAAATATTTTTGATATTTAAGCATACTTATTTTTTCCCTCATTTTTAAACTTGTATTTTATATATTTTAGAACAATCTGTTCCATAAATACAATATTAAAATCATGTTACGCGTTAAGTAAGCTAAAATATTATTAAAATAAAGTTATGAACATACAAATGTTAGATTTATATTCAGATTATCTGATCTCCTCTTTTTCTTATGCTACGGCCACTGGCTTGTCCCGAGCCTTGGATGGCAGTGTCAGCCATGATAAAATCACCCATTTCCTGGCTGAAGAAGACTTTACCAGCAAACATCTCTGGCGGCTGGTCAAAGCTACCGTCCGTCAGGTTCAATTCTCAGAAGGTCTCCTCATCTTTGATGATACCATCGAGGAAAAGCCCTCCACCGATGGGAATGAGCTCACCACCTGGCACTGGAACCATCTGGCGGGCCGGGCTGTCAAAGGACTCAACCTCTTAAGTGCCTTATACTACAGCCAAGGGGTCCTCATTCCCATTGGTTTCCAGCCTATTACCAAGACCGTTTCTTATACCGATATTAAGACCGGCCAGACCAAAAAGAAATCGGCTAAAACCAAAAACGAATACCTGCGAGAAATGGCTAAACTAGCCATAGTAGACAATCAGATTCCTTGCTGCTGGGTGCTGGCCGACATCTGGTATAGTGGCAATGATAATCTGGAATATATCAAATTAACCTTAAAGAAAGATTTTATCATGCCACTCAAAGGCAATCGCCTGGTAGCCCTCACGGAAGCGGAAAATGATCAGGGTCAGTTTCGCCGAGTGGAGCAAATAGCCATAGCAGAGCAGACGACATGCAAGATATATCTCAAGGACCTCCCTTTTCCCGTCCTCCTTGTGAAATGGATTTTCAGAAATGAAGACGGTAGCAGTGGTGCCTTGTATCTGATATGCAGTGATCTCACCGTAGGAGCTAAGACCATAGTAGAAGTCTATCACAGACGATGGCAGATGGAAGGTCGGCTACAGCCACAGGTCTATCTCCAGTAATGGGTGAATGAAGAAAAGGTCAAACCGACTGCCGTTGTAGGTGTAGATGGTGCTCACTCCGTCAATAGTTTTAAGAAGGTTATCCACCTTTACTTCTTCCCCAACCGGTTGTACCAGCCTGCTATTATTGCCGTTGACCAGATAGACACCGATAACGGTTATCTCAGCATCCAACCAGGACAGGCCGGTGGTCTTAATATCAATATAGGTGTCGAATATTTATCTGTTACTCCGTTAACAGATTTACATTACCCGATTCGTCTACCATATAACAGCCTATGCCCATTATCTTCCTCACCTAAGACGTATTATTCAAGAGTTCGGTGTATCTTTGTTTTTTCGGAAGCCCTAATGAGATTTCCAACCCTGTATTATTCGATTTTGCGATAAGCAGAGCCAATAAGGCTTCCCCAAACCAGTGTTTTGCCTGTAACCGAGGGTTTGTAGGTTTCTTTTGCCCTTTATTGGGTCCCGTGGCGTATTTGTCCAAAGGGTACCCCTTGACTTCGATCTGCCTCAAAATTCCATGTCGTTCCGCAAGAATATCCGGCCCCTTAGTTTTAGGATCACAGGATCTTATTATTTTGAAACCTTCCTTGTTTTCTAAAAAATCGATAATCTTTTGCTGGATGTTGCCTTCCCAGAACCAGTCTTTTGTTCTGTCCCACTTTGACATTTTTTCCTCCATTTTGAAACTCGATATGTAGATTATTCGACCTCTTTGACACCCCTGTGTCAAAATTCATTTCTTCTGGTAAATGTTCACCATTGCTTTTGCATTCCGCAGCACCTCTTTGCGCAATTCCACCGGCTCCAGCACCTCCACTTTCTCATCCCACCCCAGTATCCAGGTGACAAGCTCGTAGGTGTAGAAGACTTCGAGCGTCATGATGACCGACCCGTCCACCTGCTTTTCCAATATCTGCGAGGGATGCCGGATGGTCTCCTCCATGAGCCGTGCAATCTCCGGGCTGAACTTGAGCCTGACCATCTGCTTATCTCCCTCCACTTTAATGGACTCGAACTTTTTGTGTTATAAACAGAGAGCAAATGTAAAGTTAAAATTCCCTACGGTGAACCTGTTTCAAATTTCCGGGGGTAGAAAGGGAAAGCCCATCCACTGTATCCTGATTATAAACAACACTCTATAAAGAAAGGATACGGGGTGGATGGGCAATAGTAGTATAACGCAG